>Ga0187778_10000230_pt1 | contig 40531 bp, 38 predicted proteins | sample 1015_Q2_SP5_20_M_FD_132418 | JGI IMG/M metagenome (GOLD analysis project Ga0187778, IMG submission 132418) | Tropical peat soil microbial communities from peatlands in Department of Meta, Colombia - 1015_Q2_SP5_20_MG | ecosystem: Environmental > Terrestrial > Soil > Wetlands > Peat | place...
CATCTGCGAGCTCATCGGCGGAGGGGTCGCCGAGCGCTATCCCGAGCTGCACTTCGCGCTGATCGAGTTCAACGCCCACTGGCTGGCCTCGCTCGTGGGCTCCATGGACAAGTGCTGGGTGACCGGCATCGGCCAGGACGCCGACTGGTGGCTCGGGCAATGGGACGACTCCCGTCCCGCGAACGACCAGCCGGGGATGGCGCAGCTGTTCCGCCTGAACGAGAAGTGGCCCTACCCGCTCACACCGAGCGAGTACGTCCGGCGCCAATTCCATGTGTCGTTCCAGGACGACCCGGTGGCGGTGGCGGCCCGGCACATCACCGGGCCCTCGGCGATCGTGTGGGGCAACGACTACCCGCATGCCGAGGGGACCTTCCGCGGGAGCCGGGAGCTGATCGCCGCGCAATTCGCGGATGTGCCCGAGGACGAGCGGCGGGCGATCCTGGGCGGCACCCTCGCCGGGCTCCTGGGCTACGACGTCCACGTCGCCGGCTGACCGGCGCGCCGGCCGCGTCCGCCACGTGCCCCCGGTGACCGAGCTCCGCTTCGACGGACGTGTGGCCGTGGTCACCGGTGCCGGGCGGGGCATCGGCCGCTCCTACGCGCTCCTCCTGGCGCAGCGCGGCGCGAGCGTCGTCGTCAACGACCTCGGAGGCTCGATCGGCGGATCCGGGTCCGACGCGGCGCCGGCGTCTGGCGTCGCCGCCGAGATCGAACGGGCCGGCGGCGCAGCGCTCGCCGACACCTCCGACGTGTCCTCCACGGCGGGCGCGCGGTCGCTCGTCGACGCCGCCGTCGAGCGCTTCGGGCACATCGACGTCCTGGTGAACAACGCCGGGATCGTCCGGTGGGCAGGCTTCCCCGAGGCCGACGAGGAGAACCTGGCCCGCCACTGGGCGGTGCACGTGGGCGGCTCCTTCCACACCGCCCGGGCCGCATGGCCCCTCATGGCGGCGCGGGGCTACGGCCGCATCGTGATGACGACGTCGAGCGGGATGTTCGGGCTGCCCAACAACACCTCGTACGCCACCGCCAAGGCCGGTGTCGTCGGTCTGGCGCGGAGCCTGGCCACCGCCGGCGCCCCCCACGGGATCAAGGTCAACCTGGTGGCGCCGGCCGCCATGACCAGGATGGCGGGCCCGGCCGCCGACCACGGGGGCGAGGCGGACGCAGGCCCGATGGCGCCGCATCTCGTGGCGCCCCTGGTGGCGTACCTGGCCCACGAGACCTGCCCCGTGACCGGCGAGATGTACGCCGCGGGCGCGGGGCGCTTCGCCCGCATGTTCATCGCCTGCGCCCCGGGCTACGTCCATCCGGACGGGGGCTCGGGCGACGGCCCGGGCCCGACCGTCGAGGAGGTGGCCGCCAACTGGGCGGCGATCAACGACGAGAGCGGCTACCGCGTGCCTGCCGACCTGCCCGCGTGGTCGGCCGCCTTCCTTTCGCACCTGCCGCAAGACGCATAGCCGCGCCCCGCACCCGCCGCCGGGCGGACAACGGCCCGAACCGCCCCTACTCGTCGAGGAACCGCCCCTACTCGTCGAGAAGGTCGGGCTGCTGGGCGACGACCCAGTCGTAGAGCGGCTGGAACGAGAACCAGCCGGCGACGTGGTTGCCGACCTGGCCGGCGGTCTTCTCCGCCTGATCGGGGTCGATGAGCACCGGGGTGCCGGCCGACTCGGCCAGCAGCTGCGCCTGGCACGTGCGCTCCATGGTGATGAACCACCACGCCGCCTCGTCGACGCTGTGGCCGACCGTGAGCAGGCCGTGGTTCGACAGGATGGCCGCCTTGCGCCCACCGAGCGCATGGGCGATGCGCTTGCCCTCCTCCAGGTCGAGGACGACGCCGGTGTAGTCGTCGAACACGGCATGGTCGCCGTGGAAGGCGCACGAGTCCTGCGTGAGCGGATCGAGGGTCCGGCGCAGCGACGACCACGTCTTGCCGTAGACGGAGTGGGCGTGCGCGGCGGACACGACGTCGGGGCGGGCGGCGTGGATCTGCGAGTGGATCACGAACGCGGCCTTGTTGACCGGCCAGTCGCCCTCGACGACGTCGCCCTGGTCGTTGACGAGGAGCAGGTCCTTCACCCGGATCTGCTTGAAGTTCATGCCCAGCGGATTGACCCAGAAGTGGTCGAGGCGTTCGGGGTCGCGGGCGGTGATGTGGCCGGCCACGCCCTCGTCGAAGCCGAACTGCCCGAACAGGCGGAAGGCGGCGGCCAGCCGCTGCTTGCGGTGCTGGCGCTCCTGTTCCGGCGTGTCGAACTTCGGGTACTTGTGCGGGACGCGATCGGACGCCATGGGAGAGATCCTACGGGCCTTGTACCGATCAGTCCATAGACTCGGGACCCATGGACCTCTCACTGGGGGAACGGGAGCGCGATCTGGTCGGGCTCTGCCGCGACTTCGCCCGCAACGAGATCGCGCCGCGGGCCCCGCTCGCCTGGGAGGAGGGCCGCTGCCCGATCGACCTCCTGCGCGAGATGGGCGAGCTGGGACTGCTCGGCATGCTCGTCCCCGAGGAGTGGGGCGGGATCGGCATGTCCACCGTCGGCTTCGTCGCCGCCATGGAGCAGATCGGGCTCGCCGACCAGTCGGTGGCGGCGGCGTGGCAGGCGCACGTGACGATCGGCTCCCTGCCGCTGTACCTCTTCGGCGACGACGCGCAGCGTGAGCGCTGGCTGCGCCCGCTGGCCGAGGGGCGCGCCCTCGGTGCGTTCGGGCTCACCGAGCCCGACGCCGGTTCCGACGCCCGAGGGATCCGGACGCGTGCCGAGCGGCGCGACGGCGGCTGGCTGATCAACGGCCGCAAGACGTTCATCTCCAACGCCGGCACGGACATGTCCTTCGGGGTGACGCTGCTGGCCCGCACGGGACCCACCGATGGCCCGCCGACCTACGCCAGCTTCGTCGTCGAAAGGGACACGACCGGATTCACGCTGGGCCCGAAGATGCGGGGCATCGGGTGGCGCAGCCTCGACACGCGCGAGCTGTCCTTCGAGGACGTCTGGGTGCCCGACGACCATCTCGTGGGCGACCCCGACCTCGGGCTCAGCCAGTTCCTGCGCACGCTGGAGGTCGGCCGCATCTCGATCGCCGCCCTGTCGCTCAGCCTGACCCGAGCCGTCTTGGACCTGGCCACCGACTACGCCCGCCAGCGCACCCAGTTCGGCCAGCCCATCTCCAAGTTCCAGGCCGTGCAGTTCAAATTGGCGGACATCGCCACCGAGCTCGAGGCGGCGCGCTGGCTCACCTACCGGGCCGCCTACCTGCGCGACAGCGGTGAGCCGTTCCAGAAGGAGGCGGCGATGGCCAAGCTCAAGGCCAGCCGCACCGCGACATGGGCCGCGTCGGAGGCGGTCCAGATCCACGGTGGCGTCGGCTACATGCTCGAGACACCGGTGGCCCGCTTCTATTGCGACTCGAAGGTCCTGGAGATCGGCGAGGGCACCAACGAGATCCAGCACCTGGTGATCGCCCGGGCCCTGGGCTGCTGAGCGACGGGGGCAGGCGTTCCGCCGCGTCAGATGGCGGCCAGCCGCCGCAGGGCCGCGGCGATGTCGCCGCGATCGGGCAGCCAGGCGTGCTCGAGCTCCGGCGCGTAGGGCGGTGGCGTGGCCAGGGCGCCGACCCGCTCGACGGGCGCGTCGAGGTCCCAGAAGCCCTCGCGGGCCACGACGGCGGCGATCTCGGCACCGATGCCGAACGGGACGACCGCCTCGTGCGCGACCAGGAGCCGGCCGGTCTTGGCCACCGAGGCCAGGATCGTGTCGACGTCGAGGGGTGCCACCGTCCGCAGGTCGATCACCTCGGCGGAGATCCCGTCCCCGGCCACCGCCTCTGCCGCGGCGATCGCCTCGTGGACCATCCGCGAGACGGAGACCACCGTGAGGTCGGACCCGGGGCGCACCACGGCGGCCGCGCCGATGGGCAGGACGTGGTCGGCGGGCGGCTGCGGCCCCTTCATGCCGTAGAGCAGCCGGTTCTCGATGAAGACCACCGGGTTGGGGTCCTGGACAGCGGCGCGCAGGAGGCCGTAGGTGTCGGCAGGGGTCGAAGGCATGACGACGCTCAGGCCGGGGACGTGGGCCAGGAGCGCCTCCAGGCTCTGGCTGTGTTGGCTCCCAGAGGAGCGCCCGGCGCCGAACTGGGTACGCACGGTGAGCGCCATCTGGGCCGACCCCCCGGTCATGAACGTCATCTTGGCGGCCTGGTTGAGCAGCTGGTCGAAGCACACGCCGAGGAAGTCGAGGTACATGAGCTCGACCACCGGCCGCATCCCGGCCATGGCCGCGCCGACGCCGCATCCCACGACGGCCATCTCGGAGATCGGGGTGTCACGCACGCGGTCGCCGAACCGATCGCGCAGCCCGCGCATGAGGCCGAAGACGTTGCCGCCCTCGCCCACGTCGATGCCTGCCACGAAGACGCGCTCGTCGCCGTCCATCTCGGCCTCCAGCGCGCTGCGGATGGCGTCCATCGTGCGGAAGACCGGCGCCGACTCGTCGGGCGTCGCAGGCTCGTCGCGCCTCGGCCGCGTGCGAACGACGTCATCGCTCACCGTGGCGGGATCGGGGGCGGCGAGCCGGCGCGCCGCCTCGAGAGCGCCGTCGAGCTCGTCGGCCACCGACGCCTCGAGCGCCTTGAGGTCGTCGTCCCCGACACCGGCCGCCGCCAGCCGCGCCGAGAGCACCAGCAGGGGGTCTCGCGCCTTCCATGCATCGACCTCCTCCGGTGCCCGGTAGCGCTGGGGGTCGCCCTCGTAGTGGCCGTGCCAGCGGTAGGTGGCGGCCTCCACGACGACGGGGCCGCGTCCTGCGCGCGCCGCCGTCACGAGGTCCTCCATGACGGCGGCGGTCGCCGCGGCGTCGTTGCCGTCCACCCCGACGTATGGAATGCCGTAGCCAGCCGCCCGCTGCTCGAGCGGCGCCCCGTGCTGGGCAGACACGGGGGAGAACTCGGCGTAGCCGTTGTTCTCGCAGAAGAAGACCACCGGGAGGTCCCACACCGCGGCGAGGTTCAGCGACTCGTGGAAGGCGCCCTGCGCCGGCGCCCCGTCGCCGAAGAACGCCACCACGACCGTGCCGTCGTGGCGGAGCTGCGCGGCGGTGGCCGCGCCCGTGGCGATGGGCAACCCCGCGGCCACGATCCCGTTCGCACCGTAGACGCCGAGCTTGGGATCAGCGATGTGCATCGAGCCCCCGCGGCCGCGGTTGGTCCCCTGGTCCTTGCCCATCAGCTCGGCGAACATGCCGAGGGGGTCCATGCCCTTGGCCAGGCAGTGGCCGTGGCCGCGGTGCGTGGAGGTGATGACGTCGGTCGGCTGCAGCGGCCAGCAGGCCCCGACGGCCGCCGCCTCCTGGCCGATCGAGAGGTGCACGAACCCCGCGATCTCGCCGTTGCGATAGAGGTCGGCCACCCGCTGCTCGAAGCCGCGGATCACCTGCATCCGCCGGTGCATCTCGACGAGATCGGCGACGGAGAACGCCAGGGCGGGGGACGGGTCGACACTCACCGGACGTGCATTGTACTGATCGGTACAATCAGTACACCATGGGTCCGACGAACTCCGAGCAGTCCGACGCTCCCGGCGCTCCCGGCGCTCCCGGCGCTCCCGATGCCGCCAGAGGGCGAAGGGTGGTCGCCATCACAGGGGCGGGCGGCGCCCTCGGCGCGGCCGTGTCCCGCCGGCTCGCCGGCGAGGCGGCCACGGACCTGGTCCTGAGCGACATCAGCGCCGCGACGCTCGACGCCACCGTCGCCGCCCTGCCCGAGGACGTCGGGCAGCTCGAGACGCTGCTGGCCGACGTGAGCGCGCTCGCGCAGGTCGAAGCGGTCGTGGCTCGCGCCGTCGAGCGATTCGGCCGCCTCGACGTGCTGATCGGCAACGCGGGCGTGCTCTCGCCCAACGGACGCATCCACAACCTCACCACCGAGGACTGGGAGCGCGCCTTTCGGATCAACCTGCTCGGCGCCGTCAACAACGTCCGGGCCGCCGTGCCGGTGATGCGCCGCCAGGGCTCGGGCTCCATCGTGCTCACCGCGTCGGTGTCGGGCCTCACGGCCTGGTCGCACGCGGCCCCCTACTGCGCGACGAAGGCGGCTGTGATCCAGCTCGTCAAGGTCGCCGCCCTGGAGTACGCGCGCGACGGGATCCGGGTCAACTGCGTGTGCCCGGGGACCTTCCGCTCCGCCATCCACGACGAGCTGTCCCCCGAGGCCCTGGACGCCATCGCCTCGCGGCACCCGTTGGGCCTGGGTGCGGCCGACGACCTGGTGGGCGCCTATTCGTACCTGGCCGGGGCGGATTCGCGCTGGACGACCGGGGCCGCCCTGGTGGTGGACGGCGGGTACTCCGCACCCTGACCCGGGAGTCACCCCCTGCCGGACTCGATGCCGCGCATGAAGATGTCGGCGAACGGCTTGGCCACGTCGCGGGCGGACAGGCGCCCCCCCGGCCGCAGCCAGAGGTACGTGTAGTTGTGCATGCCGAACCACGCTCGGGTCGTCAGCCACGGGTCGAGATCGCCACGGAACTCGCCTGACTCGACGCCGGCCCGGATGACGTCCTCGATCCGCCGTTCGTAGTTCCGCAGCCACTCCTGGAAGCGCCGGGCGCGCTCGCCGGTGAGGGCGGGGAATTCGTGCAGGAACACCCACACGTGGTCGGGGAAGCGGTGGATGACGTCGAGCAGCTCGTCGCCGAGCATGGCCAGCTGTGCCGCCGGCGACCCGCCGGCCTCCGCCACGCGCGTCGCCCCCGCCGTCACCTCGTCCATGACCTGGTCGTAGATGGCGGCGAGAAGCTCCTCCTTGGAGCCGATGTAGTGGTAGAGCGCGCCCTTGCCGAGGTCGTTGGCCTCGCACAGCTCGTTGATGCCGGTGGCGTGGTAGCCGCTGCGGGCGAAGATCCGGGCCGAGGTGTCGATGATGGCCTGCCGGCGCGCCAGCCACTTGGGATTCCGCCGGGCGTCGTCGGGCATCGGGATCTCCTGCCAGGCGGGGCGTGCCGCCGCCGCCGTGGTTAGACTGACTGGTCGGTACAAAGTCTGCCACGATCCGGGAGGAGGAAGGCGATGCCGGCGGACCTGAACTGGTTCACCGTGCTCGCCCACCACGCGGCCCGGACGCCCGACCAGCCCATGACCGTCTTCGAGGGCGAGTCCGCCACCTACGGCGAGATGGCCGGGCGGGTTGCCGCGTTGGCCGGCGGGCTGGCGGAGCGGGGCGTCGGCCGGGGCGACGTCGTCGGCGTCCTCTCCTACAACCGCCCGGAGTTCCTCGAGACGCTCTTCGCCGCCAACTACCTGGGGGCGATCGCCATGCCGATCAATTGGCGGCTGGCCGCGCCGGAGGTCGGCTACATCCTCGAGCACTCGGAGGCCCGGGCCCTCGTGTGCGACGGGGCGCTCGCAGCGCTGGCCGACGAGGCCACGAAGGGCACCGAGGGCACGCTCCTGCGTGCCCTCGTCGGCGCACCCGCGCCCGAGGGGTGGACCGCGCTGGAGGAGCTCCGGACGAGCGCTGCCGTCCCGCCACACGTCGTCTGCGCGGCCGACGACGTCCACCGGCTGATGTACACGTCGGGCACGACCGGGCATCCGAAGGGAGTCATGATCACGCACGCCAACCTGGCGTGGAAGAACCTGGCGCACCTGACGGAGTTCGGGTTCACGAGCGCCGATCTCGGGCTCGCGTGCGGGCCGCTCTACCACGTGGGCGCGCTCGACCTGACGACGACGTCGCTCCTCGCCGCCGGTGCCACGGTCCTCCTGCACCGGGCGTTCGACGCGGCCACCGTCGTCGACGAGCTCGAGCGGTCCCGGGTCACCACCGTGTGGCTGGCCCCGGCCATGGTGAACGCGATCATGGCCTTGCCCGGCATCGAAGAGCGCGACCTTTCTTCGGTGCGCGTCGTGATCAACGGCGGGGAGAAGATGCCGATCCCGCTCATCGAGCGCGTCCAGCGGACCTTCCCATCGGCCTGGTTCGCCGACGCCTACGGCCTCACCGAGACCGTCTCGGGCGATACCTTCCTCGATCGCGACAGCATCGTGACCAAGCTCGGCAGCGTCGGCCGTCCCTGCGTCTACCTCGACCTCGACATCTGGGACGAGCACGGCAGGCCCGTGGCGGCCGGTGAGCGGGGCGAGATCGTCATGCGGGGCCCGAAGGTGTTCAAGGGGTATTGGCGGGACCCCGATGCCACGGCCGCTGCCTTCGCCGGCGGCTGGTTCCACACCGGCGACATCGGCGTGCGTGACGACGACGGCTACCTCTTCATCGTCGACCGCCTCAAGGACATGATCGTCTCGGGCGGGGAGAACATCGCCGGATCCGAGGTCGAGCGGGTGCTCTACGAGCACGAGGCCGTGCTCGAGGCGGCCGTGGTGGGCCGGCCCGACGACCGTTGGGGAGAGGTCCCGGTGGCCTTCGTGGCGCTGCGCCCGGGTGCCGCGGCGAGCACCGACGACCTGATCGAGCACTGCCGGGCCCGGATGGCGCGCTTCAAGGTCCCCAAGGAGATCACTTTCGTCGAGTCGCTGCCCCGCAACCCGTCGGGCAAGGTGCTCAAGCGGGAGCTCCGGCAGGGGCCGGCCGGAACCACTTGAGGATCCCGAGGCAGGAGGACGCGATGACGCAGGCCGTCGAAACCGCGAAGCTCACCGACAGGGTCGGCGCCGAGGTGCTCGGGGTCGACGTGGACCAGATGCTGCGCGACGAGGCGCTACCGGCGCAGATCCTCGAGGCGCTCGAGGCCGACGGCGTGCTGGTGTTCCGCGACCTCCACATCGACGACGCGGCCCAGGTGGCGTTCAGCAAGCGGCTCGGCCGGGTCGAGGTGTTCGGCACCGGCGAATTCCCCGAGATCTTCCTCGTCACCCTCGACCCGGCCAGGAACCGTGCCGCCGCGTACCTCCGTGGCACGTTCGACTGGCACATCGACGGCCTCACCGACGACATCCCGATCATGGCCACCCTGCTCAGCGCCCACGGTGTGGCCGACACGGGGGGCGAGACCGAGTTCGCCAGCACGTACGCCGCGTACGACGAGCTGACCGACGAGGAGAAGCAGCGGCTCGAGTCGATACGGGTGGTGCACTCGATCGAGGCCGCCCAGCGGCGCCTGGTGCCTGACCCCAGCCCGGACCAGGTGGCGATGTGGCGCCGGCGTCCGGCCAAGGAGCAGCCGCTCATCTGGTGCCACCGCAGTGGGCGGCGGTCGGTGGTGCTCGGCCCGACGGCCGACCACGTGGTGGGGATGCGTGCCGAGGAGGGCCAGGCGCTGCTCGGCGACATCCTGGCTCGGGCCACCGCCCCAGAGCGCGTCTACCGCCATGTCTGGAAGGTCGGCGACATGGTCATCTGGGACAACCGGGGTGTGCTGCACCGCGCCCTCCCCTACGACCCGGCCTCGCCCCGCGACATGCACCGCACGACGCTCCACGGCGACGAGGCGATCGCGTAGGCGGGAGCACAGCGGGAGGCGTCGGCGGGCCTCAGCCGCCCGCGCTCGGTGCCGCCAGGGTGTCGATGAGCCGCTCGACGAAGGCGAGTGTCTCGTCGTGGCCGGTGGTGACCCCGAGGGCGCGCTCGAGCGACAGCACCTGGGTGAGGCCGGTCATGAGCACCAGGGCGGCGACCGGGGGGAGGCCGCCGGGGAGGCCGCCACGCTCGTCGACGGACTTCCGCAACGCGGCCAGCTGCATGGCCCGGAAGCGCTCGGCGTAGCGGGCCACCTCGGCGCGAATGGCCTCGTGCCGGTTGGCCAGCGCCACGAACTCGACGTTGAACGCGGCCCCGCGCAGGTCGGCGTTGAGCTGCCACAGGGTGCGCAGCGAGCCGTCCTCGGAAAGGGCCCGCTCGGCTCGGGCCAGGTTCTCGTCGGCCCGGCGCCGGAAGACCTCGAGGAAGAGGTCCTCCATCGACCGGAAGTAGTAGTGGACGAGCTGGGGCTTGAGCCCGGCCCTGGCGCCCACCCGGCGGGAGGTGACCGCCGCGTGGCCCTCCTCGAGGAGAAGCTGCTCGGCGGCGTCGACGAGTTGCGACCGGGTCTTGGAGGTGGCGGCACCGATGCGCCGGGCCGGGACCGTGGGGGTGCTCGCCACCCTCACAACTTGCCACGACCGGCGGCCCGATGCTAAGCAACTGCCAAAATTCTGCTGTGCGGCCGCACAGCCAGGCGGCGCCTGGTACGGCCGCGGGCGCCCGGGAAGGAGCGGGGCATGCGCGACTGGAAGACCGTCGACTTCTTCTCCGACGCGGACCTCGTGGACGACCCCTACCCCTACTTCGACTCTCTGCGCGCCGAGTCGCCGGTGCTGCGGCTTCCGAGCGGCATCGTGGCCGTGACCGGCTTCGACGAGGCCAGCGAGGTCTACCTCGACGGGTCCAACTTCTCGTCGTGCAACTCGGTCATCGGCCCCTTCGCCCAATTCCCCGTCCCCCTCGAAGGTGACGACGTGGGCGAGATCATCGACACGTACCGGGACCACCTCCCCATGTTCGAGCACATGGTCACCATGGACCCCCCGGCCCACACGCGGGAACGGGCGCTGCTCATGCGGCTCATCACCTCGCGCAAGCTCAAGGACAACGAGGACTTCATGTATCGGCTGTCCGACCAGCTGCTCGACGAGTTCGTCGCCGATGGCCGCTGCGAGTTCATCAGCGCCTACTCCCAGCCCTTCGCCATGCTGGTGGTGGCCGACCTGCTGGGGGTGCCCGAGGAGGACCACCAGCGCTTCCGCGAGGGCTTCGGGTTGAGCCCCACCCCCGGCAAGGTGGGCGGCGGCGCGGCCGGCGCCGGGGCCGACAACCTCAATCCGCTGTCGTGGCTGGACGACTGGTTCGCCGAGTACATCGAGGACCGCCGCCGGACGCCGCGCAAGGACGTCCTCACCGACCTGGCCCTCGCCACCTATCCCGACGGCACGCTGCCCGAGGTGACGAACGTGGTCCGCACCGCCACGTTCCTGTTCGCGGCAGGGCAGGAGACGACGGCCCGCCTGCTGGCCGTGGCCCTCAAGTACCTGGGTGAGCGTCCCGAGCTCCAGGACCGGCTGCGAGAGCATCCCGATCTCATCCAGACCTTCATCGAGGAGGCGCTGCGCATCGAGAGCCCGGTGAAGGCCGACTTCCGCCTGACCCGCAAGAAGGTGACCATCGGCGATGTCGACGTCGCCGCCGGCACGCCCGTGATGTTGCTCAACGGCGCGGCCAACCGTGACCCTCGGCGCTTCGAGTGCCCGGCCGAGTTCCAGGCCGATCGCGCCAACGCCCGGGCCCACATGGCCTTCGGACGGGGCAACCACACCTGCCCGGGCGGGCCGCTGGCCCGGGCCGAGGGGCGCGTGAGCCTGGAGCGCATCCTCGACCGCCTGCGCGACCTCCGGCTGTCCGAGGAGCACCACGGCCCTCCGGGCGACCGGCGCTTCCGCTACGAGCCGACGTGGGTGCTGCGCGGGCTGAGCAAGCTGTACATCGAATTCGACGCCGTGAAGGAGGCCTCATGAGCAAGGTGGCGGTGGTCACGGGCGGTGCCTCGGGCATCGGGCTGGGCGTGGCCATCCGGTTCGTGGCCGACGGGCACAAGGTGGCCGTCCTCGACCGCAACCCCGACACGCTGGCGTCCGCGGCCAAGGAGCTGGAGGCGGCCGGCGGCGAGATCCTGGCCCTGGAGGTCGACGTCACCGACCGGCCCGGCGTGACCGCCGCCTTCGACCGGATCCGGGCCGAGCTCGGGCCGGTAGCGATCCTCGTCACCAGCGCGGGGATCGAGGCCTTCGACCCGATCCTCGAGATCACGCCCGAGCGCTGGGACCAGATCATCGCCGTCAACCTGACCGGCACCTTCGCCTGCGCCCAGGCGGCCATCCCGGACATGGTGGCGGCAGGCTGGGGACGCATCGTCACCATCTCCTCGCAGAGCGCCCAGTCGGGGGCGCCCAACATGGCCCACTACTCCGCGTCCAAGGGCGGGGTGATCGCCCTGACCAAGTCGCTGGCCGTCGACCTCGCCCGCCAGGGCGTCACCGTGAACACGGTCTCGCCGAGCATCGTCGACACCCCGATGGCCCGCGCCGCCACCGAGTCGGGGGACTTCCCGGGCATCGAGGCCATCGCCCCGTTCGTCCCCCTGGGCCGGGCCGGCACACCCGCCGACATCGCTGCGGCCTGCTCGTACCTCTGCTCGGAGGAGGGCGGCAGCTACATCACGGGTCAGCTCATCGCCGTGAACGGCGGCATGTACATCTGAACCCGGCCGGGGGCCGGGGGCCGGATGCACCGGGAGGGCACCTGCGGCTGGCACCCGGCGCAAGGGCCGGCGGGATCGCCCCTCACCCGCCGTCCGTCGGGCACCGGCCCCGGCGGACCGCGTCGACCACCATGCCGATGACCCAGCCGATCGCCTCGATCGCCCGGTCGGGATCGAGATCCCAGTCGCGCACCAGGCGCTCGTAGGCGGCCACGCTCCACAGGACGTCGAGCATCCCCGCCGCCATGGTGCGCTCTTCGGCGGACCACGTCGCGGTCCGGGCCGCGACCGCGTCCAACAGCGCCTCGTGCTGGCGCCGGTTGGCCTCGCCCAGCGTGGGGTCCAGCGCGGGGCGGGGTGCCAGGGGGAACGAGGCCACGTGCTCGAAGATCCGCGTGGCCACCTCGGTGACGTCGTCGAGGGACATCCCCGCCAGCTCGATGCCCGCCTCGGTCTCGAGCTGGTGCATCACCGCGTCCCGCAGTCCCCGCTCGTTGACGAAGTGGCGGTAGACGGTGCGCTCGTTCACCCCGGCGCGCTCGGCCACGGCCCGGACCGTGAGCGCCCCCCAGTCGCGCACGTCCGAGGCGTGCAGGAGCTCGGAGCCGGCGGTCACGATGCGCCGCCGGGTCTCGGCCGCCATCTCCCGGCGCCGGGTGCCGTCGTAGGGCCGGCGGGGGCGCCGGCCCTCCTCGGCGGCGGCCTGGCCGCTCACCGGATGACGACGGGCAGCCGCTCCCATCCCCTCACGGTCGAGGTGGGCGAGAGGTGCGCCTCGTCGAGGTCGACGTCCCACTCCGGGAACCGGTCGAGGAACTCCTCGAACACGATGCGGCCCTCCAGCCGGGCGAGCGCCGCCCCCAGGCAGAGGTGGATGCCCTGCCCGAAGGTGAGCGTCCGGCGGTTGTCGCGCCAGATGTCGAAGCGGTCGCCGTCGGGGAACCGGCGGTCGTCGCGGTTCGCCGACGCCACCAGGAAGATCATCACGCTGCCCTCGGGGACGGTCCGGCCCTGGACCTCCACGTCCTTGGCCACGTAGCGGGCCATGTGGTGCGCGGGCGGCTCGAAGCGGAGGACCTCCTCGATCATCCCGGGGACGAGGGATCGGTCCTCGACCACGGCGCGCCGCTGGTCCGGGTGCTCGGCCAGGACCTTGGCGCTCCAGCCGATCAGCCGGTTCGTCGTCTCGTTGCCGGCGCCCGAGACGACCTCCAGATAGGTCAGGAGCTCCTGGCGGTCCAATCGGCGCCGGGTGCCCGTCTCGTCGACGAACTCGGCCTGGAGCAGGTCCGTCATCAGGTCGTCCGAGGGGTGCTCGACGCGCCAGTCGATGTACTCGGCGAACACCTCGCCGCTGAGGAGCCGCTCGCTCGAGACCTGCATCGGCTTCCCCTCCTCGGTGCGCAGGTTGGCGTCGGCGTGGTCGCGGATCGCCTCCTGATCGGCCTCGGGGATCCCCAGCAGCATGCTGATCGTCTTCATCGGGACCTGGGCCCCGAGCTCGGCGATGATGTCGAAGCGGTCGGCTCCCACCAGCGGGTCGAGGCACTGGACGCAGAACTGCCGCACCTTGTCCTCGAGCTCGGCCACCCGCCGGGGGGAGAACACCCGGTTCATGAGCCGCCGGTGGATGGTGTGCGCCGGAGGGTCCTCGAAGATGAACACGCCGGGCGGCAGCTCGATCTCCGCCCGGATGAGCTCGAGGATCCCGCCCCGCCCCGAGATGAACGTCGCAGGATCCATGAGTCCCCGTTCGACGTCCTCGGCCCGGGTCACCGCGAAGAAGTCGTGGACCGCGTTGTAGTAGAGGGGGGCCTCCTTCCGCATGCGCCGGTAGACCGGGTACGGGTCGGCGATGATGCCGACGTCGTAGGGGTCGTAGTAGACGTCGCTCGCGTTCTCGCTTCTCATCGGGCACCCCACGGCATATATTGGTGCCAGAAATATGACATCAAATCTCGCCGGCGGGCAAGCGGCGACGCATGCCGGGAACGCGTCTCGAGGGAGGGCTGAGCTGCCGTGACGGTGAGGGAGCTGGAGGCGACGAACTTCTTCCGCGATCGGGACGTCCAGGACGATCCCTACGCCTACTTCGACACGCTGCGCGAGCACGCGCCGGTGTGGCGGGAGCCGCACTTCGGCGTCTACATGGTGACCGGGTACGAGGAGGCGCTGGCGGTGTACAACGACGCCGTCCACTTCTCGTCGTGCAACGCCGTGAGCGGTCCGTTCCAACCGTTCTCCGTCCCACTCGAAGGCGACGACGTCAGCGACACCATCGACCGGTGCCGTGACGAGCTGCCCTTCAGCGACCAGCTGCCGACCTTCGACCCGCCGCGCCACCACGACCACCGGCGGCTGCTGATGCGCCTGCTGACCCCGCAGCGGCTCCGCGAGAACGAGGAGTTCATGTGGCGCATGGCGGACCGGCTGATGGACGGCTTCCTCCCGGAGGGCACCTGCGAGTTCATCGGCGCCTACGCCGAGCCGTTCACCTTGCTTGTCATCGCCGACCTCGAGGGCGTGCCGGAGTCGGACCACGGGACGTTCAGGGAGCACCTTTCCACCAAGGCGGGCCACCTCGAGCACAAGCCGCTCGAGTTCCTCTACGAGCAGTTCACGGCCTACATCGAGGACCGCCGCCGGTCGCCTCGGGACGACATCATGACGGCCATGGCGACGGCCACGTTCCCCGACGGCACGACCCCCGAGGTCGACGACGTCGCCCTGCTGGCGGCCAACCTCTTCGCCGGGGGCCAGGAGACGACCGTTCGGCTCCTGTCCTTCGCCCTGCGCATCATCGCCGAGCGTCCCGACATCCAGCAGCGCCTGCGCGAGGACCGCGAGCGGATCCCCAACTTCATCGAGGAGATGCTGCGTTTCGAGAGCCCGCTGCGAGCCCAGTTCCGGATGGCCCGCACGCGCGTGACGGTGGGCGGCGTCGACGTCCCTGCCGGCGCCACGGTCCTGCTGCTCCCCGGCGCGGCCAACCGGGACCCCCGCACCTTCCCGGATCCGGCCGAATTCGACGTCGACCGCGCCAATGCGCGCATGCACATCGCCTTCGGCCACGGCATCCACCACTGCGCGGGTGCGCACCTGGCCCGGGCCGAGGGCCGCGTCACCGTCAACCGGATCCTCGATCGCACCGCCGACATCAGGATCTCGGAGGCGGCACACGGCCCGGCGGGGGCTCGCCGCTACGAGTACCTGCCGACGTACTTCCTGCGGGGCCTGGTCGGCCTCACGTTGGACGTCACGCCGGCGTAGGGCTCGGATGGGCGTGCATCAGGTCCGTTCCGGGGTCGTTCCCGGGGAGGTCGTCGCATGACGGCATGGGACACCACCGTCGACGTCGCCATCGTCGGATCCGGCGGCGGTGGCATGGTCGCGGCGCTGACCGCGGCCGACGCCGGAGCGAGCGCACTGGTGCTCGAGAAGCAGGACCTGATCGGCGGCTCGACCGCGATGTCGGGCGGCGTCGTCTGGGTCCCGAACAACCCGGTAATGCGAGCGGAGGGGGTGCCGGACTCCTACGAAGACGCCATGGTCCACTTCGACGCCGTGGTGGGGGACGTCGGGCCGGCTTCCTCGGTCGAACGCCGGCACGCGTTCCTGACGGCGGGACCCGAGATGATCGCGTTCCTTCAGCGGCTCGGCGTCCGATTCGCCTACTGCCGCGGCTACAGCGACTACTACTCGAACGCCAAAGGTGGTCACGACCTCGGGCGCGCGGTCGAGCCCGTCCCGTTCGACGGTCGGGTGCTCGGTGCATGGCTCGACACGCTGCAGCCGGGATTGGCGAAGAGCCTCGGCCTGGCGGTGATGACGAACGAGGCGCGTTCGCTCTCCAACTACAACCGTTCCATCGGGGCGTTCGCGGTCTCGGCGCGCGTCGCGCTCCGGACCTACGCCGCTCGCCTGCGAGGCCGGGCACTGCTCACGAACGGGGCAGCGCTCATCGGGCAGATGCTGCACGTCGCCCTCGACCTCGGCATCCCGGTCTGGACACAAGCGCCGCTCGAGGACCTGCTCGTCGAGGAGGGCCGCGTCGTCGGCGTCCGTGTCGTCCGGTCGGGGTCGCCCGTCCTGATCCGTGCCCGTCAGGGGGTCCTGCTGGCCTCCGGCGGCTTCGCCCGCAACGCCGAGATGCGCGAGCAGTTCGGCGGCGATCAGCCGAACCGGGCGAAGTGGTCGATCGCGAACCCGGGCGACACCGGCGAGGCGATCCAGGCCGCCATGCGGCTCGGCGCGAAGACCGATCTGATGGACGAAGCCTGGTGGCTGCCGTCACCCCGGACGGGTCGCTTCGGGCGGTCCACGCTCGACCAAGCGCGCCAGCGTCCCCGCACGATCTACGTCGATGCAGCGGGCCAACGGTTCGTGAACGAGTCGAACTCCTACATGGAGGTGGGCAAGGAGATGTACGCCCGCGACAAGACGAGCCGGGCCGTCCCGTGCTGGCTGATCTTCGACGATCGCTACCGCAAGCGCTACGCGCACCAGCGCTCCCGACCCGGTTGGTTCCCACGGAAGCTGCTCGAGAGCGGGATGGTGAAGCAGGCGTGGACGGTCAGGGACCTCGCCCGCATCTGCGACATCGACCCTGCCGGTCTGGCCGAGACGGTCGAACGGTTCAACCAGAACGCGCGACAGGGCACCGACCCCGACTACGGACGGGGCGAGTCCGCCTACAACCGGGCGTTGGGCGATCCGAACCACAAGGTGCATCCCTGCCTCGGTCCGATCGACGAACCTCCGTACTACGGGGTCCAGGTCGTCCCGGGCGACATCGGCACCTGCGGCGGCCTCGTCACCGACGACCACGCACGGGTGGTCGACGGGGCCGGCCAGCCGATCGAGGGCCTGTACGCGACGGGCAATGGCACCGCCACCGTCATGGGCCGTCATTACCTCGGACCCGGCGCGAGCATCGCCAACACCATGGTCTTCGGATACCTGGCGGCTCGCCACGCCACTCGTGAACGCCGCCACGCCTGAAGATGATGCCGGTCGGTGCCAGCACGCCCGGTGCCGGCGTCAGCCCTGTCCCTGGGAGGACGCGCCGAGCATCAGCTTGAGCTGGGTGGCCGGGGGGCCGGCGGTGGTGCCGCCGTCGACGGGGAGCAGCACCCCGGTGACCTGGGCCGATCGGTCGGAGGCGAGGTACACCACGGCCTCGGCGACGTCCTCGGTCCGCCCCCGCCGTGGGAGCGGCTGGGTGAACCGGGTGACGGCGTCCATGTCGTAGGTGGTCATCCCGGTCTGGATGTTGCCGGGGGCGATGCAATTGACCCGGATCCCGTACTGGGCGAGGTCGACCGCCATCGACCGGCTCACGTGGATGACCGCCGCCTTCGAGGCCCGGTAGGTGGCCAGACCGGCCCCGGCGGTGATCCCGGCGATCGATGCGCAGTTGACGATCGACCCGCCCCCGTGCTCCTTCATGTGGCGGGCCGCACGCTGGGTACCGAGCATCACGCCGAGCACGTTGACGCTCATGACCCGGGAGAAGTCGCTCAGGTCGTCGTGGAGGAAGCGGACCATGCCGCTGGCCACGCCGGCGTTGTTGAACATGACGTGCAGGCCGCCGAAGCGCTCCACCGCGAAGTCGACGAGCGCCTGCACCTGCTCGGCGTCGGCGACGTCGGTCTGCCTGAACGCGGCGACGTCGCCCAACCCGGCGGCGAGCACCTCGCCCGCCTCGGCGTCGAGGTCGGCGACGACCACGCGAGCGCCCTCGTCGGCGAAGCGCTCCACGGTGGCCCGGCCGATCCCGCCCGCACCCCCGGTCACCACGGCGACCTTCCCCGCGAGCTCGTCACCCATCGCCATCCGCCTCCTTCGCTCGGGAGCAGGCGGTCGACGAGGTCGGCCTCCCCGCTCCCCCTGTCGTCGTGACGCTCACGCGGGTGCCCTCCCGATGACGCCTTCGTCCTCGAGCTCGGCGATCTCGGCCGTCGTCAGGCCGAGCTCCCCGAGCAGCTCGGTATTGTGCTCGCCGAGCAGCGGGGCGTGGCGCCGGTGCAGCCGCTGCGGACCGCGCGACAAGCGCATCGGCAGCGTGCCGTGGCGCGCCGCGCCCGACACGGGATGCTCGACGACCTCGAAGTAGCCGCGGGCCCGGAGCTGCTCGAGCTCGCCCTGGCGGTGGGGCTGCATGACCTTGGCCACGGGCACGCCCGCCGGCCACAGCGCCGCGACGACGTCGTCGCCGGTGCGCTGGGCGCACCAGGCCGACAGGCGCTCGTCGATCAGGTCGTGCTGCTCGGCCCGCCCCGCCGCGCTCGACAGCGGCGCACCGGTCGCCCACTCGGGCCGGCCGAGCACGTCGACCAGTGCCTCCCACTGTCCGTCGTCCTCGACGGCGATCGCCACCCAGCTGTCGTTGCCCCCGCGCTCGTCGGTGTCCGCCGTCCGGTAGAGGTTCTGCGGCGCCGCGCCGGGGCCCCGGTTCCCGGCACGCTCGAGCAGGGACCCGTACGCCGAGTACTCGATCACCTGCTCGGCGGTCACGTTGACCGCCGCGTCGACCATTGCCGCTTCGACGAACACGCCTTCGCCGGTGCGTCGTCGGTGCACCAGGGCCAGCAGGAGGCCGGCGAGGGCGTGGATCCCGGCGTTGGGGTCGCCCACGCAGTAGGGCTCGAGCGGCTTCTGGTCGGGGTGCCCCGTCATCCACGTGAAGCCCGAGGCGTCCTCGATGGTGTAGGCGAACGCCGCGTTGTCGCGCCATGGCCCGTCGAGGCCGAATCCCGGCATCCGGACCAGGATGATGTCGTCACGGAGGGCCCGCAGCGCGTCGAAGCCCAGCCCCGCGTTGTCCAGCACGCGGGGCGTGTAGTTCTCGACGACCACGTCGACGGTGGCGATGAGCCGGCGCAGCACGTCCATCCCGCGCTCGGACTGGAAGTCGAGGGTGAGGCTCTTCTTGTTGGTGTTGATCCCCGAGAAGATGGGCGAGCGCTCCCACCACTGCTCCTCCGTCATCGGTGCGCCGAGCATGCGGGTGCCGTCGGGGCGGCCCGTCGACTCCAGGTGGATCACCTCGGCGCCCAGCATGGCCAGGGGATGCGTGCACGACGGCCCGGCCCAGAAGGCGGTCATGTCCAAGACCCGCATGCCGGCGAAGGGCGACGCTGCGGCCGCCTCGGGCCGGGCCCGGCGGCCACCGGCCCGGTAGCCGGTGTCCCGGCCGAGGGGAGGGGCGGGCTCGGGCGGCCGCAGCGCGGCGGGGTGCATCCGATAGGGCGACTCCGGTTGGAGGAAGCCGCCGCTCGGGTTGGCCACGAACGTCCCGCGTGCGTCGAAGTGGTCGAGGTGTGGGAGGTTCTCGCCGTTGGCGATCGGCGCGTTCGGGAGCCGGAACGCGCCGGCGAGGTCCCGGATCTCGTCCACCGTGTGACCGGCGAACCATTCGTCGACCACCGGGGCGAGGTGGGAGCGCTCCCGGAACAGCGACCTGTCCTGCGTCCATTCTGGATGACCGACGAGGACACAGAAGTCCAGCCACTGTTGGCCCGTGCCGACGCCGACGGCGACCATCCCGTCCTTGGCCATCCCCACGCCGGGCGTCACGATCGAGCGCCGACCCCGGAACGGCCGTCCGAGGGCGTCGAAGTACGTGACCGGGTAGTACGTGAGGCACATGGCCAGCGCTTCGAGCATCGACACGTCGACGATCTCCCCGGCGCCGGTGGCGTCGCCCGTGGCATCGGTGGCGTCGCCCCGCATGCACGACACCATCGTCCCCACCGCGCCGTATGCGCCCGCCAGCCAGGCGCCCACCTGCCCGCCGACGAAGACCGGAGCGCGCTCGGGGTCTCCGCGACCGAGCCCGATCACGCCACCGGACCACGCCTGGAGGGTGAACTCCGTGGCAGGTCGGTCCCGCCACGGGCCGTCCAGGCCGAAGGGCGTGATCGTCGTCACGGTGAGGTGCGGATGCTCCCGGAGGAGCGCCGCCGGGCGCAGGACCTCCAGGTCCGCCAGCGACGAACCCGGCGTCCAGACGACGGCGTCCGCGGTCTCGAGCAGCTCGTGCAGCTCCGCCAGGTTGGTCGCCGTGCCCGGATCGACCACGACGCTCCGCTTCGATGCGGCCAGGAACTGGAAGAGCGCACCGTCGTCACCGTCCGGGATCGCCGCGCCCGATGCCGACCACGTGCGAAGCGGGTCGCCCTCAGGCGGTTCGACCTTGACGACCTCCGCGCCGCCGTCCGCCAGCATCTTCGTGCAATAGCCCCCGGCGATCCCGATCGACAGGTCGGCGACAACCCAGCCGCTCAGCGGCGCTTCCGTCGACGACATGCGTGCGCGGTCAGTCGGACTTGGCGCGGCCGGTCTTGCTCAGCCGGAACTCGGGGGGGAAGTGGTCGTCGTTCACCTTCACCGCCTTGTTGAGCCCCGAGTCGTACACGTCGTCGCCCAGCATTAGGAGGTCCTGATCGTCCGGACGGACACGGCTGCCCATCGACTCGAGGAACGCGCTCATGATGCTGCCCATGTACTCGCCCTGGAACTGCTTCATCATCTGGAAGAAGGTCTTCTGCATCACCACGGCGTCGGTGGGACGAGAACGGGAACATGCCGAGGCGTACTTCGCCACTTCCGCCTCGAGGTCCTCTCTCGGGACGACGCTGTTGACGAAGCTGCACTCGTACATCTCCTTGGCCGTGAACGGCCGGCCGGTGAAGACCATCTCCTGGAACTTGCGGATGCCCATCGTCATCGCCCACGCCCACATCCGCGGGCCCCAGCCCACATAGCGGAACGCGGGATGGCCGAAGAGGGCGTCGTCCGCTGCAATCACGAGGTCGGCATCGGCCGCCTGGTAGAAGTGCCACCCGTAGCAATAGCCCTTGACCTCGACGATGCTGATCTTCTTGAACTCCTGCAAGGTGCGGCATCCCGAGCGTGGGTCCGAGTACCACTGGCCGAGTGTGGCGAGAGCCCGATAGGACTTTCGATGCGGGAAGGACACCTCGTCGCCGTCGAGCTGCAGCTCCTCTCGCACCGCCGCCTCCGGCGACTCCGCCATGAGCGCGGCGAGCTCGGGCAGGTCCGCTCCCGTCCCGAAGTCGTCTCCGGCACCGCGGACGACGAGCACCTTGACGTCGTCGTCGACGTTGGCCTGGTCGAGCAGGCGCGCATAGCGGAGCCGCATGGCGATGGTCGGGGCGTTCAGGTGCTCCGGCCGGTTGAGGGTGATGGTGGCGATCTTGGTCGCCGGGTCCTTGTCGTAGAGGAGGACCTCCTCGGGCGCGGGCTGTGGGGTGTCGGTCATCGCTCCTGCTCCATCGCTCTCGGCATCTCGTTCCTGTCGTCGCTCTGTCGCTCTGTCGTCGCTCTGTCGCTCTGTCGGCGCGGCGGCGCCCGTGGCTCGTCGGTGGCTACGGACGCCAGTGCGGGCTCGTCGTGAGCACCTCGGGGCCAGCCGCGGTGACGAGCACGGCCTCCTTGCGCAGGACCGCACCAGGACCCTCGCCTCCGACGTGGGCGGTGACCGCCAGCACCATCCCGGGGAGGAGTCGGTCCTGCCCGGCGGTCAGGGGAAGATGGCGGTCGACGAGGGGCACGTCGAAGCCGAGGCCCAGCCCGGTGGCGATCGGGAACGGGGGCAGCGGGTGGCCCGCGGCCTCGTACGCGGCGAGCAGACCATGGCACGACGTCCCCGCCTCGCACGCGCCCAACAGGCGGCTCCACACGTCGTCGGCCTGCCGGTACAGCGCACGGGTCGCGGCGTCGACCGCGGCGGGACCGGCCGGCCAGGTCCGGCCGAGCTCCCCGGTGTACCCGCCCGCCACCACCCCGGCGTCGAACGCCACCAGGTCCGCGGCACCCACGGCTCCCGCCTCGCCCCGCCCGTGGGGACGGCGGCGCGAGATCCACGCCACCCGCTGGGTGGCCGGGGTGGTCACCCCCTGGCGGGCCATCGCCTCCATGAACACGCCGGCCAGGTGGCGCTCGGAGACACCGGGACGGAGCTCGGACAACGCGACGGCCAGTGCCGTCTCGGCCACCGTGATCGACGCACGGATTGCCTCGACCTCCTCCGGGGTCTTGATGCGGCGGGCGGCCTGCAGGGCGGGCTCGGCATCGACGAGCTCGGCGGACGGGAAGACCTTCGGGAACAGCTGGGCGAACCGTGGCGTCAGCGAATCGGTGCCGATGCGCCGTGCCTCGGCCATCCCGTCGATGCCGCGGAGCCATGCCAGCAGGTTGCCGGGATTCCATGTGATGCCGAAGAGGTGCTCGTGGGGGATGTCGTCCGGGATCCCCTCGTCCCAGGTGCTCACCAGGTGGACGGCACCGGTCGCCCGGACCACCACGCAGCCCGGCCCGAACGGGCGGGTGCCCGCCGTCCACAGCCGCGGGGCGCCGCTCACGTAGCGGGCGTTGGCCTCGCGTCCGAGGAGGAGCACGTCGATGTCGTTCGCCTCCATCTCGGCGAAGGCGCGCTGGCGCCGGGACTCCCGCAGTCCCCTGTCGTCGGCGAGGACTTCAGTCGCCATAGGGGTCGTAGGGGTAGTCGGTGAGAGGGATCCAGCCGTCGTCGGTGACGACGATCACCTCCTCGGACCGGTAGCCGGCGGCCCCGTCGTCCCACACGAGCGGTTCGAGCACCAGCACCGTGCCGGCGGCGAGGACCTGGCGTTCGTCGTAGGCGTCGCCCAGATCGGTCCCGATGAACGGCGACTCGGCACTGTCGACGCCCAGCCCGTGCCCCAGGTAGAAGTGCGGCATCCACGGCGTGCGGCCGCCGCAGGCGGCGAGCGCGGCGCGGGTCAGGTCGGCGCCGGTGGCGCCGGCACGCGTGACGGCCAGCACGGCGTCCAGGATCTCCTTCCAGGATCGGAATTGCGCCTGTTGGCGGGGTGTCGGCTCCGTGCCGACCAGCCACGTCCGACCGAAGTCGGACGCGAAGCCGGCGTAGCTGATGCCGGTGTCCACCCACAGCACGTCGCCTCGGGCCAGTTGGCGCTCGGTCGTCACGAGTGGGCAGGCGATGTCGCCGTGCGTGGTCCAGGGACCGTCGGCGAGCCGCGCCGGCATGACCTGGAAGATCGGGTCGAGGATGTTGCCGTCCGCGCCGAGGTCGAACGCAGCCCGCAGGAAGACGGCGGTGAGGTCGACCTGCCGGACGCCGGGCGCCAGCGCCGCCTGCACCGGGGCGATGGCCTGCTCGGTGATCTGCAGGGCCGTGCGCAGGAAGCCCAGCTCGTCGGGTGTCTTCACGAGCTTGGCCGCGCCGACCACGTCGTCCGCGCTCGCCGGGGCGCCGCCGGGGAAGAGCAGCTCGTGGGCTCGGCGCATGGAGCCAGGCAGCTCGTCGACGGCCACCTTCCGCTCGCCGGGCACCAGCTCGGCCAGGATCCCGCCGAAGGCTTTGGCGCCCTCGTCGAACTCCAGGTACACGGGCCCGTGCACGTGATCCTCCGCAAGGCAGGAGCCGGGGGTCGCCAGCCCGGGGAACGGGGTGAACAGGTGCGGCTGCTCGTCGTCGGCGGTGACGACGGCCACGGGCCGCTTCACGTTGGCCCTGCCCGGGTCCTCGAGCGGCCAGCTCGCGCCGGTGGCGTAGGCCACGTTGCTGTTGCCCAGCAGTATCAGCGCTTCGACGCCCTGCTCATCCATGGCCTTGTGCAGCCTCGCCCATCGGTCGCGCTGCATCCGGCCTAGGTCGGGCTCGGTGGGGACGGTGATGGTGGCCGTCAACTGGGCAGACCGAGGAAGTCGAGCACGTTACGGCTGACGATCCGAGCCGCGTCCTCCGGGCCTACCGAGTCCACCACAGCGGCGAGGGAACGCTCCGAATACCCGAAGGTGCTCTCGTTGTGCGGGAAGTCCGACGACCACATGACCCTGTCGATGCCGATCCGGTCGACCAGGTCGAGTCCGAGGGGGTCGAGCATGAACGCCGAGTACATGTGGTTGTCCCAGTAGTACTGGGCGTCGTGCTCGATCTCGGTGTCGAGCATGTGCCGGAACGACACGGCCATGTGCTCGGCGTCCTGGATGGCGGCGGGTACCCAGTTGATGCCGCCTTCGAACCACCCGATGCGCAGGCCCTTGTGCCGGTCGAGGAGGCCCCCGCAGACGTACCGGGCGAACATCTCGCGGAAGGGCGCAGCGTTGTGCACCATGCTGACCGCGTAGGCGTTCGACACGCACGGCGCGGAGAGGGGTGCTTCGCCGATGTGGTGCGACACCGGGAGTCCTGCCTCCTCCACGGCCTCCCAGACGGCCGACATGGCCGGGCTGTTGTAGTCGATCGGCTTGCCGTCGGCGCCGTTCCCCGGCTTGAGCGGGAGCCAGAACGTCCTGATCCCGAGCGCCTTCATCTCGGCCAGGGTCCGCCGGGCGCCCTCGGCGTCCCACCAGGTCATGAGGCCGACGCCGTAGAACCGGCCCCTGGAGCGTTCCTGCAGCTCGGCGAGGTACTCGTTGTAGATGCGGAAGCACACCTCCCGCACCTCGGTGTCCGGGTACCCCATGAGCGCGAGCAAGGCGTTGGGGAACGCCAGTTCCCTGGTGACGCCGTCCGCCTCGAGCTGGGCCAACCGGGTCTCGAGCTCCTTGGTGCTCGATCCTGGCAGCGGGTCGTACTGCTGGAGCACCCCGGTGAACTCCCGGGGGAGGAACGCCTTCTCCCCCGAGCCGATGGTCCACGCGTCGTCCTGGTACCAGACCCGCGGGACGCGCGCTCGGAGCGCGTCGGGGCAGCGCTCGTAGAAGATGTCCTCGGCCAGTGAGATGTGGTCGTCCGCGGAGAACACCTCGGTTCCGGGCGGGAGCCCCGAGGTCGCCGAGCCCGCGTGGCCGTGGCGATCCTTGGGTGGGCCGAGCCCTTCGGGCGGGTAGACCCCAAGTGTTCCTGCCTGGCGCGCCATGCCCACCGGTATTAGTTCGACATCGTAGTGTTGTCAAGGGTCCGGCTCGACGACGGTGCGAACGGGTCGTGTCCGGGCGCGGGTGCGACGCCGAAGGGAGGGCGAGATGGACGACCCGGTCAATGCGGGCATGCAGGTCTGGATCGACAAGCACGAGCTTGCCGAGCTGGTCGCCGAGCTCTCCTCGGCCGTCGACCGGGGGGACCGGGAGCGCATCGTCTCCTGCTACGCCGAGGGCTCGTTCGACGACCATGGCGGCTTCAAGGGGAGCGGCCGGGCGTTCGCCGAGTTCGTCTGCGGCCCCGGCGCCATGAGCCGCATGCACCACCTGCTCGGGCAGTCGGTCTTCGACGTCCGAGGTGACGAGGCGTGGGGCGAGACGTTCTTCGTCTTCCACGGTGCCGCCGGCACCACTGCCGTGTCGGGGTGTGGACGCTACGTGGACTACTTCCGGAAGAGCGACGGGCGTTGGAAGGTGTCGTACCGGCGGGTCGTGCCCGACGAGGTCCCCGTCGGCGACGACCTCGCGGCGTACTGGCCGGCCAGTCGTGACCGGAGTGATCCGAGCTACGACCGCAAGCGCGCCCCTGACGACATCGATCCTGGGGAGTGAACGACGAGGAGGCCGGGCTCGAACCCGTTCTTGTACGATTCCTCCGATGCGCGCACCTCGAAGCCTCTCGTTCGACCCGGTGGTGGCGGCTCGCGAGGTGTGGACGTCGAAGGGCTGGGGGCCGGCCGCCGCCGGCATGGCGACCGTCACATCGATCATGCGGGCCCACCAGCTCTTCCTGGCGCAGGCGAACGAGGTGCTGCGGCCGTTCGACCTGACCTTCGCGCGCTACGAGGTCCTTGCCTGGCTGGCGTGGAACGCCGAATGCGGTTCGCTGTCGTTGTCCCAGATCGGCGAACGGCTTCAGGTCACCCCGGCGACGGTGACGAACGCCATCGACCGCCTCGAGACCGACGACCTGGTGCGGCGAATCCCGCATCCGAACGACGCGCGCAGCACGTTGGCCGAGATCACCTCGCGTGGCCGCAGGATCGTGTCCGCGGCGACGGCCGAACTCAACGCCAAGGTGTTCGAGACGGTGCGACTGACCCACGACGAGATGGAGTCGCTGATCCGAATCCTGGTCAAGGTCCGGGTCGAGGCCGGCGATTTCTCGTCGGACGAGCTCACCCCGAGGTCAGCGGGTGAGCCGAGAAGAACTGCCACATGATCTCGTTGGCGTCGACCAAGGTCGTCGGGCGCCCGGTGAGCCACGGGAGGGACATCGTCGCTCCGGGCCAGACGTGGCCGACGCCGGTGAACCGGTACAGGACCACTTCGGTGCCGTCTCGCCCCGGACCGTAGGTGATCTTGGTCACGCTCTGGCCCTCGGTCGAGGACCCCGGCGGCCCGAAGACGGTGTCGGCGATCTCCGGAGTGGCAGGACACTCGTTGTGGGCCACCCATTGGTCGACACCCCGCTGCACCGACGGATAGCCGATGCGAACCCTGGACCCCCCTGATCGGCCTTCGAAGCTCGCCCACCGGTCGTCGATGCTGTGGAACTCCATCACCGACACCGGCTTGGAGGGCCGGAACGAGATGACGGCAAGTTGCCCGGCCACGGAGGCGACGGCGGCGAACCGGGACGAGTCGGCGGCCATGCGGTGCGCCATCATCCCGCCGTTGGACATGCCGGTGGCATAGAGCCGGCGGGGATCGACGCCGATCTTCTCCGAGACGACGGAAACGACGGTCTCGGTGAAGGCGACGTCGTCGACGTTGTTCCGCATTGCCGCACCACAGCAACCCCCTGCGTTGAAGCTGAGCAGCCGCCGTTGCCAAGGGACCATGCCGGTGCCGTCGGGGTAGACCACGACGAACCCGTGGCGGTCGGCGGTCACGTTCATGCCCGAGTACTGGCGCTGCTGGCTGGCGTTGCTCCCGTTCCCGTGGAAGTTGACCACCATGGGGAGGAGGGAGTCGTCGGCACCAGCCTGGGGTGGCACGTGGACCAGGAAGCTCCGGGTCCGACCCCCGAAGGGCAGCGACAGCTCGTAGTCGCCGGGCCGGATGGGGGCCGGTATCTCCGTTGCATCGGTCACCACGCGGGAAGCGAATCTCGCCACGACCCGACCCTAGGCCGGGGCGGGTCCACAGGAGGCTCCCAGCTCGCCTTCACCGGTGGAGTCCGTGCTTGGCGCACTAGGGACCGAGGCCCCTTGTCGGCCAGGCCCGGACGCGCCACGTTCGCCATAGGGCTCTCGCGAAGGAGGTTCGGCGATGCCATCGACCCCGACGAGCGTGACGAGTCAGCCCCTAAGCAGGCAGGCCCTCCACGAGCTGGTCACGTGGGACGGACATCCCGTCGTGACCTCCCTGTTCCTCGACGTCGACGGGCGGCGGTTCCCGCGGCGATCAGACCTGGAGCCCCAGATCGGCGAGCTCGTTCGCCTGGCCAAGGAGCAGGCCGCATCGCTGGGCCCGACTGTGTCGGCGGCGGTGGAGGCCGACCTCGCGCACGTGCACGCCTGGCTCGCCGAGCCGCTGGGCCGCAAGGACGTGCGCGGCGTGGCGCTCTTCTCCATCGATCGCGACCGCCTCTGGCGCGCCCTGACGCTTCCGACCCCCGTGCGCCCCCAGGTGAGCATCGGTCCCGCGCCGGCGCTGGCCCAGCTGTGCGAGGCGCTGCGGGTCGGCGCGCCGGCGCTGGCCGTGCTCGCGGACGGGCGCGGCACCCGGTTCCTGCGCATGGAGCAAGGCCGGGTCGACGAGCACGCCGGCCCCGTCGACGAGCCGGGCCGACGCGTCGACACCGACCTCGAGCTCGGCAGCTTCGACCGTCTTCACGAAGAGCGCGTTCGCCGCCACCTGCGGCGCACGGCTCAGGCGGTCGAGACGGAGCTCAGGCGGTGGCCGGCACAGCGCCTGGTGCTCGGTGGCCCGGGCGAGGTGGTCTCCGTCTTGGAGGAGCTGCTCGCCCCGGACGCGGCGACGCTGGTCGTGGGGCGGGTGACCCTTCCCATGGCCAGCCGGGCGGGCGATGTCGCCGACGCGGCCCGCCAGGTCATCGAGGCGTTCGAGGAAGAGCGACGAGCGTCACTGGTCGACGAGCTGCGTCAGCGATGCGAGCGAGGTGCGGCCGGCGTGGCCGGCGTGGCCGGCACGCTCGGCGCGATCGGCGGACGCCGGGTGGCGACCCTCGTCGTCGCCCCCGGGTTCGTTGCACCGGGTCGCCGGTGCCCCGGATGCCGACGTCTCGTCGCCAGCCCGGACGAGGTGGCCTGCCCCGATTGCGGGACGTCGACGGAACCCCTGTTGGACGTGATCGAGGCCGCTGTCTGTGCCGCGCTCCGCCAGGAGGCCGACGTCGAGATCTGCGGCGGCCCGACCCTGGATGCGCTGGGGCACATCGGCGCGATCGAGCGCTTCCCATCCGTGGGGACCGCATAGCACGGAGGTGATGAGATGCCTGAGGGTGTGGTGCAATGGCTCGACACCTCGGCCGGCGAGGTCGCCGTCGTCCGCAAAGGCCGGCCGTTCCGTGCCCGCATTACCGATGTGGAGCCTGAGGCTCGTCACGTCGGGGCGCGCGTGCACTTCGACATCCGCCACGATCAGGGCCGGGAGAGCGCGGTCGACGTCCGGCTGCGCACGTGGACCTCGCGCCGGCACCGCAACGTCGGCACGCTCGTCGCCGCCCGTCGGCCCGACACCAAGGGCCCGGCGACCTACGAGCAGGCCCACCCACGGCTGGCGGCGCTCTCCTCGGCCCATCCCCTGGCCGTGGCACAGGAATGGGCGGCGAACGTCGCTGATGGCGACCGTGACGGCGCTGTGGCGCTGTACGCCCCGGAGCCCGTCCTCCACCTCGAGCCGTCCGGCGCCGGGACAGCGACGGCCGAGACCGCGACGGCCGAGACGGCGACGGGTCGCGACAGGGCGGCCGGCTTCGTCGAGCGGATGTCGGCGTTCGGGCGAGGGCGCCGCGCCAAGGTCCGCGGCCTGGACGGGGAGGCCCTGGTCGGGTGGGAGCCGGCTGGTCCGGACGAGCCGGCGGTTTCCGTGCGTTGCCGCATCTCTCACGGTCAGATCGCCGAGCAGTGGCTCGAGGAGCCGACGGCGTGGACCGCGGGATTCGTGCAGGAGGCTCCCTCGGTCCCGCCGATCGTGCTGGTCACGTGGGGCGACGTCGGCGAGGAAGACAAGCGCTATGCGTCCGAGCGGATCCTCGCGTTGGCCGAGCACATCGGCCAGCCCATCCTGTTCGCCAGGGTGAAGCTGGCCCGTGCGCCGGACCCGGCGCGTGTGCGCCCGGCCATGGCGCAGGTCACCCTCGACGTGAACGGCGAGCCCGTGCGGGCGCACGTTGCCGCGCACACGATCCACGAAGCCGTCGATCTGGTGCAGCGGCGCCTCCGAGATCGACTCGAGCACGTGGCCAGTCACCGCGCGCCCGTGCGGGAGCTCGGGGTGCCACCCGAGCCCGGCGAGTGGCGCCACGGCGATCGGGCGACCGAGCGTCCCACGTACTTTCCACGGCCGGTCGAGGACCGGCAGCTCGTCCGTCACAAGACCTTCTCGATGGACGAGCTCACGCCCGACGAGGCCGTCTACGACATGGAGCAGCTCGACTACGACTTCCACTTGTTCTCGGATCTGGCGACAGGTTCCGACAGCGTCATCGAACGGCTCGAGGGCGGGAAGTACCGCCTGACGCGACTCGAGCCCGTCGACGTCGGGCTCGGGGCGATCGGAGGTGCGATCGAGATCTCGGTCGCCGCCGTACCCCGGATGAGCGTCGACGAAGCGATTGAGCGTCTCGATGCCGGCGGGGAACCGTTCGTGTTCTTCGCCGATGCGTCAACGGGCCGCGGCAACGTGGTCTACCGACGTTACGACGGCCATTACGGCCTCATCGCCCCGTCATAGGCCAGAGAGCACCAGCCGTCCTCGACGATGAACGACGAGGACGGCTCCCGGACGCGGATCCACCCACCTCTCCTTTCGGGCGAGATGGGCGGGCCATCATTCAGTTGCCCAGCGCCTGCCAAAGGTCGCCGTGGCCGACGGGCGGGCACTCAGCCAAGAACTTAGGCGCTTCGACCCCGTGCGGACCGGGGGAAGTCCCCGGACAATCGCACCTTCAGGCGCTGAGGAACGATCCGGCAAATACTGCTACCGGACGCCTGCGGGTGAGCGACCCACTCGGCGACGCTGGGAAATTGTCAACCTGCAACACCAAACGGCAACACCTTCTCCCACATCCGGAGTCTCGCTCTCACGAGAACCCCTTCGCTTAGTACAACCCCGGGAGCGGGCGCGATAGTCCCCAAACGAAGTGGCAGTAGCAGCCCCAACGGGATTCGAACCCGTGTCTCCACCTTGAGAGGGTGGTGTCCTAGGCCACTAGACGATGGGGCCGTGTGCCCATCCGGGCCCTGTGATGCTAGCCGATGTCCACCAGCCCTCTACCGGGCCAACAACCCTCGACTGGTGACGTTCCGGCCGCGGGCCCGGTGCGGCGCGCGACCAACGAGCTCGGGGGGGAGGACTCGAACCCCCAATAACAGGGCCAGAACCTGTCGTGTTGCCGATTACACCACCCCCGAATGGGCAACCACGCACGCTAGCCGACGCCGGTCCACACCGTGACGACGACGGCCGGCGGCCCGGCCGCACCTTCAGGAACCGAGCCGCGACCGGGCCTCCCGGATCCGCCCCAGCACGGCCTCGCGTCCGAGCAGCTCCATCGACTCGAACAGCGGCGGGCCGACCCTTCGCCCGGTGACCGCCACCCGGATCGGGGCCTGGGCCTTGCCCAGCTTGCGCCCGACCCGCTCCGCCAGGGCGGCCGTCGCCTCGTGCAGCGCGGCCGCCGACCATTCAAGGTCGGCGTACGTGTCCAGGGCTCCCTGCAGGATGGCCGTTGCCCCTTCGTCACCCTCGACCGCGGCCCACGCCCCACCGTCGATCTCGGGGTGCTCCATGAAGAGGAAGTCCACCATGGCCGGCACCTCGCCGAGCACACCGACCCGCTCCTGGACGAGCGGGGCGATGGCCCGGAACACCGACTCGTCGAAGCGATCCGGCGGCCAGGGCGTCGCCGGGCCCGTGGTCCATGGCACACAGGCATCGACGAAATCGTCGACCTCCAGCGCCCGGATGTACTCGCCGTTGACGAACCGCAGCTTGGCGATGTCGAAGAACGCCGGTGCGTGGTTCACGTCCTCCAGGCGGAACTGGTCGACCAGGTCGGCGACGCCGAGGATCTCGCGGCCGTCGGGCGGGCTCCAGCCCAGCAGCGCCAGGTAGTTGACCATGGCCGCGGCGAGATAGCCCTCGTCGCGGTAGGACTCCACGGCCACGGGGTCCTTGCGCTTGGACAGCTTGCGGCGCTGCTCGTTCACCAGCATGGGCAGGTGGGCGAAGACCGGGGGCGGCGCGCCGGGTCCCTCGAGCGCGGCGTACAGCAGGAGCTGCTTGGGCGTCGAAGGCAGCAGGTCCTCGCCCCGGATCACATGGCTGATGCGCATCTCGGCGTCGTCGACCACGTTCACCAGCAGGAACAGGGGGTTGCCGTTGGCCCGGACGGCCACGAAGTCCTCGATGGCCGCGTTGGGGAAGGCGACGTCACCCCGGATGACGTCGTGCACCACCGTCTCGCCCTCGTCCGGGACGCGGAAGCGCAGGGCGTTGCCCTCGCGCCCGAGCCCCCGGTCACGACAGTGCCCGTCGTAGCCGGGCGTGGCCTCGGCCTTGGTGCGCTCCTCGATCGCCTCACGGCTGCAGTCGCAGGCGTACAGGGCCCCCTGCGCCCACAGCAGGTCGATGGCCGTCCGATAGTGGTGGGTGCGCTCCGACTGGTGGTAGGGCCCCTCGTCGGGGGTCATGCCCAGCCAGGCCATGGCGGAGAGGATCCCGTCGACCCATTCGGGACGGTTGCGCTCCACGTCCGTGTCCTCGATGCGGAGGACGAACGTGCCACCGTGCTGGCGGGCGAAGAGCCAGTTGAAGAGGGCGGTGCGGGCGCTGCCGACGTGGAAGTAGCCCGTCGGGGAAGGGGCGAAGCGGACCCGCGGCCTCGATGCGTCGGGCCCCGTCACTCCTCCTCGAGGGTGATCGCGCCCGTCGGGCAATTGTTGGCCGCCATACGGACCTTGTCCCACAGCTCGGAGCCCGGGTTCTCCTGCAGGACGTAGAGGTAGCCGTCGTCGCGCACCTCGAACACCTCGGGGACGATCCCCATGCACACGGCGTTGGACGCGCACACATCGAAGTCGACGACGACCTTCATGGACGGACCTCCTGGGGGCCGGCGGTGCGCACCGCGGGCCTGGTTCGGCGGGACAGCCGCAGTGTAGGGCGCGGCTCGCGACGGCGCAGGCTCCGGCGACGCAGGCCCCGGCGACGCAGGCTCAGGGTTTGTCGGTGCCGAGCACCCACATGGCGAAGAATTGAGAGCCGCCGCCGTACGCATGCCCGAGCGCCCGGTGCACACCCTCCACTTGGTGCTCCCCCGCCTGCCCGCGCGCCTGCATCGCGGCCTCCAGGAACCGGAGCATGCCCGAGGCGCCGATGGGGTTCGAGGACAGGACCCCGCCCGAGGCGTTCCAGGGGATGTCCCCCCCGTCGAGCGACGTGGCCCCCGCGTCGGTGAGCTTCCAGCCCTCCCCCTCGGGGGCGAAGCCGAGGTTCTCCAGCCACATGGGCTCGTACCAGCTGAAGGGCACGTAGACCTCCGCCACCTGGATCTCGCGGCGCGGCTCGCTGATCCCGGCCTGGCCGTAGACGTCGGCTGCGCAGTCGCGCCCGGCCTGGGGGTTGACCTGGTCGCGGCCGGCGAACATGGTCGGCTCCGAGCGCATGGCCATGCCGTGGATCCACGCCGGCGGCGCGGCCAGCGACGAGGAGTCCGCCACCCGCTCGCTGGCCAGGACCATGGCCGCGGCCCCGTCGGACGACGGGCACGTCTCGAGGTAACGGATGGGGTCCCACAGCATGATCGAGTCCTTGACCATGTCGAAGGAGATGTCCTCGATGTGGAGGTGCGCGTACGGGTTCTTCAGCGCGTGCAACCGGTCCTTCACGGCGACGAGGATCCCGATGTGGTCGGGGGCGCCCGACCGGCGCATGTAGGCGCGGATGATCGGTGCGAAGTAGCCGCCCGCCCCCGCCAGCAACGGCGGCGAGAAGGGCTGGGGCACCGACAGGGCCCACATCGCGTCCGAGTCCGACTGCTTCTCGAAGGCGACGGTGAGCACCCGGTCGTGCACGCCCGAGGCCACCAGGTGCGCGGCCACGATGGCGGTGGAGCCGCCGACGGACCCGGCGGTGTGCACCCGGACCATTGGCTTGCCTACCGCTCCCAGGGCGGGGGCGAGGTACAGCTCGGGCATCATGACGCCCTCGAACATGTCGGGCGCCTTGCCGATGACCACGGCGTCGATCTCCGACCAGTCGAGGGCGGCGTCCTCCAGGGCGCGCGCGGCCGCCTCGCGCACGAGCCCCGCGATGGAGACGTCGGTGCGGGCGGACGCGTGGCGTGTCTGGCCCACGCCGATCACGGCACAGCGCTCGGCCATCAGGCCTCACCTCCCGGGTTGGCGTGCAGCGCACAGACCAGGTTCTGCTGGAGGCACGGCCCCGAGGTGGCGTGTGCCAGAGCACTGTTGGCCGAGCCGTCCATGATGCGCTGGGCAGCCTCGCCGATGCGGGTGAGCCCGGCCACCATGAGGGCGTTGGCCGCCAGCGCACCGCCCGAGGGGTTCACCGCGACCGCGTCGCCAAGATGCAGGGCGCGTCGCAGGATGATCTCCTGCGAGGCGAAGGGCGCGTGCAGCTCGGCCAGCTCCACCCGGGGCGAGCCACCGGAGCCCGATGCCACACCAGCCACCTCGGCCGCCTTGGTCGTCGAGGGCGACACCGTCAGGTCGCGCGCACCGAGCTGGTGGGTCTCGATGCGGTGGTCGATCCCGGTGATCCACGCCGGCCGGTCGCAGAGGTCACGGGCGCGGTTCCCGGCCGCCAGGATGATCGCCGCGCAGCCGTCCGAGATGGGCGGCAACGTGTGGCGCCGCAGGGGCGCTACGACGTAGTCGTCCCCCAGCAGCTCCTCGGCCGAACGGTCGCCCGTAACCTGGGCGTTCGGGTTGGCCATGGCGTCGCGCCGCGAACGGGCGGCGACCTCGGCGAAGTCCGCTTCGGAAGCGACGCCTGCGTCGATCAGCGCCTGCGCCTGCAGGGCGGCCAGCGCCACGGGGTCGGGCCACAGCGGGGCGACGTAGTAGGGGTCGAGCTGCAGCGACAGCACCTTGTGGAGCTGGCTGGGCGAGGAGCGGCCGAAGCTGTAGACCAGCGCGGTGTCGAGGTCGCCCTCCTGCAGCAGGGTCCAGGCCTCGTAGAGGGCCCAGGCGCCGTCCATCTCGACATGGCTCTCGCGCAGCGGGGGCCACGCCCCGACAGCATCGAGGGCCATGACGAAGCTGAACGGGGCGCCCACGAGGTAGTCGGAGCTCCCCGAGCAGACGAAGCCCATGTCGTCCTTCGTCAGGCCGACCTTGGCGAAGACCTCGCCGACGACGGGCATGAGCATCTCGACCTCGTTGCGGTGGTCTTCGCGCCGGACGTTCTTCGACTGCGCGAAGGCCACCACCGCGACGGGTCGCACGGGACGGCTCACAGGTACTCCTCGAAGCTCTCGTAGGGGGCGTCGGGCTCACCCGACGGGCGGAAGTACTTCACCGACGACAGGTTGGGCCTGAGCTCGCTCTTGTCGACCCAGACCGCCTCGACCCGCAGCCCCATGCGCACCTGGTCGGCCGGGATCTCCTGGATCAGTCCCATGAAGGCGATGTTGGCGCCGTCGAGCAGCACCTGCGCGCAGATGTACGGGATCTCGATCGACTGCCCCTGGAACGGCACGTTCACCACGCAGTACGTGGTCACCGTGCCGCTGTTGCCGAGCTCCACCTCGTCGGTCGTGGCCACCCCGTCGGTCGGGCACGAGCCGCGGGGCGGGACATACACCTTGTTGCACTTGGGGCAGCGCTGGCCGAGGAACCGGCCCTCCGAGATGCCCTTCAGGAACCGGGACTGCGCCTGCCCCGCCGTGAACTGGTAGTCGATGTGGATCGGGGTCTCGAGCGTGGTCACCGGCTCGCTCATGACGTCGCCTCCGGCACGAAGCATTCGATGTCCTTGATGTGCCCGACGCGCTCGGCCTCGGAGCGGAACCGGGCGCGCACCCGCATCCCGCTGGCGACGGCCTCCGGCGACGGCGCGTCGAGGATGTGGAGCAGCGCCGTGTCCGCCCCGTCGAGCTTGACCAGGACCCAGGCGAAGGGACGGTCCAGGGGCTGGTCCGGCGACGGGTCCGTCGCCCAGGCCCACGTCGTGATCACACCGCCCGGGCCCACCTCGACCAGCGGGCCGACGTCCTGGCCGGTGTCCGGGTCGTACTCCGCCGGCGGGACGACCACCCGTCCGCCGGCCCCCGTCGCACCGAGGATCCGGCCGTCGCGCAGGCCGGTGAGGAACTCGCCGATGACCGGCCCCACCGAGCGCTTGTAGGGGTAGTCGAGGACGTGCGGTGCCCGCAGCACGTCGCCTTCTGGCATGGGTCCCTCCCCCCCGATCGGACCCGACTCCCAATCGATCGGGTGCGGCCGAAACTAGAACAGATTTCAGTTCCGTGCCACCTGCGCGGGTGTCGCTACGCTCTGGACCTTGTCCTCGCCCGGCGACGAGCCCCTCTCCCCAGCCGACGCCTCCGCCGCACTCATCGTCCTTGGCGCGGCCACCGTCGGCGAATCGGGCGGGGAGCCCATGGACCCGAGGATCCGTCCCGTCTGGCCCGGCGCGCGGCTGGCCGCTCCGGCGTTCCCGGTGCGCTGCTCGCCGGGTGACAACCTGGCCATCCACGTGGCCGTCGCCGCCGCGCCCCCCGGGAGTGTGCTCGTGGTCGACGTGGGCGGCGACCGCTCGTACGGCTACTGGGGCGAGGTGCTCACCACCGCGGCGCTCGCCCGGCACCTCGTCGGGCTCGTCATCGACGGCGGGGTGCGCGACACCACCGCCCTCGAGTCCCATCGGTTCCCCGTCTTCTCGACGGTCGTCGCGCTGCGCGGTGCGTCGAAGGATCGGCCGGGCACGGTGGGGGAACCGGTCGTGGTGGGTGACGTCACCGTGCACGCCGGCGACTGGGTGGTGGGCGACCGCGACGGCGTCGCCGTGATCGGCCGATCGTCCTTGGGCGACGTGCTGGCCGCCGGGCGCGCCCGGGCCGACAAGGAGGCGGTCATGTTCGCGGAGCTGACCGACGGGCGCACGACCCTGGAGCTGCTCGGCCTCGACCCCGCGCCCGTGGAGGTCGTCGCGCCTGGCCCCGGCCAGGACCGCTCGGCCTAGGGTGCCGGGGCCGCCACCAGGTTGGGCGGGGTCTCGCCGGCCAGGACCGCGCACACGGCCTCGCACGCCATGGTGGCCATGCGCGTCCGCGTGACGCGGGTGGCGCTCCCGATGTGGGGCAGCAGGACGGTCCGGGGGGCGGCCAGCAGTCGCGGGCTGACCGCCGGCTCCCCCTCGTAGACGTCGAGGCCCGCCGCGAACAAGGCGCCCGACTCCAGCGCCGCCGCCAGCGCCTCCTCGTCCACCACGGGCCCGCGCGCGGTGTTGACCAGTACCGCCGTCGGCTTCATGCCCGCCAGCTCCCGCGGCCCGACGAGATGGCGGGTCGACTCCGTGAGCGGCACATGGAGGCTCACGGCGTCGGACCGCGCCAACAGCTCGTCCAGGCTCCCGACGTACCCGGGCAGTCCCGTGTCGGTCCGGCAGTGGTGGAGCACGTCCATGCCGAACCCCTCGGCTCGTCGGGCGACGGCCCGCCCGATGCGCCCGTAGCCCACCAGCCCGAGCACTGCGCCGTGGACGTCCTCGCCCAGGTACTGCGTGATGCCCCAGCCCGGCCAGGCCCCCGCCCGCAGGTCGCGCTCGGCCGTGGAGGCCAGGCGGGCCGACGCCAGGATCAGCAGGAACGCCAGGTCGGCCGTCGTCTCGTCGAGCACCCCCGGGGTGTTGCACACCGCGATCCCGAGCCGGGCCGCCGCGACCACGTCGATGTTGTCGTAGCCGACGGCCACGTTGGCCACGACGCGAAGCCGCCCCGCTGCGCCGGAGGAGAGGACCCGGTCGTCGATCCGGTCGGTGAGCAGGCACACGATGCCGTCGGCGGCACCGGCCGCTTCGGCGAGCGCCGCCGGCCCGAACGGCACGTCCTCGTCCCGGACGACCACCTCGTGGCCGCGCGCGTAGAGCGGGTCGAGCCCCCCGTCGGGGAGGTGTCGTGTGACGAGGACGCGAGCCACCGGGTGGCCGGGGCTCAGTGGTGCGTGTAGTCGATGACGCCGGCGCCCTTGACGCCCACGGCGAAGCAGAAGCAGTGGATCGGGGCGGTGTCGCTCACCGGGCGGAGGCTGTGGACCTTGTCCGGAGGGATGTAGACGAGGTCGCCCTGGGCGATCGGGCGATCCTCGCCCTCGATCGTCATGATCCCGCGCCCCGAGGTCACGTAGTAGAACTCGTGCGTCGGATGGGAGTGCGGGTCCACGGCGTCGCCTCCGGCCACCTCGAACTCGTTCACGAGCTCGAGGTACCCGCCGTCGGTGATCTCCTTCATCTCGCGCGACTTGAACAACCACCAGACCGGGACGGTCCCGTTGTGCTCGACGACCGGCTCCACGTCCTCGATGCTGCGCACGTCCATTCGATCGGCCCCCTCGTCGCTCCAGCCGACGCTCCGCCGGCCCCCTACACTGCAGTCATCGCGAGCGTAGTCAGGGGGAAGGCCACGTGACCGCTGTCGCCCGCACAATCGCGGCCGGGCCGCTCGACGCGGCGTCGTGGGCGCCCTTCGGGTGGCTGCCCGTGCCCGACACCGATCCGTCCGACGGCTCCCGGCGCCTGCACTTCGAATGGGCCGACCCCCACGTCAACGTGATCAGCCATGCGGCCGACGAGGTCGTGCACCTGGAGGGGGGCCTGCTCTGCGAGCGCATGTACCGGCACGACACCCACACTCAGGCCCTGCTCGCCCTCGACGGCCCGTCGGTGATCGCGGTGGCGCCCGCCGATGTCCGCTTCGAGGGCCCGGGCGGGCCCGACGAGCCGGCGCTGGCGGCGGTCCGGGCCTTCGTGCTCCGTCCGCTCGACGCCCTGGTGCTCCATCGCGGGACGTGGCACTGGGGGCCGTTCCCCCTCGGCGAGGCGCCGGTCCACCTCTACAACGTGCAGGGCCTCGGCTACCGCGACGACAACGCCAGCGTGGATCTGACCGGCCTGGGCCTGGCCATCGAGGTGCAGGTGCCCGGATGACGGGTGCAGCGCGCCTCGGGTGACCGGGTGCGCTGCGCCGCCTCAGGTCACGTCGGCGCGCAACGTGGTGAGCGAGCCCAGGACGCTGAGCGCCACGCCGTAGACGAGGAGCATCAGCCCGCCACCCCACCACGGCAGCAGGTGCACGATGCGGCCGGTGAAGCCCTGGCTGGCCTTGGCCGTGACCGAGGACAGGGCCAGCGCGGCCTGGCCCGGGAGGTACCTCCCCACCGAGGGCAGTGCGGCGACCACGATCGGCTCCACGATGGCCGTGAACCCGAGCCCCACGACCAGGGCGACCACCTGGTTGCGCAGCAGCGCCCCGAGCCCGACGCCGTAGACGGCGAACATGATCGACGCCAGGAGCACGCCGGGAAAGGTATGGCCGAACTCGGTCACCATGATCGAGGCCGTGCCGTTGCCCGCCAGGACGACGAGGGCCCCGAGGACGAGGCAGGCGGCGCCGGCCGCGGTCGCGACCAGCGCGCCCCATCCGGAAGAGACCGTCAGCTTGGACCCCACCACGCGGCCGCGGTGCGGCTCGGCCAGGTAGGTGGAGGAGATCGTGCGGTGGCGGTACTCGGCGGTGACGGCGAGGATCCCGATCACCATGGCCAGGGTCTGCGCGATCGACATCGCCGAGAACAGGTTGTCGAACCACGCGGGCGTCCCATGGGGTGGGAAGGCGATCGACGTGATCTCGCGGCGGTTGTGTGGTGCGAAGCCGATGAGTGCCCCGAAGGCGGGCGCGGCGATCGCCGCCGCGCCGAGCAGGACCCACGTCGACCACAGCGAGCGCGTCTTGAGGACCTCGGCGCGCAGCAGCCGGATCACGTCGCCGTCTCCGTCCGCCCGTGTGGCCCGGTGGCGACGTCGCTGAACCCGCCCATCCCCGCGCCCTCGGTGAGGGAGAAGAACAGCTCCTCGAGTGAATCGCCCGAGCTGGACATCTCGTAGACGACGATGCGGTGCTCCGCCATGAGCGGGCCGACCTTCTCGGGTGAGGTGGCATCGGCCACGACCACGCCCGCCGCCGCCTGGTGCGCCGCGATCCCCCCGGCGGCGAGGACGGCGAGCAGACGCTCGGCGTCGGGGGTGCGGACGCGTACCGATCCCCGGGCACCGGCGAGCAGCTCCTGGAGCGGCCCCCGGCCGACCACCCGCCCCGCGGCGAGGACGATCAGGTCGTCGACCGTCTGGGACGCCTCGGCCAGCAGGTGCGACGACACCAGGACGACGCGCCCGAGGGACGCGTACCAGCGCAGGAACCCCCTGATCCAGGCGATCCCCTGGGGGTCGAGCCCGTTGGCCGGCTCGTCGAGGATGAGGATCTCCGGGTCGCCGAGCAACGCCTGGGCCAGCTGGAGGCGCTGGCGCATCCCCAGCGAGTACCCGCCCACACGCCGTGTGGCCGAATCGGCCAGGCCCACGATCCCGAGGACCTCCTCCGCCCTTGCGTCGCTGATTCCCGCGACCCGCGCCACCGAGCGAAGGTGCTGGCGCGCGGTGCGCGCCGGATGGAACCCGCTGGCTTCGAGCACCGCTCCGACCGTCCGCAACGGGTCGGCCAGCTCCCGGTAGGGCACGCCCCTGACCAGGGCCTGGCCCGCGGTCGGCCGCACCAAGCCGACCAGCATCCTCAGCGTCGTCGTCTTGCCGGCGCCGTTGGGGCCGAGGAACCCCGTCACCGTGCCGGGGTGGACGGCGAAATCGACGCCGTCGACGGCCAGCACGCTGCCAAAGCGCTTGGTCAGGCCACGGACCTCGATCGGCGCCGGTGACGTGCCCATTCGACCGACGGTACAGCCCCCCGGGGCCGCCGGAAGGCGGAAGAGCTAGGGCCCTCCTTCCCTATTGCGGATCCGGGACCGGGCGCAGGATGGAACCGATCCACCGCGGTGGATCGAGCAGGAGGTTGGCGATGAGTGTGATTTCGGACCCGCTGCGGGTCGTCGTCGGCGTCGACGCCTCGGAGGCGTCGCGCCGGGCCTTGGCCTGGGCCGCCCGCTACGCCCA
>Ga0187778_10000231_pt1 | contig 40531 bp, 41 predicted proteins | sample 1015_Q2_SP5_20_M_FD_132418 | JGI IMG/M metagenome (GOLD analysis project Ga0187778, IMG submission 132418) | Tropical peat soil microbial communities from peatlands in Department of Meta, Colombia - 1015_Q2_SP5_20_MG | ecosystem: Environmental > Terrestrial > Soil > Wetlands > Peat | place...
GCCGCACGTCCTTAATCGCCAGTCTCTTCTTCGCGAGCACGTGCAGCGGCGAGAGATAGAGCGGCAACATGGCCCGAACCCGCGAGCCGTGCTCGGCCGGCTTCTTGACCGTCTGGGCCTCAGGCTGCTTTCTGAAGGGGCATGACGCCTGCTCGGATTGGATCGGCAAGCCATCTTCGACGATAGCCAATTGCACATGCCCCTTATTCAGTTCGACGAGATTGTCCAGAGATCCGCAAGATTCAACCGCCGTGAAGTCTGGGACCAGGTTGAGGTGGAAGAATTGCTCCCAATAGCTCGGCCGGTTTAAGGTGCGTACAATGTCCTCCCCGAGCGAGGCCGCCGAGCCGCCCGGCATTCCGGTGAACAGCACATACTTGGTGTGGAGATCTCGATCCAGCCAGACGGCTCCGGCGATCAAGGGAATACCGATAAAAAAGAACAGCACCCACGATCGCCCCGCACTAATGATGGCATGCAGGATCGGATGGCGATGGATGCGTCGGTAGGCGCGGTCTAACTGCTTGACCTGGCGGAAGACCTTCACCAGAAGTTGGTCGGTGATGGGCGCGGCGCGGCCAGGGGCTGGGGGTTTGCTAGGCATCAAGGCCCCTTCCGCCGCATGGCTCTCACCCCGCGGAACCGATGAATCGCAGACAGGACGCTGAGATGGCCATGGATGAACGAGGTGGTGAAAGCCCGGGCGGACGCATCATATTGACTGAGCCAGGCAGCATTGCTCAATGGTGTTGTCTAGCAAATTCTGGGCGAGGAGTGCAAGGCAGTGATTGACCAGCCGGAGGTTTTTGTACCACCTCGCATGTGAGTCCTGAGTTCGCTGGGGGGCCCGACTCTCACAGAAAGCTCGGTCCGTTGAAGGGGGCGAGGTCATAAGTGGCTGGCCGCGAAGACCGACCCAACTGCTCGCGAAAGGCCGAAGCGCGAACTACTTCACTTCGACATGGATGACGGATGAGGCCGGCAACAGCTTGTGGTCCTTGTTGGCCGCCTGCACTTTGATTTCATGCTTGCCGGCTGCCACGTTCGTAAAGGTGCCCTTGAACCCCTTCTGATACTGGCCGTCCAAGTACACATGCGCGTGATGAGCTTGGGAGCCGGCATGGAGATCGTACTTGAGGTCGAACGTCTGGCCGACCGCCTCTCCGTCCTTCGGCATGACGATTTGGATATGCGAGCCATCATCCTTCAGCGCCTCATCAGCCACGGCATCAAGAGGGAGTCCTGCACATCCAACTACTATGGCAATAAGGAGCCTGCTCAACAATGGTGACATCCCACCCTCCTTTCATCCATCAGTTACGAATAGCACAGAAGAGACCGACATTTTAGTGAGTCCTCCCACGGCATTCAAGGCGCCGTGAGGCACCGCAGTGGCTATCCGGCTCGTTCGTAAGATTGACCCAAAACCAGAAAAGTAAACCAGTTAGAAGTTGAGTAACTCTCGTCTTGGCCCCCCGACCTATATGTTATATAGAGGAGATTCCCTGATAATTCCCTGTTCCCTCAATTTTGAGGATTCCCTAGAACGCGAGGAAAGCCTGGCTAGATGCGGCGATTCCCGAGCTCAGTGCTTCAATGAGGGACAACAACGACCAGTTTTCCCTGTATTTTTCCCTGTTCCAGGGAATTCCAGACAGAGACAAGTTGGCTCGAGACTGCCCCCACCGCCATATTCGAGTCAATGTCCAACTTTTAAAACCGTTACAAATTGGTACGCCAACCGAGTCGCTTCCCTCGCGAGGTTGGAATTGGATTTTTTATGGAATTCGGAAGCGGTCGGATGGTGGGTGCGCAAGGGTTGCGGGGTTGCAAGCTAGATGACCTTTCCTGACCTCTTTCCGTCCCTCAAAACTGGCCGGCTTTGACATTATCCATGAGTGTCCTCTTCCTCAGATACAACTACGGATCGGGAGGTTTCAGGTTCAAGTCCCATCGGGAGCGCCACACGATGCGCTTGGCTTAGCGTGGACTCCGGGACTTTACTCGACTTTTCCAATAGAACAAACGACTGTAGATAAAAACGCGGGTTGAACAGAAGCTTATAGTGGTGCAGCTGTTATCTCTATTTCGGTTCCTCTCCTTGAAAAGCTCCTACGTTCCGCCAGCCCTTATGGACGAGATGGTAAAAGACCGGGAGCACCAGCAAGATGAGCAGCGCAGAGGTCAGCATCCCGCCAACTACCACGCGCGCGAGTGGTTGCTGGGATTGGGCCCCGATGCCCGTGGCGACTGCGGCGGGTAAGAGGCCGATGGCAGCGGCCAGGGTAGTCATTAACACCGGCCTCATTCGAACCTCGGCGCTCCTTAAAATCGCGGTCTCCAGATCGTGGCCTTCGTCTAGAAACTGACGGATTCTCACGACGAGAATCAGCGCTCCCTGGATCGCCACTCCAAAGAGCGAGATGAATCCCACTGCCGCAGAAATGCTGAAGTTCGTCCCTGTCAGCAGAAGGGAGAGCACCCCTCCAATCAAAGCGAAGGGGACTGCAAACAGAACCAGGATGGCCTCTCTGAAAGACTGTACAGCCAGATACACAAGGAATAAGATGACCAAAAGACTCAAAGGGACAATTCGTGCCAGGCGTTGTTTCTCATCCTGCAACTGGTCGTATTCTCCATGCCACTCAGTCCGGTACCGCTCTGGCAGAGTGATCTTCTCATGGAGCCTGGCATCCGCCTCTCGGACCGTATTCTCCAAGTCCCGACCCCGAACGCTGAATTTGATCGGGATATAGCGCTGGTTGTTTTCTCGATAGATGATGAAGGCACCGGTTTGTTCCGTGATTGAGGCTAATTGCTTGAGCGGGATACGCGCCCCGTCTGGCGTGCTGACCTGGATCTCGCCGATCGCATCGGGATCTCCACGAAACTCAGCTTGGAACCGTACCACCAAATCGAACCAGCGTTCGCCCTCATACACCTGAGTGACCGCCTGCCCGCCGATCGCCGCCTGGATGACCGCCTCTACATCAGCCACCGCGAGACCATAGCGCGCGCACGCTTGACGATCTACCGCAATCGACAGATTGGGTTGCCCTAGGAGATGGAAAATGCCTAGATCCTTGACTCCTGAGACCTGATTCATTACCTGTTTGATCTCCTCTGCCTTGGCTTCCATTACTTTCAGGTCAGTCCCAAACAGCTTGATCGCGTTTTCAGCCTTGACGCCGGCCATCGCTTCTTGGACATTATCCTGAATTGCTTGAGAAAAGTTAAAGGTCACGCCGGGGATCTCCTCCAACACAGTCTCAATTTCTCTGACCAAATCCTTCTTTGTGCGTAATACGGGACGCCACTCCTTTCTTGGCCTGAGGTTTACCAAAAACTCGGCATTGAAGAAGCTGGTAGGATCGGTGCCATCGTCCGGTCGGCCGAGTTGGGAGACGATCGTGGTCACCTCGGGGAAGCGGCGGAAGATCGCCCTGATCTCGGACGCTAGTTGGGCAGCCTGCTCGAACGCAATGTCGACCGGCATCGTGGCACGTACCCACAAGTTGCCCTCCTCCAGCGCCGGCATGAACTCTCCGCCCAGGAAAGGCACGACTGCCAAGGCCAGGACCATGAGGCCCAACGAAACGGCGATGACGATGATCTGATGGGCAAGTGCCCACTTCAAGGCAGTCAGGTACCCCTGCCGAATCCATCGAACGACGGTCGTGTCTTCCTCACGGATCGGCCCGCGGAGTAGCCAGCTGCAGAGGGTCGGGGCAAGTGTAAACGCCATGAGCAAGGCCCCGGTTAGGGCAAACCCATACGTCAGCGACATGGGAGCAAAAATCTTACCTGGCACCCCTGTCATTGTGAATAATGGAATGAACGCAACGACGATAATCGTGGTTGCGAAGAAGATCGGCCTCCCGACTTCCTTCGCCGCCCGCACGATGTGCATGGGCACCGTCAGCCTCGATCCTGTGCCGTTAGCTAAATGATAGAAGATGCTCTCTACCATGATAAGCGTCGAGTCCACGATAATGCCGAAATCAATAGCACCCAACGAGATGAGGTTCGCCGATTCCCCAGTCAGCACCATCAGACAAAATGTGAACAAGAGTGCCGTGGGGACAGTAAGCGCCACAATCAACGCCGCCCGGAAATGACCGAGAAACACATACAGGATGACGAAAACTAAGACGATACCAGTTATCACAATATCGAGGACCGTTTCGATCGTCGTGTGAATGAGGACGCTCCGATCATAGAAAGTCTTGATTTTCACGCCTTGAGGGAGTTTCCAGGTGTTCAGCTCGTCTACCTTCTGTTGGACACGCTCAAGGACGGGGGAGGCCTTGGCCCCACGGTGAAGTAGCACCACGCCTTCGACCACATCATCCCGGTCATCGATCCCGACTTTACCGAGTCTCACGCGATAGCCGACGTTCACGTTTCCCAGATTCTTCACGAACACGGGCGTCCCATTTTTTTCACCTACGACCGCATTCCCGATATCCTCCAGGCTCGAAATCAGCCCTAAGCCGCGGACGTTAAAGTTCTGGGAGCCGACCGACAAATAGTTACCTCCGACGTCAATATTGCTGTTGGTGAGGGCCGTCATCAATTTTGGCAGCTCGAGACCGTAGTTGAGCAGCGCCCCCGGATCGACATTGACATGAAACTCCTTGGTGGTCCCTCCATACGTTGTGACGTCGATCACTCCCTGCACCTGCTTGAACTCACGACGGATCTGCCAATCCTGAATGGTTTTGAGATCGGTGAGGTTCGTCCCTTCTCCGACGACTTCATATCGGTAAATCTCTGCGATTGCCGACCACGGAGAGATAGTTGGTTGCACATTTTGGGGAAGGGTGGTCAGCTGCAGCCGATTAAGTACCTCTTGCCGATCCCGAAAGTAATCCGTACCGAAGTCAAAGTAGACCTTGATATCGCTCAAACCAAAGATGGACAAGCTTCGAATGTCGGTCAACCCGGGCATCCCTTGCAGAGTGATTTCTATTGGGATTGTCATGGCGCGTTCCATCTGCTCAGCCGACCAGCCGGGATATTGCGTAATCACCTCGATCATCGGCGGAGAGGGATCGGGGTACGCAATGATGTCGAGGCTGTGGAAAGCCAAGAGGCCACCGAAGAGTAACGCCAGACCTACGGCGCCCACCAATACCCGCTGAGCGAGTGCGATTTCTACAATTCGACTAATCATAGTTCCTCATGGAGAGCAGATCTCAATGAACTCGCTAATAAGTTTGTCCTCCGCATTGGAGAAAACGAAGAACCCGTACGAAGCCCAACGCGTATCCGCAAGAAGGTCGAGAAACATTCAGGTAATGAGACCAAGCAGAATCAGAGAGACTAGAGGATCGGAGGAGGTCGTGAAATCAGCGAGGCGATGACTAGGTAATGACCGGGAAGCGATACGCTGGTTTGACAAGCAGGCCGCAGCAGACCTGTTCCCCAGACAGCACAGCCAGAACCGATGTGTTCGGATTGGTCATCAGGGACAAGGAGGCAATCTTTGAGGTCAGAAGGATCAACGTCCTTTCCCTCTCCACTCACAGCTTGAGCAAAATGAGACGGGGTCAAGTCTTCACAGTAGACAACGTCGAAGGAATAGGGAAGCGCCAGGAGAACGATGAAGAGAAATCTGAGGCGTGTGCGATTCATCTCGGCGAAGAGCTGCGAGATTCTATGGTCCAATACTGAATGATACTTGAATCAGGGTAAGTTTCAAAAGAAATTGATACCTTGTATTTATCGTTAGCACGCCAAAATCTCCTTGTCAAACGACCAAGTTTGAAATGTCTCCTCTCGGGCGTACGCTTATTCTGTAATCCGACGCCTCATTCTCGACCTACCTCCGTAGTCGTTCTGGTATCAATGCGCAATACGAGCTGTGTGCTCCAGGACCTATCGCTTTCCGGAGCAGGGCATGGGTCTTGGTGATCAGAACCAGCAGAAGAGCAGTGTGACTCGCTCATGTTTTTCTTTGTCACTTAGGTACACTCTGCTAAAGTCCTGGAGTGTGAGTTCCTGGACCATCAGATTCGCCGCCGTCCTTCGCCGTACACTGGCGCTTCTCAGTGGGATCTTCCCGCTTATCGTGCTCGCCAGTGGAGGCATGATCTTTCTCACGTGGATTCGCGTTCACGCGGGCAACGATTACTACGTCGAGCACGCGTATCTCGGTGAAGCGATGTTATGGCTCCTGCTTGGATTGCTCGGTGCACTCCCCGCTGGCTGGGTCTTGTTCCGGCCTCATGCGAGGCTGTGGTGGCTAGTGCTCCCGGCACTCATCTCCGGGTTCGTGATTGGGTACCCGCACTTTGCCTCACCACTCCCGTATCATCGCGCGGTCCGCGAGGTCTACCAGCAACTCGTTCATGTGCGTGACGAGTTTGAACAGATCGCCAAACCGGGAACGCCCTGGCCCTGCCGTTCAGGCCCACTGCCCACGCTCAGTCCCTATAGCCGGAATGGAGAACGCCTCTTCTATGACCAGGTCTGTGTGACCGGGAAGCAGCCGATGGACTCCCTGCTCTCCTCCAGTGCACCCGGCACGATATACGTGGGCATCAGTCCAGGGGAACAAACGATTTGGCTGTTTGCGACCGTCTTGCCTCAGAACATAAGTGCCACCGTGACTTGGCTCCAGGACCCCACCGGACAGCCGGTGATGTTTGTCCTCTCGTCGCCCGATGTTCCATAGCGAAACGGTCGCGCACCGAATTTCCCTACCACTCATCCCCCAGGTCCAGCGCTGCAGGTCTTGTAATCCTTCTCATGTCAAGACTCTTCAGTTCGACGAGCCTGTAACTTTTTCGTACCTTAGTTCGACTAGATAAACGGAGGGCCGAGGGTAGCGCGTGGAATTCCAATGGCAGCTGTCAATGACCAAGGGTGAGGGCAGTTAAGTCTCGCATGTTCAGTAAACTATGAAGCTTGGAAGCAAGCACACGCTTATCGTCCGCCTCATTGCCAGGCCTAGCGCGCTCTGTGGGATACTCGGATTCACGTCGTTTCCATGGTCCAGTTCCGCTGAGCTTGCTGGGGTCCAATGGTTTGCGAGTGGAACCCTCCTGCTCGTATTGGCACTCTACATGCTGGCGGATGCGGCAGCGGCAACCCGGAAAGCCACGAAGAAAGAGAATCATAAGAAATCAGCAAGTGCTGCTGCAATGCTGTGAATGATAGGAGGACTGACATGACGAACGTGGCAAGATCTACTTACCGCATACTGTGCATCGTCTTCCTCATGATACCCTTCGTGACCAGTCCGGCCCTAGCCGAGCGGGGCCACGGATTTGATCGGGATCGATACTATTCCCCACATTGGGAATTGGATGTCCGACACAGCCATGATCACTTCTACCCTGCAAGGGGTTATGTGGTACCAGCGTTACCCCCTGGATATGTCGATCTTATCTATTCGAAACAACATTACTTCTTCAGATCGGGGGTCTGGTTCCGTGCGCAGGGATCAGGATTCATCGTTGTCCAACCTCCCCTTGGCATCCGTCTCCGGATCTTGCCTCCCTCATACAGCACAATTTGGATTGGCGGTGTCCCATATTACTATGCGAACGGCATTTACTACGCAGCTGTCCCCAACACACCAGAGTATGTTGTCGTCGCACCTCCTCCTGGGTATGAAACCGCAGCGCCACAACCTGCTCCAGCTCCGCCTCTGGCCTTACCGCCACCGGCAGTTCCGTCTCCACAAGCCCAGACATTGCCAGCACCATCTACCCCTCAAGCCATGTTCGTCTATCCACGCCAAGGGCAAAGCCAAAGCCAGATCACGTCAGATCGAAGCGAATGTAATAACTGGGCAATCGGGCAAACCGGTTATGATCCTGCGCAGGCTGGGACGGAAGGTGCTCAGCGAGCCGGGGATTTTCAACGAGCTGTTCGAACCTGTCTTGAGGGCAAAGGCTACACAGTCAACTGATCGAGGGCTATGACTTCGGCCTTCCTCAGTATAGGCGTTTGATGTGGAAGAATAACCTGTCAGTCAAGTATTAAAATGATCATTTTCATTTCCTTCCGAAAAGGCGTCCCACAAAAAACCCTGACGCAAACGGCAATCCCCATAATACAACTACGAGAAGAACGACGAGCCAGAGCGAATCTTGCACCAGACGCGTTGCCTGTGAGAATACTTCGTCGATAGCGCTTTTGGTCAGGGCATCGAAGTCCTTCATGGCGTTCGCCCGTTCCTGGCGGATCGCTTCGGTAATCGCCTCGCGCTCTTTTTTGATGCCATCAAACAGCGCGGCACGTTGCTGGGTCACAAAACCATCCTCCTTCTTGAACTCAGCTTGCAACTCCTCAATCTTGGTCTTTAGGAGATCAGGGCCTTTTTCGACCGCCGAAGCAAGGTGCTCCGGAGACTGAGCCAGCACCGAAAACCCGCGAAGAGCATTTTGAAAGGACCGTTCTTTTACCAGCCGATCTGTCACAGCTTCACCAAATGCCGTTGGCATAGTCCGAGCTGCCTCTATAAGCTCCTTTGCTGTAGCTGTTAGATCGCTGACTCGAGCTAGCAACTCCTCTTCATATGGCTTGCTCGCATGCGCCAGTTCGGCACCGAACGTCTTTGCCGCCCCTTCCATGCCCGTCCCGAGTTCCGACGCAGCTGATTTGGCTACTCCTTCGGACACGTTCACCTTTGGCGAGAGTGTGCAGCCAAAGCCACTCCACGACAGAAAACCGATAAGGCAGATGATGGAGAATGGATAACACCAAGACATCTGAAGGACACCTTGCATTATGGTTGGTGTGATTGTGGGGTAATGAAGTCTCAGATACAAGTTGTTACTAAGTATGCTCCATCCTAGTGAACCGTTGGTGAATACCGTATTGAGCACCAGTGCAGTCAATCCGACCGGCAGCCATTCATCCCATTGCCTGTTCAAGCCTCTCTTTGTTATCGTGGGTTCGTCTTGAAATTCGCTCCACAGCCAGGCTAAATGGACGCAAGTACACCTTGCCTGGGTAGCTATCGAATAATGACTGCAAAGGCAAGAACTCTTCCTAAACAAACACTCGTCTATCGTGCTATCAGATTTCTGGATAGAGCTAATCGGATGGTCCATCGTCATCCGATCTTCCATGCTCTTATGCCAAGTAATAAGTCGCTCGTTTTGATTTTTCTCATTCTCATTCCCCTACTTGGTTTTAGCATCTACCTGGTTGAACAGACACATACCAAGTACTATCTCCTCACGGGTCCTCATGCCAGCACAGCTTCACTCATTGGTCCCCAATTCGAAGCGGTACTGGATAAAACAACCGGGCTTGAGCGATGGTCGCCCCTCAAACTGATCCGAGATTTTGCCGCCGTCGAATCTTGCGGCTCCTTAGATAATGTTGCGAATCTGAATCAAGGCAGAGCCCAGCTTGCTTTTGTCGAGGATGGGCTCCCTTTGCATATGGATACACCACCCACCTGCTTGCTACCCATCAATCAACAACAGGATCGCAGTGCGGCGAAGCGTCAAGAGGTTCGTCTTCGCGCTGTGATGCCACTGTACCTGTCGCTGTTACATGTTGTCTCAAATCGGCGGCTCAACTATACGGATGTCCGTGACATTAAGCCTCACAGCAAGGTGTATATTGGCCCAGACGGGAGCGGCACTTCATTTATCGCCAGTCTTGTGCTCAAACATGAAGGCATTCCTATCGATCGAAAAGGTGCAGCCTGGGACTTTCAAAAGGCAATGCAAGAGGTGCTCAAAGGAAATCTTGATGTAGCGTTTTTTCTAATGGCTCTCAACAGTCAGGAGATTAAACAACTCTTCGACACTCCAACCTTGCATCTGCTCAGCGTAGATTCTGCAGAGGCGCTCACACTCCTGGCGCCGTACCTTGAAATTATCAAGATCCCCCCGTCCACCTATAAGGTTTCGCCCAAGGAGATCACGACTGTCGGGGCCAAGACTATTTTGGCAGCATCAACGGACCTCAGCGATTCTGAGGTCTTCGAAATCGCCACCAAAATATCGCATCATATTCATGACCTCCTGAAGGATATCCCGTTGAACGTGAGCAAGACCGTCAATGGCTCTGTAGATCTTTACTACCCTCTCCATCACGGGGCGATTCGATTTTATAACCATGATCCTCCGTTTTTTCTGGACCCGCATTTTTTGGCAGGCCTGGGGAGCTATCTATCCATTGTCTTTGCGTTCTACAAACTCAGTGGGCAAAGCTTGAGGCACTATCGTCTTCATCGTCTCCTTCAGTTAATTGATCGAATCAGGAGAACTGCGAAAAGAGCGGGAGACACACTGGAAGCGAGCCATACGGAGCGGTATCTTCATGCCTTCCGTGTCCTGATGGCCAGATTATTGCGCGAGGGACGAATTAAGATGGATGATATTGGCCTCATAAATGAGTACATCAAGAGCGACTCATAGGGATTTTCCCGCTTCACATTGACCCGAACAGGCTGCTGTTACTTGCTGCTGTCAGCCAACCGCCGTGTAATCGAATCAACGAGTGTCCGCTCTTGAAGCTCCGCTACAACACCGCATTGCTAGAGTGGATCTGCCCGAACAATCCAAGCAACCGACATGCTTCTGCAAAAAGTCAGGACTGTTGGGTATACGCCTCCTCTTGACGCTTGACACCACTTCGCCGACAGCCTAGCCTTGACACCACTAACAACAAGACCAATGAAGAGATTCCCCAAGCACGTAAACTCCTTCCCACCCTACGTTCTTCTCGCTTCCCTTCCGATCGTTCTCCTGCTCTCACTTGTCTTGGCAGGGTGTGAGAACGTCAGACCGTGGGGCTACAGTCAAGGCAGGCACGGCGTCGCAGGCCTTGGTGTCCGAGTCCCCCTCGATCCCCCACATTCTGCTCGTGACCTCGCCAAAGACGATTCAGTGCCCGGCAAAGTCTTCGTCGGACAGGTCATCTCTGTACACGATGGGGATACTTTGACCATCTCACTTAATGGGCAGAACACTCAGGCCCGCCTGATCGGTATTATTGCGCCTAGCTTGGATCAAGCCTCGTGGGGAGAGCTGGCCCGTGAAGCACTCGAAACGCTCGTTGTCGGGAAGATCGTGCAGCTTGAAACGGATATTACGGACCGGGATCAGGCTGGGCAACTGCTCTCATATATCTTTGTCGGGGAGACCTTCGTCAATCTGGAGCTGATCAGGAAAGGCATGGCAGTTGTCGAGACAGTCCCGCCCAATGTCGCACATGTGAAGGAGTATCAACAGGCACAAGAGGAGGCACGACGAGCAGGGCGAGGAGTCTGGGATCCCAGCAACCCCTTGACGGTCAGTCTCAATTGCGATCGCGGACAACAGAAGGGGCAGGCCTGCATCATCAAGTCCGGCAATGTGGAGTCAAGTCGACCCGACTTCCTGCCTTAGTTTCCCAGGAACTCCCCTAGTCTTGGAGAACCTGTCCGATGTCGTCCGCCAATTGTGGAGAAAGTTCTCGTGCCCGCTTCAAGTCTCTGCGACCCTCTTCCGCCATATTGATCGCCAGGTAGGCGAGGCCGCGATAGTAATAGCCGACGCCCATCTGCGGCTGAAGCGACAGCGCAAGAGTTGAATCGTGAATGGCTCCCATGAAGTCGCCGGTCTGATATTTCGCCACGGCCCTGTTCGCATAGGCTTCTGCAAGGTTCGGATTCAGCTGGATCGCCCGTGTGTTATCCTCGATCTCTCCCTCGTAGTCACCCATCACGCCTCTCACCACCCTCGACTTATGAAGGCCATTGAATCACGTGGGTTAATCTGGATCGCACGCGTTAAATCCTTGAGTCCGTCGGCGCATGCGCCGGTTTCACATTTGGCCACACCTCGACTAAGGTACGCCTCCTGGAACTGCGGATCCAACCGGATGGCTCGACTCAAATCCAAGATGCCATCCTCGCGATGCCCTCGTCGAATGTTGATGACCCCACGCTGGTAGAGAGGTTCGGGATTCAGGGGGTTCAGCATGATTGCCAGCGTGTGATCCTCCACTGCGCCCTGTAGATCGCCCAATTCTCCTTTCGCATACCCACGCAGTACATACGCGCGCTCGTTGACCGGATTCTTCGCGATCGTGCGTGAGGTTTCCTTAATCGTCCGATTCAGCGATGCAGTCCTTTCTTCCGGTGACGGCACCGAGGCACAACTGCCCTGCACGCCCGGCACGATAGAAAGCGCAAGGAGCGCTCGCACCAGCAGTGCATGATGCCGGTGAAATTTCTGTCGCCATCGGACATCACGATCTTGTCCCGCCATCTGCCCCCGTATGACGTTGATCAAGTCCGTAATATACCGGCTCGCTCGGAGACGCATCCCTCCCACCTTTCATTCGTCCAGATCGACGTCTCCAACTTGGTCGACAGGTGACGCTCATCAGCCAACATTCAACCGCGGCAATTTGTCGGATGGACGCCTGGCGTTCCATAGTTCAACGAACGGATAAGCCTATGGCAAGTGGCGAATGAAGGTGCCTCAGTGTTCATGACTGGTAGACATGATTGCCAACCTTACGCATCAAGTTCATAGTTGAAGTCCTCGTCATGTGTGATAATCTTTTCAATTGATGACAACGAATGCACGCCATGCCGGCCTGGCTGCGATTGCTGTGTTCAAAATCGTGAAAGGTGTGCTGTTGCTCTTTGTCGGCTTAGGGCTAATCGAGTTGATGCATGCCGATATTGCCACATTGTTTTCGATCCTGATCGAAACCCTCCATCTGACAGCCGATTCACGCCTCATGCACACATTGGTTTTAAAGGTGGATGCGCTTCAACCTCATAGTGTGCTGGTGGGGGGTCTCGTGAGCCTCGTTTATGCGGGTCTGTTGTTGATGGAAGGCATTGGGCTGTGGATGGAGTTCTCCTGGGCCGCATACTTGACCGTAGTCTCGACAAGCCTGCTGGTTCCGTTTGAATTTCGTGAAGTGATAGAAGAGGTGACGATCCTTCGGGTCAGTGTGTTGCTTCTGAATCTTGTGATAGTAGTGTATCTTGTCAACCAGTTGAAGCGACATACGTTACGTTCAGGAGCACATCTCCGAAGACCCGACACGGTCGTATGATGGAAATGAGCCGCCAACTTGTACTTGAACGCTCGTTCTTGTCTAGTCTCTGGCACTTCAGGCTTTCTTTAAAATCGGTGCGTTGGTGAGAAGGTGTCGGGGCTGCTCCTAGTAGGTCAACTTCGAGAGTACGGGAGTCATTGGAGAAGAAGTACCTGTTGCCGAAGGGGAAAGGATGACTGAAGATGTCTAAAAATTCCTGCCTTGTACTCATCTTCACAATCGGTTCTGTACTGATCGGGCTCGCCGGGTGTCAGTACTATGAAGAGTTTCGCGTGAAGAAGGCAACGGCCGATCTCAATGAAGAAAAGGCAGACTTGCTCCACGACTACCGACTCTGCCTAGAGAAATATCAGGATGATCCACCCAAGTCCAAGGAACTGTGTGCGCCGTATACCCAACGACTTCGAGAAATCGAGGTAACGCATCACTAGAGCATCTCGATGAAGGAGGCCCTTATGATATGCAAATTACTGCCTACGCTGTTAGGCGTGAGCTTTGCCAGCGTCATTTTTTCCGTGCAAGCACTTTCCCAAGAAACAATGGGCAGTGAAAAGGCACACCACCCACGCCTTGCCCATGCAATTCATGCCCTCGAAGGCGCGATTCAATACATGGAAGCGGCTCCGCACGATTTTGGCGGGCACAAGGCTCAAGCGATTCAAGAATCTCGGCAAGCGTTGGAACAGCTAAAGTTGGCGCTGCAATATCGTGAGCAGGCCGACAACCAAAGACGGAAATGAGCAGGCCTAAGGCCAACCTCCTCATCGCCTACCATCAGTCGTGGCCACTCTCAAGGACGGCTCTCTCAATGCAGAACAACACATGAGAGGCCGCTTCCTGCGAAGGCATGTACGTGACATTCGATGGGGAGGGATGAGCAAGACGTTAGGAAGAGAAGTATCCATGAAATTCATCGATAGGGACCATGAACAGAGTCTCAGAAAAGCACCGTTCTGCCTGGCTCTGATTCTCTTGGTGGCATGGCTTGCCACAGGCTGTTCCTCCCAGCGGGGGTGGGCTTATAGTCCGACACAGCCAACGAAGCAAGCTGCCGGCTTGGCGAAGACTCTTGCGGTGGTGCCGTTCATCGACCAGCGTCCTCCCCACAACAGCAACAATATCGGTCTCTGGATGATACCCCTCATGCCATTTGGATGGCAGGAATTGAACGCGCCCGAGACGATTCAAAGTCACATTGCCTCCGGGCTCTGGCAGTTCAGGCCGACTGAAGATATGGCGAAGGCGCTCGCCCTGGAGGTGCAGAATCGGCATGTGTTTAAGGAAGCCTTTTTCACCTTTCGGGAAAGTGACGGTGAACTCATCTTGCGAGGCACCCTCCTCTCAACGGGGTATCAAGGGACCCTGTATTCCTATGGGCTTTCAATCTACGGGCAACTTCTGTGGGTACTTGGATTGCCTGCCGGAAAGATCAAGAATGATTTGTCCATCGAGTTACGTCTCGAAAATCAGATGTCTGGCCAGGTGATGTGGAGCAAACAGTATAAGGCAGATCATGACGAAGGCGTCTATTGGGCCTACGCCATTCCTTCCGACTTCTGGTACGACACCATGCTCAAGGAGTTGATGCCCGCTATCCTCTTGGACCTGGAGGGCGCGATCAACAATCCGCACTGACTCTCATCCTAAATCCAAGATCAGATTTTGTCTTTGGCTAACACCGTCTCTCCCATCGGGATGATTATCAAGAAACATGGTGCACCCCTTATGGGAACTGGTCAAAAGTTGTACCTGTCTAAGCAATTCGTGGGATTTGGCTATTGCAAGAACACGAGATAGGCCAAGAGATCAGGTTTGGCTCGGACCAGTCCCCATGTGAGATTCAAAGCAACCAGTTCCTTTCTCGCAGGCAAACTGTGGATGAACTATCGTATCCGACGTGCCCGATCGGCTGCATCGGTCCTTCGTCTGCTAGCTGCTCGCCTATACATGATCGAGATGGAACCGATGATGCGGATCGCGCCCTATACTCTCTTGGGCTACCGGGTTTTCAAATCTCGCCCCCTCCGCCACACTGAAATCTGCCCTACTCTGATACCCAGATAAGTTAAGTGGGTGTCACCTACCGGCTTCTGCCTTCCCTTCCCTCAAGCCCCATCGATCTTCACTTAGGGTAGCTACGGAGTTGCATACCCAGTAACGGTATGGTTAAGTAATCGCGGGTGGGGGTGTCTGCTTTGGCTGTGCCCACGTCAAAGCAGCAAGAGGTCTCTGCTCCCTCCTGGGGAGATCTGCCTCCACCCTTTGTCTCATTCCACCGCTTCCTAGATTCCGCGGATTCTTTGGTCTGTCTTCCTTTTATCGCTTCAATTTTTGAGTGCCAGCCCAAATTATTACTGCATCTTTTAGATGAAGTGTATAATGATAAGATGCTGTTATATTTGTGTTGCTATGACTATTCACGATTCATAAGGCGATCGCGTTTCTCCCTCCTTTGGGCAGGGCTTACCTACCTCTACGGTATTTTCAGATTTTTCACTCTGCTCCAGTATGACCCTCAGCACTGCGCTGCACCATCAGCATGCGGATTCACGTGGAGGAGGGTCCCCGATGCAAAAGCAGATCGGCAAGATCGGAGCAATTCGGCGGGAATTACGCGGGAAGGCCTGCCCAATCTGCGGAGGCCACAAGTATCAACTGGTCCTTCGAGGCAATGTGGAGCCTCAATCCGGTACTTTGTTCGCTCGTTGTATACAATGCCAGCGCCCTCGTGGACTGGATAAAGATCTGGGACAAATTCTTTGGATGTGAGGAAACCCACGCGCAACACTCACGAGGCCAATCCCTAAGCATGCCGAACTCTCTACTCCGCACCATCTCGACCAGCCGAGCCCGCGCTAAACAGAAACGCACCGCCCTTCGTATGATGGCACTCAGCGGCGTGATACGACCTAGCCACGTTGAACTTCGATACGGAACGCCACGGGCAATCTCTTCCGCATCATACCGACAAGCCATGATACCTGAGGCTCCACTCTTCACAGAACCCTCCCCTGCACCTTCATGGCAGCTTGCGATATTGGCCAGCGTAAAGCAGCTGTACCCATGGGCGCAGACCAGCCTGAAAATCATGACACAGTTGGCTCGAAAACCTGTCGGTCCGCAATGGACGATCGACTAGGCCGGGTGAAGTCGATTCTCCCTGGACAAAATCATCCTCCGCGACTTCGAATCTCTTGTACCGCTTGTATACCCTGATGTAAGATCAGCCCTCATTCGCAGGCAATTCGGTGGCCATCGTTTTTTCCTCGCAGATGGCCGGGAACCCCGCGCACAGAGTGATCGTGTGGAGAGGTGGCCGAGTGGCCGAAGGCGACGGTTTGCTAAACCGTTGTAGGGGCTAAAACCTCTACCGAGGGTTCAAATCCCTCCCTCTCCGCCACAAAAAGTGCGCATCAAAAATGAGGGAGGGATTTGAACGAGGGAGCATCGTGGGGGAAGAGTTCCCCCACGTGGGGAGCATACGAGGGGGTTGACCCCCTCTGTAGGAGCGCGAACAGCCTGTGAGCGCGACTTCAAATTCCCTCCCTCTCCGCCAAACCAAGCTCGCTCGACCCGGAGCCTTTCGATGGCTTTTGGCGACGGGATAAACACCTTCAGTGTTTTTCATAACTTCTGTGCTGAGCGATGAGTGCTGAGGACTGAGCAGAGTTCCTTGTAAGCTGCTACGATGCCAGGAGTCCTCGGTCGCCTGACAGAGCTTGATTTTTGCTGGTTGATCCGGTAGACAAGACCGCCTCACGTAACGAACTCCCGCCGGTGCCGAGGTAGCTCAGTTGGCAGAGCACAGCCCTGAAAAGGCTGGTGTCGACAGTTCGATTCTGTCCCTCGGCACCATTTTAATCGCTCACGCGATCCAAAACAGTTCTCGTTGGGAAAGTGGCAGCGTTATGAAATTTTTAGCTTCTATCGTTGGCTCCCCTACCTTCGTTCTCTCGCGCATCCAGGAATCGGTCGGGGAAACTGGCCGAAGGCGACATCGGTCATACGATTGCAGACTCCAGCCCAGGAATTACAGTCAAGCCGGACGAGGGAACCGGGCGACGAGACATTGCCTGCGTCGGTCAGAATAATGGATGCGGGGCATGGCCGAAGCGGGGCATCTCAGGCGCTCCTCCCGCATTGCCGATGATGCGCCAGGCTCCGTCTTCCTTGACGAGGTAGTGCACTTCCTCAAACCAACTATCCACCGTGACCTTCTCCCCGGTCTCGCTGGCCACCCCCCACAGAGCCCCTGTGCACTTCACCTCCGCCCTTGTCTCTCCGTCCACCTGGGTCGTCTTGATATCCGTGAACAGATGCGTCGAATGTAACTTGTGGTGGTACTCGAGGATCTCCTCCCACAGACGACGGGCATCGGATTTCCTGAGCTTGTGGTAGTTGTACCGCTTCGAGTAGAGGGTCATGAGGCCATCCAGGTCTCGCGCCTGGATGGCCTGCTCCGCTCGATCGAAGGCTGCGATGATCTCCTTCACGGTGGTCTCATCGGCCGTCACGGTTGCGTACGGAGGGACTTCGACCTTGGCCACGGTGGGCGTCGGGGGACGACAGAGCGTCACGCCGGACATGACTAAAACCACAAGTCCTAGTCCTCTCCAAAAGCGCTTCCTCATGGACCCCCCGCCCTCCTGCTGACAGATTAGTCGATCTTGATCGAGACACATTTCTTCTTGGCTTCTTCGGTCTTCGGCATTCGGACTTCCAGCACACCATCCTTAAAATTCGCTTTGATCTGGTCGCTCTTGACCTCGCACGGAAGCTCCACGCTCCGCACAAACGATCCGTCCGACCGTTCACGCCGGTAGTAGTCCTTCTCCTTGACCTCCTCTTCTTTCTTCTTCTCTCCCTTGATCGTCACCACGTCCCCCGTCACCGTCACCTCGATCTCTTCTTTGTTCATACCCGGCAGATCGGCCTTGACCACGATGTCATCCTTTTCCTCGAAGACATCCAATGAAGGGGCTCTCAGCGAAATCATCGGCATCGGCCATCGCTCGCCGAAGAGGCTCGGAAACGGACGGCGCCAGAAATCTTCTGTCAGTCGATCGAACCAGCGATCAATCTCGCTCGCCCCAACGCGGCATCACGTCGGCAGGTTTCTTGACCGCGATTTCCTTGGATTCTTTGCCCTTCTCCTTCTCTTTCGCCATGACTCCTCCTCCTTCGTTCATCGCAACGGTCGTTGCGATGAGTTGTTCATCTGTCACCGATGCAGGATCTTACTGTTTCCGTTTCGTTATGGCCGAACCTCCAACCGATTGACCACTTTGTCCACGCCGAAGACATACCAGGCATCGAACTCAGCCATTTCCTTCTGCGGTGCAGAAGGGACGTCGCCATCGAGCGTCACCACCGATTGCCTCGCACTCACACGGACTCGATCCTCGTGAACCAAAGGATCCTTCTTTAAGACGATGCGGATCGCTTTGGCAAGTTCCTCGTCTGAATCCGGTTGATCGGGAACAACCTCCATCCCGTTAATCACGTCCCTGCTTCCCGGCACCCACCAGGCGAGCACTCCCGCCATCCGTTTCTGTGTGAGCCCGGTCACATGGTCGTCGAGTAAAACCACTCCGTCGGTCACGGAGACCTGGATCACCCCGTGGGGATTTTCTGTGATGTCTCGAACCGTTTCGAGCTCCCCCTTCCGGATCAATTGAATCGTGCAATGCTGGAGGGTGGGCTCTTGGAGTAGTGCATCGCGCACGGCGTCCAAGATGGCTCCGTCACCCATGTGGGTCGCCGGCGCCACATGTAACCGGTCCACAATCCCACTCACGCCGCGCACTGCCGCCGCGAGCTCCATGCTCAGCTTCTTCGCTGCGATGTGCTCGACCTCCCCTTCAAGTGTCAGGACGCCGTCCTGGTATTCCATCTGAATGGGATGCTTATGAAGATTGATACGCGCCCGCTCGAGCGACGCATGAACTTCTTTGAGGATTCGATTTCGATCCGACATGACCGTTGCCGCCATAGCGATCGCCCCCACCGGATTGTCGTACTGGTGATTACATAGGCAACGGCAATGCCATGTCGCCCCATATCGCGAAGTCCCTGATGATTCAAGTCGATCAGTACTCGAAGGCCCTGCACTCCCACCCATGGATGAGGAGAGATGAGGACAAACTCCACAAATATCAATCTCTGTGTGCAGCAAAACGCTACGGTCCCGGGAACTCAAAGAAGAAATGACAAGGTGAAATCTGCGTCGCCTCACGGCACACATGATGCACCAGCTTCCAAACAGTGCGGTGGGCACAATGACCTTTCCTCTCGTAGACATTCGCAATCTCACCTTCCAGGTTGGCCGTCAGACGATTCTCGACCGACTCGATCTCACGATCCAAGCGCAAGAGATCCACGCCCTCCTCGGGGCGAATGGCTCCGGCAAGACGACGCTCGCCTACCTCCTCATGGGTTGCGAGGGCTATGTACCGACAGCCGGAACCCTTCTATTTGAAGGCGCTGACCTGCTTCCGCTCAAAATGCACGAACGGGCGAGGCTGGGCCTGACCCTCGCCTGGCAAGAACCGGCTCGGTTTGAAGGCGTCACGGTTCGCGAGTTCCTGACGCTTGGCCATTCGGAACGCGATCCGGAACCAGTGCTGATGCAAGTCGGGCTCGACCCCGACCGCTACCTGAACCGGCGAGTCGATAAAGCCCTCAGCGGAGGCGAACGCCACCGCATCGAGCTGGCTTCCGTGCTAACCATGAAGCCGAAGCTGGCCATCCTCGATGAGCCTGCCGCCGGTATCGACATGCTCTCGGTCAACCACATTATCAAGGTCATCCGCACGCTCAAGGACAACGGCGGGGCCGTCTTGCTCATCACCCATCAGGAAGAAGTCGCGGCGATTGCGGACTCGGCATCCCAATTATGTAACGGCCAGATCATCTTCTCCGGCGATCCGGCCCATGTCATCGAACACTTTCGCGGGCGGACCTGCGTCCGGTGCGATGGAGAGGTTTGCGGATATGTCCGACCTTGAGGAGCTCATTCGCGCCCTGCCGATGGTCGGAGCGGAGCCGACGATCCTTGACGACGAGCGGATCGCGCACGTCGTCGGACACGGCCATCGCATCCTCAGCCGCCGGTCTGTTCCAGGGTTACACCTGGACGTGGAGGAAACGCCTGATGCAATCGTTGGAAAGATGACGATTCAAGCGGGCGCAAGCATCGCTCAACCCATCCACATGTGTTTTGGCCTGGCTCATCCGACCGGTAGACAACGAATTAAAATCGACGTCATGGTGGAAGAAGGGGCGACAGCGCACGTGCTTGCCCATTGCCTCTTTCCTGTCGCCCAAGCCGCAGAGCATCGCATGCAGGCCAGGATCGACATCGGACCAGGCGCGTCGCTGACGTACACCGAAGGCCACTACCACGGCCCGCATGGCGGCATGCAGGTTCTTCCCCACGCCACGATCAGAATCGGAAAAGGCGCGCGCTACTTTTCCGATTTCTCATTACTATCCGGCTCGGTGGGTAGTCTCGATATCGACTATCTCGTCGACGTGGAGGAGGAGGGCATCGCCGAACTTACTGCGAAGATCTTCGCACACAGGACCGATCACATCACGCTCAAGGAAGCCGTCATGCTCCGAGGGGAGCGGTCGCGGGGTCTCATCAAGACGCGAGTGGTGCTGGAGAACGAGGCTCGCGCGGAGATCACGGGGATCACGGAGGCCCATGCAAAAGGAGCCCGTGGCCACGTGGATTGCATGGAAATCGTGCAGGGTCAGGCCCATGCCAGCGCGATTCCCATCGTCAGGGTGTTTCATCCGGAAGCAAAAGTCACCCACGAAGCCGCCATCGGCAGTGTCGATAAGAAAGAATTGGAAACATTAATGGCGCGGGGACTCTCGCCGGAACAAGCCGTGGAGATAATCGTGAGCGGAATTTTGCGATGACCGATCGCTCAGCTATCGGTCCGGGCGGGCCTGCTTGAGCAACAGCGGCGCTCGGCGCGCACCCCACTGCCCCGGCTGTGCTTCGAAGATTCCGGCACAGGGAGCACTGCAAAACCGACAAATCCCACCGAGGGACAGATTCCAATCGGACAATTCATACCCTATTCGGCCGACGAGCAGCTGGCCGCAAGCATGACAGTAGGTGCTACCACCCTCGACATCTCGCACGTTGCCGGTGTAGGCGTAACGGATGCCGTTCTTCATGGCGATCCTCCGAGCCATGGTCAATGTGGATGGTGGCGTGGGCGGGATGTCGAGCATTTTATAGTCTGGATGAAAGGCGCTAAAGTGGATCGGCACGTCAGGGCCAAGATGCTCGACTACCCACTGCGTCAACCGCTCGAGTTCAGCCTCCGAATCGTTCTCTCCAGGGATCACGAGGGTGGTGAGCTCCAGCCACACGTTCGTGTGATGCTTGATGTAGACCAGTGTGCCGAGAACCGGCTGAAGGCTTCCGCCGCAGATCTGCCTATAGAATCGCTCCGTGAATCCCTTAAGATCGACATTCGCTGCGTCCATGTACCGGTAGAATTCTTCTCGCGGCTCATCACAGACATATCCCGCCGTGACGGCAACCGATCTGATTCCTCGCTCGCGACAGGCCTGCGCGACATCGATCGCGTACTCGTGGAAGATGACCGGATCATTGTAGGTGTAGGCAACAGACCGGCAATCGAGTTCCGTCGCTGCACGCGCGATCGTTTCCGGAGAGGCTTCGTCCGCCAACGTGTCCATCTCGCGTGACTTGCTCATGTCCCAGTTCTGGCAGAACTTGCACGAGAGGTTGCAGCCAGCGGTTCCAAACGATAGGACCGAGGTACCGGGAAGAAAATGATTCAGCGGCTTTTTCTCGATTGGATCGACGCAAAATCCGCTCGACCGTCCATAGGTCGTCAGGACGATCTGATCCTCCTCCCGCGCCCGGACGAAGCACAACCCTTGTTGTCCGTCGAGAAGTTTACAGTAGCGCGGACAGAGATCGCATTGGATGCGTCCATCGTTCAATTGATGCCAATATTTCGTCGGCGCGTTCATTGTGACTTGTGAATTCGTCATGCGATCATCCCTTGAGATGAAGACTGCCCGTGCATTATACCAATCAAATCCTTCGTGTGTGAGTCAGCTCCCACAGGACATTTCCTTTTATGCTGACGATTGACGGCTCGCGCTATTCAGGAAGCGGAACGATCGTAAGACAGGCGGTCGCCTTTTCCGCCCTGACGGGCCAGTCCATCCGCGTAATCAATGCCCGAGCCAAGCGGGACAAGCCCGGCTTGCGTCCGCAGCACATTCGCGTCATTGAAGCGATAGCCGAGCTCGTCACGGGACGCGCCGAGGGACTGGCGCAAGGCTCGCAGGAATTCACGTTTCGTCCCGGCCTCCTCAAGGCGGGGCGACATTATAACTGGGACATCGGCTCCGCCGGTTCGACCACCATGTTGGGCCTCGGGATCATGCCGGTCCTCGCCTTCGCAGGGTCAGATGTCACAGTCGAATTGCGGGGCGGTCTCTTCCAGGACTTTGCCCCGTCTGCCTTTCATCTCCAGCATATCCTCCTTCCAATCCTGCACGCGATGGATCTCCGGGTAGAGATCGAGATCGCACGTCCCGGCTACGTGCCCCGCGGCGACGGCATCCTCCGACTCGCGGTGAACCCACTCACGGAACCTTTTCGAGCGATCGTGAAGGAACAGGCGGGACCAGTGACACGAATATGGGGGATCGCTCTCTCCTCTCATCTTGAGGAACGGCAAGTGAGCCGGCGTATGGCAGACGCGGCGCGAGACGTGCTCGTCAAGGCCGGTTATCGGGCTGAAATCGAAGTCCGCAACGATACCGAGTCGCTGCAGCCCGGCGCGGCGCTCGCGCTGTTCGCCAATCAAGGGGAAGCAGTGCGACTTGGCGCGGACCAGGCTGGCGCTTTACGAAGAAGGGCGGAGTCGATCGGCAAGCACGTCGCCCGCCAACTCCTCCAGGATCTCGAGTCCGGTGCGACACTGGACCGGTTCGCCGCGGATCAGATCATTCCCTTTGCCGCGCTGGCGGGAGGCGAGAGTCGGTTTATCATCCCAGCCGTGACGGATCATGTATTGACGGGCGCCTGGCTGGCTGATTTATTTCTTGGCGCGCGCGTGAGGATCGACGGTCGACGAATGACCATCGACGGAGTTGAATTCTGGCCGAATCGTGATCGCAAAACCAGTTAACAAGACTCCTCTCCATATGGATTCTCTTCACCCATCCAGTCAGCCGCCGACGCGGTTCATGGCCGATGCGATGCTCGGTCGCCTCGCGCGGTGGCTCCGCATCCTCGGTTATGACACGGCATATGAAAAGATCATCCCGGACGAGGTGTTGATCGAGCGTGTGCTCGGGGAGAATCGGTGGCTCCTCACCCGCGACGGATACCTGGCACAACGCAAAGTGCTCCGTGGCCGTCATACCTTGATCGCGAGCGACCACATCGACGACCAACTCCGTCAGCTCCATGATCAACTGTCCCTTCACCTTGATCTTGCCGAACACGGACAGTTCCGCTGCGCCGACTGTAACGCCGCGCTCCATCCCATTTCCGCTGAAGAGGCGTCGGCTCTGGTTCCACCCTTCGTCGCACGGCATTACCACGAGTTCCTGCAATGCGACTCCTGCGGCCGCGTCTACTGGCCGGGGACTCACTGGGAAGCGTTGACCGGCCGGCTCGCTCTCATCAAGAAAGGAGAGAGGGGCACCGATCGATGAACGTCTCTCTGTTCCACCCATGGAACGTGACGCCGCAGGAGGCTGTGCAGATTCAAGAACAGCTTCGACGAAAGGTCTTGTCGCGCGGGCGAGTGCCTCGTCCGGCGCTGGTCGCCGGAGCCGACGCGGCGTTCGATCTTGAAAGCCGGCTGGTGTTCGCCGCGGTGGTTGTGCTGTCGTTTCCCGATTTGGAACGGGTCGAGACGGTGATCCACCGCGACCGCTGCACGTTTCCCTACATCCCCGGCCTGCTATCGTTTCGTGAATCTCCCGCCCTGCTCCACGCATTCGCCCGACTCCGGCACGATCCCGACGTCATCTTTATCGATGGGCACGGCCTCTCACATCCTCGATCAGCAGGGATCGCCTGCCATATCGGCATCTCTGTGGACCGACCGGTCATCGGATGTGCCAAATCCAAACTCACCGGCGAGTTTCGCGAGCCAGGCCTAGCCCGCGGAGCCACCTCCATGCTGTATGATCCCCAGGGCAAAGTAATGGGCGCAGTCGTTCGGACGCGCGATCGAGTCAAGCCGGTCTTTGTGTCGGTCGGCCATAAAATCAGTCTCGCTGAAGCCGTTCGCCTCACCCTGGCCTGCGGGAGAGGCTACCGAATTCCTGAACCGACGCGACAGGCAGACCTGCTGGCGGAGCGGGCCAAGAAGGAAAACCGCCCATGAGAACTCTCGGTTGTCTCCCGCTCCTATTGTTCCTGCTGTTGCTTGCACTCCTGCCCTTCGTGTTCGGAGAGCTCTTCTCCACCGCCCTCATGAAACTGCGCCTGACCCCCCACGCAGCCCTGTGGGTGATTCTGGGTATCCTGGTTGGAAGCAGCATCAATATTCCCGTCAGACGCATCGCACGGAACGAGGACGTCGTGGAGGACCCGCTCGCCCTCTTCGGCATCTCTGGATGGTGGCCACAGTTCCGACGTGTTCGACGGGAAACGATCATTGCCGTCAACGTCGGCGGCTGCCTTATCCCGGTCGGCTTGGCCTTTTACGAGACAGCCCACCTCATGATCGAAAACTGGCATAGCCTCGTCGGATTGGTTCTTGCCATTCTCGTGAACACACTGGTCTGTTACCGGTTGGCCCAGCCCATAGAGGGCATTGGTATCGCGATGCCTGGTCTCTTTCCTCCGCTCGTTGCCGTGATGAGCGCCCTGCTGTTGGCTCCCGATCAAGCCCCTCCCGTGGCCTTCGTGGCCGGCGTGCTGGGGCCGCTGATCGGAGCCGATCTTCTGCACCTCCGCGACGTCTCCAAGATCGCCACTGGCATCGCGAGCATCGGCGGCGCCGGTACCTTCGACGGCATCGTGCTCTCGGGAATTGTCGCGGCGTACCTGGCGTGAAAGGACGACGGAGGTTACTGCACGTTGATCGTGCCTATTTGTTCAGCGGTCTCGATCATCGTTCCAAAAGCCCTGCACTTGGCCTGCATGGTTCGCTTAAGGAACTGCCACTCCTGCTCATTAGCCAGACGAACTCCGAAATCCTCGATGCGGGTGGGGTAGAGTCTGACCCGCGTCATGCCGTTCATCTCCCGTTCCAGCACAAACAAGAACGACAGATCGTTACGCTCATCCCTGTCAACCATATAGTCGTCGATAAAATCGCCCGTCGAGTAGAGGATGGCTTTCCCCTTGTAGAGTTCAATCCCCTGAGGGGTATGGTTGGAATGCCCCCAGTAGAGGTCCGCTCCCATTTCGATAAGATCATGAGCCAAAGCTTGCATCGCTCGTGAGGGCGCTCCCCAATTGGGACCCACATGGGCACTGACGATCACCAGATCGGACTGCCGCCGCGTTGAGGAAATGATCTGCGCCAGTCGCGACCGGTGCGGTTCCGCCAGCCCGCGCTCGCTGTAGGTGACATAGTTGATACCAGGCTTCGTCATGGTCGCTTCCCACTCCGGCTCATTGTCCGTCAAGGCGACGACGGCCACACGCGCATCCGGCAACCTGAACGAGGCGGGAACGCACGCTTCCTCCAATGTCGCACCGGCGCCTGTTCGCTTAATGCCTGTCCGGTCCAGCAACTTGAGGCAATCCACGAGTGCGTCAGTACCAAAATCCAACACGTGATTATTTGCCAGCGTGACGCCATCGATCTTGGCTGCTTGAAGAAAATCCACGGCACGGGAGCCGGCGCGAAAGTGAAATTCTTTCGTGGTTGGATGCCACTCCACTCCCTGATCGCTGATGACGCATTCCAGATTGATCAGTCGACAGTCGGCCGCGAGCATGACCGGCAGAACATCGCCCCACAGGGCCTGGGGACGCACGGACCGGTTCTGGATCACATATTGATTCACCAGCCGCCCGAGCATGACATCTCCTGTCAATGCAATGCGCATCTTAGTTCACAATTTGACCAAACGAATGGAAGTCATTATCCCGCCTGCTCGGGTCGCAAAAGACGCTCCCCGAGTCTGACGGCCTGGAGCTGACTCTGAGCCGTCTCCGGTTCCTGGATACCACGGAGCAGCATGACCTGGCCTCCTCTAACGGAACGAAGCACGAGCGTCCCGATGCCCAAGAACCGTGCGATCAATCTCTGCTGAACGGAGATGTCACCAATGTCTTCAAGAGCGATCGCCTGAATCTCCTGGCCTGTGAACACGTTGGTGATCACGACGCGGCGTGAAGTAATGGCATATCGTACCCAGTACCGCAGAACAATCGAACAGACAACCAATGCGACCGCTCCGATGAACCACGCCTCCCAGCCGGGAACGCCGAACATTTTAAGGATCGCTCCACGCAGAGCCGTGATCAAGCTGATCAGATAGAGCCAGGCAAACTGGTTCCAGGAGGCATAGGCCTGCCAGAGTATTTTCTCATTCCCCTGCAACGTCGTGGTCATTCCAAATTACCGAGCACGCAGCGACGATCGAGACCCACATCCATCAGCTGACTCTGCCATGGGTCGGACGGAACAAGACGTGTGATTCAGCGGGTGCTGAGCGCTACCAGAGCCCAAAGCACACATCTCTGAACGGGATCGTTTCCCACTGCTCTTTTTCCATATCCAAAATGGCAAATTCGAGATTCGAGGGGAGGACTCTCACCCCCTTTGGCCTGACCCAACTATCCGACTTCAAGGACTTGAAATACAGATGTGGCCTGGCTTGAGCATAATCCCGTTGATGAAACAGCTCGAGTAATCGCAAGGCGTCTGGAAAAGTCACGACATCCTCCTTTTGTCAGTCCCTCGATCCCATTCCAACGGGAGCCTGACCGTCAACCGGATCGAAACGTTTTTTCGCAGCCACTCATATGAGATTGGCCCTGTCTTTGAAATCTAGGTCGAGGCCGGAAACTTCCTCAACCCCATTTTCGCCGCCAACTCATGCAGCTTCTCGTGAATCGACTCATTATTGTAGGTTTGAATATCGCCGAGGGCCTGACAGTAGCCCGTGAGGGCTTCCAGCCACACCTTCTGGTTCTCACACGTGGCCGGCTTTTCGCGAACCTGATCGATCCGCAACCTGGCCTCCTTCAGCCGTTGCGCAGCCTCTTCTAAATGACGAGACACTGTCATTCCTCCTCCTTTCTTCCCGACCTTACGCCGACTTACGGGACCTTGACGAATGGATATTGTTCACGCAGTGACTTGGTGATGATACCGATTCCACACTCGTCGCCGACGGTCTCGATCGCAATAATCACGTCGGGGTTCTTGAAGTCGACACGAGGCCTGAATCCTCTTTGTGTCAACGACTCTATGAGTGCATGGTCGAGTTCTTGCTCGAGTTGCTGGCCATGGATCTCGCCCTTGTGGCCCCTCCGTTCGACTCGCACATAAAAAGACCCGCTGCCGATCTGGTCGGCATAGTTCAGCACCTCCGCCCTGAGTGTGGGAACGAATGAGGCCGCATCGATCGTGACGGTCTTATCGAGCGGAACAACTCTGGCCAGCGGTAGGAGAAATCCCGGTTCAGTTTCCTCGCTGCGGCGCAGCTGATCAAAGAATGCCTGATGGTCCTCGACCCGTCCCATCAATACCCCGAGATAAGGAGACCACCGGAAGTCACCCAACCGCTTGAGCCTCCTGGCCAGACGCCCCTGCTCGTGATCCTTTGCCGCGGCCAGTACATTCCAACTCATCATCGCTCTTCGGCCTACTGGAGCTTCGCGAACCGTCTCATCTTGCGACATCATGTTCCACAGCGATATGCCTTGAGCTGCCCGGCCTGAGCTGCACGTTGGAGATCGTCGATCGTGCGGCCGGTCAAGACCGACGTATCCCACTCTTCCTTCATCTCGCGATCAGGGCGAGCCTCTTCATCCTGCTGTTTGATCAAAAGCCATTGCCGCGAGCGCCCTTTCATCTTGACGAGAGCAAAACGCCCGCGTAGTCGACGGCCATGCAGGATAAGATCTAACGCGCCCACTTCCCACATCTTTGCAACCGACCCTTGCCCTCGTGTTGGTTCATACCAACCTGTGTCCCATACAAGAACCGGCCCCGCCCCATACTGGCCTTCCTCAATCACCCCTTCGAAATCGGCGTATGTCAGGTCGTGATCTTCAACTTCGACCGCCAACCGCTTCACGCGCGGATCAAGCGTCGGCCCTTTGGGGATCGCCCAGGATTTTAGGACTCCGCCGATTTCTAATCGGAAATCATAATGGAGATGGGACGCCTGATGTTTTTGCACGGTAAAGATCGGTCGGTGAATCTGTTTCGCCATAGCAGTTCTGACAACGTTGGTCACGTAGCCCACGGTACCATGTGAAGGTTAAACCGTCGCTTTGGAGTTCACTGAGCAAGTGGGATGCCGACTGAGGCCCGGCCGTTCCTCAAAGTCGACCGAAAACGCTTTTCCAGAAAGAACTCGATGAGATCGGATTTCCGGAGAGCATAGAACCATATGGGAGGGGTATCGGATCGACTCCATGATCCGGGAACCACCGCGACCTTTTGCCACATCGGCGGGGCACCTCTTGTAGCGGATTTCCTCAAAAGCATTCGATCCTGGACCCACCTTGGCAGTCCAATGGTTGAAGTTTTCAACGAGTTGTGGTGTTCCCCGTCTTGACGTCGCGTGGCCTCCTTCTTGCCCGTGTACTTATCTGAGTTTCTTCCGTGAACCGTAGAAGGATGAGCGCACGCAGCACAAGGAGAGGATGCCTCGATGAAAGCGCGGCGCGTCACGTAGAAGCGGTTCTCGCCGCCGGGGTCGCCGTAAGGTCGACCCCAAATCGTTCAGCGTGACCGGGCCGTAACAAGACCGAACCGATCAAACCAGGGAGGGGTACCATGAAAGTCCAGGAGATCATGACCAGCGATGTGCAAGGGTGCAGCCCCGATACCAATCTTGCGGCCGCTGCCAAAATGATGTGGGACAGTGACTGCGGTGCTCTGCCCGTCCTCAACATCCACGGCCAGGCAGTGGGTATGATCACCGATCGCGATATCTGCATGGCTGCTGCGACGAAGAATAAAGCACCATCGGACATCACCGTCTGGGAAACCGTGTCCGGCAAAGCCTTCACCTGCCGGATGGAGGATGACGTCCACATGGCCATGGACATAATGAAACGGGAACGAGTGCGACGACTGCCTGTCGTTGATGAAGACGGAGTGCTTCAGGGCATGGTCGCCATGAACGATTTCGTCCTCCTGGCTGGGGAGGCGAAAGGGGGAAAGATCCCGGGTATTTCGTTCGAGGATGTTGTGCGAACGATGAAAGCCATCAGTGCCCATCGGATCCTCGTCGGCATCTGAGGATGGGTTCGGGTAGGCATCCGAGACGGTTCTACTCGCTTCGGACTCAACCAAGCATGAAATCCGCGCCCACTGCATTCATTCAAGGACAGCACAACTGGTTTCAGAATCATTCTCGTCTCCCGGCGAGAGTCTTGCGGAGAATACGCGTTGAAGGGAGGGGCTCATGGCGATGAAAATGTTCGGTGGCGTCATGTTGGCGTTCGTGCTCATGAGCTCTCTGGTATTAGCCCAGACGCAGCTGAGCCCTATAGATAAAGGGGAGCGACTTTACCAACGGAACTGTCTCCGCTGCCACGGACCGGCTCTGGATGGAAAAGGACCAGATGCGGTCACCCTCCGCGTTCCCCCTACCAACTTCCACACGTACCTCTCCCGCCTGAAAGACAATGGCGAATTGGAGAAAACCATCAAGGAAGGCAAGAAGTTCCTCGGGATGCACAACTGGGAGGATACCCTGAGTGACGAGCAGGTACGAGATCTGATCGCCTACATCCGCAGTGCAGCTCCTCCTGTGAAGGCGAAACCCTAGGTCTTCTCAGAGGGTCGATGGCCTGCCGGGTGTGAGTCCTATTAGAATGGAGTTGTACGACGAGTTAGGAATAGACGGGGGGTGAAAATCGCGATGACTGCCTTGCTAAGTTACATGCTGGATATGCTCCTAGCGGGAACGTTCCTGATCGGCAGTCCATTCGTCGGGCTTTCATTCGTCGACTCTGCGCATGCGGGGCCAGCATCTTCTCCCTCTCTCTCGACGGACAAGAACACAGGAAATATCGAGGAAGGGCGCAAGATCTATAACGGAAAAGGATTCTGCTACCAATGCCATGGATCTGATGGGTACATCGACCGGCGGCCAAATATGAACGAAGAGATGCGCCGGGTGATCGATCACCTCGATCCGCCTCCGGCAGACCTTCGAAATCCTGCCGCATTGAAGTCGAAAAACGATCAGGAGCGCTTTGACACCATCCAGAACGGGCATCGCGGTACTGCTATGTTTCCCCATCAATTTCTTAAGGACGCAGAAATTTACGATGTCCTTGCCTACCTTTCCGTTCTTCGAACGGAAGGGAAATCGCAGCCAAGGAGGAAGTAAGAATCCCGACTAGGTCCACCAACGAGGATATAACGTCCGTTTGGCACTATATGTTTAGGCTAAGGCATTGAGTCCGCGTTCGCATGTGCAAGTTCTAGCCTTCAGCGCCGTGAGCCCCCTAGAGGTAAGCGGTATAAGGTGCAGTATCTCTCTGCCACCCACGGCGAGCGGAATTCTCTTTACAAGGTGTCTCGGAAGAGGACCGACGTTGAGGGCAAGGGATGGGTTTTAACAAGAAAAGTGTGGTCGTTGGCGCCGGAATTATAGCAGTGGGACTTATCATTGCTGTGTGGTGGTTTTTCATTGAGCCATCTGGCGAACCGGTCAAACAAGGCCAGGCTCCTTCCTCTGACAAAGCGGCGGGCACTGCGCAATCCGCCTACGAGGTCCCGCGACGCCCTTCGGCCGATGTCTTGAGTGCCCAAACCGTGGAGTTATCCGCTTCGGAATTCGAGCAGTTCAAGATCATGCCTGTCGAAGAGCATGACTTCACGATCCAACGCGAGGCGGTTGGCAATATCGATTTCAACCAAGAGATGTTGGTGCAGGTCTTTCCCCCTGTTTCGGGAAAGACTATCGCTCTTTTTGCCACAGTCGGCGACGAAGTAAAGAAAGGAGAGCCACTCTACACGATTGAGAGCCCTGATCTCGTCCAAGCAGAATCAGCACTCATTTCTGCTGCCGGTACCCTTTTTCTGACGACGCGCGTTCTCAAGCGTAACAAGGAACTTAGACAGTTGAAGGCGCTTTCGCAGAAAGAGCTTGAGCAGGCTATCTCTGATCAGGAGGCTGCGGAAGGAGCCTACAAAGCAGCGCGCAATGCCGTCCGCATCTTTGGCAAGACGGAGAAGGATATGGATCGCATGGTCGCCCAACGCAAGGTCGATCCGGTCCTCGTCGTGCGCAATCCCATCACAGGACGCGTGACTGCGCGAAATGCCGCCCCTGGTCTATTGGTTCAGCCAGGCAGTTCGGTAGCGCCCTACACGCTGGCCGATGTCTCGACCATGTGGATGATGGCAAAAGTTGCCGAGACTGACTTTCCAACTCTCCGGTTGGGTGAAGAAGTTGATGTATCGGTGAAGGCGTATCCGGGACGGGTGTTTCGGGGGAAAGTCGTCAGAATTGGAGAATCCGTTGATCCGGTCACGCACCGGCTGTTGGTGCGCTCGGAAGTCCAAGATCCTAAGCATGAATTACGTCCGGGAATGTTCGCGACCTTTGCGATCCGAATAGGCTCGATAGTCCGGTCTCCGGCGGTACCGATCAACGGCGTCGTCCGTGAAGGCGATGGGTCCATGACGGTATGGGTCACCACCGACCGAAAGCACTTGGTCAAACGGACGGTCAAGATAGGGCTTCAGCAGGACGAGTACGACCAGATTGTTGAGGGGTTGCAACCGGGAGAACTGGTGGCCACCGAGAGGGCACTCTTCTTAAGCAATGCACTGACGGAGATGTCCCGATAGATCCTTTTCTGCAGACGAAGGGGATGAATATCCCAAGAGGTATTCCGTGCTAAGGGTCATCCTTACGTTCTGTCTGTCCCGCCGCCCGATTGTTCTAATCGGCCTAGGCCTGCTCCTTTGCAGCGGTCTTGTCGCATTCTACAAGATCAATGTCGAGGCCTATCCAAACCCGGCTCCTGTCATCCTCGAAATAACGGCCCAGGCTCCAGGTCTGTCTGCGGAGGAGATGGAGCGGTATTACACGATTCCTATGGAGGTGGGCCTCGCTGTTGTCCCGGGGGTTGAGGTCATTCGCTCGACCTCGTTCTACGGGCTGTCGTTCGTCCGCGTCACATTTCGATACGGTATCGAATATTACTGGGCCAAAACACAGACCGCCATTGCCCTGCAACAGTATGTCAATTTGCCGAACGGGGTATCCCCACTCATCCAAGGTTCCAGCTTGGTGGGTGAAATCGTTCGCTACCAACTAGTGGGCCCCCCACGCTTCGGATTGACCAACTTGCGCACACTACAGGACTGGGTTCTCCAGCGTCGACTGCTGACAGTTCCTGGCGTGGTCCAGGTGGTGACATGGGGTGGGACGACAAAGACCTACGATGTCGAGGTCGATCTCCACAAGCTTGACGAATTCAACATTACCCTCCCGCAAATTCTGACCACTGTCGGCAACGCTAATATTAATGTCGGTGGCCGAACCCTTAACGTTGGCCAGCAGGCAGTCAATGTCCGGGGCGTCGGCCTGATTAACAAGGTGGAGGATATCGAGAACATCGCTCTCAGCGCCAAAGAGGGCGGCATCCCGATTCTGGTAAAGGATGTGGCGAAGGTTTCAGTGGGCAATCTGCCCAGGTTGGGGAAGGCAGGTCGCGACGATGAGGACGACGTGGTCACTGCGATTGTGATCATGGATCGGACGCAGCATACCAATGACGTTGTTGCCAGGGTTGCGGCCGAAATCCAGAAGATCAATAGCGACGGCACGCTGCCCCCGGAAGTCCATGTAGTCCCGTTTTATGATCGTGCTACGCTTGTTTCGGTCACCACACACACTGTCTTGCACAATCTCATTTTCGGCTGCCTACTGGTTTTCTTGATCCAGTGGCTTTTTCTGGGCGATCTACGCAGTGCGATCATTGTCGGTGCCAATATCCCCTTCGACTTGCTCTTTGCCATCATCGCTTTGTATTTGACGGGAGAGTCGGCCAACCTTCTGTCAATTGGGGCCATCGACTTCGGCATCGTCGTCGACTCATCCGTTATTTTTGTCGAGAACCTCGTACGTAATCTCCAGATGAATGAGGAGGACCAAAACAGTCTCCTGAAGACGTACCCTCCCCCTCCGGAAGCCTCAGGCTGGACGAGCCGGCTTCGGATGGTCTATAGCAGCGCCTTGCAGATCGACAAGGCGATCTTGTATTCGACATTGGTTACATTGGTGGCCTTCCTGCCGCTGTTCACAATGCAGGGCGTCGAAGGGCAGATCTTCGGTCCGATGGCAAGGACATATGGTTACGCCCTGGTGGGCGCCCTGATCGGTCGATTCACGATCACTCCGGTCCTGTCCACATTCCTGCTTCCGGAGCACGTTCGGCGTACCGAAACGATTCTCGTGCGAGGCTTACGTGCCATCTACCTTCCGACCCTCCGTTGGGTGTTGACCCACCGGGCCATCATGGTGGCGATCGGCGTCGCTGTCTTGGCTTCGAGGATTCTGATGCCGCCTCTGGGCGGCGAGTTCCTGCCCGCTCTCGAAGAGGGAAACCTCTGGATTCGTGCCACAATGCCCCCAACGATCTCGTTGGAATCCGGAATGCCAGTGGTCGACCGCATTCGTCGGATAATCCTCAGCCACCCAGAAGTCATTACAGTCGTCTCGCAGCATGGCCGGCCTGACGACGGGAGCGATGCTGCGGGATTTTACAACGCCGAATTCTTTGCAGCGTTGAAGGCAAGGGATCAGTGGCCCTCTGGGATGACGAAAGAGAAGCTGATTCAGCAAATTCAGGAAGAGTTTAAAAACGAGTTCACGGGCATTATGTTCAACTTTTCGCAAGCCATTCAGGACAACATTGAAGAGGGGCTGTCGGGGGTCAAGGGCGCCAACTCCGTCAAAATCATTGGGCCGGATTTAGCCGCTCTGGAGAAGATTGCGACACAAGTCCTGCATGAAATGGATCAAGTCCGTGGGGTCACCGATCTCGGCATCTACCGGGTACGAGGTCAGCCGAACCTGAATATCGTCATAGACCGAGAGGCCGCGGACCGCTACGGTCTCAATTCAGGGGATGTGAACAGCGTCGTCCAAGCAGCCCTCGGGGGCGCGCAGGCAACAACGGTCCTGGAGAACGAGCGCCGATTCGCCCTGATCGTCCGCCTCGCTCCCGAATACCGTAACAGTCTGGATAAGGTACGTGCCATCAAGGTCGGGTTTCAGACGAGCAGGGGCGACAATGCCTACATTCCTTTGCGCGACGTTGCCACGATATCCTTGGATACGGGCGCGTCTTATATCTTTCACGAAAAAAATCAGCGATTCATTCCCATCAAGTTTAGCGTGCGCGGCCGTGACCTCGAGAGCACGGTAGCCGATGCACAAGATCGGATTGCGCAGACGATAACGCTCCCACAAAATTATCGGCTCGAGTGGGCAGGGGAGTTCCACGAACTGCAGCAGGCCAAGAAACGGCTCGAGGTGATCGTTCCGGTGAGCATCGCCCTGGTCATGATCATTTTGTATGCCCTATTCGGGTCGGTTCGAGACAGCCTGATTGCACTAGTGGGCATTCCCTTTGCCGGTTTTGGCGGAACATTAGCTTTGCTGGCCAGAGGGTTTCCTTTCAGTGTTTCCGCTGCCGTTGGGTTCATTTCGGTGTTCGGAATTTCGGTAATGGATGGCATCTTGATGCTCACCTACTACAACGAGGTCATGCAGCGGGGCGGCCTGTCGAGTATCGACGGCATGTTCCATGCTGCCTCCCAACGAATGCGGCCTATGCTGATGACGGCGCTGTCGGCCTGCCTGGGGCTTCTCCCCGCCGCCATGTCAACCAGCATCGGTGCCCAAGTGCAACGACCCTTGGCAACGGTGGTTGTTGGTGGCTTGTTGTTCGATTCGATTATGTTACTGGTGGTCGTGCCTCCTCTGCGCGTCGTGTTCCTCGGACATTCCGAGAGCGGCGGCGCGACTAAAACCGAAGTGGAGCAATAAAAAACACAGGGCCATCTGCTGGACAAGTGTAAGTCATGAATGTGCCCAGGTGACGGACCTCCACCAGGACTTCCGTTCTGGGATGATGCCTGAGTTTTCCTGCAACTCTACTGGCTAGACCGAGTCTGGCCCCCTGCTAGCGTGCAACCATCTGTGCCGACGGCCGAAAGCCTTCGTGTGTCGATCAGATCGTGACCCGAAGTTAGCAAATCGCCCTTTTGAGCGAATGGCGCTGCTCCTTTCATCCGAGCGCTGAAAGAATGAACCTTGTACGGTAATAAAAGCGTTGAGGATAAGAAAACAAATACATGAAGGGTCGAGACAGTTCGTAAACCCCAGGTCGCTGGTTCGATCCCAGTTCCCGGATCGACATTATTCCACTTAGCTTTCGAAGTCGGTAGAAATATTAGAAAGGGCTAGAAGGCTGAGGCATACCCCTGGTAACCCCTGGTCGAGGTGCCACTCGTGGCACTTGGATCTGTAACCACTTGTAACTAGTAGACACGAAATGTCACTTTTTGCATTGTCTTTTTCTTTTAACTTGTTGTTTATGCTCATTTTCATGACGCCCTGAAAAGGCTGGCAGCGACAGTTCGATTCTGTCCCTCGGCACCACCATTCGCGCGCTTGGAGCTTGTTCAAGATAGGAAGGTGGCACTAGAGAAGCGGGATCCTGGCGGCTGGCATCGATTTCCCTCACTAAGAAGCAGCAGTCTATGTCTTCAGTTCCGGTTCTGTCCTTTTGATTGACGCTGAAGAATGACGACCAATCGCCTTTTTCACAGGATCAGTTGGCGGCGCAAGCGCCGTAGTTCCGCTTCATCCTCCGCGTCGAGCTCTTCTTGTTCAATCGGTTCCACGCGAACAGCGGATACTTTGTACTCGGGGCACTTGGAGCTTTCGTCCGCGCTCGATGAGAGCAGCTCGTTGACCGTCGAGGCCGGGAAGTGAAAGCTGGTGAAGACATGCCCGGGCAGCACGCGCTCGCTCTTCGCGACAGGAAGTATCGCCTCCCCGCGGGCGCTCACCAATCGAACGATCGCACCATCATCTAGATGCAACCGCTCCATATCGGCTGGGTGCATTTCCAACACGTCAGTATCGACGACTTTCAAGATTTCCGTCCGGCGCGTCTGGGCTCCGCAATTGTAATGTTGGAGAATCCGTCCCGTGGTCAAGACGAACGGATAGTCCTTGGTCGCTTGCTCACCAGGCGGCAAATAATCGACAGGCACGAAGCGGGCTTTCCCCTTTGGGAAGGTTTCTCCATGCATGAGCGCTGTCCCTGCGTGTACCGTGGTCGGCACCGGCCACTGCAAACCGGCATGCGACTCCAATCGATCATACGACACGCCCGCAAATACGGGGGTCAGCTTCGCGATCTCGTCCATGATCTCGGAGGGATGGGTATACGTCATCGGGTACCCCATGCGTGTCGCCACTTCACAGACGACCTGCCAATCCGGGAGAATTCCGTTCGGAGGATCGACGGCTTTTCTGATCCGCTGGATGCGACGTTCGAGATTCGTGAACGTGCCGTCTTTTTCCAAGAACGAGGCGCCGGGAAGGATAAGGGTCGCAAACTTGGCGGTCTCGCTCATGAATAAATCCTGAACGACGAGAAACTCCAGGTTTCGCAAAGCTTGCTGGACCTTCTTCGAGTTAGGATCGGTTTGCGCGACATCGTAGCCGATGATCCAGAGCCCCTTGAGCCGTCCAGCGATCGCAGCATCCCACATATCCGGCGTCTTCATCCCCCGCTTCGTCGGCAACGGACGTCCCGTGACAGTTTGATGAAGCGACGCAAGAGCGGGATCGTCCAAACTCTGATAGCCCGCGAAGTAGGTCGGCAAGCATCCGACATCGGAGGCACCCTGCACATTGTTTTGACCACGCAACGGATTAATGCCGCTGCCGGGCTTCCCAACATTACCGGTAGCCAGAGCCACGTTGCAGAGCGCGATCACCCCGTGGCTTCCCCACCGATGTTCGGTCACGCCCAAGCCATGGACGCAGAGCGATGCTCCACTCTTGGCATAGTGCCGCGCAACCTGGTAGACGAGGTGAGCCGGAACGCCGGTGACGGGTTCCAGCTGTTCCGGTGAACAATCCGAGACGGTTTTGAGCCACTCTTCGAATCCCTCAGTCCTCGCCGCAACGAAGGCGTGGTCAAAGAGCTTCTCTTTGGCGATCACATAGCCGATCGCGTTGAGCAACGCGACGTTGGTGCCGGGCCGTAACTGCAGATGAAGGTCGGCGAGCCGGGCGAGTTCCGTCCGTCGCGGATCGATGACGATCAGCGGCACCCCACGACGATGGGCCTGCTTGATCTTGGCTCCGACCACGGGATGGGATTCAGTGGGATTGGCCCCGACCACCAGGATGAGTTTGGCCTGATCGAGATCTTCGATGGAATTGGTCGCGGCCGAGGCGCCCAAGGTCTCCATCATCCCGGTGACGGTGGCGCTATGGCAGACCCGTGCGCAGTTGTCGATGTGGTTGGTCCCCATGACGCAACGGATGAACTTACCGAAGAGGTAATTTTCTTCATTCGTTCCGCGGCTGGATGAGATCGCGGCGACGGCATCGGCTCCGTGCGATTCCTTCAGACGCGTAAATTCCCGTACGACGCGATCGAGCGCTGCGTCCCAGGAGATTTCTTCCCAACCGTCTGCCCTACGTAAGAGCGGCACCTTCAGCCGGTCGTGCGCGTCATTGTAGGTCCAGCCGAATCGACCCTTCATGCAGGCATGGCCGTGATTGGAAGGCCCGTCGTCGGCTGGCATCATCCTGACCACGCGACCGTCCCGGACTCCTGCGTCGAACGCACAACCGACCCCGCAATACGCGCAGGTCGTGCGCACCGTCGCCGTCGGGTAGCCAAGATCGAGAATCGTTTTCTCCGTGAGGGCGCCCGTGGGACATTCCTTCACGCAGGCGCCGCAGGAGACGCAATTCGAATCGGCAAACCCGCCGGCAGTCCCATTACGGGGACCGGCCCCGGCGATCGGTCTCGTCGCAAATCCTCGGGCGAACATCGTCAAGGCATGGGTCCCCTGGATTTCGTCACAGGCCCGGACACAGCGGGCGCAGGAAACACAGAGGGCATTGTCGAAAACAAAAAATGGATTGGACTCATCCCGGGACGTCACCCGGCTGGATGGCCGCCGGTACCGAACTCGCTTCGCGCCCAAGCCGAGCGCGAGTCGCTGCAACTCCTCCGGCCATTCTGTCCCGGAGGGTTGCTCGGACAAATACAGTTCCAGCACGTTACGTCGCAGGTGATTCACCCGGTCCGTGTCAGTGCGGACGACCATGCCGTCGCGGACCGGCGTCGTACAGGAAGCTGGTGTCCCGGATTGCCCTTGAATTTCACAGAGGCAGAGACGGCAGGACCCGAACGGGGCCAGATGATCGGATGCGCAGAGGCTGGGAATCTTGATCCCGGCCTTCTTCGCCGCTTGGTACACGGTGTCACCCGGTTCCGCGATTACCGTTCTGCCATTGATGGTAATCTTCATAGCTACCAACCCTCAGCGATCAGCTATCAGCAATCAGCTCACTGCTGACGGCTGAAGGCTGATAGCTTCTTCCTAAACTCATCTCCAAAATGTTCGATCGCTGTTAACACCGGGTACGGCGCGCGACCACCGAGCGCACAGAGGCTCGCGGCCTTCATCGTGTCCCCCAGGTCATGGAGCACCGCAAGATCGTCCGTACTCCCTTCACCGGCTTGGATCCGTTCCAGAATTTCGCGTCCCCGCACAGAACCGACCCGGCAGGGCGTGCATTTGCCACAGGATTCATCCGCGGTAAAGGCCATGAAATGCCGCGCCAACTCCACCATGTCTGTATCCTGATCGTAGACCACGATGCCGCCGTGGCCGAGAATGGCACCGGCCTCTGCGAAGGCGTCGTAACAAATCGGGATGTCGAGTTTTGACTCAGGAAACAGACTCCCGAGCGGCCCGCCGACTTGGACCGCCTTGAATCGGGAACCGGCGGCCATGCCGCCGCTAAATTGTTCCAGCACCTGGCGCAACGTCTGTCCGAATGGAATTTCAACGAGCCCCGGCTGCTTCACACGCCCACCGATCTGCAACGCGATCGTGCCCCGCGACCGCTCGGTTCCCATCGACGCATGCCAGGCTCCCCCGCGAGCGAGAATGTTCGGAATCGTCGCGAAGGTGAGCACATTGCTGACGATCGTCGGACGTCCATACAGGCCTGCCACGGCGGGATAAGGCGGCTTGGCCCGCACGACGCCGCGTCGCCCTTCCAGCGATTCCAAGAGCGCTGTCTCTTCTCCGCACACGTACGAGCCGGCACCAACTATTACCTCGATCTCGAAGGAAGCTCCGTTGAATTCCAGGAGTCCTTCTTCCATCGCTTTGCGAATCGCCGTTCGCAACGTGGCGGCCGCTGCGGGATATTCATGACGACAGTAGACATACCCCTTTGTGGCTCCGATCGCGCGCGCGCAGATCAACATGCCTTCGATCAGCCTGAAGGGATCCCCTTCCATGATCATACGATCACAGTAGGTGCCGGCATCCCCTTCATCCGCGTTGGCCACCACGTACTTCTCATCGGCTTCCGTCTGCCGGGCAATCTGCCATTTGTTCCACACGGGAAACGCCGCACCGCCACGCCCGCGGAGCCGGGAAATTTTGATCTCCTCGATCACGGCTGCCTCAGACATGTTCATCGCAGCAGCAAGTCCCTTGAATCCCCCCTGCGACTGGTATTCATCGATCGCCAGCGGTTCGGTCACGCCGAAGTTTGCAAACGTGTGTCGGGTTTGTTGCCGCAAGAACGGAATCGAGTCGACCAGCGTGCCTTCGAGACCGAATTCAATTCGGGGAAGATCGTTCGGCAAGACGTTAAACCAGGCCAGCCGTCCGCGTGGAGAATCCTGTTCTACTATTGGCTCGAGATAGAAAGCCCCGCGGGCAGAGGTGCGGACCAGCTGTACCTCCGGACGTTCCTTCCAGGCATCGGCAAGACGACCGGCCCCTGCCGCACGAGCCGATGTGTCGTTGGCAAGATAAAGGCGCGTCGTTTTCATTTTTTCGCCGGTTCCAGAATCGAAGGAATCTGCGAAGGCGTCACTCGTCCATAGAGGTCCTCGCCGACGATCACGGTCGGAGAGACGGCACAATTCCCGACACAGTATATTTTCTCGAGCGTAAACCGCCCTCCGGGCGTGGTCTCTCCGACGTCGACCAGCAGCTGATCCTGGATGGTACGAAGC
>Ga0187778_10000233_pt1 | contig 40500 bp, 39 predicted proteins | sample 1015_Q2_SP5_20_M_FD_132418 | JGI IMG/M metagenome (GOLD analysis project Ga0187778, IMG submission 132418) | Tropical peat soil microbial communities from peatlands in Department of Meta, Colombia - 1015_Q2_SP5_20_MG | ecosystem: Environmental > Terrestrial > Soil > Wetlands > Peat | place...
GCCAGATGCATGGCCGGGAAGTTCCTCGGGACGGTCAAACGACAGGCGCCGGCACCGGCGCCCCATTGACAGACAATGACGAATCGTAATTTTATCTGTTTGTAGGGCGCCGAATGCACAATGAGCCGGCGGCTTGTCGTTCGGTTTAGCGCATTGCCGCCTCCGGCGCTGGACATTGCTTGTGCGCACCTAAGCCACAGGTCATAAAAGCCCGTCACCGGGGGTCCAAGCCGTCAACACGGTTAAGATTTCCCAAGAAACCGGGGGTCGTGCAAGCGAGGCTTAACTGGAGCAAAGTGCGAAGGAAATGGACGCCGCGCATTTTTCATGGCCCAACCCCTATCCGAGCGTGCGCACGCCGGTTTTCGCACGCAACGTCGTGTCGACTTCCCATCCGCTTGCGGCGAGCGCCGGATTGCGCACGCTGGCTTGTGGCGGCAATGCAGTCGACGCCGCGGTTGCCAGCGCGGCCGTGATCGCCCTCACGGAACCGTGCTCCAACGGCCTGGGATCGGATCTGTTCGCCCTCGTCTGGGACGAGGGCCGCCTGCACGGCCTCAACGCCAGCGGCACGGCTCCGATGGCCTGGACGCACGCGTATTTCGTTGCGCGCTACGGCGCGCAATGCGAGGCAACACGACCGATGCGCGGCTGGGACACCGTGACCGTCCCGGGGGCCGTGGCCGGGTGGGCCGAACTGCACCGTCGCTTCGGCCGCTTGGACTTCGATGAGGTTTTGGCGCCCGCGATCGCGTATGCGGAGCGCGGTTTTGCCGTGAGTTTGATCACGCAGCAAAAGTGGGAGCGCGGCGCGGCGCTTCTGGCCAGCGAGCCGGGATTCGCCGAGCACTTTCTGCCTTTTGGGCGCGCGCCCGCGGTGGGCGAACACGTCACGATACCGGGGGCCGCGCGCACGCTGCGAAGCATTGCACGCTCCCGCGGCGAGAGCTTCTACCGCGGAGAAGTGGCCGCAGCGATCGCGGAGTTTGCGCGCGCCACCGGGGGCGCGCTCACGCAGACGGACTTGGCTGCCTACGCGCCCCAGTGGGTCGAGCCCATCGCGCTGGGTTTTCATGGATACGAACTGCACCAGATTCCGCCCAATGGGCAGGGGATCGCCGCCCTGATGTGTCTGGGCATCTTGCGGCACACGGCGCTCGCGTCCTATAGCGTCGACTCGGCCGACTGGTATCACGTCGTGATCGAGGCGATGAAGCTTGCATTCGCCGATGTCTACGCACACGTGGCCGACCCCGGGGCGATGACGGTGCGCTGCGAGGACTTGCTCGACGATGGGTACCTGCGCGAGCGCGCGGCCCAAATCGACTCGCGGCGGGCGCGCCTCGCGACCCCGGGCACGGCACCGCGCGGCGGCACAATCTATCTCACCGCGGCCGATGAACGCGGCCAGATGGTGAGCCTGATTCAATCGAACTATATGGGCTTTGGATCCGGCGTCGTCGTGCCCGGCTGGGGAATTTCGCTACAAAACCGGGGTCACGCCTTCAGTCTGATGCCGGCCCACCCGAACTGCGTTGCGCCCGGCAAGCGGCCGTTTCATACGATCATCCCCGGCTTTTTGACCAAGGCGGGACAGCCCCAAATGAGCTTCGGCGTGATGGGAGGAAACATGCAACCGCAGGGGCAGGTACAGACCCTGTGCCGCATGCTCCTTGCGCACCAACAGCCACAGGCCGCGTGTGACGCCCCGCGCTGGAAGTGGAATCAGGGCCTGGACATTGAAGTGGAGCCGACGATGGATCCGGCGGCGCGCGCGGAGCTGGCCCGCCGTGGCCATCGGATCGTCACCGGGGAGGATTCGTACATGGACTTTGGCTCGGGTCAATTTGTCTGGCGCCTGGGCGATCCGTCGAGCGTCGGCTACCTCGCGGCCAGCGACAGCCGGCGCGACGGCCAGGCCTGCGGCTTCTGAGTACGACGGGCCAGCGGTGCGTGCGCCCGAGCAGAGCAGTTCCGCGCAGACCATCGCCGATTTGCGCCCCATGCTGTTGCGCATCGCGCGGCTGCAACTGCGCAACGAGGCCTGGGCCGAGGACGCGGTCTCCGAGACCATCGTCGCCGCAATGGAGGGCATGTCGGCCTTCCGTGGTCGCTCGCAATTGCGCACCTGGGTCGTGGGAATCCTCAAACACAAAATCATCGATCAGATCCGGCGCCACAGCCGCGAGGTTGCGATCGAAGCGCAGCAGCAAGTTGACGAAGGTGAAGCGCTCGACGAACTCTTTGACGCGAGCGGGCACCGCGCGAGCGCGCCCCACGACTGGGGCGATCCGGAATCGGCCTTGGCGCGCAGCGAGTTCTTCGCGGTGCTGCAGGCCTGCATCGACGAGCTGCCTGCACCACTGGGCCGCGTATTCTTGCTGCGCGAGTGGCTCGAGCTCGATACCATGCAAATCTGTAAGGAATTGCAAGTGACATCGACTAATTGCTTTGTCATGCTCTACCGGGCACGGATGCGTTTGCGCGAGTGCCTGGAGGCTCGGTGGTTTGCGGCTCAAGGCGCCCGGCGAAATGATTAAATTGCGGATCAATTGTCGCGAGGCGCACGAACTGCTGTCGCGCCAGCACGACACCGCGCTGCACTGGTCCGAGCGCCTGGCACTGCACCTGCACCTGCGGGTGTGCGACTGGTGCCGCACCGTGCAGCGCAATCTCGCGTTTTTGTCCCGCGCCGTACGGCGCCTGGACTATTGAGGCGGAGCGCGAACGCACGTGCGCCTGGCGGTGATCGTGCCGATCGACACTCGGGCGCAGGGCATCGAGGAGAGCCTGCTTGCGCTGGCCGATCTGCGCCGCCGCGGCCATCAGGTGATTGTCGTCGACGCCGGAGATGGCCAAAGCGCGGTGGCGCGCGCACAAAATCTGGCCGACCGGGTTTTGGTCGCAGCCCAGAAGCTCTCGGTCCGGCTCAATGCCGCCAGCCGCCTGCCGGAGGCCGAAGGCGCGGATGCGCTCCTTTTCTTGCCGGAAGCGGTGCGCCTGCCTGCGCAGGCCGATCGCGCAATCGCGCGCGCGCTTTCCAACTCCACCAGTCCCTGGGGCTGCTTCGATGTGTCGTTTCGCAATCCCTCCCAGGGACCGAGCGCTGCGCTGGAGCTCGCCGCTGCGCTCGCAAACTGGTGCTCCCGCCTCACCGGCATTTGCATGTGGGAGCAGGCGATCTTTGTATCGCGCTCGGCATTTTTCGCCCTCGAAGGCTTCGCGGTGTCCGAGGAGCGTGCCGATGTGGAGTTCTCGCGCCGCGCGCGCCAGCTCGGTGCGCCGATCGTCTTGCGCGAGCGCGCCCTTGTGGAGATGAAAGAGCGGGGGCTGCGCTCGATTCTGCGCGCGACGGTGCGCCGCGAGCGCAGGCGCCTGGCCGCTGCGCTGGGACTCGATCCGGAGGCACGTCGCCGCGCGCCGCTACAATGAGGCCGATCATGGAAACGAAGGTCTCCAAAAAAGAACACGCGGCGACCAATTTCATTCGCAACATCGTCGCCAGTGACCTGGCCGCGGGCCGCTTCGCCCAGCGGCACTGGAACGGTCAGCCGGGGGATGGGGATTTCGAGCGGCGCGGCTCTCCCGATGCGGCTCGCATCCGCACGCGGTTTCCGCCCGAACCCAACGGTTACCTGCACCTGGGGCACGCGAAGTCCATCTTTCTGAATTTCGGTCTGGCGCGCGATTTCCGCGGTCGCTGCCATATGCGCTTTGACGACACCAATCCGACGCGCGAGGAGCAGGAGTACGTCGACGCCATCCTGGAGGCCGTGCGCTGGCTGGGTTTTGACTGGGCCGATGCGACCCAGAACAACCTGTATTTCGCCTCGGATTATTTCGAACGGCTCTACGAATGCGCGGAGTTTCTGGTCGCGCGCGGCCACGCCTACGTCGACCAGTTAAGCCCCGAGGAAATGCGGCTCACGCGCGGAACCCTGACCGAGCCCGGACGCAATTCTCCCTACCGGGACCGGGCGCCCACGGAGAGTCTGGAACTGCTGCGGCAGATGCGCGCCGGCCAGCACCCCGAGGGCAGCATGGTGCTGCGGGCACGCATCGACATGACCTCGCCCAACATCAACATGCGCGATCCGACGCTGTATCGGATCCGGTTCGCGCATCACCACCGCACGGGCGACCAGTGGTGCATCTATCCGATGTACGACTTCACCCATGCCTTATCCGACGCCCTCGAGTGCATCACGCACAGCATTTGTACGCTCGAGTTCGAGGACCATCGGCCGCTGTACGACTGGTGCGTCGAGCGCTGCGTGCCGACCCTGCGTGCCCCGCAGTGGCGCGAGGCCTTGGAGCTCGTGCGCTCGATTCGTGCGCAGGGCCTCGAGGCAGCGCGGGAGTTCGCCCTGCATTGCCATAATTTCGCGCACAAACTGTTTGCGAGCGAAGCCGAGACGCAAATGCGCGCATTGTTCACCAGCTGGGAACATGCCCGCAGCGCAGTCGTGCGCGATCTCGACGCCTTCTTTGGACTGCTGCTCGGTCAAGCCGAGCAGTTTGCTCCGCTGCTCACCCACGCTCTGGAGGAGCGCCGGCCCGATCCCTTCGAACTGCCGCGGCAATATGAATTTTCGCGGCTGAATCTCGATTACGTGGTGCTCAGCAAGCGCAAGCTCATTCAGCTCGTCGAGGAGCGCCTGGTCGACGGTTGGGACGATCCGCGGATGCCCACGATCGTCGGATTGCGCCGGCGCGGGTACACGCCGCAGAGTTTGGCGCTGTTTGCCGAGCGCATCGGCGTGAGCAAAGCCGACTCGCGCATCGATTTCGATGTGCTGGAGCAGGCTTTGCGCGAGGACCTCGATCCCCGCGTGCCGCGCGCGATCGCGGTTCTGGAGCCGCTGCGTCTGGTTCTCACGAATGTCGAGGCGGCGACCAAGGAAATCTGCCGGGCACCGGTGCATCCGCACCTGCCCGAACGCGGAATGCGCGAACTGGCGCTGCGCCGCGAACTGTGGATCGACGCGCAGGACTTCCTTGAGCACCCGCCCGCGGATTACTTTCGCCTTTGTCCCGGCGGCATGGTGCGGCTGCGTTACGCCTACGTGATCCGCTGCACGGATTTCGAGAAGGACGCCGACGGCACGGTGCGCGTCGTCTACGCCGAAATACTGCCGCTGACGAGAAGCGGCACGGCCGGCGCCAACAGCGTAAAGGTCAAGGGCGCGATTCACTGGCTCGCGGTGGCCGACGCGCTGCCGGTGGAGGTGCGGCTCTTCGACCGGCTCTTTACGCTCGCCGATCCCGACGCGAGCGCGTCGGATTACCGCACGCTGCTCCATGCGGGCAGCCGGCGGGTCCTGCGTTCCTACGCGGAGCCGTCGCTGGCCGGCGTGCTGGCCGAGGACCGGTATCAGTTTGAACGGCACGGATATTTCGTCGCCGATCGAGTCGATCACCAATCGCAACGTCCGGTGTTTAACCGTATCTCCACCTTGAAGGACTCGCGCGCTCGCTAGCGCTCGGCGCCGATGACGCTATTGGTCTGGCCAGCGGCAGTTGGATCAAACAACGCGGTGATGCGCGATGGATAGTGTTGTCAACGCGGTAGGGCAGATTCGCGAGCGCATCGAGGCGCTGCGCGAGCGCATGCGTGCGCACGGATTGTCGACCTGGATCGCGTTGTCCTCCGATCCGCATCTGTCGGAATACCTTCCCGAACGATGGCAGTCGCGCCGGTGGCTCACCGGATTTTCCGGCTCCGCCGGCACCTTGGTGCTCACCGCCGATTTTGCGGGAGTTTGGGTCGACAGCCGCTACTGGGTGGATGCTGAGGCGCAATTGGCCGGTACCGGAATCGAGACCGTGCGCGCGAGCAGCGCCCTGGGTTCGGCACTGTTTGACTGGCTCGGGCAACACGTCGCCCAGGACTCAGAGGTGGGCATCGACGGCACCTGTCTTGGCCTTTCGGTAGCCCGCTCGCTCGAAGCGGCGCTGCAAAAGCGCGGGGCGCGCCTGCGCACGGATCTGGATTTGCCCGAGGAAATCTGGCCCGCACGCCCGGCGCTGCCGACCGCGCCCGTGCGCGAACGCTCCCGTGCGCTGGAGTCGCTCGGTCGTCGCGAAAAACTGGCCCAAGTGCGCGAACAGATGGCCGCGCTCGGCGCCCGCTGGCATTGGATCTCGAGCCTCGACGATATCGCCTGGCTGCTCAATCTTCGCGGCGCCGACGTTCCGTTTAACCCGGTGTTTCTGGCCCATGTGCTGATCGGCCCCGATGCGGTACGACTGTTCCTCGCCCCGGGCAAGGTCGCACCACCGTTGGAGGAGCAGTTGCGCGCCGACGGCGTGACAATCGTTGACTACGGACAGGCGGCGGCGGCATTGCGGGCCCTGCCACCCGGCGAGGTCCTCTTGCTCGACCCGCGTCGCGTGACGCTGGCACTGGCACGATCCGTCTGTGAGGGGGTACGCATCGTCGAGCAGGTCAATCCGACGACGTTGCTCAAGTCGCGCAAGACCGATGCCGAACTGGCCAATGTGCGCAAGGCCATGGAGCAAGACGGCGCGGCGCTTTGTGAATTTTTCGTCTGGCTGGAACAGGCGCTGGACCGGTGCGAGCGCATAACGGAGCTCACAATCGACGAGCGCCTCACCGAACAGCGCGCCCGCCGCCCGGGTTTCGTGAGTCTGAGCTTTGGCACGATTGCAGCCTTTAACGCCAATGGTGCTTCGCCGCACTACAGCGCCACGGCCAGCTCGCACGCCGTCATCTGCGAGCGCGCGGGCTGCGCCGACGGACTGCTGCTAATCGACTCGGGCGGTCAGTACGAAACGGGCACGACCGATATCACGCGGGTCATCGCGATCGGCCGCGTCACGGCAGAACAGCGCCGGGACTTCACGCTCGTTCTCAAGGGGATGATTCAACTCTCCCGGACCCAGTTCCCGCGGGGCACGCGATCGCCCATGCTCGACGCTTTGGCGCGAGCGCCGATTTGGGCCGCGGGGATTGACTACGGGCACGGCACCGGCCATGGCGTGGGCTATTTCCTCAACGTGCACGAGGGCCCCCAGTCGATCTCGCCGCATTTGGCACCGGATCCGAACACCGCCATGGAGCCGGGGATGATCACATCCAACGAGCCCGGCATCTATCGGCCAGGCCTGTGGGGCGTGCGTATCGAAAATCTGCTGGCAACCGTACCGGCGGGCAGCGGCCCGTTCGGCGAGTTTCTCGCCTTTGAGACCCTGACCCTGTGCCCGATCGATACGCGCTGCATCGAGCCCGGCTTGCTGCGTCCCGACGAGCTGGCGTGGCTCAACGATTATCACCGGACGGTGCGCGAGCGCTTGAGCCCGTGGGTGGGCGCCGCCGCGGCCGCCTGGCTGCAGCGCTCGACCCAACCCCTGTGATCAGCGTCCGACCTCGATGACCCGGACGCGCACCTTGCGCTCCCGGTCGTCGCGCACAACGGTGAGATCCACCATGGCGTCCACGCCGCTTCGGCCCAGTTCGGCGACAAAATTCGACAGCGTCTCGATGCGCTTGCCGTTGACACCGACGATGACGTCACCCAAGTCACCGGTCTTGGGGTTCATCGGCCGCAGTCCCGCCTCGGCTGCCGGTGTGCCGCGTCGTACTTCCGCAATGACCACACCGGCGATGCCCGCTCGCTCGACCAAGTCGGGGCGCACGGGTGTGATTCCAATGCCCGGCAGCGGCGCGCGCCCGCGCGAAATGAGCGAAGGCACGACGCGATTGACAAGATCGACTGGAATCGCAAATCCGATGCCCGCCGAACTGCCACTGTCCGAGCGGATCGCGGTGTTCACGCCCACCAGACGGCCGGCGCTGTCGAGCAGGGGACCGCCGGAGTTTCCGGGGTTGATCGCCGCGTCGGTCTGGATGACGCCCGCGATTTCGCGTTCGTAGCTGGTGGGCAGCTCGCGGTCGAGCGCACTCACGATCCCGTGCGTGAGCGTGCGTTGCAGCCCGAACGGGTTTCCGATCGCGTAGACCGACTGCCCGATTTTCAGGTCGCTCGACGTTCCCAATCCGATCGGCCGCAGCCCGCGAGGGGAGCGCAACAGTTTGATCACCGCCAGGTCGTACTCGGGCGAAGCGCCGATGACCCGCGCCTCAATCGGATCGCCGGCATCGAGTTGCACGAAGACGTGCGAGGCGCCCTCCACCACGTGGTTATTGGTCACGATGTGCCCAGCCATGTCCCAGACAAAACCGCTTCCGGCGCCTTGCTGCGTTACTTGGGCCCCGAAGAATCCGGCGCTGTGAACGACTTCGGTCGTGATATAGGCCACGGAGGGAGCGGCGGCCTCAAAAAGCGCAATCATCGACTGCTCGGAAGGCGCCAGCGGACCGCGGGGCGCGATACTGCGCGGCTCCGCCCGCTCGCGTGCTCCGGTCGAGAGCCCGCAAAAGGCTATGAGCAAGGCGCCGAGTAACGGCACCAGGACCGGGCGCGCCGCCCTGCGCCCTGACGCGCCGGGCAGACTTGATTTCCGATCCATGCGACGCAACACCTCCGTTCCTGGCAGCCCGCTTCAAGGTAAAGGGAGATTATGGCGTGCCCCGGAGGCTTCTCACGCGGCGCGCGCGAGGCGCCGGACCAAGGAAGTGCGTCATAATGGCCCCGGTATCCTTCGCATCCGCCGAGTAACTCGATGTCCGACGTCACGACTCCGAGCGCCGCCGACCGCAGCTTTGACCTGTCGCTGCGGTTGCTCACCGCGCTGGTGCTGGCCGCCCTGGCCGGCAGCGTGAGCTTTCTCGCCTACCGATGGCTCGCGCCGCGTTTGTCGCAGACGGATTCTGCGGCCGCGACTATGAAAATCGCGCCCCGACCCGCGGCTCCTGTCGCCAGCGAGGCCGGATCGACGCGCGGCGATCAGGTACTCATGGACCCCGGCCGAGTGTTCCGGTGCGAAGAACAGGGGCGCGTGTCCTTTTCCGATCAGGCGTGCGCCAACGGTGCACCGCCGGGCGCTGGCTCGGCGCCCGCACGCACGAAACCCGCCCCCGCGGCGCACTGACCGGGCCAAGAGGCTCCACAAACGGCAGTTGCCGTGTTCGCGGGCCAAGCCGCCCGTGGGCTAGGAGTTCAGGCGGCGGCCTCTTCGGCGGGGGCGCGTTGCGCCGGCGCCGCCGCGGCTGCCTCGCGTTCGCGTAAATGAACCCCCAAAGCAGCATCCATCGAGTTCGCGTGGGCTTCGAACCACTGCGGTAGCTCCTCAGCCAGTCGCGCCACGATTTCGGAGTCGCCCGCGTCGAAGCGCCGGCGTACCTCCGCGACCACTTCCAGCAGCAGCTCGTGTTCGCGCTGGTGGCACTCGCAGGCAGGGAAGCGCGAGTCGCGCATCCAGCGCTCCTCCTGCGCACAGTGCCGCAGCAGGTGCTCGTGCAGGGCGAGGAGCTTTTCGCCCTCATCGCCCGAGCGCTGCAACGCACGCACCAGTTCGTGGAATTCCCGATGCATCTCGTCCATCGGTGCGTAGCCGACCTCAAAACAGCCCAGATCGGAAACAGTCTGCTCGTTGTCTGTCATGATCGTTGCCTCCAACGGTTTGCTTTGCGATCCGGGTCGCGACAGGTTATTGGCCCATGTCGCCGATTTGCAGCGTGCGCGTGGCTGCAGCGCGCGCCAATCACCTATTCAGGCGCCGCCCGCGCATCTGGGCACGCTGCCGCTGCTGTGGGTTTGGTTTTCACGTTTGTTGCACTGCGCAAAATCGACCGGGCCAGGGCTAGCGGTACACGATCACAGGAACCGAACTGTGAGTGAGCACTTTCTGGGTTTCGCTTCCCAGCAGGACCGCACCCAATCCGCGGCGCCCGTGCGAGGCCATGCATATTGCGTCACATCCATAGCGCGTGGCCGTCTCGATGATCGCGTCAAAGGGCGAAAACGAGCGCACGACGGTCGTTTCCACGGGCACGCCTCCTTTTTGCGCGAGGCGCTCGAGCGTTGACAGACGCTCTTGCGCAACCTCATCGGCGCGCTGCTCGTACTCGGCAACCGTCTCGGGCCGGTACTCCGACAGGCTCGCGTAGGCGTAGGGCTCGACCACCGTTACTCCGACAATCCGCGCGCCGAGCTTGCTCGCAAGCTCGACGGCGGCTTGCACGGCACGCACGGACAGCTCCGAGCCGTCCGTTGGCACCAAAATCTTGCTGAACATGGCCTACTCCTGAGTTGTGTCCGAGGCGCTCGCCCCGCAGTCCGCGCCAGAACTATTCGAGAAAAGATGCTAGTGCCTGGCACGATGCCAAGCTTGACAGCGGTCAAGGGGCACGAAACTGCTCCAGCGCCCACGCCGCGGCGGCCAGACCCATTGTCGCCGTGACCGTCACGCAAGAGCCGTAGCCGCCGCAGGCAAGAGGACTGCCGGGCGCCGACTGCGGCGGCTCGCAGGCCGGGGCCGATGCAACCACGGGCTCGTCGGAGAACACGGCCTGCACTCCAAAGCGCGTCGCGCGCGGGCCGCGACCCGGGCCGCAAAAGCCGTAATCGCGCCGCAGGTGCTGGCGCAACCTTGCGAGCAGCCGGTCCCCCCGCGCCCGGGCCAGGTCATCGCGACGTATCCGCGACGGATCCACACGGCCGCCGGCTCCACCGCAGGTCACTATGGCGATGGCATTGCGATGGGCATGCGCGACGAGCGCGGCTTTGGCTGCGACGTGGTCGATGCAGTCGATCACGAGGTCCACGTTCTGCAAGCAACGCTCGACGTTGTCCTCCGAGACAAAGTCTTCCAGCGCTCGCACATCGGCCGCCGGATGAATGGCCCGGATGCGCTGCGCCATCGCCAGGACCTTGGCCTTGCCATAGTCCGGATCGAGTGCGTGGATCTGACGATTGGTGTTGCTCTCGGCGACGTGATCCAGATCGACGAGCGTGAGGTTGCCCACGCCGGAGCGGGCCAGGGCTTCGGCGGCCCACGTGCCCACTCCGCCCAGGCCGATCACGGCAATGCGCGCACTGCCAAAGCGCGCAAGGGTGGCATCGCCGTAGAGGCGGGCCACCGCCCCAAAACGCCGCTGCAAATCCGCGACGGAAGCATCGCCACTCATCTCGTGCACGCAGTCAGTACAATGGTTGCCGGGGTTGCGGCCGCACGGTACGAAAGTGGGCCCGGCGCCCGAAAAAATTTCGCACGCGATATTGCCGCGCATCATGCCCAAAGCCAATCTTCGCACCGAATATCTTCGCGCGGCGCTGCACGAGGAGAACGCGGGTCAAGACCCGTTTACGCTTTTTGCCCGCTGGTACGATGACGCGGTGCATGCGGGAGGTCCGGACCGCAATGCGATGTCTCTGGCCACGAGCGGCGCCGACGGCCAGCCCAGCGTCCGGATTGTCCTGTGCAAAGAATTCGACCGCAACGGGTTCGTCTTTTTCACGAACTATGCGAGCCGCAAGGGTCGCGAACTGACGGAAAACCCGAAGGCCTGCCTGCTGTTTTACTGGCCGGATCTGGAGCGGCAGGTACGCATCGATGGTCAGGTCGAAGTGATCCCGACCGGCGAGTCCGACGCGTATTTTGCCGAGCGTCCGCTGGAAGCGCGCATCGGCGCGTGGGCGTCGCCGCAAAGCGAACCGATCGCGAGTCGCGAAGCGCTTGAGCACCGTTATGCCGAGATGGAGCAGCGCTTCGCGGGCCAATCGGGGCCACCGCGCCCACCGCACTGGGGAGGCTACCGGCTCGTGCCCAGCAGCCTCGAGTTCTGGCAAGGAAGGCCCTCGAGGCTGCACGACCGGCTCTTGTTCACGCGGCGCGGGGCGGAATGGGAACTCGTCCGGCTTGCGCCGTGATTGCATGCCAGACGCAAAAACCGGCGCCACGCAGCGCGGGCATGATCCAAACGTTTGCCGCGCTTATCGGGGGGTTCGTCGATCGCACGGCATAGGGCTATCATACAGACTTACCGCATGCCGGAACCGCCAAACCATGAGCGCCGACCAGATCTCGATCATCATTGTCGAAGACGAACCCGAGTTCCGTCGCCGGTTCGCGCAGATCATCGATAGCGAACCTACGATGCGTTTGGTCGGCGTGGCCGCAAACAAGCGCGAGGCGCAGGCGCTGATCGATCGGGAAGATTTCGATGTCATGCTCATCGACCTGGGGCTGCCCGACGGTTCCGGCATCGACCTGATCCGCAGCGTGAGTCAGCGCAAACCCGACGTGGACATCATGGTGGTGACCGTCTTCGGCGACGAGCAGCATGTGGTCTCGTCAATTGAGGCCGGCGCGACCGGCTACATTTTGAAGGATTCGACCCCAGCCGACGTCATTTCGTGCATCCGCCTGTTGCGCGCCGGCGGCTCGCCGGTGAGCCCGGTGGTGGCCCGTAGCGTCCTGCGCGCCATCCGCTCGCGCATGGGCGGTGGCGCTGCGGCCGGCGGCCCGACCGCGCCGGCTCGCACGCCGAGTGCCGAAAACAATCCGCTGTCGGCACGCGAAACCGAGATCTTGCAGCTGCTCGCCAAGGGCATGAGCTTTAACGAAATCGGCGAAATCCTCGGCATCTCGCCGCACACGGTCACGGCGCACATAAAAAAAATCTACCGCAAACTTGCCGTGCATTCGCGCGGCGAAGCCGTCTACGAAGCCAGCCAGATGGGTCTGCTCAAGACCTGAGCCGTTTGCTGCATGCCGAACAGACCGGGTTTGCCCGATCGCGCAAGCGCCCGGCCACGAAAGTTCCGTTCGCGCCTGCTCGCGCGGGTGTTGCTGGTGGCCGCCGCAGCGCTGTACGCAGCCGTGGCCGCGGCCGCCATCCCGATTCGCAAGATCGACTGGTCGTACACAACACCGGGCGCGCAGGCCACGCCCGAGGCGCAATCGGACCAGACTCCGAGCTCTTTTGACCTGCCGCTGCACTGGTCGGCATTGGAGGGTTCTGCCGTGCGCACGGTCACGATGCGCATGCATTTTTCCCTCGATTCCATCCCCGATCAGGGCTGGGCCGTCTTGCTTTCGCATGCCACCGAGGGCGGCCGATTTAGCGTCAATGGGCACTTCATCGGGGCCGTCGCGGCCGAAAACGAAGTGCGCCATGTCATTTGGCGACGCCCGCAGCTGCTCGCCATTGATCCATCCCTTCTGGTCGCAGGCGATAACGAGTTGGTCGTGCAGACGTCCTACGGGCCGGGCTCCCACGTGCTGGGCGGCGTCGAGGTCGGGCCGTTAGCCGAGCTGTGGAACCACTACGCCCTGCAGTTCACGTTGAACTACGCGCTGACGTGGAGCGGCGCAACTCTGGCCCTGCTCACGTTCCTGGTGTTCGGCGCGCTCTGGCTGCAGCGCGGCGAGACCATTTCGATGCTGCTTGCCGTGGCCGCGCTGTGCTGGGTCGTATATTGCGCCTCGTGGCTCATCGAAGTCATGCCGATGGCGTTTCGTCCGACCGTGCGCCTCGGCGCAATGGTGACAATGGCCGGGTTCGATGCCACGCTCGCCATCGCGCTGCTGCGCCTTTGCTCGCTTTCGCGCCGGCGCGAGGAGTGGCTCATCGTGGCCTACGCCGCGTTTGGGCCCGTGCTCTCGATTGCGAGCTCGATGCAGGCCGATCCGTATTTGCAAATCTCCTGGGCACCGGGGCTGCTGCTTGTCGTTGCAATTGCCACCGGCTACGGGTTGTATCGGCGCACCCGCGGCCTGGCTGCGCCGCATCCGCTGGTTTTGATCGCGGCCGTGGCCTTGCTTCTCGCCGGTGCCTACGACTTCGCCTCGGTCCTGGGCATCAGCGGCATTGACGGCGTGCCCGCGATGAATGTTGCCGCACCCGTGATGCTGGCGGCTCTGGCCACCCCGCTCGTCGACGGCTTTATCAAGATGATGCGCGAGGCCGAGGCGGCGCGCGCGGAACTCGAGACGCGAGTGCGCGAGCGCGAGCAGTTGCTGAAGAAAAACTTCGAGCGGCTGCGCGAGAGCGAACGCGTCAAAGTCGAGGTGCAGGAGCGTCAGCGCATCATGCAAGACATGCACGATGGCCTGGGTTCGCAACTGATGTCTTCGCTCATGCTCGTTGAGCGGGGCGCGGTCAGCAACGACCAGTTCGCCCAGATTTTGCGCGAATCCATTGACGACATGCGCCTGGCCATCGACGCGTTGTCGGCGGAGCATGCGGACCTGGCCGCCGCGCTGGGCAACCTGCGCTTTCGCATGGAGCCGCGGCTGCGTGCGGCGGGCATGGAGCTGACCTGGGACGCGCGCCAGTTGCCCGAGGAAATCGGCCTGCATCCGGACGTTGTGCTGCCGATTCTGCGGATCGTGCAAGAGGCGCTCACCAACGCCCTGAAACACAGCCGTGCGCGCGCGGTGCGCGTGACCCTCGCCGTGGAAGGCAGCGGCGATGCGCAGTGGCTCGACATCCGCGTGGCGGACAACGGTCGTGGCATCACCGAAGAGCGGGCCGGGGGCCGCGGGTTGCTCAATATGCGCAACCGGGCTCAGAAAATCGGTGCGCAGCTCAAGATCGCCACTGCACCCAATGTCGGCACGACCGTGCATTTGCGCACGCGCATCGGACCCGTGACGCCGACCACCAAATCGCAGCAGACGGTCCTAAACACCCAAGCGATCATCGAACGGGCGCGCCAGCAGCAGTAGCTTGCGCGGCGCGCTTGCCGCGCACCCGCTATGACGCAGCTCTGCAGGCCTTAGCTCACGCCGGCGCGGCGCTTGGGGGCAAAAGCGCGTCGGAATTTCTCGAGCTTCGGCCCGATGACGAACATGCAGTAGCCCTGCGTCGGGTTGTGACGAAAATACTCCTGGTGATAGGTCTCGGCGCGGCAATAACGGTCCACGGGTTCGAGCGCGGTCACGATGTCGTCTTCGAAGAGGTCTTGCGCTTCCTGCAGAAATTTTGCCGCGGTCGCCTTCTGCTGTTCATCGTGATAAAAGATTGCGGAGCGATACTGGTTGCCGACATCGTTGCCTTGGCGGTTGAGCGTGGTCGGATCGTGAACCGCGAAAAACACCTCGAGCAACTCTCGATAGCCGACGCGCGCGGGATCAAATTCAATGCGCACGACCTCCGCGTAGCCGGTGTCGCCCGTGCACACCTGACGGTACTCCGGCCGCTGCGTGTGCCCGTTGGAGTAACCCGATTCCACATCGACCACGCCGTCGAGTTCCTCGAAAACGGCCTCCAGGCACCAAAAGCAGCCGCCTCCCAGGGTCGCAAACTCATGGCCCGTCGCGGGCGCACTGCCAAGCGGACTTGCAATGGACATGGGGCAACCTCCTTCCAGGCATAGGGCGGATCCGAGCGCGGCCCGCAAGCTCCACCCGCCGCCTGGTGCTTTGCGCGCGCTCGAAAAAATGCCTTGCGGTCGCAGCACGTGGCGCCTGGATGCAACTGCCGGGATTGCCGCCGGATGAAAGACGGTTGCGCTAGCTTACCCCGGCAAGCGTGACCGTATTTTTGCACTGCAATTACCGGCTTCCTCGAAGCTTAAGAGCGCCTGCCGATTTGCCGATTACGCAACCATGGGGGCGGGTCCCGTCCTCGCGCATGTACCGGGCCAAGGTCGGCCGCGGGCATCGCGGTCCGGCAACAATGCCGCGCCGGCTGTGAGCGGAGCGACTCGATGACGTTCATCAAACAGTATCTGATTCGCCTTTCCCACTGTGACCCTACGGGAACAGTCTTCTATCCCAATTACTTCCACATCTTCAATGCCTTGGTGGAGGACTGGTTCTACGAGGCAATCGAAATTCGCTACGACGACTTTCTGATGTCGCGCGGCTTGGCACTGCCGACGGTGCGCATGGAAGCGACGTTTTCCAAGCCAACGAAAATGGGCGAGACCGTCGATTTCTGGCTCACGCTCTCGCACGTGGGACGCACCTCGGTGCGCTTCACCATGGGCGTGGACAAGGATGGCGAGCAGCGCGTGCGCATGAACCGCACGGCAGTGTGCACCTCGCAGCAAACGCGCAAGGCCACGGTCATCCCGGACGACGTGCGCGAAAAAATGCTCGAATTCATGCGCGAATAAGTCCAAGGGCGCGTTGCGCAAAGCCCCGGGGTTGCTCGCGCATTGCACGCCCGTTGCCGCGCGGTGCGCGGGCAAGCGTGGCGTCGGGCGAGCGGCGCGCACGCGTTGCAGCGCACATCCACGTGCTCTAATCCGGGCTTTCCGTGAGCCAGCACTGCCATGCAGTTTTCCGATTCGGTCGGGTATTGCGCCGCCGTCCTCACCACCATCTCGCTGGTGCCGCAGGCCTGGCACACCTGGCGGACCCGCCATGCCCGCGGCATCTCCTTGGGCATGCTCGGTTTGTATACCGTCGGCGTTTTGCTGTGGTTTTGCTACGGCCTGCTGCTCGGGGCGTGGCCCGTCATCCTCGCCAACGCGCTGTCCCTGGTCTTGGCTTTGTTTTTGCTGGCGATGAAATTGCGCTGGGACCGATAAGGCGAGCGCGTCCGCGCGCGCTAGTCGGCCTCCGGCATCCGACCTTCGCTGCCCGCGGCCGCACGACGCAACCGATCGTGCACGGCCTCCCAAGCTTCGCCTGTCGGAGGATACGCAACGAGCAGGCGCGCCGCCGCGCTGGCATCGAGCCTGCGCAACTGGTCATAGAGCGCGTGGGCGTAGTCCTGGGGCGTGGCACCGGCCGCAATGCACAAAGCCAGGTTTGCCGCGCGCAGCGCCTGGAGCACTTCGGAGGGCGCAAGCACGCCCAGCGCGAGTGGCTCAAGCGCCTGGACCCGCGCCGCGAGCTTCTCCGGGCGCACGAGTTCCAGGGGTTTGCTCGGTGCATAGTGACCGCTCACACGTCCCGACACGCGCGGCGCTGTGGTCGCATCCGATGCCTGTCGAACCGCTTCACCCACCGCAACCGCAAGCTGACTGCGGTCTATCGATCCGGGCCGCAGGATTCGCACCGCACCCTCCCCAAAGTCCACGATCGTCGATTCAATACCCAGTGCGCTCTCGCCCCCGTCAATGATGCAATCGACGAGTCCGGAGGGTTTTTCACCCAGATCCGCCCGCACGTGGGCCGCTCGGGTCGGGCTGATGCGACCATAGCGGTTGGCGCTGGGCGCAGCGATGGCCGATGTTTTGTCGCCGCGGGCGCTACCCAAGCCGCGGATCAGCGCTTGCGCCCACGCGTTGGACGGACAGCGCACCCCAACCGTGTCCTGGCCGCCGGTAATGAGGTCGGTGGCGCGTGCGCCGCGCGGCAGCACGAGCGTGAGCGGTCCCGGCCAAAAGCGCCGCATCAGGGCGTGGGCCGCGACCGGGATGTCGCGCGCCCAGCTTCCCACGGCATCGGCTCCGGCCACGTGAAGGATCAGCGGATGGGCTTTGGGTCGACCTTTGGCCCGGAAGATCGCCGCCACCGCTTGCGGCTGATCGGCATCGGCACCCAGACCGTAGACGGTTTCGGTGGGAAATGCGACCAGTCCGCCTCGCAGCAGGACTTCGACGGCATGGCGCACCACTTTTGCGTCGACGGTGTCGTCACTGCCGGCCACGGTTTTGCTCACGGCGCCGCAGACTCTGCGGCGTGCACGCGCGCCTGCGGTCGGGGCGGCGCGAGACCCAGAAGCTGCGCCACGCGGCTTGCGCGCTGGAAGGCAACCTTGGGGGAGGCACCCAAAACGGTAACGTGCCCCATCTTTCGGCCCGGACGCGCCTCGCGCTTGCCGTAGAGGTGCAGGCACGCGCCGGGCACCGCCAGCACCGACTCGAAGTCCGGCGCGCGCCCGAGCGTGCTGCCGTGGACCCACAAGTCGCCCAGCAAGTTGAGCATCACCGCGGGGGTGCGCAGTTTCGTGTCGCCCAGCGGCATGCCCGCCAAGGTGCGCACTTGCTGGGCGAACTGGCTACACACGCATGCCTCGATCGTTGCGTGTCCGCTGTTATGCGGGCGCGGAGCCAGTTCGTTGACCAGCAGCGCTCCATCTTGCAGCTCGAAGAGCTCCACGCACAGCACGCCCACATATCGCAGGCCGTCGGCAATGCGCCCGGCGATCACGCGCGCCCGGCGCGCCTGCGCCGGCTCCAGGCGTGCCGGCAAAATGGATACGGCGAGTATGCCGTTTCGGTGCTCGTTTTCGATCGGCGGAAAATACGCTTTGGCCCCGTCACTGCCCCGGGCGACGATGACCGAGAGTTCGCGACGCAATGCCAGACGCTGCTCGAGGACGCAATCGACGGAGCGCAGCTCGCGCCAGGCCGCTGCCAGGCCGCCCGGCGCAGCGACTTCGACTTGCCCCTTGCCGTCGTAGCCAAGGCGCGCGGTCTTCAAGATCGCCGGAAACAACGCGGCCTCTGGCGAAGCGCTCGTCGCGGTGACGACGGCGTGCGCGGCGACATCGAGCCCGCAGGAGCGCACGAAGTGCTTTTCGCTGATGCGGTCCTGCGTCGGTGCAACCGCCTCGGCCGGCGGCCGCACCCAACAGCGGTGTTCCAGGCGCTGCAGGCTGGGCGCGGGCACGTTTTCGAACTCGGTGGTCACCGCCGCACACAGCGCACCGAGTTCGTCGAGTGCTGCGGGATCGTCGTAGGGCGCGACGATCTGGCGCTCGGCGATGGCCCCGGCGGGTCCGTCTTTCACCGGGTCGAGCACGCACACCCGGTAACCCATCGACTGGGCCGCCATGCAGAACATGCGTCCCAGTTGCCCCCCGCCCAGCACACCGAGCCAGCTTCCGGGCGCCAGCGCCCTCTGGCTGAGGCGCTCGGTCACAGTGGCAGCGTCATGTTGCGTGCCTTCTCTCCTTGCGTCGCGCGAAACTGCGCAAGTTTCATCGCCACCACGGGATCGTCGAGCGCAAGCGTCGAGATCGCAAACAGCGCGGCGTTGGCTGCGCCCGCCTCGCCAATGGCGAAGGTGGCAACGGGTATTCCCTTGGGCATCTGGACAATCGACAGGAGGCTGTCTTCTCCGCGCAGATAGCGCGAGGGCACCGGCACGCCCAGTACCGGGATGAGCGTCTTGGCGGCGAGCATTCCGGGCAGGTGCGCGGCGCCGCCCGCGCCCGCAATGATGATGCGCAGGCCCCGCTCGCGCGCGCCTTCGGCATAGGCGAACATGTCGTCGGGCATGCGATGAGCGGAAATCACCCGCGCTTCGAACGTGATGCCGAACTCCTGCAGCAGCTCGCAAGCATGTTTCATCGTGTCCCAGTCCGATTCGGACCCCATCACCACGCCCACGAGGGCTGCGCTGCGGCTCACGACGGAAGCTCCCCTTTGGTTTGGCCCACGACAATAACGGCTGTCATGGACTCGTGACCAGCCGCTGCAGTGCCTCGCGATAGCGCGCAGCCGTCTTTTCGACGATGTCCGAGGGTAACGCCGGCGGCGGTGGAGTTTTGTCCCAAGGCTGGCGCTGCAGCCAGTCGCGCAAGAATTGCTTGTCAAAGCTCGGCGGCGAAATCCCGACGCGGTACTGCTCCGCGGGCCAGAACCGCGAAGAGTCCGGGGTAAGCACTTCGTCCATCAGACGCACCTCGCCGTTGCGATCCAATCCGAATTCGAACTTCGTGTCGGCGATGATGATTCCGCGCCCCTGGGCGAAGGCGAAGGCATGCCGGTACAGACGCATAGCGAAGTCGCGCACGCGATGCGCCAGCGTCGCGCCAATTTGCCCGCAGACCTCCTCAAACGTGATGTTCTCGTCGTGCATACCGAGTTGTGCCTTGTGGGCCGGGGTGAACAGTGGCTCGGGCAGCTGCTGCGCTTGTTGCAAACCTGCGGGCAAGGCGATGCCACAGACCCGTCCCTCGCGACAGTAATCGCTCCAGCCCGAGCCGATCAAGTAGCCTCGCACGACCGCCTCGATGGGCAGCGGGGTGAGCCGTTGCGCAACCACGGCCCGCCCCTGCACCTGAGCGCGCTCCTCGGGCCGTACGACGCTCGTCGGATCGATGTTGCTCAGATGGTTCGGGCCCAGCGCGGCGAGTCGCTCGAACCAGAAGTTGGACATCGCGTTGAGCACATGCCCCTTGCCGGGGATGGGTTCGCGCATGACCACATCAAATGCCGATATGCGGTCGGTGGTGATGATGAGCAGGCGGTCTTCGCCCACCGCGTAGGTATCGCGAACCTTGCCGCGATAGACCAGCGGCAGACTCTCAACGTGCGACTCCCACATCGGCGCGCCCGCAGCCGACGGCTCGGCGGCCGCTGCGCCCGCCCTCACCCGAACCGTGACCACAGCACGGACACCCACGTTATGGCCGCAAACAGCAGCGACAGCATCACGGCCGCGCTGCCCACGTCCTTGGCGCGTTTGCCCAGAGGATTGATCTCGAAACTATGGCGGTCGATTGCCGCCTCGATCGCCGTGTTGAACAGCTCGACGATCAGAACCAGAAAGATCGACCCGATCAGCAGTAGGCGCTCGACCGGGCTGATCGGCAGCAACAGCGCGACGGGAACAAGAACCGCCCCCAGCAGAAGTTCCTGCCGGAAGGCGTCCTCCTCGATCCAGGCCGAGCGCAGACCGTCATACGAATAGCGACACGCGTTCAGAAGTCGTTGCAGACCGCGCTTGCCCTTCAGTGCACGGCTGTCGCCCGGCGCCGCTGGATTCTGGAACGAGGAGTCCGGATTCATCCCGGCCGTTAGCGGACCTGCTGGCCCAGTTCGCCGGCGCGGTAGCGCTGCGCCATCTTGGTCAGCGGAAGCGCCGAAAGCTTGGCCGCCATCCCCTCGCAACCGAACTCGAGGTAGCGCTGCTTGCAAAGCTTCTTGGCCGCCTCGCGTGCGGGCTTGAGAAAGTCACGCGGATCGAACTTCGACGGATTTTGCGCCAGGTACTTGCGCACGGCCGCAGTCATCGCCAGACGAATGTCCGTGTCAATATTGATCTTGCGCACCCCGTACTTGATGGCCTCCTGGATTTCTTCGACCGGGACCCCGTAGGTCTCTTTCATCTGACCGCCGTATTGTCGGATCTCTTCGAGCAGGTCCTGCGGAACGCTCGAGGAGCCGTGCATCACGAGGTGGGTCGTCGGGATTCGCGTGTGGATCTGCTTGATGCGGTCGATGGCCAGGATGTCCCCGGTCGGTTTGCGCGAGAACTTGTAGGCGCCGTGCGAGGTTCCGATTGCGATGGCCAGCGCATCGAGCTGGGTGCGCTTGACAAAATCCGCCGCTTGGTCCGGATCGGTGAGCAGCATATCGCGCGTCATCTTGCCTTCGGCGCCATGCCCGTCTTCCTTGTCGCCTTGCATGGTCTCAAGCGATCCCAGGCAGCCGAGCTCGCCCTCCACACTCACGCCCAGGGCGTGGGCCGAGTCGACCACTTTTTTCGTCACCTGCCAGTTGTAGTCGTAGTCGGCGACGGTTTTGCCATCTTCCTTCAGGGAGCCGTCCATCATGACCGAGGAGAACCCCAGACGGATTGCCGAGTCGCACACGGCCGGCGATGCGCCATGATCCTGGTGCATCGCCACCGGAATATTGGGATAGGTCTCGATCGCCGCTTCGATGAGGTGGCGCAAGAACTGTTCGCCCGTATATTTGCGGGCACCGGCCGATGCCTGCATGATCACGGGAGAGTTCACCTCGGCGGCGGCCTCCATGATCGCCTGCACCTGTTCGAGGTTGTTTACGTTAAACGCCGGTACGCCGTAGTTGTGTTCGGCCGCATGGTCGAGCATTTGCCGCGTTGAAATCAGGGCCATCTCCGTCTCCTTTCAAATCCTATCCTAGGGCCATACGCGCTCGGGCACTCTGGCCCCTGCTGCCGGCTGCGCCGCCTTACCGCGCCGCCGCACGTTCTTCCAAAACCGCCACCGCGGGCAAGGTCTTGCCCTCGAGGAATTCGAGAAATGCGCCGCCACCGGTGGAAATGTAGCTCACCCGCTCGGCGATTCCGTACTTCGCGATCGCTGCCAGCGTGTCGCCGCCGCCAGCGATCGAAAAGGCTCCCTTTGCCGTTGCGCTGGCAATTGCAAGGGCCAGGTCGTGCGTGCCTTGCGCGAACGCGTCGAACTCGAACACGCCCAGCGGACCGTTCCAGATGATCGTGCCGGCCTCCTGGATGATGCGCGCCAGGTGTGCCGAGGTCTGCGGCCCCACGTCAAGGATCATCTCGTCGGCCTGGACATCATCGGAGCGCCGCAGCTGCGCGGGCGCGTCGGCGGCAAAGCGCTTGGCCACGACCACGTCCATGGGAAGCGGCAGCGTTGCGCCTTTTTTCTGAAGGGTGTCGATCACCTTCTTGCACTCGGCCACCAAGTCGGCCTCGGCCAGCGACTTGCCGATGGGCATGCCGCTCGCCAGCAAAAAGGTATTCGCGATGCCGCCCCCGACGATCAAGCGGTCGACTTTTTGCGCCAGGTTGTTGAGGATCGTGAGCTTGGTGGAGACCTTCGAGCCGGCAACGATCGCGACCAAGGGCCGCTTGGGGTTGCCCAGCGCTCGGCCCAGTGCCTCAATCTCGGCGGCAAGCAGCGGTCCGGCGCAGGCCATGGGCGCAAAGCGCGCAATTCCGTGGGTTGTAGCCTCGGCACGATGCGCGGTGCCAAAGGCGTCGTTGACATAGACATCGCACAGCGCCGCGATCTTGCGCGCGAGTTCCTCGCTGTCTTTTTTCTCGCCTTTGTTGACTCGGCAGTTCTCCAGCAGCACTACCTGGCCCGGGGCAACCGTGACCCCGTTGACCCAATTGGCAACGAGCGGCACGGGCCGGCCGAGCAACTCCGAGAGGCGCGCGGCGATGGGGGCCAGCGAGTCGGCCGCGGTGAGCGTACCTTCGGTCGGACGCCCCAGATGCGAGGTGACCATGACGGCCGCGCCGGCGCCCAACGCCGCCCGGATCGCCGGCACGGAGGCGCGGATGCGCGTGTCCTCGGTGATGTTGCCCTTTTCGTCTTGGGGGACATTCAGGTCCGAGCGGATGAATACCCGCTTTCCGCGCAGCTTGTCTTGCTTGCACAGTGCATCCAGTGTCAGAACGCTCATGACGGTGCTTTCAAGGTAAGGGAGGTTGCTCGCGCCTGCCACCGTGCGAGTCCGAGCCGCACCGTCTGCGTGCGCACCCGACCTCCGGGATTATAGGATTGGTTCGCTACACGCTTGCATCAAATGACCCCGCGCGAGGCACGGGCGGCAGGCCCGCGACAGCCGCCCCCGACAAAAGGGGCAGCGGGTGGGACGCTTTGCCAGCGCCCGCACCCGATCGCGCCGCGCGCGCGCCCCCTGCCTCCTCAGGCCTTCATGAGCGCGACGGTCGTGTCCAGCATGCGGTTGCTAAACCCCCACTCGTTGTCATACCAGCTGCTCACTTTGACCAGGCGACCGGAAACTTTGGTGAGGGTCGCGTCAAAGATTGACGAATGCGCGTTGTGGTTAAAGTCGACCGACACCAGCGGCAGATCGTTGTAGGCGAGAATGCCGCGCAACGCGCCGTCGGCGGCATCGCGCAAGACCCGGTTCACCTCCTCCACGCTCGTGTCGCGCGCAGCGATGAACGAGAGGTCGACCAACGAGACGTTGATCGTGGGCACGCGCACCGCAAAGCCGTCGAGCCGGCCGTTGAGCTCGGGCATGACCAGTCCCACCGCCGCGGCCGCTCCGGTTTTGGTCGGGATCATCGATTGCGTGGCCGAGCGCGCGCGGCGCAAGTCCTCGTGGTAGACATCGGTGAGAACCTGATCGTTCGTGTACGAGTGCACGGTCGTCATCAGGCCATTGACCAGCCCGATGCGCTCGTGCAGCGGCTTGACCAGCGGCGCCAGGCAGTTGGTCGTGCACGAGGCGTTGGAGATCACCGTATGGTTGCGCGTCAGCACATTGTGGTTGACGCCATAGACAATGGTTGCGTCCACGTCCTTGCCGCCCGGCGCAGAGATCACGACCTTCTTGGCGCCCGCCTTGATATGAGCACCCGCTTTTTCCTTGGTGGTAAACAAGCCGGTGCATTCCATCACGACGTCGACTTGCATCGCCGCCCAGGGCAGCTGCGACGGATCGCGCATCGACAGCACTTTGATCCGATCGCCATTGACATTGAGCGCGTCGCCATCGACCGACACGGTCCCCGAAAACGGCCCATGCACCGTGTCATAGCGCGTCAAATGGGCATTGATTTTGGCATCGCCCAGATCGTTGATCGCGACGATCTGCACGTCGTGCTTCTTGCCGCCCTCGTAGTGAGCCCGCAGCACGTTGCGGCCGATGCGCCCGTAGCCGTTGATTGCTACCTTGATGGTCATGATTGGAATTCCCTCCTTGTGTAAGCTGCAAACGCACCGCAGTTGAGGCTCCGCCACTGGCGCCGCCTCGGGTCGGGAACCGGTGCGATAACCCTCAGGACTGGCGCTGCCCGATGGGTTGAAGTCACAGACCCCACCGGCTCCTCGTGCACCGCCTCTGCCGTAGCGTACCGATTTTAACAGCGCAAAGGCTGATCTTCGTCATGTGCCTCGTGCATTCCCGAGGGCAATGGGCGGTTTTGCGATGGATGCAACGCGCCGGCGACGCGCGATCGAACCGGATTAGCGTACGCTGGCGTCGATGAGGGCGCCGCGTTTTCTCGTCCCCGACGGTCTCGCGGTGGGCCAAACCGTCGAGTTGCCGCCGGCCTGCAGCCATCACGCCTTGCGCGTGCTGCGGCTGCGCCCCCACGACGCGCTCGTGTTGTTCGACGGCCGCGGCAGCGAGTACGAGGCCTTCCTGATGCCCGGTGCGCGCGGCGCCGGCCCGCTCCGGGCGACGATTGTGCGCGGCGCAGCCGTAAACCGCGAGGCGCGCTTGCGCATCACCATCGTGCAGGCCCTGAGCGCACAGGACAAGATGGACTGGCTCATCGAAAAGACCGTCGAGTTGGGCGTCGATCGCATCGTCTTGGCGAGCGCGGCGCGCAGCGTCGTGCACCTCAGCGGGCCCAGGCAGCAGCGACGCGTCGAGCGCTGGCATCAGCTCGCCGCGGCCGCGTGTGCGCAGTGCGGGCGTAACCGTTTGCCGCGCGTGGAGCTGGCCGATGACCTGGCCGCGGCCCTGAGCGCAGGAGCCGAAGCGAGCGCCCGCTGGCTGCTCGAGCCCAGCGCGCCCTCGGGACTGGTGGCGCCAGCCGGCGCCCGATCGGTTGCGCTTGCAGTGGGGCCGGAGGGCGGGTTTGACGCGCGCGAAGCGGCGCTTGCCCGATCGCTCGGTTATGTGAGCGCCCGCATGGGGCCGCGCGTGTTGCGCACGGAAACCGCGGCCGTGGCGGCGGTCTGCGTCCTGCTTGCCCTAGACGGCGAGTTTTCATAGCGGCGCGCCGAGCTCAGAGCACAACGACGCGCGAAGGGGAGGCGGCCAGTGGTTCGCGCCGCTCGGTGAGAAATTGCATCACCGCATCGCGACGCGCGAGCGTGTCGCGATAGCCCAGATCGATTAGCGCGCGTGTGAACGGCGCCTCAAAAAGGAGGTAGCTCGCAAGCCCGGCGCCGCTCGAGCGATAGGTGCCGATCGCCTCGAGCAGTGCCCGGATCGGCCGGGGCAGCGCACCAATATATTCCATTGCGATGCCATCGAGGCGCTCGCTCGGAGAGATGGTCAGGGTCTCGATGGCCCGCAGCCCGGTGGCGCGCTGGGCGTGGGGCGACATGGTTTCCACGACCTGGTTCATCTTCTCGAGGCGCTCCACATCCGTGGCCAGGGCGTCGAGGAAGATTGTCGAGAGCGCGTGGCCGGCCACCTGCGCAAGCGACGGGTAGGCGGCGGCATCGAAATTGGGCAGCACGCCGGGGTTGCCGGTTTGCGCCACGCCGATGACCAAGACGCGCTCGGCGCCCAGGTGGATCGCGGGGCTCGTCGGCGAGAGCTGTCGCATCGAACCGTCGCCGAAGTACTCCACGCCGCCCGTGCCCGAGTCCGATAGATCCAGAGGCGTGGCCGGAAAAACAAAGGGGATCGCCGAAGACGCGAGCAAGTGCGGTACCCCGATTTTCGCGCGCACCGAAACGCGCTGGTGTTTGGTGGGGAAGTTGTGCTCGACCAGCGCCTGATAGAACGTGACGTGCTTGCCCGAGCTGTAGCTCGACGCCCCGACCGCCAGCGCGCGCAGGTGTCCGCGCTCGAGCGCGAGGTCGACGCGCGCAAAATCGATGAGCCGGGTCAGCAAATCGCGCAGTGGCTCATTGTCGAGCAGGGATTTGGGTCGCAAGCGCAACGAGCGCCGAACGATCCAACCGATCGACAGCAAGGACAGCCAGCGCGCCCCGCTCCGCAGCACGCCAAACATGTCGGCGCGGTAGACCTGGTGGGCGTGGAAGTTCTCCCACACCGCGACCAGTTGCGCAACGGCGTCTTGGAAGTTGTCGGAACGGCTCGCCAGTGCGGCCGCGTTGATGGCGCCCGCCGATGTGCCCACGAGGATCGGGAAGGGGTTGTGCGCCTGGGCGATGTCCGGGTCCATGCCGCGCCGCGCGTCGCGCAGCAGTGCCGCCACTGCCTTGAGCACGCCCACCTGGTAGGCCGCGCGCGCACCTCCGCCCATCAGTATCAAGGCCGCGGGCGTCGTGCGCAGCCGCACCCGATCGAGATGGCGCTCACTCATCGCATCGCGCGTCCTGCCCGTGGCGCAAACCGAAGCTAGCGTTGCGAGTTGGCGTCAACAACGGCGAGTGCGGCCATGTTTACGATCCGGCGCACGGTCGCCGAAGGCGTCAGGATGTGCACGGCTCGTGCGGCGCCAAGCAAGATCGGTCCGACCGCGACGTTATTGCCCGCGATGGTCTTGAGCAAGTTATACGCGATGTTGGCCGCATCGATGCCCGGGCACACCAGCAAATTGGCGTCGCCCTTGAGTGTCGAGAAAGGCATGATGGCCTTGCGCAGCGTTGCATCGACCGCGCAATCGGCGTGCATTTCGCCGTCGACTTCCAGGTTCGGCGCAGCCGCGCGCAGCAGTTCCAGTGCGCGGCGCATCTTTACCGCGGAGGCGGCCTCGCTGGTTCCGAAATTCGAATGCGACAGCAGGGCGACGCGCGGCGATATTCCCAAACGGCGCAGTTCCTCGGCTGCGCTGATCGTAATCTCCGCGACATCCTCCGCGCTCGGGTCGATGTTGACGTGCGTATCGACCAAGGCGATCTGCCGGCCGGGGACCATGAGGATGTTCATCGCGGCATAGACCTTGGCGCCCGGCCGCCGGCCCAGGACCTGATCGAGGTAGCGCAGGTGCAGCCCGTGGGTCCCGAAGGTGCCGCAGATCATCGCGTCGGCGTCGCCCTGATGGATCAGCATCGCACCGATGAGCGTGTGACGGCGCCGCATCTCGATGCGCGCGTACTGTTCCGTAACGCCCCGGCGCGCGGTCATGCGGTGGTAGGCCTGCCAGTAGGAGCGGTAGCGCGGATCGGACTCGGGATTTACCACCTCGACGTCGACACCGGCACGCATTCGCAGGCCAAAGCGCTCCACACGCCGTTCAATCACGGCTGGTCGCCCGACGAGGATGGGACGGCCGACACCCTCGTCGATGACGACCTGCACCGCGCGCAGCACGCGCTCGTCCTCGCCCTCGGCGAACACGATCCGACTGGCCCCGCCCGCAGCGTGCGCCTTTTTGGCCACCGTGAAGATCGGCTTCATGAAGGTGCCGGAGTGATAGACGAACTGCTGCAATTGCGCGTGATAGGCGTCGTAGTCGGCAATCGGTCGGGTGGCCACGCCGCCGCGCACCGCGGCCTTGGCCACGGCCGGCGCGATGCGCAGCATCAACCTTGGGTCAAAGGGCTTGGGGATGATGCAATCGGGACCAAAACTCAGGTTGCTCACGCCGTAGGCGTGCGCGACTTCGTCGCTGGTTTCCTCTTGTGCCAATTGCGCAAGCGCGTGGACGGCGGCGATCTCCATCTCGCGCGTGATCGTCGTGGCGCCGACGTCGAGCGCACCGCGGAAGATGAAGGGAAAGCAAAGCACATTGTTGACCTGGTTGGGGTAATCGGAGCGCCCCGTGGCAATCAACGCATCGTCGCGAACGGCCTTGACCTGCTCGGGAAGTATCTCGGGCGTAGGGTTGGCCAGTGCCAGGATGAGCGGTGCCGGCGCCATGGAGCGCACCATCTCGGGAGTGCACACTCCACCGGCGGAGAGCCCCAGAAAGATGTCGGCTCCGTGCATGAGCTCGGCGAGCGTGCGCGCCTGCGTGGACTGCGCAAACCGCGCCTTGTCCTCGTCCATCAGTTTGGTGCGGCCCTGATAGACGACGCCTTCGATGTCCGCGACCCAGATGTTTTTTCTGGGCACCCCGAGTTCCACCAGAAGCTCCAGGCAAGCCAGGGCCGCGGCACCGGCCCCGCTGCACACGAGTTTGACCTGCGCGAGCGATTTGCTGACCAGCCGCATCGCATTCAGAACGGCCGCGCCCACGATGATTGCCGTGCCGTGCTGATCGTCGTGGAATACGGGAATCTTCATGCGTTCGCGCAACCGGCGTTCGACGCGAAAGCACTCCGGAGCCTTGATGTCCTCCAGATTGATCGCACCGAAGGTGGGCTCAAGCGCCGCGATGATTTCCACGAGCCGATCCGGATCCGTTTCGGCGATCTCGATGTCAAACACGTCGATGCCGGCAAACTTCTTGAAGAGCACCGCCTTGCCCTCCATCACGGGCTTTGCAGCCAGCGGCCCGATGGCCCCGAGCCCCAACACGGCGGTTCCGTTCGTGATGACGCCGACCAGATTCGCGCGCGCGGTATAGCGCGCCGCGGAGCTGGGCTCTTCGACGATTGCCTCGCACGCGGCCGCAACCCCCGGTGAATAGGCCAGCGCCAGATCGCGTTGGTTGATCAGCTGCTTGGTGGGAGTTATTGAGATCTTCCCGGGGCGCGGAAACTCGTGGTACTCGAGTGCGGCGGGGCGCAAGTCGGCGTTCGGTGGCGTGGGCATCGGTGGCTGGAGCGGCAAAAAAAGCATTATCGGACGTTCGGGCAGACCCAGCGCGTCGGCTGCCGGTTCGCGTCAAGCGAGCCTTCGCCCGGCAAGCGTGCGCGCCCCTCCTCAGAACGCCCCCCTTTTTGCCTGAACCCACGTTTGTTCAGGCAAACAATGCCTTTGTCATGGACAAAGGTTGACCGCAACGCAGATGCCGCGTATATTTTGTCCTAGCTCTTTCCGGAGCCTGTCTCCCAGACTGAGCGGGCAGACCCTCTACTCGGTGCCTCTCCTCCCTCCCTCCTCAGCCGATTTAGGGTGCGCTCGGTCGACAGGCTCTTTTTTATTTCTGTCACGCGCGTGCCGTGGGCGGGCGCAAACTCGCCGCCGGCCAGGCGCTGGCGTAGCACAAAAGACCCGCGCGCCCTAGGCGGCGCGCGGTCGCCGGGCCAAAGAGGCGGGCGACTCGGGCGCCGCGCTTGTGAGCGGATCGGCGCCATCGGGTGCGGCATGCGTATCCGACCGCATACCCGCCGCCAAGGCAGCGGCAACCGCACCCCTGGCCGCCAGTCGGATCCTGCTCAGCTCCCCGAGCACCCGGCTCGCATAGCCCCCATCGTCGGCGAGGTTGCCGGCACCTACGTAGAGCTGCAGACCACGCTCCACCGAGCCCCCACGGCGGATGACGTCGCTCAGAATTTGTGAGCCGACCTGTATATTGGCCACCGGGTCCAAGGCCGCCAGCGCGCCGTTGCCGCTAACAAACTTGCCGCCGTGCAGGCCAGGCATCACTTGCATTAGCCCACGGGCCCCGACCGGACTTTGGGCAAAGGGATTCATGCTCGACTCCACGGCGACGACCGCCAAGATCAGCAGGGGATCGATTTGCTGCGCCTGCCCAGCAACCCGAGCAGTTGCCACCATTACGCGGACGGCGTCGTCGGCCACGTGATAGCGGCGGGCCAGATAGACGGCGACGTTGGCTTCGGCCGGGGCAAGGTCGACCTGATTGCCGATGCGCAGTCCGTCTTGCTCATCGCTGGCCTCCTCCTCAGCCGTCGCCGCTTGCGCGGGTTCGTCAACGAGCGCTGGGCCCACGTTTGCGCCGATCTTCTCGACCGGTTCGCGCCACTCTGGCGCCAAGGCGAAACACACCAAGACAAGCAGGCTAATCAGGCCGATGCCTTCGAGCGCAGCCCGAGCGCCTTTGGCAATCTGACGCCAAGGCTCAGCAAGCGACTGCCGGACGCTGCGACTTTGCACGCCACGACAGTCCGGGCACGCCTGGACAACGTTCGATTCAAACATTCGAACACCTCTTCCCACCCCGTATTTGCGACTCTTATAAAAGTGAGTCGTCGCACACGAGAAACATGTCTGCCAAACGGCGCTATGTCCTCGGGATACCGCTTTGCGTCCCGCGCGACAAAGGCGCCGACTGTGCTGCGGTTACCGCCATACTTGAAGCTGGCTTATGCCGAGTGCCGGGCTAGAACTCATCGCATGTGGCGCGTGGCTATCGCGTCGCACAATTGCCGTAAGCGGCACGAAGAGAAAGCCCATCCAATGGGGAGCAATTGTACGGACTCGCCTATTTGCGTCAATGCTTTTTGTCATGAAACATGCGCTAGGCCAAAATCTGTCGCGCGAGATCCTTGTCCGATAACGCATACGGAAAATGTATTATCCTCAATAAATTAAAGCCAATTGCTGCGTACTTACGGGAAGTTCGCCGGCTAAATGGCGCTCTCGCGAGCGTCGATCAGAGAAAAAAATGCGGCCATGAATTACACGGATTTGCGGGATTTTGTCGAGAAATTGACGCAACGCGGCGAACTTAGCCGCGTGACGGCAGAGGTCTCACCGGAACTCGAGATGACCGAAATCTGCCAGCGCCTGTTGCAATGCAGCGGACCAGCGGTGCTTTTTGAGCGACCGCAGGGCTACGCCATTCCGGTCCTGGCAAACCTGTTCGGGACCCAGCGGCGCGTGGCCCTGGCGATGGGGGTCGAATCGACGGCGGAACTGCGAAAGATTGGCGAGCTCCTGGCCGCCCTAAAAGAGCCCGAACCTCCGCTAGGCCTGCGCGACGCCATATCCAAAATCGGGATGCTCAAGGCCGCGCTGTGGGACATGGCGCCGCGCCGGGTGCGCGCACCGCGTTGTCAGCAGATCGTTTGGGAAGGCAAGGACGTCGATCTGGGGAAGCTCCCGATCCAGAAGTGCTGGCCGGAGGATGCTGGAGCGCTGATCACTTGGGGAATGGTCGTAACACGGGGACCCAACAAGCCCAGACAAAATGTGGGGATTTATCGCCAGCAGGTGATCGGGCCCAACAAGCTGATCATGCGCTGGCTGTCGCACCGGGGTGGCGCCCTGGACTTGCGTGACCATCGCCTTGCCTGTGGCGCCCAGCCTTTTCCGGTTGCGGTGGCTCTGGGAGCCGACCCGGCGACGCTGCTCGCAGCTGTCACTCCGATCCCCGATCAAATCTCGGAGTACCAGTTCGCGGGGCTGCTTCGCGGTTCGCGAACAGAAATTTCCGCCTGCCTGGGCAGCCAGCTCGATGTGCCGGCGGCAGCCGAAATCGTCCTGGAGGGCCACATACTGCCGGACCCGGCAAACGCCGACGGTGCGATCAGCCCCCAGAACCTGGCGTTCGAAACCGCCCTGGAGGGACCCTTTGGCGACCACACGGGCTACTACAACGAGGCCGAGCGCTTTCCGGTTTTCACCGTCGAGCGCATCAGCATGCGTCAGGACCCGCTATACCTCTCCACCCACACGGGCCGCCCTCCCGATGAACCCTCCGTCCTCGGGGCCGCACTCAATGAGGTGTTCGTGCCGATACTGCAGCGGGCGTTCCCGGAGATCGTCGATTTTTATCTGCCGCCGGAGGGCTGCAGTTATCGGATGGCCGTGGTTTCTGTTCGCAAGCAGTACGCAGGCCATGCACGGCGCATCATGTTCGGCATCTGGAGCTTCCTGCGCCAGTTCATGTACACGAAGTTCGTGGTCGTCGTGGACGACGACATCGACGTGCGCTGCTGGCCGGACGTAATCTGGGCCGTGACCACGCGAGTCGACCCGCTGCGCGACACGGTTATGGTCGACAATACGCCGATCGATTACTTGGACTTCGCAAGCCCGGTGGCGGGCCTGGGGAGCAAGATGGGTATCGATGCAACGAACAAATTCGCCGGCGAGACCCAGCGAATCTGGGGACGACGCATCGTGATGAGCGCCGAGGTGAAGGCGCGGGTTGACGCGATCTGGGACCAGCTGGGAATTATGGGCCGAAGCTAGGGGCGGCGGGGGGGTGCGCAATGGAGCGCAAGAAAATCGGTCGCGGCGGGATCCGCTCGGCGGGCTACGATCGCGACGCGCGCGAGCTCGAAATCGAATTCGATAACGGCACCATCGTGCGCCACAGCGGCGTGGGCGGGGAGATCGCGCGTCGCTTCCTCTCGAGCGCAGCGCCGGTGAGCTACTACAAGGACAATATCGAAGAGGAGTTTACCCTCCGGCGCGTCCGATAAGGGCGCACGCACGCGCCGCGGGCCCGTTGTTAGATCGGCCCGATGCCCGAGAGCGCGAGACGAAAGCGAATCTGCACCTCGTCGGCCACCAGCGAAGTGTCGGCCCACTCGCCGTCGCCAATCTCGAACGCCAGCCGGTGCACGACCAGAGCGCCGCTCGCGACAGTCAGCCCCGCGGCCTGCTCGAGCGCCACCGGCACCACCACGTCTTGCGCGTGGCCCTTGATGGACAGCCGGCCCTGGACTTCGTAGCGGCCCCGCTCGAGGACCCGCACCGAGCTCGATTCGAAAACCGCGCGCGGATAGCGTGCCGCATCAAACCAGGTCGGACGTACGATTTCTTGGGTGGCATCGTTCGTGGGCAGTTGCACGCTGCCCAGGTCCACGCCGATCGTGAACTGGCCCGTTTGCGGATGCGCGGGATCAAAACGCACCTGGGCGTCGAAGCTGCGAAAGCTCCCCGATACCGGCACGCCCATTTGCCGGGAGACAAAGGAAATCTCGCTTTGCGCTGGCACGAGTGCGGCCAGATCCGAGGCAGCGCGCACGGGACCGAGTGCGGCGAGCAGTCCCAGGGCCAAAAACAAGGGACGCAAAACGCGAGTCATGGACCTTTCGAAGCCTTGGAATCGTGCAGCCGCAGCGGCGACATTCTCCAAAGCAGCGAATCGCGTTCGATGAACTGATGCTTCAGGGCCGCGCCCACATGGATTGCAACGACCGCGGCCAAGGTGAAGGCGAGCGTCGAATGCACCTGCTGCAGCGCGTGGGCGAGGGGCTTGTCCACCGGCACGAAGTCCGGCAGAGGGACAAGCCCGAACCAGACCACCGGAAAGCCCGAGGCCGAACTGTAGGCCCAGCCGGCCACGGGCACGAGAAAAAACAGCACGTACAGCAGCAGGTGCGTGCCGTGGGCCAAACGCGCCTGCAGCGCGCTCATCGAGGCCGGCAAAGCGGGCGGGCGGTGGCGCCAGCGCCACCCGAGTCGAAGCGCCGAGAGCACAAGAATTGAGACTCCCGCCCACTTGTGCCAGTTGAACAGTCGCACCCGCGTAGGCGAGAGCTTCAAATCCGCCATATACAGGCCGACGCAAAAGGACCCCACCAGCGCCAGCGCCAGCAGCCAGTGCAAGGCGATCGCAACATCCGTGTATCGCTCGGATTGGTCCGACGATGCCATAGTCCAGGGCCCTCCAACCCGTTAGTTCCGGCCAAAGGCCGCGCGCGTTAGGCGCCCGCAGTATATAAAAGTGCACTGACCGGGCGCCGATTAGGGAATCTGGGCCGAGGGCAGGTTCCTCTCGATTGCCTCGGCGCGCTGCGACAGATAGGCGGCATCGCGGTGATGGTCGAAGAATCGCGGACTGGGCAGCATCGCGGCCATCCGCGCAGCCTGATCGGCGTCGAGTTGCAGCGCCGACACACCATAGTAGTGACGGGCCGCGGCCTCGGCCCCGAACACACCGTCGCCCCATTCGACGATATTGAGGTACACCTCCAGTATGCGGCGCTTATCCCAGACCGCCTCGATCATGAGGGCGATGAGCAGTTCTTGGGCCTTGCGCAAATAGCTGCGGTGCGCCGTGAGAAACAGGTTCTTGGCCAATTGCTGCGAAATCGTCGAGCCACCGCGCACCATGCGGCCGCGGCGAAGATTGTCTGAATAGGCCTTTTCCATGGCCTCCCAGTCCACGCCTTCGTGGCTCAGAAACCGTGCGTCCTCGGATGCGACAACCGCCCGCTTCAGGTACGGCGAAATACGCGCGTAGTCGACCCAAACCTTCTGCAGCGAGCGCGGCGCGCGCGCCGCGGCGCCCGGCGCCGGCCGCTCCAGGCGCTCGAGTTCGCGCTGCATGAACGCCGTCTGCCCCGGGTTATGCCATCTCCAAAACACGATGCACGCGAAAAACCACAACTGCAGCGCCAGCATCAACGCGAGCAGCGCAAGGGCGGCGCGTCGGATCCAGATTCGCGCCCGGACCGCGGCCGACATCAGCCCGGCGAGGCCTCGCCGTCCAGCTTGCGCCGCATCTCGCGGTAGACGCTCGCAGTCTCGGGCCGAACCCCGCGCCACAGGGCGAAGGACTCCGCGGCCTGTTCGATCAGCATGCCGAGGCCGTCGCTCACGCGCCGCGCCCCGCCCGATTTGGCCAAACACATGAATGGCGTCGCCGCAGGGGCGTAGACGAGGTCGTAGGCCAGCACGCAGTCATCGAAGGTCTCCGGATCGATCGACGGCGCATCGTGGCTCAGACTGCTGGAGGTTCCGTTGATGATCAGGTCAAAATGCTCCGCGGGAACTTCATCGAAGCGAATCGCTTCGACGCCAAATTCATCGGCGAGCTCCTGTGCCCGACCGTGCGTGCGGTTGGCCACCGCGATCCACTTGGGCCGCTCCTCGAGCAGCGATGCGACCAGCCCGCGAACGCCACCGCCAGCGCCCAGGATCAGTATCGCCGAGCCGGCAACCCGAAAATCGAGCCGATGCCGCAAGTCGCGCACAAAACCGATGCCATCGGTGTTGTCCCCGAGGATGTGGTCACCGTCAAATTTGAGCGTGTTGACGGCGCCCGCCAGTCGCGCCCTCGGGCTCAGGTCATCGGCCAGCTTCGCCGCATCGATCTTAAACGGAATGGTTACGTTCAGGCCCAGGTAGCCGTTGTCGCGCAAAGCCAGAGCAAAATCATCAAAGCCGTCGAGTGGTGCCTCCAACTTCTCGTAGCTCACACCCTGCCCCGTGAGACGCGCGAACATCCGATGAATGTCCGGCGAGCGGCTGTGTGCGATCGGATTGCCGACAACAGCGTAACGGTCCGGAGGCTTCATCGGTCAATGTGGCGACTCAGCGGCATCGGCGCGCGTGGCAAACTGGTCATTTGTGAAGATCCAGCTGCGGGTGATTTCCAGTCGGTCGGTGTCGCGTGCCATGTCGGGTGGGAAGGGTGCAAACGGTGCCGATAGCTTAACAATACGCTGCGCAGCGCTGTCAAGCACGGCGGAGCCGGACGATTGTTCGATTATGGACTCCACGAGCGAACCGTCGCGGTCGATCACGACCGTCATGCGCAGGGTCCCGTAGATTTTCCCGCGCGCCGCCTCCGGGTAATTATCGTTGCCGATTTTCTCGATCCGGGCACGCCACTCCTCAAAATAGCGCGCAAAACGGTAGGCCGACGTGCTCGGCATAAAATGGTGCACGCGCGGGCGCTTTTGGTAGTCTGAGATCTCCTTGGCGATCTCGGCCTGCATGCGGGCGAGCTGTTGCTGGGATCGGCGTGTTGCGTCGCTACCGTGCACGGCCGGCGTGGTGTGGCGTTGCACCGCAGCCGAGGACAGATTGGCTTTGTAAGCTTCCAACAGCTGGCGCTGGTCCTCTTCGAGCTGCTCGACAGCGTGGCGCGCCGCCTCAAGCGCGTCGCCGTCGGCCACCAGCGGCGCATTGGGCAAGGGGGAACTGCGCCGGCCCTCTTCGTTTGCGCCTCCGCCCTCCAGGTTGACTTGGGCGCTGGCCTGCGCCGTCGCCGGGCGCTTGTCGCTGCGCGCATTGACCAGAATCACCTCGAGCGGCGGCGCCGAAGCGATGTGATGGAAGAATTCGGGGTCGACAAACCGGATTGCGAGCACGGCGACGTGCAAACCCACTGACACGGCCAAGGCGGAGAGCAGCACACGGTTAGCCAGCAGTCCGCCGGTCGATCCCACGTAGGTGCGCATTGCCCGTGCAGCCAATCCCATCATTACTCAGGCACAATCGCCCGTCGAGCGGGGATTGTAGCCATGCGCGCTGTGCGGCATCGGGCCGGGCGCGGGGCTATCGTGCCGGCTCATCCAGACGACCGAGAGCGGCCGCACCATTGTCGGCAAGCGCAGAGGCGGCCTCTTCGGATTCCTCGGCGGGGCCCTCGGGCGCAAGCACCCGCACGATGCGCGCGTTGGGCGTCAAATCGACCAGATCGATCTGCGCGATCTCCAGCTCCAGCCGCTGGCCACGCTCATAGGACAGCGCGCCGGCGAGGCGGGTGGTCATCGGCAATCCGATGAGACGCACCCATTCTCCCTTGAGCACGCGCGCCTCGATGCGCCGGATTCCTTCCTGCTGCAGCCAGCGCAGGCTCCAGTAGCGTTCCATGAGCTCCTGAAATTCCGCATACGCGGTATACGCTGCGTCGAACCCGGAAATCACGGCAAACAGATCCGCGTCGCCCCGCTGGTGCGGAGCCGGATTGCCCAGCACCGCGGCGATCAACTGGCGCTGGTTGACCAAATCCACATAGCGGCGCAAGGGCGAGGTGCACCAAGCGTAATGCGACACCCCGATTCCCTCGTGCGGCGACGGCGAGGTGGACATGCGCACCCGGCCCTGACTCTGGGAGCGATACACGCCGACCATGCCGAGCTCGTCGAGCCAGGCTCCCCAGTGGCTGTTGGCGCGAATCATGAGCTCGGAGACGATTCGATCCAGCGGAGCGTCGCGGCGGCGCACCCGCATGCGCACGTGCGCCCCCTCGCCTTCTCCGTCCAGAAGCACGCAGACCTCCTCGCGGCCGGCCGCTTCGGGGCGGCCGCGCAGCTGCTCGCGCTCGGCTCGCAGAGCGTTGGCAACACGCCACAGGAGAGCCAGCTCCGTGGCAAAGGTGTGTTGCAGCCCGCCGGCGCCTAGTGCCTGCTCGGTCACCTCGCGCTCGAGCTCGTCGTGCCGCAGATTGGCTGCGACTTCGACCGTCTCGATTGCGCTGCGTGCGCCGCGCAGCGCAAGCGTCGCCGCTTCCAGCTCCAGATACAGCGACAGCGCCGGCACGCGGCGACCTTCGGTGAGCGAAAAGGCGTCGATCCACGCATCGGGCAGCATGGTGAACTTCAGGCCCGGAGCGTAGACCGTCGACATCCGAGCGCGCGCGACCAAATCCACGGGATGGCCGCGCACCACGCACAGCGCGGGTGCCGCGATGTGTATGCCGACGGTCAGCGTTGCACCCGTTTGCCGCACCGAAAAGGCGTCATCGATCTCGGTGGTGTCGCTGTCGTCGATCGAAAACACGGGCGCCTGCGCCGCGGGTAGGTTTTGCCCCGCGGCTTCGGGCTCGGGCAGCTCCGGCGCGAACTGCACTCCGCGCGGAAACGCGCGCGCGAGAAAGCTCTTTGTATGCCACTCGTAGGGCGAAGAAACCGCCCCGCGCGCCAGCAAGAGCCGCAGCGGAGTGGTCTGCAACTCGTGGGCGGCCTGCTCGAGCGCCTTGAACTCGATCGCGTTGCGATCGCCGACAAGGAGCAGCTCCGCCCCCAGCGCCGCAATCTTCGCCGGAAGGCCGCCACCGACAAGTTCCTCGACCATCTGGGCGCGCTGCTGCTCTTGGGCTCGCCGTCGCTCGATGGCCGTCAGCGCCGCGCGCAGCACCTCGGGCGCGGCCGGCCGGAATCGCCCGCGCCCCTTGCGCTGGAAGTACACCGGCGCAGACAGTAACGCCATCAGAACGGCCGCCGCCTCCACGGCCGTCGGATCGCGCCCGCAGTACTCAAAGGCCAGCTGCTCAAAGCCAAACTCCTGCTGTGGTGCACATTGCCACAAAAACTCCGCATCCATTTGCGCCGCCTCGGCGCGTGCGGCCGCGAGCAGCTCCTCGGCCCGCGGTTGTTCAAAGCGCAACAAAATCGCGGCAGCCTTCACCTTGATGCGCTTGCCGCTGACCGAATCGACTTGGCAGGAAGTCTCCGTGGCCGCTCGTACGGTGCCCGCCTTGAGCTCGCCATCGTCCTCGAACAAGACTTGCATGGGTCAGACAATAGCGCGCCGATGCATAGCGTTGCGCCCGTCACGGCGCAAGGACGCGTCGATCCCGCCGTTGCGATCAGCCAGCGCGCACGCACGCGCTACTGCATTGCTTCGGAGGCCGCTTAGCATGAGGCCTTGTCCGAGCCCGGTGTGGGCCAAGAAACTCCGCAAAAGGAGAGCACTTCCGGTAAATACTGCGCGAAGTCCGTCAACGCGTGATTCGAACCCGCAATGACACGCATTGCGCAGCCCGCGTATCTGGCCACCATTTGCCGGTAGTCGATCACCTCGTCGCCGGTGGCGGCGACAAGCATGTAACGCTGCGGATTGGTCAGGCTCGGGACCTCGAGCGCGCGCAACTCATCGAGATATTCCGGGCGCACTTGCACCGGCCGGCCACCCGAGGGGTGCGGATGCCAGCCCAGGTAGGCGCGCAGATCCTCATACGGGCGCACCGCCGGGTTGAGCAAAACCGCGCGACAGCCCAACCGCTCGGCAAGCCAGGTGGCGTAGTACCCGCCTAGGGAACTGCCAATCAGGCTCAGTTGGCGGGGCTCTTCGAGCAGCGCCGAGGCCAGCGCGATTTCGGCGGCGGCCCGAGGCGAGGTCGGTAGCGGCGGGCACAAAAAGTCGGCCTCGCGTCCGACGCTGGCCAGCGCCGCACGCACCTGCTGGGCCTTGACCGACGCAGGCGAAGACAAGAAACCGTGCAGATACAGGATCACCCGCAGGCTCCGCCTGGCACCGGCAACTGCTCGAGGGCAGCGAGGAGCTTTTCGTGCACGCCACCGAAACTGCCGTTGCTCATCGCGACGACGTGGTCGCCCGCACGCGCACACGCAACAATGGCGGCGACGAGCTCGTCGAGGCGCTCGAATACCTGTGCGCGCGATCCCAAAGTCTGCAGCGCGCCCCGCGGGTCCCACCCCAGCGCGTGCGCTCCGCTGCGCGGGCCGTAGCAAAAGACGAGGTCGGCGTCGCGCAGGCTGTCGGCGATCCTCTCTTGCATCGCCCCGAGGCGCATCGTGTTTGAGCGCGGCTCGAAGACCGCAAGGATCCGCGCCGGCCCGACTCGACGGCGCATGCCGGCAAGGGTGCTTGCCATTGCGGTCGGGTGATGGGCAAAGTCGTCATAGACGGTCACGCCGCGCACGTTGCCGCGCATCTCCAGGCGGCGGCGTACGCCGGCAAAATCGCGCAAAGCCTCCAGGCACGGCGCCACCCCGATGCCCAGGTGCGCCGCCGCCGCAATGGCCGCCAGCGCATTGCTGCGGTTGTGGTCGCCGGCGGCGCGCTGCACGAGCTCGCCAAAACAGTTTGCGCCCCGCCAGACGGTGAACGCGTCACCGCCGTCGGCCGATCCCCGCCAATGCCACTCCTCCTCGACGTCAAAGCGCTGCACCTCGCACCAGACGCCACGCTCGAGCACTCGGCGCAGGGCCGGGTCGCGGCCGTTGACGATTACGCGCGCGCTTCGCGCAACGCATCGCATCAAGTGGTGAAACTGCGTTTCGATCGCGGCCAGATCCGCAAAGATGTCGGCGTGGTCGAATTCGAGATTGTTCAAAATGAGTGTCGAAGGAAAGTAATGCACGAATTTGCTGCGCTTGTCGAACAGCGCCGAGTCGTATTCGTCAGCCTCAATGACAAAGGGTCGCCCGCTGCCCAGGCGAGCCGTCTTGCCAAAATCAAGCGGCACGCCGCCAATGAGAAAGCCCGGCTCGGCGCCCGCATGCTCCAGAATCCACGCGAGCATCGCAGCAGTGGTGGTTTTCCCATGCGTGCCGGCCACGGCCACGACGTGGCGGCCGCGCAGCACCTGTTCGCCCACCCACGCGGGGCCGGAGCTAAACCGTGCGCCGCTGTCCAGAACCGCCTCAAAGAGCGGATTGCCGCGCGAGACGACGTTGCCGACCAAGAACAGGTCCGGTCGCAGCGCGAGCTGCTCCTCGCCGTAGCCCTCGATCAGATCCACGCCCGCAGCGCGCAGCTGATCGCTCATGGGGGGATACACTGCCGTGTCGCAGCCGGTGACCCGATGGCCGGCGGCAAGAGCCAATTGCGCCACGCCCCCCATGAACGTGCCGCAGATTCCCATGATGTGCAGATGCACGTCGTGTCTCGCGAAAAGGTCAAAGGCGGGGATTCTAAGCGGGGCGACCCGTTCGCGGATTGGCGTGGCGGGGAGCGGTAACCATTGGGCTCCGAGCAGCGGCTCGGTAGACTCGGGGTGAGCGCGCGCGCCGCTGTGCGTGCACGGGAGGAAAAGGGCCGTGGAGCCGACCGGGGAGCGCGAGAAACTGCAACGCGAGATCGCCGCGCTTGCGGCGCGGATGATCGTCGAGGAGGGTCGCGATCGGGCCCAGGC
>Ga0187778_10000234_pt1 | contig 40482 bp, 34 predicted proteins | sample 1015_Q2_SP5_20_M_FD_132418 | JGI IMG/M metagenome (GOLD analysis project Ga0187778, IMG submission 132418) | Tropical peat soil microbial communities from peatlands in Department of Meta, Colombia - 1015_Q2_SP5_20_MG | ecosystem: Environmental > Terrestrial > Soil > Wetlands > Peat | place...
AGATGACCGCCAGCTCCGGCGGAGGCACCGCAGGTATCTATGTGATGCTGGTCGATCCGGATTCGGGCGCCAAGTCGTTTTACTACCTCGATACGGGCTACGGGCCGAATAACGATCCGCTGGGTCAGGCGCGTTACAACGGCATCGCCTTCACATCGCCCGTGGACCTCGACGGCGACAACACGGCCGACTATGTCTATGCGGGCGACCTCTTTGGCAACCTATGGCGCTTTGATCTCACCAGCAACAATCCGTCGAACTGGCATGCGTCGACGTTTGGCAACGCGACCGCTGCGCCGCTGTTTTCGAGTCCTGCGACGGTGTCTGCCGGCGCGCTGGTCGACCAACCGATCACCTCCAAGCCGGTCGTCTCGATCACAGGGCAGGCCAACGGCGCCCGCGCTGTGATCGTGAACTTCGGCACGGGCCAGGAAATTGCGATGACACCGATTTCGCCCACGAGCTATGCACCGGGGCCGCAGTCGCTCTACGGCGTCTGGGACTGGGACATGAGCAACTGGAACACGCTCTCCCACATGTCTTTGGCGTCGGCCGGCGAGCCGCAAGTCGACGCTCTTCTCGGGGGCACCATCACGCCGGCGAATCTGACGGTGCAAACGCTCACCGAGTACACGGTGGCTGGCGGCACCAATGTGGAGACGGATACCAACAATCCCGTCTGCTGGTATGGCACAACGACTTGCGCCGGCCCGAACTCGATGTTTGGCTGGCAGATCTCACTACCTGGTACCGACGAGCAGGTGATCTACAACCCGAGCATCTGGCAAGGAATCTTGCAGGTCAACACGACCATACCGAGCGCCTCGACCATCTATTCGTGCACGGTGCTGCTGCCCACCGGATGGACGGTGCTCATCGATCCGGCCACGGGTGGCGGGTTTTCGAGCTCACCGTTTCTCGATGTCAACGGCAATCCCATGACCTACGGGGCCAACGGTATCGCGGTGAGCGGTGTCCAGACCAATGGAACGGGTTCGATCACCAACATCTCGGCGGGCGGCCAGAATTTCTGGTTGACCGACACGAGTAACGGCACACCCGTCACCGGGGGCGAGCAGGCGGTTGCCGCGGTGGCTGGACACCGCGTGACGTGGTCGCAGCTTCGCTAAGTCCACCGCCCAACAGGAGACAGACGAAATGGTGCGCGATGCGGTCTTCGGATTACAAGGGCGACGTGCCCGGCAACAGTTGCGTTTGGCAGCGTTTCAATCCGCGTGCCGCGGCGCGCACGTTGCGGGCTTCACGCTCATCGATCTGCTCATCGCGATGGTGATCGTCGCGATACTGACCGCAATCGCGATTCCTTCCTACCAGAGCTACATTCAGCAGTCGCGCCGCGCCGATGCCAAAACGGCCTTGCTTGATCTCGCGGCCCGGGAGGAGCGCTACCTCACGCTCAATCCGGCGGGCTACACGAATGTGGCGGCGAACCTGAGCTATGCAACGCCGTTTCCGGTGGCACTGTTTAGCGGCACAACGCAGGACTATCAGCTAAGCGTGGCCAACGCCACCGCGACTTCCTATTTGCTGCAGGCCGTACCGCAAGGCAACCAAGCCACCGATACCTGCGGCACGTATACCCTCGACAACTTGGGCAATCAGTTCAACATCTACCCGGCGGGCAATCCGCCTCAGACCATCGCCGGGTGCTGGTAGGCGGTGCGCCGCGAGGCGCAGCGCCCGCTGTTTTGCTTCTGGCAGCCGACACTGCGGCATGTAAGTCCTGATACAGTCCCAGCCTGCAAAGTCCGCCGGGCAATCGCCGGCAGCTTCGGTTGCGGGAGGAACGTCCGGACTCCACAGAGCGGCGTAGCAGGTAACACCTGCCCACCGAGAGGTGAGGATCAGAGCAACAGAGACGAGTCGCCGTCATCGCGCGCAAACGCGCGCTCACGGCGGGTGAAACGGGCAATCTCTACGCGGAGCAACACCAAATAGGCAGCCGTTGACCTGGCTCGGCGAGGCTGCGGGTAGGTGGCTTGAGCCGGCGCGTGAGCGCCGGCCTAGAGGAATGATTGCCACGGCGCGGCAACGCGCTGCACAGAATCCGGCGTACAGGCGGACTTTGCCATTGCCTGTCCGGAAGCAGTCTGCGGAAACTTAATATCTCACTTTTAAAAGATCCGCTATCCATATAATTTTATAAGAATTTCTGCTTGAAGCGGATTCTCGGCAAAGCACGCTAAGTGCTTGTGTCGATTGAAAAAAGACCCTATTTCTCTCCTTGACCGTCGCAGGTTGATGCACTACAGTCGCGCTTCGGTGGCAAAAAGTGGGAGACAGTGGATAAGTAAGTAATCACTAATAGAATTTTGCCACAAAAATTCTGTCGGCTGATTGCTCTGCTTCCACGAACAAGGCGGGTACGTGTTCCAGGGCGCATCAAAATTGGCGTTGGACCCAAAGGGCCGCATATCGGTGCCCACGCGGCATCGGGACCAGTTGCTCGCCCACTGCGAGGGTCGACTCACGCTCACGCGCCACCCCGACGGTTGCCTGCTTGTGTATCCACGGCCGCAGTGGGAGAGCAAGCGCGAGCAGCTTGCGATGCTGCCGTATTCGGCGCGTGCGTTGCAGCGGCTGCTTTTGGGCAGCGCGATCGATGTGGAACTCGACAGCGCGGGCCGACTGCTCGTGCCCACCGTGCTGCGGGAGGACGCACATCTGGCGCGCGAAGCGACGCTGATCGGAATGGGCATGCATTTCGAGCTCTGGGAGCCGGCACTGCTGCGCGAGCGCGAGGAGCGTGATCTGGCCGGCGGACTGCCCGAAGCGGCCGCGGACTTCACCTTTTGAACACCGTGACGCCCGATGCAATCCAACTCGAACTCGTACTCCGGGCTGCACGCGCCCGTGCTCGCCGAAGCCGCGGTGGCGCAACTCCTCACCGACCCACAAGGCATCTATGTCGACGCAACCTTCGGTCGCGGAGGCCATTCGCGGGCCATTTTGCAGCGGCTTGCGCCCGAGGGCCGTTTGCTTGCGCTCGATCGAGATCCGGCCGCGGGCGAGGCGGCCCGCACTTGGACGGATCCGCGCTTCGAATTCGTGCAGTGCGAATTCTCGCGCCTCTCGGCCGTGTTGGCCGAGCGGTCGATCACGCACATCCACGGCCTGCTCGTCGACCTGGGCGTGTCCAGTCCGCAGCTCGACGACCCGCAGCGCGGATTTTCCCTGCGCGCCGACGGCCCGCTCGACATGCGCATGAACCCGCAGACGGGGCCATCGGCCGCACAGTGGCTCGCACAGGTGAGCGTGGACGAACTCAAGAGGGTGCTCCGCGATTATGGTGACGAACGGTTTGCTGCACCGATTGCAAAGGCGATTGTGGCTCGCCGCGAGAATGGGCACCCGATCGTGCGTACCTCCGAACTTGCCGCTGTCGTGGCGTCTGCGGTCCCCGTCCGCAGTCGCAAGGACCCGCTACAGCACCCGGCGACTCGTACCTTTCAGGCTATACGGATTTTCGTCAATCAAGAGCTTGAGGAGGTCGCGTTGATTCTGCAGGCCTCGCTCGCGGCGCTGGCGCCGGGCGGCCGCTTGGCTGTCATCACCTTTCACTCGCTGGAGGATCGCATCGTCAAGCGGTTCATGGATGCCCAGGCGCATCCCGACCGAGCGCTCGGGCGCGTCCCACTGCGCGCGGCGCAACTGCCGCGCCCCAAGCTTCGCGTGCTCGCCCGAATCACTCCTTCGGCGAGCGAGGTGCAGCAAAATCCGCGCGCACGCTCCGCGCATTTGCGCGTCGCCGAACGCACCGACGCGGCGCTGAATTGCGGCGCTTGAGGGCACACGCGCGATGATGCGTATCGCACCACCGCTGCTGTCGCTGCTTCTGGTCGCGTGCGCGTTGGCGCTCATTACCTCGCAGTATCGTGCCCGGGAACTGTTCGCGCAGCTCGAAGTTGCGCAGCAGCAGGCCAAGGCGCTGGACGCCGAAGGCTCGCGCCTGCGTAGCGAGCTCGGGCGTGTGTCCCAGCCGGCAATCGTGGAAGCGGTCGCGCGGCGCCTGGGGATGCGTGCCATCAGCCCCGATCGCATCGTCATGCTGCCGGTGGCGGCAATCGATATGCCGCCTCCCTCGGGCGGCACCACGAAGGAGTCTCGATGAGTCCATCGCCTCCGGGTCGCGCGAGCGCACGCTCCGGCACCACGGCCTCGCGCGCGGGCGTGCGCGGGGCAGCGCGCGCCGCGGCGGCGGCGGCGGCGGCGCGCCCCGTGCGCGGCACCGTGCTGCACGCCGATCTACTGGACGTCAAGCTGCCCGCGTGGCGCTCCAAATTGCTGCTCTTCGGTTTGTTTAGCGCATTCGCCGCCCTGAGCGTTCGCGCCGTATACCTCCAAGCGGGTTGGACAACGGGATTCTTGCAGCGTCAGGGAGAGGCGCGCTACGCGCGCACCTTGCCCGAGACGCCCACGCGCGGGACGATTTTCGATCGCAATGGCGTGGTGCTCGCCTCTTCGGTGCCCGCGCGCGCGATCTGGGCCAATCCGGAGGACTTCGACGCCGACGCCAAGCAAAAGGTGCAGCTCGCGCGATTGCTGGACATCACGCCCGAGGAGTTGCGCCGACGTATCGCCAACGACGACCGCAGCTTTGTGTACCTGCGCCGTCAGCTCGATCCGGAGATTGCCCAGCGAATCGAGGCCCTGCACATCAGCGGTGTGCACACGGCCAAGGAGTTTCGGCGTCAGTATCCGCAAGGACCAGTCACCTCCCAATTGGTCGGCATTACAGGCATCACCAAGTTGGGGGAGCACGGCCTGGAGGGCGTAGAGCGCGAATACGAGGCCATGCTCGGAGGTCAGCCGGGCGTGCACCACCTCATCGAGGACCGGCTCGGCCATACCATCGAGGACGACTGGTTGCACGAGCCGGTGCAGGGGCAAGACATTGCGCTGGCGATCGATGACCGCATCCAGTACATCGCGCATGCCGCCGTCAAGCAGGCGGCGGAGGCCAATGCGGCGCGGGCGGCGGCCGCGGTCGTGCTCGACGCGCGCACGGGCGAGCTTTTGGCCCTGGCCAACTGGCCCGATTTCGATCCGGCGCATCGCAAACAGTTCGACCCCGACCAAGTGCGCGACCGGGCGGTTACCGATACCTTCGAACCGGGGTCGACACTCAAACCGTTTAGCGTTGCCACGGCGATCGAAAGCGGAGTCGTGCGCCCTGACACCGTGATCGATACGGCGCCCGGACGCCTCACGATCTCCGGGCGTACCATCACGGACGATCATCCGCGCGGTGCGCTAACGGTCGAGCAGGTGGTGGCCAAGTCGAGCAACGTTGGAACTGCGAAAATCGCACTGCAGATGCCTGCGCAGTCGCTGTGGGAGACACTGAGCGCCGCGGGTTTTGGCCAGGTGCCGCAGGCCTCCTTGCTGGGGGCCGTCACCGGACGGCTGCGACCCGCCAGCACCTGGCGCCCGGTTGAGCAGGCGACGATTGCCTATGGCTATGGGATTTCGGTCTCGCTGCTTCAGCTTGCGCACGCCTACCTCGTGTTCGCACGCGACGGCGATATCGTCCCGGTGTCGGTCTTGCGCACCGACGCTGCGCCGACGCCGGTGCGCGTGATTGGCGCGGCGACGGCCGCAAAAATGCGCCGAATGCTGGAGCTGGCAACCAGCGACGAAGGAACCGCGCCGGCGGCCCGCATCCCCGGTTACCGCGTCGCGGGTAAGACGGGCACCGCGCGCAAGCTGCGCGACGGACGCTACAGCGACGCGTACGTATCCTCTTTTGTGGGCTTCGCGCCCGTGTCCGATCCGCGCATCGTCGTGGCAGTGATGATCGACGATCCGCGCGCGGGACGCTATTACGGTGGCGATGTGGCCGCACCCGTCTTTGGAACGATCGCGGCCGGGTCGCTGCGCGCCATGCAGATCGCGCCGGATTCGCCGTCCGTGCAGGTTGCGCAGGCCGCGGCGCCGGGTGGGTAGGACGTCGATGGGTGCTGCACAGCAGTCCAATGGACACGCGGTGGGCGACTGGCTTCGTTCCACGGTGCCGCCGGGCGCGCACTTGCGCCTCGACAGCCGCGCGGTGAGGCCGGGCGATATCTTCGTCGCGCTGCCCGGCCGTCGTGCCGACGGCCTGCAGTACCTTGATCAGGCCCTCGCATCCGGGGCTGCGGCGCTTCTCGTCGACGCGGCCTCCTGGGCGCACGCCCACGGGCGCAGCGCCCCTGGCGCGCCGGTGCTGCCGGTGGCGCGCTTGCAGGACTCGCTCGGGGATATCGCCGCGGACTACTATGGCGATGCAAGCGCGCAGCTGCGCACCATCGGCATCACTGGCACGAACGGCAAGACCTCGAGTTGCCAGTGGATCGCGCAGTTGCTCACGGCGGCAGGCCAGCCGTGCGCGGCCATCGGTACTCTGGGTTTCGGATTTGCGGGTGCACCGTGCCTGGAGGCGACCGACCTCACGACGCCCGATGCCGCCAGCCTGCAGCGCATGGCGCGCACGGCGCTGCGTGAAGGCGCCAAGGCCTTGGCAATCGAAGTCTCCTCCATCGGGCTCGAGCAGGGACGCGTCAATGGCCTGCGCTTTGGTATCGCGCTGTTCACGAACTTGAGCCGCGACCACCTCGACTATCACCCGGACATGGCCGCCTATGGGGCGGCCAAGCGCAAACTGTTCGAATGCCCAAGCCTGTCGCATGCGGTGGTCAATCTGGACGACGAATTCGGCCGAAGGCTGGTACCCGGTTTGCTGGCGCGTGGACTCGCCGTGACAGGAGTCGGCACCCGACCCGACGCGGGCGAGGGTCTCGCACTCGCGTGCTGGCTGCACGCCCATTCGATCGAACAGCGCCCGCAGGGGCTGCGCTTTGCGGTGGCGTGCGCGCGCACGGGGGCTGTGGACAGCGCGATCGTGCAAGTCTCGCTCATCGGCGCGTTCAATGTTGCCAACCTGTTGGGCGTGCTGGGGGTGGCTTTGGCTTGCGACGTTTCTTTGGCCGACGCGGCCGCACACGCAGCCAGCCTGTACGCGCCGCCAGGGCGCCTGCAGCCAGTTTGCGTGCCGCTCGATGGACCAGCGCCGATGGTCATCGTCGACTACGCGCACTCGCCCGATGCGATTGCCAAGGCGCTCGAGGCCCTGCAACCCCTTGCCCGCGCGCGCAGCGGTCGGCTGTGCATCGTGTTCGGGGCCGGCGGCGATCGGGACCGCGGCAAGCGACCCGTGATGGGCGCCGTGGCCGCGAGCGGCGCCCAGGACATTGTGCTCACGAGCGACAACCCGCGCAGTGAGGACGCCGAATCGATCATCGACGAGGTTGCCCGCGGAATCCCTCCGGGGGTCGCTTTTCGGCGCGATGCCGATCGGGCGCACGCGATCGAGCATGCTTTGCTGGCAGCCGCGCCCAGCGACGTCATTTTGATCGCGGGCAAGGGCCACGAGGACTACCAGGAGGTTGCTGGCCGACGGCTCCCGTTTTCCGATTACGCAGTTGCCCGCGGCGCCTTGCTTGCGCGAGGGGCAGCCAGGCCATGATGACCCTCGCGCAGGCCGCCAGCGCACTCACGGATCGGGGACTGCCGTGCCGCGTCCAGGGGGCGGCGTCGACCGTTTTCAACGACGTGTCCAACGATACGCGTACGCTGCGCCCAGGGGCGCTGTATGTGGCCCTGCGCGGAGCTCGTTTCGACGGACACGAGTTCGTCGGCGAGGCCTTCGATCGCGGCGCCGTTGCGGCGCTGGTCGATCGGCCGGTGCCCGCCTCGCTTGCGCAGCTGATCGTCGCCGATACGCAGCTGGGCCTGGGCCTGATGGGCGCACACTGGCGGGCGCAGTTCTCGGCTGCGCTGATTTGTGTCACGGGTAGCAACGGCAAGACAACCACGACGCAGATGATCGCCGCGATTCTGGCGCGCGCGTTCGGCACCCACGAGGGCCGCCGCTGCTGGTTTGCCACGCAGGGCAACCGCAACAACGAGATTGGCGTGCCGCTGATGTTGCTGCAGTTGCGTCCCGAGCACCGCGCCGCCGTCTTGGAACTGGGAATGAACCACCCCGGCGAGATCGAGCGCCTGAGCCAATGGGCGCGCCCGACGGTTGCACTGGTGACCAATGCGCAACGCGAACATCAGGAATTTCTCGATTCGGTCGAGGCAACGGCCCGTGAGAATGGACGGGTGATCGCGGCTCTGCCGGCCGACGGCATCGCCGTGTTCCCGGCCGACGACGCCTGCGCCGGCATCTGGCGCGATCTGGCCGGTGCGCGCCGCGTGCTGGACTTCGCGCTGCAGGCAGCGGCGGCTGTTCGAGGCGATTTTCGGCTCGGGGCGCACAGCGCAGCGCTGCAGATGCGCACGCCAATTGGCCCGATTACAACGGAGCTGTCCCTCGGCGGCGAACACAACGTGCGCAACGCGCTGGCGGCCAGCGCGGCGTGCCTGGCGATCGGCATCGACGCACCGGCCATCGCCGAAGGTCTCGCGGATTTTCGTCCGGTTGCCGGCCGAGGAACGCGCTTGCCGGGCCGCGGAGACAGCGTACTCATCGACGAGAGCTATAACGCCAATCCGGACTCGGTGCGCGCCGCCATCGACCTGCTCGCACGGCAAGACGGTTTTCGCGTCCTGGTCTTCGGTGATATGGGAGAGGTGGGCGCGCGGGCCGCGGCGTTTCACCGCGAAATCGGCTCCTACGCGCGCAGCCGGGGCATCGAGCGGCTTCTGGCCTTGGGTGCGCACGCAGAGACCAGCGTCGAGGCGTTTGGCGCCGGTGCGCGCCATTTTGCCAGGATCGAGGAGCTGATCGACGCGGCCCTGGAACTGACGGATTGCGGCGCCGCGGGGCAGAGGCGGGGAGCCGATACCGAGAGCGTCACGTTCCTTGTCAAGGGATCCCGGTTCATGCAGCTCGAGCGGGTCGTGCGCGCGCTCGAGCGCGAGCGGCGGTCGGGCGCAAGCGAGCAACCCAACGCGCCCCACCCCCATGCTTAAGGAACTGTTCCAGTGGCTCGCCCAGGACGTGCACAGCTTCAACGTCTTTGGCTACCTCACGCTGCGCGCGGTGCTCGCCGCAGCCACATCGCTGCTCATCGGGCTGGTCTCCGGCCCCCTGGTAATCCGCAGGCTCACCGAGCTCAAGATCGGCCAGTCCGTACGCACTTGCGGGCCGCAGTCGCATTTGAGCAAGTCCGGTACGCCGACGATGGGCGGCGCGTTGATCCTGATCTCGATCGCCGTCACGACGATCCTGTGGGCCGACCTTGCGAATCGCTTTATCTGGGTCGTATTGCTGGTGACACTGGCTTTTGGCGCAATCGGCTGGGTCGACGACTACCGCAAGGTCGTGCGCCGCGATTCCCGGGGAATGGCGAGCCGCGAAAAGTTTTTCTGGCAGTCGCTCGTCGGCGTTGTCGCGGCGTTTTATCTCGCTTTTGCGATCGCGGCGCCCTCGACTCCACAGCTCTGGCCCCTGGTGCTGCAGTGGGTGGCCAACGGCTTCGTGTTGGAATTGCCCGCGCGCTCGGACCTCATCGTGCCGTTTTTCAAGAACATCGGCTATCCCATGGGCGTCTTGGGCTTTGCCGCTCTGTCCTATCTGGTCATCGTCGGTGCGAGCAACGCGGTGAACCTTACCGATGGTTTGGACGGGCTCGCAATCATGCCGACGGTGATGATCGGCGCCGCCTTCGGGGTGTTCGCATATGTCGTCGGACGCGCGGATTTTGCCCACTATCTGTTGTTTCCCTACATCCCGGGGGCCGGAGAGCTGGTGATCTTCTGCGGCGCCATGGGTGGCGCGGGTCTGGCCTTCCTGTGGTTCAACGCCTACCCGGCCGAAGTGTTCATGGGCGACGTGGGCGCCCTGGCCCTGGGCGGGGCGCTGGGAACGATCGCGGTCATCATCCGCCAAGAGATCGTGCTGTTCATCATGGGCGGTGTTTTCGTCGCCGAGACCGTGTCGGTCATGATGCAGGTTCTCTACTTCCGCTGGACCGGCGGCAAGCGCATCTTCCGCATGGCTCCGTTGCACCACCACTTCGAACTCTCCGGTTGGAAAGAGAATCAGGTCGTCGTGCGTTTTTGGATCATCAGCATGATGCTGGTGCTGGTTGGGCTCTCGACGTTGAAGATCCGCTGATGACGAAGGCTTGCATCGGAACGGGCCTCATCGGCGCGAGCGCGCAGTCTCCCGACTTTCGGGCCACGCGTCGGGCACGGGCGCTTCGATGAGGCAGGCGCTGGTGTTAGGACTGGGTGAAAGCGGCCTGGCAATGGCGCGCTGGCTCACGCGCAACTCCTGGAGCGTGCGCGTGGCCGACACGCGCGCGCAGCCGCCGATGCTGCCCGAGCTTCGTGCGCAGCTCGCCGAGGTGCGGTTTGCGCAGCAGCTGCCCACGGTCGAGCAACTCGAGGGGATCGATCTGCTGGCCGTGAGCCCGGGCCTGTCGATCCGCATCGACCCGGTGCGCGCGCTGGTCGAGGCCGCACAGCGCCGCGCGATCGACGTCGTGGGCGAGATCGAATTGTTTGCGCGCGCGCTTGTGCAGTTGCGCGAGGAGCGCAATTACGCGCCCATCGTGGTAGGCATAACCGGCACCAATGGCAAGACGACAACGGTCCGCATGCTCGCGGCCATGATCGAGCGCTGGGGGCGCAGCGTGCGCGTCGCGGGCAACATTTCGCCCAGCGCACTCGACGCTTTGCGCGAGGCGCTCGATGCGCACCAGTTGCCCCAGGCCTGGGTGCTCGAGCTCTCGAGCTTTCAGCTGGCCACCACCCGGACTTTGGTCTGCACGGCGGCCGCGGTTCTCAACGTGACCGAGGATCACCTCGATTGGCACGGCACCATGCAGGACTACGCGGCCAGCAAGGCGCGCATTTTTGCGCCTGCGACCTTCTCTGTCGTCAACCGCGACGACCCGCTCGTCCGCGATCTGCGCTCCCCCGGCGGCCGCGGCGCGAGCTTTGGCGCCGGTGCTCCTGAAGGCAGCGCCGAGTTCGGACTCGTGCGCGAGGCGGGCCTCACCTGGCTTGCCTGCACGGAAGAGGAGGCGGCGCCGCGCCGGCGGCGCGCGGGCTCGGCCACGGCGGCCGAGCCCGCGACCGTGCACCGCCTGATGCCCGTCGACGCTCTGACGGTGCGCGGCACGCACAATGCGATGAACGCGCTCGCCGCCCTTGCGCTGTATCGCGCGGTCGGCGGACCGCTGGCCGCGGCGCTGCGGGCCCTGAGCGAGTTTCGCGCCGAGGCGCATCGCACGCAGACGGTGGCGCAGATCAACGGCGTCGAATACATCGACGACAGCAAAGGCACCAACGTGGGCGCGACGATCGCGGCCTTGCGCGGATTGACCGACGCGCCCGGCAGCGCGCGGCGCATTGTCGTGATCCTGGGCGGTGATGGCAAAGGGCAGAGTTTTGCGCCGCTCGCCGAGGTCGTGCGCGCGCATGCCCGTGCCGTCGTGCTCATCGGCCGGGACGCCGCGCGCATCGACCAGGCGCTCGAGGGCATAGCGGAGGTGCCGCGCGCGTTCGCAGCCGATCTGCCGGCGGCCGTGCGCACCGCAGCGGGTTTGGCCCGTCCCGGCGACATCGTCTTGCTTTCGCCGGCGTGCGCGAGCTTCGATGCGTTTCGCAACTATGCGCACCGGGCCGAGGTGTTTGTCGCGGCGGTGCATGAATTGTCGCGGGCGCCGGCTAGCGGTGGGTCGCAGGCGGCGGAGTCGCGCTCGTGAAATTGCTCGCAAGGCTGCGCGGTGCCCGACAATCACGATCGGCGGGCGCCCGGGAAGTGCCCGGCGGCGCCGTGCTCGCGTTCGCCGGATTCGGCGCGGCCCCTGCGCCGCGTCCGCGCGCTAATGGCTCCGTGCGGTCCGTCGATCTGCCCCTGCTGATGCTGGTCTTCGGGCTGCTGCTCTTTGGGCTGGTCATGGTCTACTCGGCTTCCATCGCGCTGGCCGATTCGCCGCGCTACAAAGTCACGCCGACGTACTTTCTCGTGCGCCACGGCGCTTCGATGCTGTTGGCGCTGGCTGCCGCTGCAATGGCTTGCACGCTGCCCGTGGCGAGCTGGCAGCGTCTGGCGCCGTGGATTTTTGCCACCGCGGGCATCTTGCTCGTCATCGTATTGATCCCGGGGGTGGGCAAAGGGGCGCTCGGAGCGCGCCGCTGGATCGGCATGGGCGCCTTGAACCTGCAGCCCTCCGAGGTGATGAAACTCGCCAGTGTGCTGTACGCGGCGGACTTCACCGTGCGCAAGCAAGACTTCATGCATGACTTTCGCAAGGGATTTGCGCCCATGGCCGGCGTGATGGCCGTCGTCGGCGTGCTGCTGCTGCTGCAACCGGACCTGGGTGCCTTCGGGGTCGTGGTGTCCATCAGTATGGCAATCCTGTTCCTCGGGGGCGTCAACGGGCGCTTGTTCGGTTCGATTGCCGGCGCACTTGTGCTCGCCTTCGTGGCCGTGATTTGGGCAAGCCCCTGGCGGCGCGAGCGCATTTTTGCCTACCTCGATCCGTGGTCGCAGGAGAATGTGCTCGGCCGCGGGTATCAGCTGTCGCACTCCCTGATTGCTTTCGGGCGCGGCGAGTGGTTTGGTGTGGGTCTGGGGGCGAGCGTCGAGAAACTGCACTATCTGCCAGAGGCCCATACGGATTTCATCATGTCCGTGATCGGCGAAGAGCTGGGCCTGGTGGGCGTGCTGGTCGTCATCATCGCCTTTTACTGGCTGGTGAAACGAGCCTTCGAAATCGGGCGCCAGGCAATTGCGTTGGAGCGGACCTTCTCGGGTCTGGTTGCCCAAGGCGTTGGAACCTGGATGGGGCTGCAGGCCTTTATCAACATCGGCGTTGCCACCGGACTTTTGCCGACCAAGGGTCTCACCTTGCCGCTCATGAGCTACGGCGGCTCCGCGCTCATGAGTTCGCTCGTCGCGCTTGCGATCCTGCTGCGCGTGGACTTCGAAAACCGCGTGCTCATGCGCGGCGGACGGCTGTCGTGATGGAGTCGGAGACCGTGCCTGCGGCACGCAAGCTGCTCATCGTCGCCGCCGGCACCGCCGGCCACGTGATGCCGGGGCTGGCCATCGCGCAGGCCCTGCGATCCCGGGGTTGGGCCGTGAGCTGGCTCGGGACGCGCAGCGGCATGGAGCGTTCGCTGGTGGAGCGCGCCGGAGTCGAGTTCCACGCGGTGGCGCTTTCGAACATTCGCGGCAAGGGTCTGCTCGTGCTTGCGCAGGGCATCGTGCGCTTGGTGCGGGCATTTTTCGCGAGCCTGCGCATCGTGCGCGCCGCGGCGCCGCACGTCGTGCTCACCACCGGCGGATACGTCGCAGTTCCCGCGGGCTTGGCGGCGGCCTGGCTGCATCGGCCGCTGTCGTTTCTCAATGCCGACGCGGCGCCGCAGCTGTCGCTGCGCATCTTGCTGCACTTCGTGCGCATCGTGTTCTGCGGCTTTGACGGCTCTGCCGCGCGCCTGGCGGGGCATAAGGCGCGGGTCAGCGGTGCGCCGGTGCGCGCGGAAATCGCGGCGGTGGTCGAGCCTTCGGTCCGACTGTCCGGCCGTACGGGTCGCCTCGCGTTGCTCGTCATCGGTGGCAGCCTGGGCGCCAAAGTGCTCAACGAGGTCGTGCCCGAGGCCCTGTCGCTGCTCGCACCGTCGGAGCGTCCCGAGGTCGTGCACCAGTGCGGCGCGGGCAACGAAGAGGCCACGCGCCACGCCTACGAGAGCCGTGGCGTCGCCGCGCAACTGCTGCCCTTTATCGACGACATCGCGGCGCGCTACGCCGCGGCTGATGTGGTTTTGTGCCGCGCCGGGGCGATCACCGTAACCGAGCTCTGTGCGGCCGGAATCGGCGCGATCTTGGTCCCCTTGGTGGCGTCCACGACGGCGCACCAGCGCGCCAACGCGGAGTTTCTCGCCGCCCACGCGGCGGCCGTGCATCTGCCGCAGACGGAGTGCACGGCGCAGCGTCTGGCGCAGCTGTTGCGGGGTCTGACGCGCCCGCGCCTGCAGCAAATGGCGGGCAACGCACGCGGGCTGGGCCGGCCGGACGCAACCGCGTTTGTGGTGCGCGAGATCGAGTCACTTGTGCAGCCCGTGGGGCAAATCGCGTGAGACGGGGATGAAGCACGCCATCCGACACATCCATTTCGTGGGCATCGGCGGCTCGGGCATGAGCGGCATTGCCGAGGTCCTGCTCAACCTGGGCTACGCGGTGAGCGGCTCGGACGTGGGCGTGAGCCCCGCGACGCAGCGCCTGCAGACGCTCGGGGCGAAGGTCTACCAGGGGCACGCGGCGGCCCAAATTGCCGGTGCCGACGCGCTGGTCATCTCTTCGGCGATCCGCCCCGACAACCCGGAGCTCACTGCCGCTCGCGCGCGCCGCATCCCGGTTGTGCCGCGCGCCGAAATGCTCGCGGAACTCATGCGGCTCAAGCAGGGCATCGCCATCGCGGGCACGCACGGCAAGACGACCACCACCAGCTTGGTTGCCAGCGTGCTGGCCTGCGGCGGCCTGGACCCGACCTTTGTCATCGGCGGGCGCCTGAACTCGGCCGGAGTCAATGCGCGTCTGGGCGGCGGCGAGTACATCGTGGTGGAGGCCGACGAGTCCGACGCGAGCTTTTTGCACCTCTCGCCTGTGATCGCGGTGGTGACCAACATCGATAACGATCACATGGAGACCTACGGCCACGACATGGCGCGTCTGCGCCAGGCATTTGTCGAATTTATCGCGCGCCTGCCCTTTTACGGCCGGGCCGTGCTGTGCGTTGACGACCGGCGGGTGCGGGAGATTCTGCCCTTGCTGTCCAAGCCCGTATTGGCCTACGGGTTTGCCGCGGAGGCGCAGGTGCGGGCGGTCGGGGTGCGCGCCGAGGGCACGACGATGCGCTTCACGGTGGAGCGCGAGCAGGCTGCCAGCTTGGCGGTGCGCTTGAACCTGCCCGGCGAGCACAACGTGCGCAACGCCCTGGCGGCCGTATGCGTGGCGCAGGAACTGGGCATTGCCGACGCGGCGGTGCTCGAGGCCTTGGCAAGCTTCAAGGGCGTTGGGCGGCGCTTCGCGAACATGGGCGAAGTGCCCGTTGCCGGCGGCGCGTTCACCCTCATTGACGACTACGGCCATCACCCGGTGGAAATGGCGGCAACACTGGCGGCCGCGCGCGGCGCCTTTCCGGGCCGGCGCCTCGTCCTGGTCTTCCAGCCCCACCGGTACACGCGCACACGCGACTGTTTCGAGGATTTCGTCGAGGTGTTGTCCCAAGCCGACGCGCTTTTGCTCACCGAGGTGTACCCCGCCGGCGAAATGGCGATCGTCGCCGCCGACGGCCGAAGCCTGGCTCGCGCTCTGCGCCTGACCAACCGGATCGAACCGGTTTTCGTCGAGCACATCGATGCGCTGCCGCGGGCCATCCTGGACATGGTGCGGCCCGGCGATGTCGTGATCACCATGGGCGCGGGTTCCATCGGAACCGTGGCGCAAAAGCTGGTGGCGCAATGAGCGTACAGCCGCACTTGTCGACCAATGAGCCCGCGAATGTGGCGCCCGAGCGCTTCGGACGGGTCGGAGTGCTCTACGGCGGTCGCTCCAGCGAGCGCGACATTTCGCTTTTGTCGGGTACGGCCGTGCTGCGCGCGCTGCAGCACTGCGGCGTGGACGTTGCGGCATTCGATCCTGGAAGCCGTTCGATCGCGCAGCTCGAAAGCGCGGGCTTCGACCGCGTCTTTTTGGTGCTGCACGGCCGCTACGGCGAGGACGGCACGATCCAGGGCGTATTGGAAATGCTGCGCATTCCGTATACGGGCAGCGGGGTGGAGGCCTCGGCCATTGCGATGGACAAGGTCACGACCAAGAAAATCTGGCAATCGATGGGCCTGCCGACGCCCGCGTGGGTGAGCTTTTGCCGCGGCGAGTCGCCCGGCTCCGATCTGCCGCGCCTGGGGCCGGGGCTGGTCGTCAAGCCGGTGAGCGAGGGTTCGACCTTTGGGGTCACGAAACTCGAGGCCGACGACGCAACCGCGCTCCAGGGCGCGATCGCCGAAGCGCTGAAGTTCGATTCCCGGGTCCTGATCGAGGAGCAAATCTGCGGTCGCGAATTGACCTGCGCAGTCCTGGGCGAGGGCACCAGCGCGCGCGCCCTGCCGCTCGTGGAGATCGTGGCGCCGCAGGCCAATTACGACTATCACCACAAGTACTTCAGCGATGCCACGCAGTATCTGTGCCCCGCACCGCTCGACGCCGCGCTGGCCGAGGAAATCAGCGCGCTGTGTCTGCGTGCCTACCGGGCAATTGGCGCCCGGGGATGGGGCCGCATCGACCTGATGGTGCGCACCGAGGGCGGCGCGCAGCGCCCGTACCTGCTCGAACTGAACACGGCGCCCGGAATGACGGACCACTCGCTCGTGCCGATGGCCGCGCGTGCCGCCGGCATCAGTTTCGCACAGCTGGTGCTGCAGATTCTCGCGGATGCGCGTCTGGAGATCGGCGCGTGAACACGCTAGCGCTGATGCGCGGGCTTACGCGAGCATTTGCGGGCAGCGCGCTGCTGCTGCTGCTTGCAGCGCTCGTCGTTTGGGTGGCGCAGCGGCCGCGCTTTGACTTTCGCCACATCGAGCTCACGGGCGATCTGCGACACGTGAGCCGCGCAGCGGTGCGCAATGCGATCGCGGGGCGACTGGCGGGCAACTTCTTCACAATGCGCCTGCCCGATGCTCAGGCGGCCTTCGAGACCATCCCCTGGGTCGCATCGGCATCGGTGCGGCGCGTCTGGCCCGATCGGCTGGTTGTGCACGTAATCGAGCGCCGCTCGGTTGGGACCTGGGGTGACGGTCGCGCGTTGTCGGATGCGGGCGATTTGTTCGCGGCCAACGCGGCCGAAGCCGAACTCGACGGACCGCAAGTGGATTTCTCCGGGCCCCCCCGCTTCGCCCGGGAGGCGGCCGAGCGCTTGCGTGCGTTCTCCGCGACCTTGCACGCGCTCTCGACCGCGGTTGCGGCCATCAACGTTTCTGAGCGCGCGTCTTGGTCGGTGCGCACGGCCAGCGGCCAGACGCTGGAGCTCGGTCGAGACGATCCACCGGGCAGTGTCGAGCGACGCCTGAAGGTCATCGTCGTCCACTACCCGACGGTGCTGGCTCAGTTCAGCGGGGCGCCGGCACACATCGACGCCCGCTACAACAATGGCTTTGCGGTGACGAAACCATGAGGAACGAGACGAAGGACTTGATCGTTGGGTTGGATATCGGGACCTCGAAGGTCGTCGTAGCGGTGGCCGAGATCCTCCCGGAGTCGGGCTTCCAGGTTATCGGTCTGGGACAGGCGCGCTCCGAAGGCCTGCGCAAAGGCGTGGTGCTCAACATCGAATCGACGGTGCGCTCCATCCGCGCGGCGCTCGAGGAGGCCGAGCTCATGGCGGCGTGCCGCATCAGCGAGGCGTACATCGGCATTACGGGAAGCCACGTGCAGGCCGTGAACTCCAGTGGCATGGTGGCGATCAAGAACCGTGAAGTCGCCCCCGATGACGTCGAGCGCGTGCTCGAGACGGCCCGTGCGGTGCATATCGCCAACGACAAGCAGGTTCTTCACGTATTGACGCAGGAGTTCATCGTCGACGGCCAGGAGGACATCCGCGAACCCATCGGGATGAGCGGCGTGCGCCTGGAGGTGCGGGTCCACATCGTGACCGGCTCGGTGAGCGCGGCGCAAAACCTGGTCAAGTGCGTGCGCCGCTGCGGCTTGGAGGTCCAGGACATCATCTTGCAGCCGCTGGCCTCCGCACTGTCGGTTCTGACTGCCGATGAGCGCGAACTGGGCGTCGCCTTGATCGACATCGGTGGCGGCACAACCGACATCAGCGTCTTTACGGGCGGCGCGATCCGGCACACCGCCGTCATACCGATTGCCGGCGACCAGATCACGAACGACATCGCGATGGCGCTGCGCACGCCCATACCCGACGCCGAAGAAATCAAGATTGCGCACGGCATGGCCAAAGAGGTGCTCGCCGAGGCCAACGATCGTATGGAGATTGCCGGGATCGGGGACCGTCCCTCGCGCCTGCTCTCGCGCCAGGCGCTCGCCGCGGTGATCGAACCGCGTGTCGAGGAACTCTTCACCCTGGCGCAGCAAAAAATCCGCGAGTCGGGCTATGAAGACCGGCTGGCCAGCGGAATCGTGCTCACGGGCGGCACGGCGTTGCTGCCCGGCATATCGGAATTGGCCGAGGACGTTTTTTTGCGTCCCGCGCGCACCGGCTGGCCCAACTACAGCGGGCCCCTGGCCGACGTCATGCGCAATCCGCGCTATGCGACGGTGATGGGACTGCTGGAAGAGGCCTACGCACAGCGACAGCGGGGCCGGCGCCTGGTTGCGCAAAGCGGGTCGCTCAAGGGCGCCGTGCGGCGCGTGAAGGAGTGGGTCGTTGGAAATTTCTAGTTCTAGGGGCAGCGCAGAACGTCAAGTGCGATGGCGCGAAAGCCGCTCGGGAGCCTGCGTGCAGGCGATCGTGGTGGTGCCGCCGCGTTTGACATTGCGCGTTGCGAGTCTGTGGCAGGTCCAAACGCAAACAGGAGAGCAACATGGCATTTGAGATTCTGGAAACTGAAACGCTGGGGACGGTGATCAAGGTGATCGGCGTCGGGGGCGCCGGCGGCAACGCCGTCGACCACATGATGCGCCGCGGCGTCGAGGGCGTCGATTTCATCTGCGCCAACACCGACCGGCAGGCGCTTTCGCGCTCTTTGGTGCGCAATGTGATTCAGCTGGGCAAAAGCGGACTGGGGGCGGGGAGCAGGCCCGAGATCGGCCGCCAGGCTGCCGAAGAGGCGCGCGATCGCATCGCCGACGCGCTGCGCGGCGCGCACATGGTGTTCATCACTGCCGGAATGGGCGGGGGCACGGGAACAGGGGCGGCACCGGTCGTGGCGGAAATCGCCAAGGAAATGGGCATCCTGACGGTGGCCGTCGTGTCCAAACCCTTCGAATTCGAGGGCCCCAAGCGCATGAAGTTCGCCGAGGCCGGCCTCACAGAACTGCAAGACAAAGTCCACTCGCTCATCGTGATCCTCAACAGCAAGCTCGAAGAGGTCCTGGGGGAGGACGCGGAGATGGCCGCGTGCTTTCGCGCGGCCGACGACGTGCTGCACAACGCGTGCGCCGGGATTGCGGAGATCATCAACATGCCGGGACTGGTCAACGTCGACTTCGAGGACGTCAAAACCGTCATGAGCGAACACGGCAAGGCGATGATGGGCACAGCCACCGACTCGGGTACGGACCGGGCGCGCGTGGCCGCGGAGCAGGCGGTGACCAGCCCGCTGCTCGAGGGCGTTGACCTCTCGGGCGCACGCGGGGTGCTGGTGAACATTACGGCCAGCACCAGCCTGAAGATGAAGGAGACGCGCGAGGTGATGACTACGATCCGCGAATTTGCGTCCGAGGAAGCCACCGTGATCTTCGGGGCCGTGAACGATGACACGATGGGTGACGATCTGCGCGTGACGGTTGTGGCCACGGGCCTGGGCCGAGCGGCCGTTGCCAAGAAGCCGCCGCTGGTCGCGGTGCGCAACGGCACCGACAATCTGCCCGTGCCCAACGCGGCTGGCGGGGCGGCGGGCGTTGGTGCCGATTACAGCAACTACGAAACGCCGGCGGTGTGGCGTTCGCGCGAAAGCTCCTCGCTGCGTGCGGCCGGCCTGGAAGAGGGCGGGGCCGAGCACCGCTTCGAAATACCGGCGTTCTTGCGCAAGCAGGCGGACTAGGAGGACGGCGGGCCGGCCAGCGATTCAATCCAGCCCTCGACGAACCCGTTAAAGCGCGCTGCCTCGTCGACGAACAAGGCGTGGCCGGCTTGCTCGAAGATCTCGACCCGCGTGGCCGGGCGCGCTTGCTGCAGATGCTGCGATTGCTCGCGGTAGCGGGGCGTAATGATGTAGGCGAGCGGCCGGTCGAAGGCCCGCGCCACCGCGCGCCAGTGTTCCCGGGGCAGCGGATAGGAGAGCAGCGCAATGCTGTCCTCCAGGGGCATGCGCAGCGCCGCCTCGCGCAAAGCGATGATCTGCGATTCGGGCACGGGGTGCGCAAACAGGGACCGCACGAAGCGCTCGACAGTGGCCGAGCGCGCGCGCCGCAGCTGTGCGATGAAATCCGTCGGCTTCGGAGCGGGCGGTTCGCCGACAGAATTGTCGACGAGTGCGAGCGCAAGCAGTCGGCCGCTGCCATGGCGATAGATGTAATGCAGCGCCTCCAAAACGCCCAGCGACCAGGCCACGAGCACCACGCGCTCGTGCCCCGCGAGCACGTCGTGCAGATCGTCGGCGCGCCGGTCGGGCGTATAGCCCGCTGCGGCCACTTCCGAATCACCTTGGCCGCGCGGGTCCATGGCCAGCGTGCGCCAGCGCGCACCCAATGCGCCGAGCTGCGCGCCCCAGATACTGGCCGGCATGCACCAGCCGGGCACGAGCAAGACGGTCGGATCGTTCGCGCCCGCGGATTGACGGGTCGGCGCCGGCCGGCACTCCAGAATGTTCAGTCGCACGTCGTCGCTGGTGCGGCACTCCTGGCGCGCAAATGGGGGAGGCGCATGCGCAACATCGGCCGCTTCGGCCGGGCGCGCCTCGACTGGCGCGCCGCGGGCCTGCGCGTGCTCCCACGCCGCAAGGCCCGCCCCTAGGCCCAGCGCTCCCAAAAGCACCTTGCGCCTGGGCCAATTTTCTTTTGTGCGCATGATGCCGCGCTGCGTGGCCCGTCAGTGAACCTCGCTCGGACGCTGCGCGAGCAGCACGCCGGACTTGCCTTCCTTGCGCCAGTTGTAGCCAAAGGGAAAGGGCACCGGTTCGGTGTTGCCGGCCTTTTCGTAGGCTTCTTCCAGGTCGCTTTGGTAGCGCCCCTCGAAGAGCTTGACGGGCCGCTCGTACTGACCAAAAAGCGAGATGGCAAAGCCTGCCTGGCGCAGCGTCTTGTACGGAATGCCCGTGTCGTCTTGCACGACGATGCGGGCGTCCGCAAGGAGTTGCTTGCGCAAGCCGCGGAAGTGATCGCCGTGCAGCAGATACGAGGCGGATTTGAGCAATACCGAGGGATCTTCGAAGGTGTGCAACCAGGGCAAGAACTGCGGGTAGTAGCGCAGCTGCCGGTCGCTCACGTCGATGGACAGGTACACGAGAACCTGCTGGCGGGCGGTGCGCGGGTTGGTGAAGGTGACGCGCACGCCTTGCTCGGGTAACTCGGGGCGTGTCGCGCCAGCTCCGGGGGAACTGCCCGTGGGTTGCGCCTGCGTGCGATACGGCCAGGCCTCCATTGCTTCGACGGCGTCGACCCGCAACTCGAGCAGGCCCATCATTGCCAGCAGCACCGGCACGGTGCCCTGCAGGGCCTGCGTCTGCAGGTTCTCTTTCATGTTGGGGGTGATAAAGAAATTCAGCGCGACCAGGTCGTTGAGCGCGGCGCGCAGATCGCCGAATAACGCCGCGAGCTGCTGGGGCGGCATGCGTTCGAGTTGGGGGACCTCGCCCGGGGGCTCGAGGCTAAAGAAAACGTAGGTGTCGGCATCTGGGAAGAGCGCATAGGCGTTGATGAAATCCGGCCCGCTAAACGGGTAGAGCAGCGTTCCGCCGCGCGTGGCGGCAGGCAGAAAGCGAGCCTGCCACTGGTTGATGCGATCGAGCCGCGTCTTTAGCTGCCGCGCGCCCGCGCGAGCCGCCTTGCGGTGCTGCTGCCAGGCCTCGCTCGAAGTGATCTGCCCCACTGCGGGATCGTTGCTTCCTGGGTCGACTCCAGCAAGCAGCCGAGCGGTCGTCGTCAGCGGCAGCGTATCGGTCTGCGCCGGTTGCGCCCAAGGCGCGGCAGCCAGGCACCACATTGCGGCCAGCGCGCAGCAAAACAGCCACCGCGTGGGCAGCAGCCGGGCCAGTCGATCTCGGGACAGGGCGACGAACATGGCGGTGAGGACCCAAAATGTGGGGGGCACTGCGACGGGCAATGCGGCATTTTGCCATCGATGACGCGGCCGACGGTTGCACATAGAAACGATTGCGTGCCCCATTTTGTCCGTTTGCCGGGCCCTAGGGAGTGCGCCGGACGATAGAATGCGACCTGCCGCTGCAGCGCGAGCTTTGGCTGCGCCCGGGAGGCGAGCTGTGGCGCACTACGACATGATTGCCCAACACACCCTCAAGTCGCTTGCGCGCACGGTAGGTATCGGCCTACACAGTGGCACGCGTGTGGAACTGCGCCTGCGCCCTGCGCCCGTCGACACCGGAATCGTGTTTCGGCGCACGGATCTCGATCCGGTGGTGGAAATCGCGGCCAGCGCGCAGGCGGTCGGCGACACGCGCATGGCCTCGACGCTCGAGCGCGACGGCATCAAGATCGCCACCGTCGAACATCTCATGTCCGCGCTGGCGGGGCTGGGGATCGACAACTGCTATGTCGACGTCGATGCCCCGGAGATTCCCATCATGGACGGCAGCGCGGCCAGTTTTGTCTTTCTAATCCGCTCGGCCGGCATCGTCGAGCAGCCAGCGGCGCGGCGCTTTGTGCGTGTGCTCAAACCCGTGGAGATTCGCGAGGGGCAGGGGGGCCTGGCCAAGTGGGCCCGGCTCGAACCGCACTTCGGGTTCAAGCTGCGCTTTTCGATCGACTTCAATCACCCTGCCATCGACTCGACCACGCAGGATGTGGAAGTCGACTTCGAACGCGACGATTACGTCACGACGGTGGCGCGCGCACGCACGTTTGGTTTTGTCAACGAGGTCGAGGCGTTGCGCGCCGCCGGGCTTGCCTTGGGCGGCAGCTTTGAAAACGCGATCGTGATGGACGAGTACCGCATATTGAACACCGACGGTCTGCGCAGCGGCGACGAATTTGCCAAACACAAGATTCTCGACGCGATGGGGGACCTCTACTTGCTTGGGCGGCCGCTCATCGGCGCGTATCGCGCTCACCGTTCGGGCCATGCAATGAACAATCGCCTGCTGCGGGCGCTGCTCGCCGACGCCTCGGCCTACGACATCGTACGATTTGCTGATCAGGAGCAGTCCGTTCCGCCTGCGTTCCAGCGCTTGGCGTTTGCCTGAGCCAGCCGGGCGATGTTCCGCGCCCTACTGTTTGTCTTCGGCGCCGTCGTCACGCTTTGCGTTCTGGCCTACTTCATCAGCGGGCAGGCACGCTATCTGCGTTGGGCCGGCCGTCTTTTTCTCCTGGGGCTGGGCGTCGGCGTCGCGTTCTTTTCGATCCTGCTTGTCAAACGGCTGATTTAGCTCGCGCATTCGGGCTAACTTGGCATCCATCGCACGGCCTAGCGCCTGCGCTGCGCGGCGCAAGGCAGAATCCTGGAGTGTGAGCGCTAGCTTCCTTGCGAAAGCAAGTCCACTGGTGTAGGTCGACTGTGTTGCCCTTGCGCCCAGTGCCTCATCTTGGGGCAACGCCGCGCTATTTGGGGCATCGTTGCGCGCGCTTTCGCGTACCTTGCGCGGTTGAACGCCAACCTTGATTTCGTTAACTTCGAGCCCGTGACGCTGCAGGGCCGTAAGCAGTCGCGGTGTTGCTTGGCGCAGCTTGGTCGACTGGGCGCTGGACCGTAGCCAGATTCGCAACTCGCGTTCGCGAAGATCGCAGCTGCCGGGCCGAAATGGATCGAAATCCGGTGCGATCTCGGCACAGATGGGCGCGATGATTCTTGCGGCTTCGCGGCTTGCTTTGATACGGCCAAGCAGGCCTGCGACGCTGACGCAATTCGCCAGGATCTGATCCGCGCGTCTTGCCGGGTGCTTCATCCGAAGGGATGGCCTGCGTCGGTATCAGGTGCCCGGGCCGCTGTGCCGATAAACAGTAGCCAGGACCTGGGCAACGGAAGTGGCTTGGAGGTGGTTTTGCAGATCATTTTCGTAGACCGACGGCTATCGAAAGCACGCACCCTGAGCCTCACGCGGATGCGCTTGACGGCTCTCGTCGTCGCCTTCAGCTTGCTCATTATGGCAGCGGTCGCAGGCCTCTTTGCGCTGGTGTTTCGCCTTGCCGCCGATGCCGAAGTGCCCGCGGTACAAAGCCTCGTGTCCCTGGTGATGCGCGACCAGGCAGAGCGCAACGCGCAATACGTACAAAACAATGTCACTGCAATGGCCAAGATGTTGGGCGACGTGCAGGCGCGGTTGCTGCGTCTGGATGCCCTGGGCGAGCGGGTATCGAAGCTCGCCGGAATTCGGCCCGAGGAATTCAATTTCCGCGAGCTCCCCGGTCGGGGCGGACCGATGACAGCCGACGCGCGGCCGCTGTCGCTGCAGGAGCTGCAGGCGCAAGTCACCCGTGTCGGCCAGAGTCTGGAGCAGCGCGCCGATTTCATGGATGTGGTCGAGTCGGAGCTCGTGGCCAGTGAGGCACGCGACGCGCTGCTTCCGCACGGTACGCCCCTGATCGAGGGTTTCATCGGTTCGGGCTACGGCATGCGCAACGATCCGTTTACGGGGCAGTGGACGATGCACTCCGGTGTGGATTTCGCCGCACCCGTGGGCACCCCGATCTTTGCCGCTGCCGGTGGCGTGGTGGTGGGCGCCGAACACCATCCGGATTTTGGCAACCGGGTGGAAATCGATCACGGCAAGGGCCTCTCCACCATGTACGCGCACGCAAGCCGCATTCTGGTGAAGAACGGCGACTTCGTGCGCAAGGGTCAGAAAATTGCCGAAGTCGGAACAACCGGACGCTCGACGGGCCCGCACCTGCACTTTGAAGTCCACGTGAACGGAGTGCCGCAAAATCCGTCCCGCTACCTCGCGTCGCTGCGGCCCGCGGCCCGCGTGCCGGCTGCGTCTGCGCGCCCGGTGCCCGCGGCAATCCCGGCCAGCGCATCGAGCTCGGAGAGCGCGCCCACGGCGGCAAATTTGCCCGCCCCCGCGGCGCCTGCCCCCACCGATGCCGTCCTTACGGCTTCGGCGCCAGCGCCCGAAGCTACCGCGCCTCAATAAATAAAGAACAATACGAAGGGCGCGCGGCGGCTTGTTTGGCGCCGCATTATAATTTCATACTTTGCTGCCTTAACGGCCCGCCCGATTGCCTGCGCGCGCGTGCCGCGGCGCCCTACGGTGCGCGCCTTGGGCCGCGCCCTTAACCGCTTTGGCCACGACGCTGCCCGCCCCCTGATGTTCCCGGCACTGCTGACCCGCATCTTTGGAAGTCGCAACCAACGACTGCTCAAGCAATACGAGCACGTGGTGGCGAACATCAACTCTCTGGAGGCGTCGGTGACGCCCCTTTCGGACGCACAGCTCGCGGCCAAAACGACCGAGTTTCGAGGGCGCCTGGCGCAAGGCGAGACGCTCGATGCGTTGTTGCCCGAGGCCTTCGCCGTGGTTCGTGAGGCCGCGCGCCGCACGCTCGGTATGCGCCACTTCGACGTCCAGCTCGTGGGCGGAATGGTGTTGCACGACGGAAAGATAGCCGAAATGCGCACGGGGGAGGGCAAGACGCTCACAGCGACTTTGCCCATCTACCTCAATGCGCTGCCCGGCAAGGGCGTGCATCTCGTGACCGTAAATGACTATTTGGCGAGCCGCGACGCCCAGTGGATGGGGCGCGTGTATCACTTTCTGGGACTCAACGTCGGCGTCGTGCTCACGCAACAGTCCACTGCCGACAAGCACGCCGCCTACGCAGCCGACATTACCTACGGCACGAACAACGAGTTCGGCTTCGATTATCTGCGCGACAACATGGAGTACCGCATCGAAGACCGGCGCCAGCGCGGTCTGCAGTACGCCATCGTCGACGAGGTCGACTCGATTCTGATTGACGAGGCGCGTACCCCTCTCATCATCTCGGGGCCGGCCGAGGACAACACGGAGATGTATCGGCGCGTCAACGAGATCCCACCCCTGTTGACACGGCAAGCCGACGAGCAGGCCCCCGGCGACTTCTGGGTCGATGAGAAACAGCACCAGATCCACATCTCCGAGTTGGGGCACGAGCACATCGAACAGATCCTCACGCGCCGGGGGCTGCTGTCCGACGGCGAAAGCCTGTACGCGCCGCACAACATCGTGCTCATGCACCACTTGAACGCGGCGTTGCGCGCACACCACCTGTTTCATCGCGATCAGCAGTACGTCGTCCAAAATGGGCAGGTGGTGATCGTCGACGAGTTCACGGGTCGGCTGATGCCCGGGCGGCGCTGGTCCGAGGGTTTGCACCAGGCCGTTGAGGCCAAGGAAGAGGTCGCGGTCCAGCAGGAGAACCAGACGCTGGCCTCGATCACCTTCCAGAACTATTTTCGGATGTACAAGAAGCTCGCCGGCATGACCGGAACGGCCGATACCGAGGCCTACGAGTTTCAGGAGATTTATCGTCTCGAAACGGTCGTTATCCCCACGCATCGGCCCATGATCCGCGCGGATCAGCAAGACAAGGTCTACCGCACGGTGCGTGAGAAGTATCAGGCGATCCTGGGGGACATTCGCGAATGCCATGCGCGCGGTCAGCCGGTTCTGGTCGGAACGACGTCGATCGAAAACTCGGAGGTGATCTCCCAACTGCTGCGCAAGGAGAAGCTCGAGCACCAGGTCCTCAATGCCAAGCAGCACGCCAAAGAGGCCGAGATCGTTGCCGAGGCGGGCCGACCGGGCGTCATCACGATCGCAACCAACATGGCGGGCCGCGGCACCGACATCGTCCTGGGCGGCAACGTCGAGAAGCAAATCGAACTCGGGCGCGTGCTCGATGCGCAAGGCAGCATTGCCGATCCGCAGGCCGAGGAGCAGCGGGTGGCCGCCCTGCGCGGCGGCTGGCAACAGTTGCACGACCAGGTCGTTGCCGCCGGCGGACTGAAGATCATTGGTTCCGAGCGTCACGAATCGCGCCGGATCGACAATCAGCTCCGCGGCCGCTCCGGCCGGCAAGGCGATCCGGGCGAGTCGCGCTTTTATCTGTCGATGGAAGATCCGCTCTTGCGCATATTCGCGGGCGACCGCATGCGCATGATCATGGACAAGCTCAACATGCCCGAAGGCGAGGCCATTGAGGCGGGCATGGTCAGCCGTGCGATCGAAACGGCGCAGCGCAAGGTCGAGGCGCGCAACTTCGATATCCGCAAGCAGCTGCTCGAGTACGACGACGTGGCCAACGACCAGCGCAAGGAAATCTACCGTCTGCGCAACGATATCCTCGAAGCCACCGACGTGAACGACATGGTGGTCAACCTGCGCCGGGGATTTTTCACCGATCTGGTGCGTGGATTCATACCCGAGAACGCGATGGAGGAGTCCTGGGACGTCGCCGGTCTTGAGCGGGCCCTCGCCGATGACTGGCAACTCACGTTGCCCGTGGCGCAGTGGCTGCAGCAGGAGTCCCAGATCAACGACGCCGACGTGGTGCAACGGGTGCTGGCCGCCGCGGACTCCGCCTACGAGGCCAAGCTCGCGAACGTTGACCGGGTCGCGTTTTCGGGCTTCGAGCGCTCGATCATGCTCAACACGCTTGACCAACAGTGGCGCGAGCACCTGGCCGCGCTCGACCACCTGCGTCAAGGCATTCACCTTCGCGGCTACGCGCAAAAGCAACCCAAACAGGAATACAAGCGGGAGTCTTTCGAGCTGTTCGGCACGCTCATCGATCGCGTGCGCTCCGAGGTGGTGCGCATCTTGATGAACGTGCGCATCCAGTCGCCCGAGGAAATCGAGCGCACCGAACAGCGCATCGAGCTCGAGGCCGAGCGGCGTGTCGAGCGGGCGCAAGCGCAGCACGCCGATTTCGGTCCGGCGGCCGCACTGGCGGCTGCCGAGGAGGCTCAAGACGAGTCCTCGGAGGTGGCCGTTGCCTTGGAAGCGCCGCCGCGGCCGGCGCAGCCCCAACAGCCGTTTCGCCGCCCCGGCGGAAAAGTGGGGCGCAACGACCCCTGTCCCTGCGGCAGTGGAAAGAAGTACAAGCAATGTCACGGCAAGATCGCCTAGGCTGCCGAGCGCAGGACCCGGGCGGGGCAACGGAAGGGAAGGCGTGATGGCGGTGAACCTGGAAGTTGCGCGCGCCGGCGAGTTGCATCCCGTAGCCGGCGTCGAGCTGGGCTGGGCGCAGGCCGAGATTCGCAAACCAGGCCGCAAGGACCTTGTATTGGTGCGTCTCGCGGCGCAAGCACAGGTCGCGGCCGTGTTCACGCGCAACCGGTTTTGCGCGGCACCCGTGATCGTGGCCCGCGAGCACCTCGCGCGGGCGCAATCGCTGGGCTCGCCCATCCGGGTGCTGGTCGTAAATACGGGCTGCGCGAACGCCGGAACCGGGGCCAGCGGCATCGAGGCGGCCCGACGCAGCTGCGCCTCGGCCGCGGCGCTGCTCGGATGCGAGCCGCAACAGGTCCTGCCGTTTTCTACCGGGGTAATCATGGAGCCGCTGCCGCTTGAGCGCCTGCTTGCGGGCTTGCCGCAGGCTGCGGCCCGCCTCGCGCCCGATCAGTGGCCGGCGGCCGCCGAGGCAATCATGACGACCGATACGGTCCCCAAGGCACGCTCGTGCCAGCTGCGACTTGGCCCGTGCACGGTGACCGTCACGGGCATGGCCAAGGGCTCGGGCATGATCAACCCCAACATGGCGACCATGCTGGGTTATGTTGCCACGGACGCGCCGGTTGCCCCCGCGTTGCTGCAGACCCTGGTGCACCGGGTCGCCGACGCGTCATTTAACCGCATCTGTGTGGACGGCGACACGTCGACCAACGACGCCTTCGTGCTCATCGCCAGCGGGCAGGCGCCGATGCCCGCGATCGCGTCGACGGAGGATCCGCGCTACGCGGCGCTCGAGCGCGCTCTGAGCGACGTGGCTCTGTGGCTGGCCCAAGCGATCGTTCGTGACGGCGAGGGCGCAACCAAGTTCATCGAAATCGCGGTCGAGCGCGCCCGCAACGAACAAGAGGCCCGCGCGGTGGCCGACGCCATCGCGCGTTCGCCGCTGGTCAAGACGGCATTTTTCGCCTCCGATCCCAATCTGGGCCGCATTCTGGCGGCCATCGGCAACGCGGCGGTTGCCGATCTGGACTGCAACGCGGTGCAGCTGTACCTCAACGAGGTGCCGGTCGCCAGCAACGGCGGGCGTCACGCCGACTATCGGGAGGAAGACGGCCAGCGCGTCATGCGGGCCGCGGAGATCGTGGTACGGGTGGACCTCGGGCGCGGCGCATCGGCGGCAAGGATATGGACCTGCGACCTCTCGCACGATTACGTTTCGATTAATGCCGACTACCGCAGCTAACGGCGGCTGCGCGCAGCGCCGCTAGGCACGCGCCCATGACCCTCACGCCGCAGACAGGCGCCACGCGCGGGCAGCTGCAGCGCCTGCTGCAGTGGCTTGAATATTGGGCGCCCGTAGCTTCGGAGCCCGACTGGAGCGCGCTCGCGTTTCAGTGGCGCAAACGCAGGGTCCTCGGCACCGATCAGGCGCAGCTCGTTGCCGTGCGTCGCATCGCCGCCATTGCGCCGGAGGATCTGCTGGGCATCGACGTGCAAAAGGCGGAGATCTTGCGCAACACGCGGCAGTTCGTGCACGGCCTGCCGGCCAACAACGTGTTGCTCACCGGCGCTCGGGGCACGGGGAAGTCGTCGCTCGTTCGCGCCTGCCTGCAGCGTTTCGGCCAGGAGGCGTTGCGCCTGATCGAGGTCGACAAGTCCGACCTGGTGGACCTGCCGTCGATCGCCGATCTGGTTGCCGTGCGCCCAGAACGCTTTGTCGTGTTTTGCGACGATCTGTCGTTTGAGCCCTCCGATGCCTCTTACAAGGCGCTCAAAGCCGCGCTCGACGGATCGATTGCGGCGGGTGCTTCGAACTTGCTCATCTACGCGACCTCGAACCGGCGCCATCTCATGCCCGAGTCCATGCGCGAAAACCTGGCGGCCCAGTACGACGAACAAGGAGAGCTGCATCCGGCCGAAGCGGCCGAAGAGAAGATCTCGCTCTCCGAGCGCTTCGGGATGTGGCTGACGTTTCATTCGTTTCGTCAGGAAGAGTACTTGCAGATCGTGGCCCACTGGCTCGCGCGCTTTGGACTGCCGGCCGAGGCCGTCGCCGCGGCGCGCGCGGAGGCGCTCCAATACGCCTTGCAGCGGGGTTCGCGCTCCGGCCGTGTCGCGACCCAATTCGCGCGCGACTACGCGGGCCGCCGGGGACTGGCCGAGCTTTGAGCGCGCAAAACCGCCTCGCGAGCCGGGCCCTCACGCCGGTGGCCGTCGGGGTGCTGGTGCGCGCCGATGGCGCCGTGCTGCTGGCCGATCGGCCGGCCGGCAAACCCTACGCGGGCTACTGGGAGTTTCCGGGCGGCAAAATCGAAGGCGGCGAGTCTGTCGAGCAGGCCCTGGAGCGCGAACTGGCCGAGGAACTGGGCGTGCGGGTGCGCGCGACCGAGCCTTGGGTCGTCTTCGAGTACGAATATCCGCATGCCCATGTGCGCCTGCACTTTCAGCGCGTCTTCGATTGGCATGGAACGCCGCACCCGGTGGAAGGTCAGCAGCTGACGTTCGTACGGCCTGGTGAAAGCGCGCCCGCTCCCCTGCTGCCGGCGGCCGTCTCGCCGCTGCGCTGGATGCAACTGCCTACCGTAACGGGGTACTCCGAAGGCCAAGCGCGCGATGCCGAAGGCGCGCTGCGGTGGGTCGAGCGCGCGCTGGCGCGCGGCTTGCGTCAAATTCTCTGGTACGAGCCGATGCTCTCGGGTACGGCTCTGGAGGCAGCCTTGCACGGAAGCTGCGCTCGCGCCCGGGCCTACGGCGCTCGCTTGTTCGTCGATAGCCGGGTCGCACCGGCGGCACCGGTTTACGCCGAGGGCTGCTTTCTGGACGTGCAGGCACTGCGCGCCGCGCGCGCGCGCCCGGCGGCTGCCTGGGTCGGGGCGGCTGTCGCCGATGCCGGCGATCTTGCGCACGCTGCGGCCCTGGCCTGCGATTTTGCGGTCATCGAGAACATGGGCGGCGACGCGCTCGGGGTGTGGGAGCTGGCAGCGAAGCTCTGCCACGAAAGTCCTTTGCCGTCATATGTCGGGCTGGACCCAAGCGCGGAGAAGCTGCGCCAGGCGCGTCGCCTAGGGGCCCACGGACTTGCCGTTCGGCCGTTGGTCTGAGAAACCGGCTCCTACAGCGCGCACAACGCCAGGTCAAACTCCACGTCGCGCTCCACCGGTCGGGGCTTCATGTCCCCGTCGGCGCGCCCGAAGCGGATCGACAGCAGGTACTTGTTGGCGCTGATTTCCGGAATGGCCTGCAGTTGGCGCGCGACCCGCACCTGCAGCAGGGCGTGGGACTTGCCCTGCAGCATCTGCTGAAAGTTACCCATCGCGGCCGTGTGGTGCGAGTGCTGCGCGCTTTCGCGCAGCAGACGCAGGACAATGGCAAGGGCTTTCTGAAAATGGGAAAGCGGCCGCACCCAATTGCCAAGGTCCTCCGTGCGCTGCTCGCGACTTCGAGTGAGCCAGGCGTGGTACGAGGGGAGATCGAACTCGCAGGTGCCGCCCGGGATGATCGAGCGGCTGCGCACGCTCATCAGCCATTCGTTGTCGCGCAGGTGCTGCCCGGCCTTGCCCGCGGAGGCGCTCAATGCCGTCTGCGCGGCTTCGATGTCCTCCAAGATCCGTTGCAGTGCGTCCTGTACCACCCGGGGATCGTTGCGCAGACCGGCCAGGGACTGCTTGTGGCGCTCGAGCTCCTGCAGCAACTCGACCTTGAGGTCCGATCGGGAAGTGACCTCGCCGATCTCAAAAAGCGTCAGCAGCGCCGTGTGGTGGCAATACGGATGGGACTGTTCGCAAAAGAAATAGAGCTTGTCAAACAGGTCTTCGAGCCGCAGCAAAGTACGCACCCGCTCATTGAAGGGGTACTCGTACAGGATCATTTCCTCATTTGCCGCGATCATCGTCTTGCGCAAGATAACACACGGGCTCGGTCGGACAGTAGCTCGCCCAAAGGTGCGCGACGCGAGCGCGCAGCTCGTCGAGTGAGTCGGCGTTGAACACCACATCGTCGGCCATCTCGATACGCTGCCAGCGGGGCACCTGACTCGCGATGACCCTGCGAACCTGCTCCGGCGGCATTGTGCCCCGGGCCGTAGCACGCGCAAGCTGCACCTCGGTGGGGCAATCGACCACCAAAATCCGGTCCAGCGCAAAGGCCTTGCGCACGGCCGTCGCCTCAACCAATAGGGGAATGTCAAAGACCAACAGGGGTGCCGTGGGCTCGCGCTCTCGGGCCAACTCCAGGCAGCGCTGCCGGATGAGGGGGTGAAGTATCGACTCCAGGCGCAGCCGTTGCTGCGCGTCGGAAAATACCAAGGAGCGCATGCGCGCGCGATCGAGCGCTCCGCGCTCGTCGATCACGCCCGGACCAAAGGCCTCTCGGATCGGCGCAATGGCCGGACCGCCCGCAGCGGTGAGTTCGTGCGCGATGGCGTCGCTATCGATGATCGCGGCGCCATGCTCGGCCAATAGTGCGACGACGGTCGATTTGCCGCTGCCGATCCCACCCGTGACTGCGAGGCGTAACGCTCGGGGCACGTGTCTATCCGAGGCCGAGGCGCTGGACGATGGGCGCGCCGTAGAGCGATGTCAGGAATCCGGCAATCGCCAGATAGGGGCCGAAAGGGATGGGGATGTTGCGCCCGCGTCGCGCCAGTACGATCAGGCCCAGCCCCAGTATGGCTCCGGCCGCCGAGGAAAGCAGTACGATCGGTAGCAGCATCTTCCAGCCCAGCCAGGCGCCCAGTGCGGCGAGCAGTTTGAAGTCGCCATAGCCCATGCCTTCGCGGCCGGTGGTCAGCCTAAACGCCCAGTACACCAGCCACAGGCTCAGATAGCCGCAGCACGCTCCCAGAACCGCGTCGCGCAGGGGCACGAAGGTTGCGTTGACGTTGAGCAGCAATCCAATCCACATCAGCGGCAACGTCATGCTATCGGGCAACAGGGTCGTATCGGCGTCGATGAAGCTGAGCGCGATCAGAAACCAGGTCAGCACCAAGGCGCTGGCCCCGGCAAGTCCCCAGCCGAAATGCGTCGCAACCCAGAAGGAGAGCCCGCCAGTGAGCGCCTCGACGATCGGATAGCGCGGGCTGATGCGTGCATCACAATGCGCGCACTTGCCACGCAGCAGCAAGTAGGAGAATACGGGGACGTTTTGCAGCGCCCCGACGGGTGCACCGCACGACGGGCAGTGCGACTGCGGCCGCCACAGGTTGTACGGGGGTTGCGGCGCGGGCGTTCGACCCTCGAATTCCGCCGCCTGGGTGGCCCACTGCGCGTGCATCATTTTCGGCAACCGGTAAATGACGACGTTCAGAAAGGAGCCTACCAACAGGCCGAGCAGCGCGGCGATCGGCGCAAACGCACTGTCCGGAAGCAGCGGCATTATCGGGGCGTGGCGCGCGACGGCGCCGTGCCCGTGGCCGCTGACGCGGTGTCCGCCGCCCCTCCCAGGTGGTTGCTGCCGGTCACTATACGACTTGGCCCAGCTTGAAGATCGGCATGTAGATGGCCACCACGATGCTGCCGATGATGGTCCCCAAAATGACCATGATCATGGGTTCGAGCATGCTCGAGAGCGCGTCGACGGTCTCGTCGACCTCGCGCTCGTAGTAATCGGCGACCTTATTGAGCATCGAATCGAGCGCACCGGCCTCCTCTCCGATGGAGGTCATCTGCACGGCCATGTTCGGGAAGACCCCCGAATTTTGCATCGATTGCGCCAGTGTCGTCCCCACGTTGACCTCGGACTGGATCTGGCGCGTCGCCTCTTTGTAGATCGCATTGCCCGAGGCCGGGCCGACGGAGTCGAGCGCCTCCACGAGGGGTACGCCGGCGGCAAACGTCGTCGAGAGGGTGCGCGTCCAGCGCGCGATCGCGGCTTTTTGCAGCAGCGGGCCGATCACGGGAGGTTTGAGCAAGATGCGGTCGACCGTGACTTGCACTTTGGGCGAACGGCGCCAGCTCTGGTAGAGAAAATACAAAGAGCCCGCGGAGCCAAATAGCAGTGCCCACCAGTACTTCACGCAAAAATCGGACATCGCGATCACGAGCAACGTCGGGGCGGGCAGATCGGCGCCGAAGCTTGAAAACACGCTCTTAAACGAGGGCACCACGAAGATCATGATGATCGCGGTGACGATAATCGCGACAAAGATGATCATGGTCGGGTAAAACAGCGCCTTCTTGATCTTTCCCTTGATTGCGATCGTTTTTTCCTGGTACGTGGCCAGGCGATCGAGCAGCGTCTCCAAAATACCGGCCTGCTCGCCGGCCGCCACCAGGTTGCAAAACAGCGCGTCGAAATAAATCGGATACTTGCGGAAGGCCTGGTTGAGACTCGTGCCCGTTTCGATGTCGGTGCGAATGTCGGCAAGCAGCCGGCCCATCGACGCATTGGAGTGGCCGCGGCCGACGATGTCAAAGCACTGCAGCAGGGGCACGCCGGCCTTGAGCATGGTGGCCAACTGACGCGTGAAGAGCGCCAGATCCTTGCCGGTGATGCGCCGGCCGCGCGGCATCGACTGCTTTTTGATTTTTGTGGCCAGAATGCCTCGACGGCGCAAGGCGGCAGCCACGACCGATTCGCCGCCGGCGCGCATCTCGCCTTTGACGGTGCGCCCGCCCTTGTCACGGCCCTCCCACTGGAACATCGACTCGCGCACCGCGTCACGCGGCCGCGCAACTGCACTCGTTGCCATCGCTATCCTCTTCCCGTCGAAGTCCGACGCTTCATTCGTTCGTGCATCCGAGCACCTCGTCAATCGTCGTCAAACCCTGTTTGACCTTCAACAGACCCGAACGCCGCAGATCCCGAACCCCTTCGCTTTGCGCCTGCTTGGCGATTTCCAAGGAGCTGCCGCCTTTGAGAATGATGTGTTGCAGCGCCTCGGTGATCGGCATCACCTCGTAGATCCCGACCCGCCCCTTGTAGCCGCTGCCCTTGCAGCGGTCACAGCCCACCGCGCGGTACGGCGTCCACGATCCGTCCAGATCGGATTCGAGAAATCCGGCCGCAAACAAAGCGTCGTGGTCGAGCGACGCGGGCTGCTTGCAGGTGCACAGCCGGCGCGCAAGGCGCTGGGCGGTGATCAGGATCACGGACGACGCGATGTTGAACCCGGGTACGCCCATGTTGGCCAGGCGCGTGAGCGTGGCCGGCGCGTTGTTGGTGTGCAATGTCGACATGACCATGTGGCCTGTCTGCGCTGCCTTGATGGCGATGTCTGCCGTCTCCAGGTCGCGAATCTCACCGACCATGATGATGTCGGGGTCCTGTCGCAGGAACGCGCGCATCGCGTTGGCGAAGGTCAGGCCCGCCTTTTCGTTGACGTTGACCTGGTTGATGCCGGCGAGCTGAATTTCCGCAGGATCCTCGGCCGTGGAAATGTTCACGCCGGGCTGGTTGAGGATGTTCAGACAAGTGTAGAGCGATACCGTTTTACCGCTGCCGGTCGGACCGGTGACGAGCACCATGCCGTAGGGCCGGTTGATCGCGTTGAGCAGCATCTCCCTTTGGTCCGGATCGTAGCCCAGTGAGTCGATCCCCATCTTGGCCTGCGAGGCATCCAAGATCCGCATGACGATCTTTTCGCCGTACAAGGTCGGCAATGTGCTGACCCGAAAGTCGATTGTGCGCTGTCCGGTGAGCGCAAGCTTCATGCGCCCGTCCTGCGGCACGCGCCGCTCGGAAATGTCAAGGCGCGATACGACCTTGATGCGCGAAATCAGCCGTTCGCGGATCGCCAGCGGCGGCTGCGCGACTTCACGCAAGACGCCGTCGACGCGAAAGCGCACGCGATAAAACTTCTCGTAGGGCTCGAAGTGCAAGTCCGACGCCCCCTCTCCGATGGCGTCGAGCAGCAGCTTCTGGAGGAAACGCACAACCGGCGCGTCGTCGACCTCGGCCGACGCCGCGTCTTCTCCTCCGGCTTCTTGCTCCGGGTTCTCGGCGAGCAGATCCTCGAAGCTCACATCGTCGTCGATGAGCTTCTCCAGCGCCTTGGAGGCGGTCTGTGACGCCGCGTCGATGAGCGCCAGCAGCTTGTCGTGCTCCACTACGACGATGTCGAGGACCAATTGCGTCTGGAACTTGACCTGGTCAAGGGCCTGGGAGTTCGTCGGATCGGAAACGGCAACCGCGAGGCGATTGCCGCGCTTGCGCAGCGCCAGCACGCGCAAGGACGCGACGAGCTTGCGGTCGATCGTGTCCTTGGCCAGTTGGTCGACGTCGATCGCCGACAAGTCAAGCAAGGGGTGCCCGAAGGTTTCCGCGGCAAAGCGGGCGATGGACGAGGCGGTAAGCCCGATCGTCCCGCCGATGGCTACCAGCTCGTCGATGAAGAGCGAATTGCTCTGCATGGCCTTGCGCGCCAGCGTTTCGGCGCGGTCGGGACGCAGTTTGCCTTGCTGGACGAGCGCCCGCGCCAAGCCCGTTAGCGTGCTCGAGGCCGTGGTGGTTGTTTGGGTCGCGGCAGACATAGATCGAGGAAAAAGGTCCGAATGCGAGTTATAGCGTCGAACGCTCGTCCAGAAGCAAGGAGATGCCCCGAATAAGCCTTGGATTTGTAAAGCTTATTATCCCCTAATTGCGGGTGCGGTTTGCCTTTGCGAGGTCCCGCGGACCCCGACTCGGCGCAAACGATTGGGAACCAGCCCGCAGGCGGCGGCGACCGTGGCGGGCCGGGGAGACCTTAGCGCGCTTCCCGCTGGGTCGGGATCGCCGGAACACGGATCAGCCGTACGCTGCGCACTGCCTGGTCGTGAATCTGCACGATCTCGACATTGCACCCGGGCAGTTGGACACAGCAGGGGCCGTCGGGGATCTGCTCCAGAAGCTCGAGCAGCAGCCCGTTTAAGGTCCTGGGGCCATCGAGCGGCAGCGCCAGCGCCAGGCGCCGGTTGAGCTGACGCAAGGTGGCGGTGCCGTCGACCATCACCTGGCCGTCGCGGCCCCAGCGCATCGAACTGGCACTGGTGCCAGGGACCTGGGTGGTGAACTCCCCGACGATCTCCTCCATGATGTCGTCGATGGTCGCCAGACCGAGCAAGTCGCCGTACTCGTCGACCACCAGTCCGAGGCGCTGGCGGTTTTCTTGGAACATTTGCAGCTGGCGCAGCAACGAGGTGCCCGTAGGAATCCAGTACGGTTCGGCCAGCAGCGCGCGCATCGCCTCCACACCGTGCAGGCCTTCGCCCAACAGCGGCAGGAGCTTGCGCACGTGCAAAATTCCGACCACCCGGCTGATGTCGCCCTCGAAGACGGGCAGCTTGCTGTGGTAGCAGGTCGTGAGCTGCTCGAGTATCGCCTCAAAGGGCTGCTCCAGATCGATGCCCTCGATGCTGGCGCGCGGCGTCATCACATCATCGACGGTCAAGGCCTCCAGGTCAAAGACGTTGAGCAGCATGCTGCGGTGCTGCACGGGAATGAAGCTCGATCCCTCGAGCACCAGCGTGCGCAACTCCGCGGGCGTGAGGCGCTGCGCCTCGGCGGCGCCTTTGGGGTGCGTGATGCGCAGACCGCGCAAGATGGCCTGAACAAACAAATTGACGAACCATACCGCCGGGGTGGCGAGCCAAAGCAGCGGGCGCAAGACCAGACTCGAGGCGAGCGCGATGGGCTCGGGGTAGGTGGCACCGATGATCTTGGGCGTGATCTCGGAGAACACCAGAATCAGAAAGGTGGTCACGACGCTGGCCGCGGCCAGTCCCCACTGCTGGGCACCCAGGTCGTAGATGGTCAACGCGGCCACGATGGCGGTGGCTGCGGTATTGGAGAGGTTGCTGCCGATGAGGATCGCGCTGAGCAGGCGGTCGGTTCTGTCGAGCAGCGCCTGGGTGCGGCGCGCAGCCGCGTTGCCTTCGCGCACCAGGTGGCGCAGGCGCAGGCGATTGAGCGCCATCATTGCCGTCTCGGCAATCGAGAAAAATGCGGAAACGAGCAACAAGACCGCGAGCGCCACCAGGTGCGCCCACAGGGGAACGCTAGGCATCGCCGGACTCGTGGCGCAGGGCACTGGCGCACGCCGCCACTTTGCACACACGGGGGGTGTTGGCCGCGCGCCGTTCCTGCGCTGCGGGCTGCCGCACAGACGGGCGCGGCGCCGGGTTGCAGGAACAGGCCTGGTCGGGGTGAGAGGATTCGAACCTCCGACTCCTGCGTCCCGAACGCAGTACTCTACCAGGCTGAGCTACACCCCGAGGTATCGATTCGCCGCCTCGGCCTGGGTCGGGCTCAGCGGTCACGGCGCATTGCAAAGGCTGTCAATTCTAGCAGACGATCGCGAAATTCCGAGGGAGGCAGCGTGCCGACCAGAGCCGCGGCCGCGTCGCACTGGGCGCGCGCGCAACGGCGCGCGTATTCGATCGAACCGTGCTCGTGCACGATCTGGGCAATTTGCGTGAAGTCGCCGCCGCCGTCGCGGATGGCGTTTTCGACCTGGGTGCGCTGCCCGGGGTTGGCGGCGCGAAGCGCGTGGATTACGGGCAGCGTCGCTTTGCCTTCGCGCAGATCGTCGCCAACGCGCTTGCCGATGCTCTGCGCATTGCCGTCATAGTCGAGCACGTCGTCGATGATTTGAAAGGCGGTGCCGATGGCCGCGCCGTAGCGTGCACAGGCGTCTTCCGCGGCCGCGCTGGCGTCGGTCAGAACCGCGCCGATGCGTGCGGCGGCCTCAAAGAGGGTCGCGGTCTTGCGTTCGACCACACCCAGATAGCGCGTTTCATCGACCGTGGGATCGTGGATGTTGAGCAACTGCAAAACTTCGCCTTCGGCAATCCGGTTGGTCGCGTCGGCCAGGATCTGCATGACACGCATGCTGCCCGCCTCGACCATCATCTGGAAGGCGCGCGAGTACAGAAAATCGCCCACCAGAACGCTGGCCGCGTTGCCAAAGGCCGCATTGCTGGTCGGGCGCCCGCGCCGCAAATCCGATTCATCCACCACGTCGTCATGCAGCAGGGTTGCGGTGTGGATAAATTCGATCACCGTGGCCAGCAACACGTGGGTTTTTCCGCGGTAGCCCATCGCGCGGGCGATGAGCAGCAAAATCGCGGGTCGAAGGCGCTTGCCGCCCCCGCCGATGATGTGCTCGCCAATGGTGCCGATCAATGACACGTCGGAGGCCAGCCTCTGGCGGATGGTGGCGTCGACGGCGCGCATTTCCTCGGCCACCGGGGCGAGAAGATCGGCCAGGCTGCGGGATCGCGGCGCGAGTTCCGAGACGGTGGGGGCGGTTTGCACGACGGGTTGCACTGACGGGGCTGGCGGCTTGAGCGCGTGGATTATAGGAGGGGAGCCTCGCGCACGTAGCGCGTGCGCACAAGGGGAGGGCAAAATACAACCCGATTGACGGCCGGGGCCCAGTGCGGCGATAATCGTGGGCTTTCGGCGGGGCCCAGGCGGGCTCAGTTTGTGGGGATCGGGCCATGTTCGCGGTATTTAAGACAGGCGGCAAACAGTATCGGGTCAGTGCGGGAGACCGGGTCAAGGTCGAAGCGCTTCCCAACGACGTCGGTCAGCAGATCACGCTGTCCGAGGTGCTTGCGGTGGGAGACGGGGCGCAGCTGCGCGTTGGCAAGCCCCGACTCGAAGGCGCCGCGGTGGTGGCCACGGTGCTGGCTCACGGGCGCCACCCCAAGGTTCGGATTTTTAAGATGCGGCGGCGCAAGCATTTTCAGAAGCACGCCGGGCACCGGCAGAATTTCACCGAGATCCGCATCGATTCGATTGCGTGACCGCGTCCGAGTCTCGAGGCGCGTGGGTTTCGGGCACATCGTTGAGGAACGAAAATGGCGCATAAGAAGGCGGGCGGCTCGTCGCGAAACGGGCGCGATTCGCAGGCAAAACGGCTCGGCATCAAAGCCTACGGTGGCGAATCGATCCAGGCCGGCAGCATCATCGTGCGTCAGCGGGGCACACAGTTTCATGCCGGCGAAAATGTCGGCACGGGCCGCGATTTCACGCTCTTTGCCACGGTCGACGGCACCGTGCGCTTTACCGTCGGCGGACCGAAAAAGCGCCGCGTGGTGAGCGTCCAGCCGAGCGGAAACGCCTGACTTTGACCTTCGAGTAAGGCGCGCGTGCCGGCCGTGTGGCGCCGCGCGCGGGACGGCCGAGACCTGCGGCGGTTCGCAGGGCCTTTCTCGGGCCGGTACGCCAATGAATTTCGTTGATGAAGCGCGCATAGAGGTTTGCGGTGGCCACGGGGGCAATGGCTGTGCCTCGTTTCGCCGCGAAAAATTTATTCCCAAAGGCGGGCCCGATGGCGGCGACGGCGGGCGGGGCGGCAACGTCTGGGGCGTGGCCGATCGCAATCTGAATACGCTCATCGAGTACCGTTACCAGCGCCGCCATGCGGCCGGCAACGGCGCCCCGGGCCGCGGCTCGGACTGCTACGGGGCCAGCGGCACCGACGTCGAGCTGCCGATGCCCGTGGGCACGGTGGTGCACGACGAGGATACGGGCGCGATCATCGCGGATCTGGCCGGTCACGGCGAGCGTGCGCTGCTGGCCGCTGGCGGA
>Ga0187778_10000241_pt1 | contig 40070 bp, 39 predicted proteins | sample 1015_Q2_SP5_20_M_FD_132418 | JGI IMG/M metagenome (GOLD analysis project Ga0187778, IMG submission 132418) | Tropical peat soil microbial communities from peatlands in Department of Meta, Colombia - 1015_Q2_SP5_20_MG | ecosystem: Environmental > Terrestrial > Soil > Wetlands > Peat | place...
ATGCTCTTCCGCGTGGTGCTCTCCCTCTCCCATGGCCATGTGTTTCGTCGCATGATCGTTGAAGTAACAGGGACAAAACATGTCGCAACTGCAGGCTTCAATGTAGCTTGCAGTCATGTCGAAGTCGGGTTTGGCAGCAGATTTGTCCTGCGCCGCGGAATTGAGATAGATGAAGCTGACGGCAATTATGAAAAGCGGAAAAACAAGCAGGCGAGATGGACGGAACATTTACCCTCCTGAAAAAAAATGTTTTGTGAAGGGCCCTACCGTGGTTGCGCTGAGTGTACTCCTGAAGCTTGGAGGGAACAAGACTTGTAACTCCGATTATCAGCAGCAGCGGTTCGGGCGGGAATAGCGGCGGTTGAGTTGCTCGACGTAAAACTCGGCACGGCTGAGCTTGCTGCAACAATTGGCGTCGCGGTTCTTCGAACGCAAGTAACTCTCATACGCAGCGTCGCCGCACCATTCGCGCAAACCCTGCCAGAAGCTGTGCGCCAGCGACCGAACGCTTTTTGCAACGCGGCGCATCAATCGCCTCCGATCGTGTCCCCGACGGCGTCGTCGTGCGCGACGCCGGAAAAATCCGGGGCCCAGCGTGTCGCCATGTAAGGCGACTCGTAGAGCACTGCCTCGCGCCGCCGGCTGAGAATGGCGGACCATTGCATGATCGCCTCAACAACCAGGATCAGCACCATACACGCCAAGATCGCTGTCACCGCGGCGTCGAGCCGCAAATTGAAGATCAATCGGTGCGTCTCTGCGATCTTTGCAGCAGGTACTGCCCCCGCCGCCAACTGCGTGAGCAAAGCATTCGCTCCGGAGAGAAAACCAATGCGCGGGTTGGGATCGAAGATTTTTTGGTAGCTCGCCGTCATCGTGACAGTGACCAGCCACGCCATCGGCACTAGCGTCACCCATATCCAGCGCAGCTTTCCCATTTTCAACAGAATGGTGGTAGCGACGACCAATGCGACAGCCGCGAGCAGTTGATTTCCGATGCCAAACAGCGGCCACAGGGAATTGATTCCGCCCAGCGGATCGATGACTCCCTGATAGAGAAAGTAGCCCCACAAGGCCACGATTGCGGCGCTCGAAAGCAGAATTCCCGGCATCCAACCGCGCCGCCCAAACGGCGCCCAGATGCGCCCGCCTAGCTCCTGGACCATGAAGCGGCCGACGCGAGTTCCGGCGTCGAGCACGGTGAGGATGAAGAGCGCCTCGAACATGATCGCGAAGTGATACCAGATGCTCAGCAGGCGAGGACCTCCGATCGTGCTCGAAAAAATCTGCGCCATGCCGACGGCCAGGGAAGGCGCGCCGCCGGCGCGATTCCACAGTGTAATTTCGCCCACGGCGTGAGCCATGCTCGACATGGTCTCCGCTTGCAGCGGAAACCCCCAGCCGCTGATGGTGGCTGCGCCTGCTTCCGGCGTAGCGCCCACAATGCTTGGCGGACTGTTGATGGCGAAGTAGACGCCCGGCGTCATCGCACAAGCGGCGACCATGGCCATCACGCCAACAAAAGACTCGAGCAGCATCGCGCCGTAGCCGATCAGGCGCGCGTGACTTTCGCGCAGAATCATTTTCGGTGTGGTTCCGGAAGAGATCAGAGAATGAAACCCGCTGACCGCACCGCAGGCAATGGTGATGAAGCAAAACGGAAAAATCTTGCCGGCAAAGACAGGACCAGTGCCGTCAATGAAGCGCGTGATCGGTGGCATCAACACTTGCGGCCGGACAAATAAAATGCCAGCAGCAAGCGAAAAAATCGCGCCCGCTTTGATAAAGGCGCTGAGATAGTCGCGCGGCGCGAGCAACAGCCAGACTGGCAACGCCGAGGCGGAGAAGCCATAGATAATGATAGCGGCAGTGAGCGAAAGGCCGCTTAGCGTGAAAACATGCGCCCAGGCAGGTGAATCCGCTACCCATTGTCCCGCAACAACCACGAAAACAATCAGCGCAACGCCCATGATGGAGGCTTCGAGAACGCGTCCCGGGCGGACATAGCGAAGATACAGTCCGAGAAGGAGTGCGATCGGAATCGTCATGGCAAGAGTGAACGTCGCCCACGGCGAGGCCTTCAGCGCATTGACCACGACCAGCCCGATAACCGCCAGCAGGATGACCATGATTGCCAGCACCGCGAGCTGCGCGATGAATCCGCCGCGTTCGCTCACTTCTTCGCGCGCCATTTGCCCGAGTGATTTCCCGTCGCGGCGAATCGAGCAAAATAAAATCACAAAATCCTGAACGCAGCCGCCAAGAGCCGCGCCGGCAATCAGCCATAGCGTGCCTGGCAGATAACCGAATTGCGCCGCGAGGGTAGGCCCCACCAGCGGGCCAGGACCGGCGATAGCGGCGAAATGGTGGCCGAAAAGAACCCATTTGTTGGTGGGGACGAAATCACGACCGTCGTCGTGGCGTTCCGCGGGCGTCGCGCGCGTGTCGTCAAGCGCAAGGATTTTTGCGGCAACAAACGCGGAGTAGAACCGGAATGCAACGAGATAGCAACAGAGTGCCGCGATCACGAACCAAATGGCATTCAGCGGCTCGCCTCGATGCATGGCAATCGCCCCAAGTGCGCCTGCGCCAACAAGCGCAGCCGCGGTCCACGCGACGATAGAGAGGGCCCGCTTCATTTTGCCGGACTGGCTACGCTGGCTTTTTCAAATTGCGCGATGTCGGTTTTCAGCTTTGCAAGCGAAGGCGGATGCACGTACATCATGTGGCCCGCTTCGTAGTACGCGCCACTCAAATGGCCGCGCAGCGTGGGATCGAGGCCAAGATGATCGAAGGTATAGTCGGCGGCAAAGAACGGCGTGGCCAGATCGTAGTAGCCCTTGGCGACAAAAACGTGCAAAAAGGGATTTTGCGTCATGGCCTTGCGCAGCGTCTCCGCCACATTCACGTAGCGGTTTTCGTATGGCGCGTAGTTCCACGGCCGCACTCGCCCGGTCAGCACTTCATAGGGCAAATCGCTGTCGAATTTCAAATCGTTCCGCACATAATCATTGAGCATTCCCGAATACGGGCCGATAATGGCCGCGATGCTCGGGTCAAATTCCGGCTCTTCACCCGCCGCGTCGCGGTCAATCCCCAGAAAGCGCGCGTCGATGCGGCCGATGGTGCGCCGCTCGCTGCGTAAAAGTTCCTTCGTAAATCGCATGATTTCGATACGCAGATTGGTTCGGTCAATGTAGTCGGGCGAAAGACCCGTCAGGCGTGCGAGTTTTTGTGTAATTTCTGAGCGGCGCGAGGCCGATAATGCGTCGCCGGTCATCAGCGCATCGGCATATTCGCCAACCGCAAACTTTCGCGATTCCTCGACTGCTTTCTGCAAATCACCTTGTAGCTCGGCAGGGAGTTTTTTGTGATACCAGGCGATGGCCGTGTACGTCGGCAAATAAAGGATGTACGGCAGGTCGTTTCCGACGTCGAACTCCGCGGTTTCAAAGTTCAAGATGGTGGAAATCAGAACGATTCCGTTCAGATACATTCCAAAGCGCTGCTGAAGATACCCGGAGAGTCCGGCAGCGCGCGTTGTGCCGTAGCTTTCTCCCGCGAGAAATTTCGGCGAGGACCAGCGCTTGTTGCGCGTGGCGTAGAGGCGGATGAACTCCGCGACGGACTCGACATCCTCTTCGACTCCGTGAAACTGCTTGGGTGCCTCGCCCGGAACGGCGCGGCTGTAGCCCGTCGAAACGGGATCGATAAAAACGAGATCGCTGACATCCAGAAGCGAAGCGTCATTGTCAACAAGTTTGTACGGCGGCGGAAGCAGCGAACCGGCGTCGCCCATCTGCACGCGGCGCGGGCCAAGCAATCCGAGATGCAGCCACACAGACGACGAACCCGGACCGCCATTGAAGCTGAAGGTGATGGCGCGCTGGCTCGGGTCGCTGACATCGTCCTTGATGTACGCAACGTAGAAAATGCTCGCTTTCGGCGTGCCATCTTCAAGCTTTAGCAGAATGTTGCCTGCCGTAGCGGTGTACTTAATCTCCTGGCCGCCGATCTTGAGCGTGTGCTTCGTCGGGACGCTTTTTTCCTCTGGGACGGGGGGCTTTTTTTCTTCCTTCGGCTTTTCGGCGGGTTTTTCGGCCTGCGGTGGGGTTGCCGGCTGCTGAGCAAAACAGAAGTTCGCTCCCAACACGAACGTGGCGAAACCAAAAAATCGAAGAGAACGGCCCATAACTCGTGAAGCTCCATAATTCAGATTCAGTCCAACGAGCAAAAGAGACGTGCGGCATCCTATGCGAGAGTCGCGGCAGCGTCAATTCCTCGCACCAAGCAGCGCAGCCGCGGCGGACGCAATTCCTTTTGCATCTCACGCATTCGCGGATAGAATGCCGCGCACAGCAAGAAATCCTCAATGAAGGAGCGCTTTATGCGCCGCAACGGTCTTCTCGGTGCTATCGGTCCCTTGCTCGCCGCAGTGATTTCGATTTTCCCGGCCCGCCTCTTGGCACAGCAAAAGCCGCAAGAGCCACCACATCCGAAAACGCTCGAAGAACTGCAGAAGGCCATGAAGGACGTGATGGACAAAGCTCACGTCACGGGAGCAGGAGTGGCGCTGGTTTCAAACGGTGAGCTGTTGTGGTGCGGCGGATTCGGCAAAGCGGACGTGTCGGCCAATCGCGACATCGCTTCCGATACTGAATTCCGCGTTGGGTCCATCAGCAAGACCTTTGTCGCGCTGGCGCTTCTGAAGCTCCAAGAAGAAGGAAAGATTAATCTCTACGCGCGGCTGCAGGACGTGGCGCCGGAAATTCCCATGAAGAATCGGTGGGAGAGTTCGAACGCGGTCCGCATCGTGAATTTGCTCGAGCACACTGCGGGCTTCGACGACATGCAGTTCAGCGAGGTCTACAACCGCCATGACCGTCCGGATTTTCCGTTGCTCGACGTTTTCAAGCGCTTCCAGGAACCACAAGACGTGCGCTGGCCGTCGAGCACGCGGTTTTCCTATTCAAACCCGGGTTATGGCATCGCCGGCTATTTGATCGAAAAAGCTTCCGGCCAGCCGTTCGATGCCTACATTCAGCAAAATATTCTTGCGCCGTTGGGAATTACTGTCGGCGACTTCCGGCTGACCGACGCGAATCGCGTGAAGCTCGCGCAAGGCTATGGCGGCAATCCGCCGAAGCCCGTTCCATACAAAGAAATCTATCTGCGCCCCGCCGGCGATATGAAAGCCTCGCCCGCCGAACTGGCCAAGCTCGTGCAATTCTTTCTCCGCCGCGGCAAAGCCGGCGACGTTCAGTTGGTGAAGCCAGAAACCATCGCGCGTATGGAGTATCCGGAAACGGCGTCGTCCGCAAAAAATGGCCTGCGGCTCGGCTACGGTCTCGCCAACTACACAGAGGACGCTGGCAGCGTCATCACTCACGGACACGATGGCGGCATCGATGGCTTCATCTCCACCTACCGCTACATGCCGGAGCAGAACTGGGGCTACGTGGTTCTCTTGAACAGCACGGTCTCGGGACAAGCGCTCGAGGACATGAATCACCTGGCGATTGATTTTCTTTCGAAAGATTTTCCAAAGCCGCAGCAGGCCGTCGTGCAGGTCTCAGCCACCGAGCTGCAAGAGTTTGCGGGCTTTTATGCGCCACGCGCTCCGCGCGATCAGTTGCTCGCGTTCGCGCAGGATTTGACCGGGGGTACCTGGATTCGCGCCGCCGGCGGCAAGCTGCGCCGCTCCGGCATGTTCGACAAAGGCGATGATTTATTCCCGGTTGGTAAGAATCTCTTTCGCGGCGAGAAAGAACCCGAGGCCAACACGATTTTCTTTCCGGACCAAAGTGGAAGAATGATCTACGTCAGCGCTGGTATCGATGGCGAACCTTATGGAGAACGAATCAGCCCGCTTTGGCCTTACGCGCGTCTGGTCATTCTGATTGCATCGGCTGCACTGATGGTGAGTGCGCTTTTGTTCGCGCTGGTCTGGGGACTGCGTTGGTTGTTCGGAAAACTCAGAGGTGTGAAGCATCTGCGCGTCCGCGTTGCACCGCTTCTCGCGATACTGAGTCTCCTGGCTGTGCTGTTTGCCTTCAGCAAAGCCACCGACGAAATTGGCGTAATGAATTTCTGGGCCATCGTTGTTTTCGCCGGGACAATTTTGTTCACCTTGTTATCGCTCGCGAGTCTCGCTCTCGCCGTGAGCGTGCCCAAAGAAGAAATTCACAAGGGCGTGCGTATCCATTCGCTGCTCGTCTCCTTGGCATGCTGCATTCTGACGCTGTTCCTGTCAGCCTGGCACCTGATCGGCTTGCGCCTCTGGGCCCCGTGAAATACGCGCCGCGAGCGCTTCTTGTCCGGAGAAACGCGGGACGAGCTGGCGCTTAGCCTGCACCAGAAGGGCTTGGCGGATAACCTCCAAACCCGCCTGCATCGTTACGCCGCAATCCCAAAACAGCGAGTGCTCGATACCAGAGCGCACGAAAGCGCGATGGGCGGTTGACTTTGATAGGAACCGGCCCGTCGCCAAATCGCGCGGACTTACTCTCAATCACGATTCCATCCTCTTGCCAGCGCAGTAGGATATGAGCGAGATCTTCAGCCGGCTGATTCAGGAAGGTATCGTGGACGTAGATGACTCTGCGAATTCCGCGATCTTGAAGAAAGCGGCTCGACGGAAAGTCCTGCGGAAAGACCATCCATCGATTATCGAAAGCTCCTTCGATCGCCGTAGAACCTCCCGCCATTCGTTGCGAATCCAGCAAGAATGCAGGCGGCGCATCGGAGGCGAGTTTCACCTCTCGCAGCCGCGCCGCTCCCTGACAGAGCGTCAGAAGCAAGCCGCGCATATCAACAACGCTGCGGGATTTGGATTGCGCGCCGGTGGCAATTGGGCTGGGTGGCAAAAGCGGGTCGGCATCCGGTCCGGGCGAGCCGTCGATGATCGGAATCGGCCGGTAACCCTTCTGAAGCAGTGCCAGACCAAAATACACAGTGTCCGCGCCGGGAAGGTCCGCGACAATCGCAGTATCTCGTGCTCCTCCTTCCGGCACCCAATCCGAATGAAATTGCGGAAGCTCCACAGGAGCGCCAACTTCTGGACAGATCAATTGCGCGAAGGGAACAGGCAGCACCCAAGGCGACCACACCGAATCCTGCGGCGCCCAAAGCGCGTAAAGTTCCTCGGGCGTCACAGCGCCACACTCCCTTCCTGCGAACTGATGAGCACCGCGACGTCCTGCGCATTTTGATTGATGATGGGAGTATTCGCGATTCGCCCGTAAAATCCAGCGGCCTTGCCATTGATGGTGAAGACGCCGATGCAAGGATACTTTGGCCCGGTCTCCGTGAGTACAGGCAGAATCTCGAACCGCTTTTGAGCGACCCAATCTGACGGCTCGTGGTGCGCTCGCCGCGCGATTGTTTGAAGTTCTTTCTCGGTGGTGATTCCCTGAATTCCAATTCCCTCGCCAACACGACCGAGCGCCGGCTTCAGGACCCACGAATCATCCAGATTGCCATTGAGTTCGGCAACGTGGCGCGTTTCGGGAAGAAGCATCTGCCACGTGGAATGGTTGGAGCAAAGTTCACTCCAGACCAGCGGGAAACGCTTCGTTTGCAAGAGAATGGCACAGCCGGGGTTACTGAGAATTGTCGAGGTCTCCTGGAAGAACATTTTCCAGCATTCTGCGTCACGAAGATTTGGCAGCCATTCGGCTGGAAAGAATCGCACGATAGCGTCCGGGCAGCCCGACGCAAATGCGCAGCGAATCTCCGCGCGCTGATCCTCCCAACGCAAGTGCGTGGGGCTGAGCAAGCAGGTACGCAAACCATGTCGCGAAAAACACCGCGCCAGGTGATACATCACCTGGCGGTCGTCGCTGTACGAGGTGGCGTGAACGAAAGCAACGAATCCGTTGGTCCCGGCCTTTTCCCGGACTGCGCGTGCGTAGGCTTCGGAAGGTGCGGGCGGCGCCTCTGCCCCGGACCATCGCTCAGCAAAAAGAGCGTTCCAGCCGCTTGCTTCGACAAATCCACCGGGAACGTCCGCGTTCACCTCGGAGATGCGCCATCCGTCGGGAGTGGGATGAAAATCGAAGCGCATCACGCGAACGTCCCGCACAGGAGCGTGATCGCGAAAGCCTTCTTCCAGGAGTTTTCGAAGCGCGCCTGGCAAACCCAGCCGCGCCACAAGTTCGGGTCGCCGAAGAATCTCAGTCTCCGCTTCGAGCGCTTCCCTGCACAAGGCCTCCGCTGTCTCGTTGAGGAATTCTGCGGTTGCGCGCTCCAGGAGCAGAGGAAACGGCGCGAGCACCGAATGATCCTCACATTGGGAGTCCCACTTGCAGAAGTCGAAGATCGCTCGCCTTTGCAAGTCGAGCCAGTCTTTGCGCGGCAAAGCCTTCCCCGCTTGTAGAACCGCCGCCTTCAATGGACGCCTCGCCAGGCAACATAAACTGCTGCCGCGAGAAAATATGCGAATGCCGCCGCGACCCAAGCGCCGCGGCGTGGCTCCGTCCTGGCCTGCAACGATCTGAAAGCCGCTTCGATGGCGATAGCCGCCAGAAAGAACGGCAACGCAACCCAGGCGTAGCGGAAGAAGTCCCAAATCGTACCTTGCAACGACACCCAGTCGCCGGCCACGGCTGCTCCGAAAATCAAACCCAAAGCGCACATCCAACCGCCAACGCGGATTCCCGCGCCCTCGTTTCGATCAATCGTGATTTGATCGGCCAGCCGAAAAACCCGTTCCAGGAAGAACCATGAAGCGAAAAGAAACGCAGTCGAGAGAACCGCGCAGAAGAGCACCACTTCTGCTCCCGGGCCGCTCCCGATATTTGACCCGGCGTAGCAAAAAGTCGTGCCAATCATCGCCCCGGAAACGACCCACGCCGCTGCGGGATTCTGCCGCTCGATGACGTCCTCACGCACTCCAACGCCGAGCAAAGCCAGGAGAAAAAGGCCAAGCTGCAGCCACGCCGCTCCGCCCAGCGTGTACAGCACCATCGATTCCACGTCGGATCGTACATCGGGGGAACTCCAGAACCTCACAACAAGAGCAAAGACCGCCACGCAAAAAACGGGCAAAGCCGCAAGGAGAGTTCGATGCTTTCGGTTGGTGTGGAACTGACGGACGTTGAACAACGCCCAGTAGGAGCGGAACCACAGATAAAGTCCGGCAATGATCGCGGGGAAAAAAAGAATTTCCATCTTTCTCTGGCTTGAGATTCACAGTCCGAATCTCGTCGGGGCACCTCCGCTGATTCCATTTAACGGCGCTTAGCCGAAGATGCAAGGAAAAAATGTATTGGAAGAAGAATAATTGCTTTCAAGAAATCGCAAAGAAAATCGATCGCGGTCACCAGCTCCGCGTCAGAGCGGGCGCGCGACTAGATAGCTGCGCGTGATTTTGTCGAGCGAAGTTGTTCCCGCCTGGCGCATGATGGTGCGCAACTCCCGCTTATAAATTTCGAGAACCGCTTCGACGCCTGCTTGGCCAAAGGCCGCCAGTCCCCAGGAATGCGGCCTCCCGAAGCCCACTGCCGTCGCGCCCAGCGCGAGCGCCTTGAAAATGTCCGTGCCGCGCCGTACGCCGCCATCGACAAGCACAGGCATCTTTCCCGCGACGCCTTCGAGTACTTCCGGCAAACTCTCGATCGTTGGCCGCAGAGTCTCTTCCGAACGCCCTCCGTGATTTGAAACGACCAGCCCGTCCACGCCGTGCTCGACCGCAAGCTGCGCGTCTTCGCTCGTGACAATTCCTTTAATCAGCAATTTCGCGGTCACCGTGTCGCGCAGCCGCTTCACAAGATCCCAGGTAGCAGCCAACGGATACAGTTGCGTGACCTTCGACACGTCGATCCCGTCGAACATCGGCTTGCGTGCCACGTATCCGGCGAATCCCGCCGCAGCGGGAGCCGAAAGCGCGCCCGTCCTTCCCCGCCCGAACGGCGAGTAAGCTCCCATGTGGCACATAGAACAGTCTCTCTTGTCCACCCGTTGCGAGCGGAAAAGTGTTTCGCGGTTGCTGCCGTCTTGCAGGTCCACCGTCAGCACAATCGCCTGCGCGCCCGCCTTTTCCGCGCGCTTGACGAGCGCCTGGGTCACTTCCCAAACATTTGTCGGATAGAGTTGCTGCCACACCGCCTTGCCGCTGGCAGCCAGCGCGTCTTCGATCGAAGCCGTCGCCACCGTCGACAACATCATCAGGTGGCCCTTGGAGCCCGCTGCCTTGGCAACACCGAGTTCGCCATCAGGATGGAACGCCTTTTGTGCGCTCACCGGTGATAGCACGATGGGTGTTTTCCACTTCGTTCCAAAAATCGTCTGCGACATGTCGATGTCATCGACATTGACCAGCCTCCGCGCGCGAATTTGTATACGCGAGTAACCGTCGTGATTCGCCTTCACCGTCGCGTCGTCATCCACTCCTGTGGCGAGATAGCCCCAATGCGCCGGAGGAACCACTTTTTTCGCCAATGGCTCGAAGTCCATCACGTCCAGCGCCTGGTCCGGCGAAGTAATCGCTTCATCGGCTTGCTGAAAATTCTCCAGCCAGCCGCGAAATTTTCTCTCCGTCACCTCTCCCGCCGCCAAAAGATTCGTCAGGGAATTCGAGAGTAAGTGAGAACCCGCTAGCACCGGGCTCGCCGCCAGCATCCGCAGGAATTTTCTTCTAGTCCTATCTGAATCGGCGTGACCGTTCATCCGCTCTCTCCTATGCATCAGCTCTTATAGGGACGGGTTTCAGCCCGTCCTTCTTCCCAGTGTCCTCTGCGCACTTTGCGTTAAAAAATAGCCGCAGTTCCGCTTCAACTTACTCCGGCAGCGAAGTGAATCGCAGCACCGGGTAAAGGTCGCGAAAAATCTTCGTTACCTCGCTCACAAAGGAATTGCGTGTAGCCGCGGCAGGCGTCATTTTCCGCCTCACAATCCACGCCAGAATTCTTTTCCAGTCTTCAGTTGCAACGGGCCAGCCGGAATGCTTCGTCCACTCGCCTTTTTCCATCGTGTACCAATAGCTTTCGTACCGGCGGCTCAACCGCTTCTTTTGCTTCGCAACCCATCGAGGATCGGCATTCACTCGCGCTTCGCCGATTCTTGCAAGAATCGAGTCCTTGCGCTTTCCTCCTACGTAAATCCGAAAGCCTGCCGTAACTGTGTCCGTTGACACGCCAGTGTAAAGCTGTCCGCTGTCCTCGTCCCCAGGAATCGGGACAGAAAACGTCAAATACATTTGCGTCCGGTAAGGTGTCTTGTCTTTCGCGAAGCGAATATCGCGGTTGATGCGCGAAAAATTCGTTCCCGTGCGCCCGGAAACATCGAATCGCGCGTCCAGCTCCAGCACTGCCGGCGAAAGTTCTTCCAGCAAGCGTCGAAACGGCTGAACGATGGTGGCCTTATAGCGCTCGCGATTGGCTTCCATCCACGGTGTCCGATTGTTGCGGCCCAGCTCTTTGAAGAATTGAAACGTTTCGCGTGTGAACACCGGCTTTGCGGAATCCATGGAACCCTCATCCTGCGACTGAACCCTGTGCTGCGCCCCACAGCCTACACGATTCTCACGCACGGTCAATTCATTCGGCCATCCAGATTGGCACTTGCCCCAGCGCGTCTGCACTCGCTACGCTGTTTGCATGGACAACTTCACTCCAACTGAAAGAACAAAAGTCCGTCGCAAACCCGACCGCGGCAGCTACGACCGCGAGCTGATCTACAAAATCCTCGATGAGGCCTTCGTTTGCCACGTCGCGTTCATTGGTGACGGGCTGCCCTTCGTGGTGCCCACAAATTACGTGCGCGTCGGCGACAAGCTTTACCTCCACGGGTCAGTCGCCAGCCGCCTCATGAAAACGCTTTCGAGCGGTGCGCCTTTCTGCCTTGGCGTGACGTTGCTGGACGGCATCGTTTGCGCACCATCAGCGACGGGCCACTCCGTGAACTACCGCTCCGTGGTGGTAATGGGCAAGGCGGAGATTGTCGAAGGCGAGGACGCCAAGCGCGCCGCGATGCGCGACTTTGTCGAGTACGTGATTCGCGGCCGCTGGGCCGACGTGCGCCCTCCGACGGAGCAAGAACTCAAAGGCACGATGGTTCTTGCCGTGCCGCTGGTTGAGGCGTCAGCCAAAGTGCGCACCGGTTTTGCCGTGGATGCCGACGAAGACTACGCCGGTCACGCCTGGACCGGCGTCATTCCCATGAAGTGGATGTCCCAAACTCCCATTCCCGATCCCCGCGGCAATCCGAAGAATCCCATGCCGGAAAACATTCTTCACTATTTCCGCCCGCAATAAGCTCAGCTGCCCTGAGCCTGCCTAGACGTGTTGCGGACTACGTCTTCTGCCACGCAAACTACTTTGTAATACAAACTACATGGCAGCTGCCATCTAGATGGTGGCTGCCATCTAGATGGTGGCTTTGGCCTCTTCGGCCTTAGATACACCATCCGTCACGCGCATCAGTTATCTTATTTGTTTTCAATGAATTAGGAGGACTCTCTTACCTGCTATCCTGGAACTCATCAAGAGCGATACGCCACAGCCATCCGCGGTGGTAGTCGGTGATCCACAGCGCCCCGTGCCCAAAACGCATCGAATCGCCGCCCAGCCCGACCCACTGTTTCGTCACTTTGTTGGTGGCGGCATCGACCATCGTCAGCGGCACGTCGAAAATCGTTGCCCACACTGCTCCGGCTCCGTAGCAGATGTCACCACCCGGTCCGGGAATGGCCGCGTGAATGGTTGCGATCAGCTTGCGTGTTTTGCTGTCTACCCGGCTGATGCTTCCGTCGCCCTGATTTAACGTCCAGATGGAGCCCGTGCCTTCTGTGAGGAAATGCGGCTGTGGGCCGACAGGAATCTCCGCCACCACCGTTCCTGACTCGGCGTCGACGGCAATCAGTGTGCTCGTCTTGGGGCTGCTAATCCACACTCGGCCATCACTAAAGATTGGATTGATCGCTCCGGAAGCTATTTTTACGATCTGACTCACACGATTGGTTGTGGGATCGATTCGACTGAGCGTGCCATTGTCGTCCGTGACTAACCAGATGCTATCCGTGCTTGCCGCGATTCCTCCTTCCGGCCCAGCGGGGCCGACAGGCAGCGTCGCGACAATTTTGTTCGTGTGCGCATCCACGCGTACGAGAGAAGGCTTTTCCGTACACAACGGAACCCACACGCTTCCAAATCCGAATTCGAGGCCGGAGCAGGCTTCTCCGGGCAATTCAACGACAGCAATGACCTTGTTCGTCTTGGGGTCAATGCGGTGGAGGGTGAACGGCTTCGATCCAGCCACCCAGACGGCGTCGTTCGTCACCACCACCCAGTCGGCTGTGCCACCGATTTGAAAACTCGCGGAAGGCTTAAGCAGAGAATAAGGTCGTTGCACTTCCTTCACGCCCGGCCGCTCGATCTTTTTTTCGGCTGGCGTTTCTTGGGCGAAAGCAACCTGTGTCGAACACAGGAAAAGAAAACAAGCCGCAACTAGCCTAAGTTTCATAGGGGGTTCCTTAGGATTCGTTCTTAGAGAGCCGGGCGGCCTCAATCCTATTCCTGCTTCCTGCGGGCCTTCAAATACGGGGATAGGAAACGCGGTTAATGGCAAGCGCATCCACCGCCGCAGCAACCGCGTCCTCCACCAGAGAAACCACTTGAGGACTTAGTGGAAGCGCCGTTGCTCGAGCCGTTCGTGGCGCTGAACACCGAAAGCTGAATCGCGTTCCGCTTGCCCGCGCACTTCGGGCACGCGATTTCCTGCGTCTTATTGAACACAATCTTCTCAAAGTGCGTCTGGCAATCTTCGCAAATATATTCGTAGATTGGCATTGAGCTCTGTCCTCTACAAAAATTTCAGAAATTCTTTCACAGTCATGCCAGCTTGGCGAATGATGCTGCGCAAAAGCGGCATAGGCAAATCAAAGCGGTCATGTCTGGGCACAGTGACCCGCAATTGCGGCTTGTCCGGGTGCTTCAATTGAGCATGACTCCCGCTGTGATGATGGATCACAAATCCTGCCTTCTGCAGTGCGCGTAGGACTTCCCGCGGCTTCAAAATCGGAACGCGCGGAGACATCAGGCGCTTAGCGCTACCCGAACCTTTTCCTGAATCGTGCTCTTCTCATCCGGAACCCGTTCTCCATCTTTTCGGAGTCCTTCCAGATGACACAGAATGGCGTCCCGGGCCATTTCCCTAGCTTCCGCCAAGGTTCTTCCGTACGTAATTAGGCCCGGGAGCAAAGGCACTGTGACTTGGTACCCGGGTTTCACGGGCTCAAACACAACCGTAAAGTTGTAATCGCGCGACGTGACTTTCTGGGAAGCTTTCTCCCGGATGGAAACCTTAGCCATGGCTCTAGTTTATTCACTGGCCCGGGAACGGTCAATTTTTACTCAAGAAAAAGCAAGCGGCCTGGCTAAACCAGGGCCGTTTGCAATCCGCGAAATTGGCAGGAATGCGGTTTAGTCGCCGGCGACGGCTTCGGCAGCCTTTTCAGGCTGTTGAGTATTGGCCACGGCGGCGTCTCCGTTGCCGTTGGAATGGCCGTTTCCATTCGCATGGCCGTTGCCATTTCCATTGACGGGCGCAATCGTGACGGGCTGGCCCGCATTCGCAAAGTTCGCCGGAACGGCCTTGGCGATATCGGTTAATGAGCCGATTTGAACGACCGTCGGCTGGGGCTTCTTCAGCACCAACTCTTCGTAAATCGCGCGAACCTTGGCCGCTTCTTCCCACGCCTTCTTGCGCCGAATGCGATCCTCTTCGGCAGCGGTCACAGGAATGTCGTGCTCAATATGCCGCACGCGCGCGGCGTCCGCAGCGTCAATCTTCAGCGAGTGCTCGTAACTCTCGAGGCTGACGTTCTTGCCCTTGGCGTAGATTTCGTGCTTGCCGTGCGTCTTGTACCACTCCGCGACGGTCGCGTTCTTGTGCATGTTCTCGATGATCTGCCGCCATCCCACGCCGGTGTTGTACGCGCAGAAGGAAATTTCGCCCTGCTGCGTGGCATACGGGATGATGCACATTTCGGTGCGGCGGAAGTCATAGTTGAAAAGATCCTGGAACCACATCCCCGCGATGAATAGGAAGTTCCACGGATCGCTCTGGCGGCGCTTCATGGCGTCTTCGTACGTGCGGTCCGGCGAAGTGCGGCCATACTTCGTCGTCGACCGCTTGGTCAGCGCCCAAGTTTTATCGAACTTCTTGAACAGGTCATACAGCTTCAACCCCTTCGGCCCGCGGAACGGGTGATAGTTCTTCAGCAGCGCCATGGTCATCATGAAGTTGGAAAAGCCCTTGCCGCGCGCCGCATCGGTGATCGCGGTGACGTCCTTGGTGAGCTGCTCGGCGTCCAGGAAGCGCGGCACCGGCGCCCACTCCTTCGTCTCTTTGTTGATCATCAGCGCGGTGCCCACTCCGCAATTCGGGTGGCACCCGCAGGAGAGCGAACCCCACTGCGATTCGGTTCCCTTCACCATGTCCGCAAAGCCCGCGAACGTGCTGATGAATGAAATCGGGAACCAGTCGCGCGTCGGCTCGACTTTACCGACCTGCGCGCTCACGTCTTTCGCGAGATGCGAAAGCGTGTAGCGCTGGCGCAAGCGGCGTTCCGGAGTGATGTCCTCATCGCGCCCGGTGAACGAAACCGGCTGGAAGCTGACAAACGCAATCTTCTTGGGATTTTCCATCGCGAACTTCACGATCGTGCCGACCTGGTCATTGTTCACGTTGTTGACGATGGTGACCACGAGCACAATTTCGATGCCGGCTTCGTGCATGTTTTCGATAGCGCGCAGCTTGACGTCGAAGAGGTTGCCGATCTGGCGGTGGCTATTGGCGTCATTGCCGATGCCGTCGAACTGCAGGTACGCGTAGCGCATGCCTGCTTCGAACGCTTTCCGGCAGAATTCCTTGCTCTTGGCGAACTCGATGCCATTGGTCGCGGCTTGCACGCTGTTGTAGCCAATCTTGCGCGCGTACGCGACCGCGTCCAGGAAGTACGGGCTCATTGTCGGCTCGCCACCAGAGAACTGCACGGACATCTGGCGGCGCGGCTTGATCCTGAGCGCGTTGTCTAGGATTTCCGTAATTTCATCCCAGCCCAGCTCATGCACATAGCCAACCTGGTTCGCGTCCATGAAGCAGGGGTCGCACATCATGTTGCAGCGGTTGGTCAGGTCGACGGTCAGCACGGCGCCACGGCCGTACCGCACAGTCGACGAGCCGTGCTTATGCAAATCTTCGTCATTGTGCGCGGGAATATCGCGCCCAGGGAACTGCTTTTCGATCCACTGGAGAAACTTCGCATCGACAGCCATCAAATCTTCATAGTGGCCGTGCAGCGGGCAATCTTTCACCATCCAGACTTGCCCGTCGCGCTCGATAATTTGCGCCTTGATCTCCCCGACCTTCTCATGCATCAGGTCGCGCCAGTCTTTTTTGCCCGCGATAATCGCTTCGCGCGCTTCCTTCACGCAGGCAGGGCACAGCGAATCGGTCTGCCGCGGCCAGCCGAGCGTGGGCTTGGTCTTTTCCCACGACTTCAGCAGCGGCTTGTCCGACCATTTTGGCGTGACCGAAGGGTTCGGATTGTGTTTGTTGAAGAACTGGACGGCGTTGAAAGTGATTCCCGCGGCTTTACAAATGATCCAATCAAACGTTCTGGCGATCTGCGTCCCCACTTGACTCGGCATAAACCTTCACCCTCTCTTTGCAAAAATTAGCAGGTACTTGGCCCTTGAGTTTTTGAGCCCACTCAATCGTTGGAGCCGAACCGAACGACTGCCCCCGGGCTCAGTTGTGAGTGCCAGAAAACCGTACCATGAAGCGCAGGTACGTCCAATAAGTCTTTGGACTGCTATAGTTTGACCATTACCTGGGGGGTATGCCAGAGGCTTGCGGGGAACGGTCGAAATCCGGGGTTAAATGGCATTTCGGAACAGCCAACGGCCATTTTGGGCCTTCCAAAAGGGGGTTACTCCTAGTGCGAACAGGCTACAAGTTTGAACTTGCGGGGTAGATTTCTGCGCAGATTGCGCTAGAAGTTTCTTATTCGTTGAGAGTGGGCCGCAAAACGGCGATGGCAAAGTGTGCAAAATTCGAAGCGCCCTCGTCCAGCTGCAGCCAACGCACCACGCAGTGATCCGTCAGATATTTTCCAACGCGCGTTTCTGGAATGCCCAGATGTTCCGCCAACCGGGGTTTGATGGACTCGCTTCCCTTCCGGCTTCCGCCGCGCATCAGATGGCCGATCGCAATTCGCAACGTCTGACAAGCTTCAACATAGTAGTAGCTCGTCATGTCCGAATCCGTGAGCACAAACACGCCGGGACCCGCGGGAGCGTGATCGGCTTCGCTTAATTTTGCTGGAGGACAAGTCAGAAGCCGCCGAAACTGCATTTCCAACAACGATATACGGGATGAGAGACCGGGATCGCCATAGCGGCCTTTGACGCTGGGCCCACCCGGTTCTCCCACGGCTTCCACCGGCAAGCTAGGAATCGCGCGGCCGTGAGTTACACGGGGAGGGACCGGCTCCTCGGTTTCCTGAACTTCTGCTGGCGCGCTCGCGCGCGCAGGAGAGGGAGCAGCTTGTGCAGGTGACGCTCCCCTTCGCCGGTTCCTTCCTCCACGGCGGCCGCGCCTTCGGCGCTTCCTGCCATCGTCCGAGGCAGGGCCTGCCGCAATTTCCGCCGCCTGCTGCATTTCGCTGCTAACCGCTACCGCCGATTCCAAAGCTTCTGGATTCTGATCGAACGGCAAAGGCGACGTCTGTGCTGGAGTTGGAGGAGGCGTCAATTCAAACTCGCCAGCGGGAGGGGTGAGTGCTTCTTCCGGAGTTGCTTCCGCGGCGCTGCCCAGCCGCGCTGCCGCTTCGCGCGCCTTGGTTTTCCAATCAGCGCGGCGGAATCTCTCCGCGGCTTCAAAATAATATTTCGCGGCCTCGGAGGTTTGCCCGGCACTCTCGAAAAGCTTCGCCAATTCGAACGCCACCATGGCGTCACGCGTTTTCTCGTAGAGATTCTTGAGCTGTCCCTGCGGGTCCTTGCTGGTGCGGGCGCGGCGGATGCGGGCGGTAATCTGTTTCCAGTCAGCCATGCGTTGGCTGGCATTGTATCAGCGGATGGCCCGCCGCAGCCAGCACAGCCGGGCCACCAGGGCATGAATTTTTTCGACAAAGCGCTGTTTCCTGATTGACGCCGCCGAACAGACTCAGTATGCTGTCCGAGGCCCTCTTGGAGGCGTTGAATGGCGCGCCTGCGCGTACTCGACCGCTATAGAACAACGCGAAGCATCGTTGTAATTCTTCTCTCCTACGCACTTTTGATTTCACCTCTCTGCGCTACTCCTTCCGCTTCGCTTGGCACCGTCGTTTTTTCTGACCGCGCGCGCGTCGGCTCCGCTGTGGCCACTGTCGGAACAACGATTTTCAGCGGCGATCACCTGACTACAGATTCTTCCGGCAGCATTCAAATTCGAGCCGGAGCGGCCCGCTTCCTTCTTTCCGGCCAGAGCAGCGCGATCTTTTCGCGAGACGAAGCGAATCCTTCGGCCACCCTGCTCGGCGGTTCCGCCACATTTTCCACTGCCAATTCGCATGCCTTTGCGGTGCATTTTTCTTCAGCCGTGATCCGTCCAGCCACGGACCAGCCCACCATCGGCAATGTCACGATTTTAGGCGCGAAAGAACTCGTTGTTAAGTGCACGCGCGGCTCTCTCAGCATCGCGGTGGACGACGATGTACGCGAAATTCCGGAAGGCTCCGGTTATCGCATCGTTCTTGATCCGAATGCCGATCCCCAGGGCCCGCGCGGAGCTGGTGCGCCCGGCATTGGCGGCCCTCCGATCAAAGCGGCGAAAAGCAAGTTCATCTGGTACGCCATCGCAATCACCGCCGTGATTACCTATTTCGCAGTCAGCGAAGCAATGGAAAGCGCCGACCGTCCCTAAGCGCCTTCTCCTGCCTTAGCCCGGGTTCCACTTGTTATCCCAGAGCTACTTCTCGATGACCTTCTGAAGGCGTTCAAACGCCCAATCAATTTCCTCGCGCCGGATGATTAACGGGGGAGCAATGCGGATTACTCTTTCGTGCGTTTCTTTGCAGAGGAGCCCTTCTTCCTTCAATGCTTCGCAATAAGGCCGCGCAGCAGTGTACATTTCGATGCCGATCCACAGTCCTTTTCCCCGAACTTCCTTCAGGTGCGGGCCACGCAAAGTGCGCAGCAGGTCAAGGAAGTAACTCCCGTGCGCCGCGGAGCGTTCCGTCAAGTTTTCTTCAACGATGACCCGCAAAGCGGCGCGTGCGACCGCGCAGGCCAGCGGGTTGCCGCCAAATGTGCTGCCGTGATCGCCGGGCCTGTACACTCCCAGAATTTCCCGCGAAGCCAGCACGGCAGAAATTGGATAAAAGCCAGCCCCAAGGGCCTTTCCAATGATTAGGATGTTGGGACGGATTTCGTCATGCATGTAGGCAAAGAGCTTGCCGGTGCGCCCCAGTCCCGATTGAATCTCATCCGTCACCAGAAGCACGCGATTTTTCTTGCAGATGTCGTGGGCTACTTTCAAATAACCGGGAGGCGGAATGATGATTCCTGCTTCGCCCTGAATGGGCTCGACAAGAAACGCGCAAGTATTCGGCGTAATTGCTTCGCTAAGCGCCTGCGCGTCACCGAACGGAACCACTTTGAACCCCGGCGTGAACGGCCCGAAACCCTCGCGGTATTGCGCTTCCGTGGAAAAGCCGACAATCGTCACCGTCCGGCCGTGAAAATTGTTCGCGCACACAATGATTTCGGCGCGGCCTTCGGGAATGCCTTTTACTTTGTAACCCCATTTGCGCGCTGTTTTGATGGCGGTCTCGACGGCTTCCGCGCCGGTGTTCATCGGCAGGACCATGTCGAAGCCGGTCATTTCGTGCAAATCTCTGTAAAGGAGCGGGAGCTGGTCATTTCGAAACGCGCGTGAAGTCAGCGTGACTTTGCTGGCCTGTTCCACCAGCGCATGAAGAATCCGCGGATGGCAATGGCCCTGATTCAACGCGGAATACGCGGCGAGGCAGTCCAAGTAACGCTTCCCTTCCGTGTCGTAGACCCAAACGCCTTCGGCTCGCTCGATAACCACCTCCAGCGGGCGATAGTTATGCGCGCCGTAGAGATTTTCCAGCTCAATGAAATCTTCTGTGCTCATTTTTTCTTCGGTTAGGATTTCCATCGGCATGGTTCACATCCCTTCGTTCGGCTTCGCCGCTACGGTTGGAACTTCACCTTCGCGCTTCAGCATGTTCAAGCTGTGCCCTCAAGCTCTCTGAATCCACTTGGGGCCTTGGAAAGACATGTGTGCCTGCGTTGCCCTCGACAGCGGCACAAAGCTCCTCCACGGGGGCAATGATTGCTTCTTTGCCACCTCCGCGCAGAAACTGCAGAACGGATTCGACTTTCGGCCCCATGCTTCCGGGCGGGAAGTGCCCTGCGCGGGCATATTCTTCCAATTGATTCAAGTCAACTTGGCGAAGAGCCTGCTCCGAAGGCTTTCTATAGTTCAGGTAGACGTAGTCGGTATCGGTCCCAATGACGAACAACTCGCAGCCCAGCTTCGAGGCTAGCAAGCTCGAAGCGAGATCCTTGTCAATCACGGCCTCCACCCCAACTAGATTGCCGTTGATCCATGCGACAGGGATTCCTCCCCCGCCACAGGCAATCACAAGTGCTCCTGAGTTCACCAGCCGCTGAATCACTTCCAGTTCCATGATTTCCAGAGGATGGGGCGACGGCACCACGCGGCGATAACCTCGCTCGGCATCCATCAAGATTGTCCAGCCATACTGGCGCCTGCGTTCTTCCGCTTCCGCATGATTGTAAAAACGGCCCACCGGCTTGCTTGGATTCTTCATTGCCGGATCATCGAGAGAGACGACGCACTGGGTCACCACAGTGACAACGGGCACATTCAGCCCCGCGCGCTTCAGCTCGCTGTGAAGCGCTAACTGAAGCAGGTAACCCATCTCGCCTTGCGTGGAAGCGTCACACACGTCCAGGGGATGCCCGGGAACTATGCCGGTGGCTCGTTCCGAAAGCAGCAGCTCCGCGCCCACTTGCGGACCGTTGCCATGTGTGAGGACAATCCGATGACCACGGCGGAGCAAGTGCACAATCTGCGCCGCGACAAGGCGGGCGTTAACCAACTGCTCGCTTATGGTTCCCTTCTCGCCGGAATGAATCAGCGAATTTCCGCCGATAGCGAGAACCATTGTTTTCATGACCGCACCTGGCTATGCGACGACGAGCTCCGGAGCTTGCGCCGGCCGCATGGCCTCAAGAGGCACACGCTTCATCAATTCGATCATGATAGCTTTTTGCACGTGGACGCGGTTTTCCGCCTGCTGAAACACCACGGAACGCGCGGAATCAATCACGTCGGTGGTCACTTCTTCCCCGCGATGCGCGGGCAGGCAATGCATGAAGATGGCGTCCGGTTTCGCCAGCGCGAACAACTCTCCATTGACTTGATAGGGACGGAACACTTGGCGCCGCTCGTGCGCTTCCGATTCCTGCCCCATGCTGGTCCACACATCCGTGTAAACGATGTCAGCGCCCGCCACAGCTTTTCGGGGATCGTTGGTGACGGTCACTTTGCTGTGCGTGCGCGAAGCGCGCTGCTGCGCCCACGCGACGGCCTCCGGCCTCGGCTCGTAGTCCGGTGGCGTCGCGATGCATACCTCTGCGCCAAGTTGTGCTCCGCCAAAGAGCAGTGAATGCGCGACGTTGTTACCGTCGCCCACAAATGCGATCTTGATTCCCCTTACGTGGCCCTTTACTTCGCAAATCGTCAGGTAATCCGCGAGAGCCTGGCAAGGGTGACTGAAATCGGTCAGCCCATTGATGACCGGAACGTCGCAGTGCGTGGCCAGCTCTTCGACAATTTCATGAGCAAAGGTGCGAATCACGATGCCCTGCACCATTCGTTCCAGATTTTTCGCCACATCGTGAATCGACTCGCGTTTCCCGAGGCTGATTTCTGCAGGCGAAAGATAAAGGCAAAATCCGCCCAACTGGTGCATGCCCACGTCGAAGCTGACGCGCGTGCGCAGCGAGGGCTTCTCGAAAATCAGCGCCAGCGTTTTTCCGTCCAGCGCCTCGCGGTACACACTCGGATGGGCCTTGATCTGCCGGCCCAGAAACAGCAAATACTCCATCTCTTCGGGGGATAAATCCCGAATAGAAAGAAAGTCTTTGATTTCCATGGCTACACCTTCGTCGCTGCATGCTCCTGCGCAAACACCGCCAGCCGCTCGGCCAAGCCTGGATGGGTAAGTTCTTGCACTTCGTAAGTGACTCGCAGATACGGCTTGGTCAGCTTGATCACCCGCGCCAAATCGATGGGAGTAGCCACGAGCACGAGGTCGCAAGGCACGCGGTTGATGGTCTCCTCGAGTTCATGTCTCTGAATAGCGCTATACCCCATCGCCGGAAGTAGATTGGTCAGCTGCCGGAACTGCTGGAAAGTGCTCTGGATGGAACCCACCGCGTACGGCCGCGGGTCCACAAGCTCCGCAGCTCCAAACTCCCGCGCCGCCACGACTCCAGCGCCGTACGGCATCTCTCCGTGCGTGAGCGTGGGGCCATCCTCAACAACCAGCACACGGGAACCCTTGATGAGTTCCGGCGCGGACACCACCACCTTGCTGGCCGCCTCCAAAACCAGCGCCCTCGGGTTGTGCTTGCGAATATTTTCCTTGACGGTCTGCACGCTTAGTGGAGAAGCGGTGTTCACTTTGTTGATGACCACGACGTCGGCGCGGCGAAGGTTCACTTCGCCAGGGAAATAAGCCAACTCATGCCCTGCGCGATGCGGATCGGCAACCACGATTTCCAGGTCGGAAACGTAGAACGGCGTGTCGTTGTTGCCGCCATCCCACAAAATCACATCGGCTTCTTTTTCGGCCTGCTGCAGAACCCGTTCATAGTCCACGCCCGCATACACCACTGTCCCCTCGCAAAGATGCGGCTCGTATTCTTCGCGCTCCTCGATGGTGCATTGCTGCGCGTCGAGGTCATCTATGGTCTCAAAACGCTGCACCGCCTCGGCTTCCAGATCCCCGTAGGGCATCGGATGACGAACCACCACCGGTCTCAGCCCGTTCCGCAGCAGTTCGGCCGTGACCAGCCGCCCCACAGGACTTTTGCCGCATCCAGTCCGCACCGCGCACACCGAAACGACGGGAACCGCAGCTTTGAGCTGCGTATGCTCGGTCCCCAACAACCAAAAATCCGCTCCCGCGGCCACGCTCCGCGATGCCAGATGCATCAGGTTTTGATGGGAAATATCGCTATACGAAAAAACCACGGCATCCACGTCGAGTTTTTCGATCAAGTGCTCCAGCCGGTCTTCGTGGAATATAGGGATGCCGTCCGGGTATCCTACTCCAGCCAATGCCGGTGGGTAGCGGCGGCTCTCAATGCCAGGAATTTGCGTTGCCGTGAATCCGACGACACAAAACTCCGGCTTGCCCCGGAAAACTACGTTGAAGTTATGGAAGTCCCTCCCCGCCGCGCCTAGAATCAAAACCTTCTTCATGGCCGCTCACCAGGAGAAACTGCTCTTTTATCATCGCGGTTTGGGCCTAAACTCGCCGTGACCCGAATCACCCACGCAGGTGACCCAAGGGCTGAAGTCGCTAGCGTCGAAGGCCTTTGTTGGAGGAGTCGTTGCCCGAGTAGAAGCGTGCTACGCGCGTGTGTTAAGATGAATTTACCGCGCGCCCTTAGCTCAGCTGGATAGAGCGTCTGGCTACGAACCAGAAGGTCGGGAGTTCGAATCTCTCAGGGCGCGCCATTGTAAATTCGCCCCATCAATGATAAAGGCCGGACTTGAGTCAGTTGTTGGTTTTGTGCGTGGTGTCGTGTCGTTCGCCGAAGAGAAAGCGCCGCAAACGTGGGCGAATCATTGACATTGGAAAATGGCCGAGGCCGGCCACAGCGGCTATTCCTGCCCCCGCTCGAAGTACTGTAAAGATTACAGCCCCTAAAATGATGAGGCCGATGAGAATCTTATCGGTCCATGTGTGGTCCATAAAAACACCCATGTTCAAAGGCTATCACCAGAGGTAGTACGTGGCAATACTTACCCTGGGGGATTTCGACGGAGCGTACCCACATTAAGGTGCTGCCCCGGCAAGGCTTAGAAATTCACGACTTAAATCCTACGAACCAGAAGGTCGGGAGTTCGAATCTTTCAGGCCGCTCATTCTTCACGCTTGTTACGCGTTTTCTGCGCTTCCCACAAAACTTCTCCCGTGCCGCTCCGTTCCGGACCAGATCAAGACCGCGAGCGTGAGAATCGTGACGATTTCAAAGCCGGCCATGGCCCAGTGATAGCCGACGCGATCGCGCAAGGCATACTGCACGGTGTTGGTGGGCGAGGCCAGTAAAATGCCAAGTTGATAGGCCAGCCCCGGCATCAATCCGCGCGCAGAATCCGCGGCCAATTCGTTCAGGTGCACGGGAATCACTCCCCACGCGCCTTGCACGCCCGCTTGCATCAAGAACGACGCTGCGATAATCACGCCAAGCCCTCCGCCAAACGCCCACATTGGAATCAGCAGAAGCGACAATCCCAGCGCTGCGAGCATGCCTTTCCGCCGGCCCGCCACCTGGGAGATGTGTCCAAAGATAATCGCCCCGACAATAGCGCCGACGTTGTAAATCATGGCCACATTGGCGATCGTCGCCGCCGGGATTTTGTGCACTTCCTTCAAGAAATCCGGATAGAGATCCTGCGTGCCATGCGATAGAAACATCATAAACGTCATGAGCACGACCAGATATGCGAACCGCTTCCACTCTTGCACCACAACCCGCAGCACTTGGCCGGTGCTTGCCGCGCGATGCTGTTTCCACGCCTCCGATTCCGGGACTTTCGTTCGAATATAGAGTGCCAGGAGCGCCGGCAAGGCTCCCAGCCAGAAAACCCATCGCCAACCCAGTGCCGGCAAGACAAATCGCGCTGCCAGCGCGGCCAGCAAGTATCCGACGGAATAGCCGCTCTGGAGAATGCCGCTCAAAATTCCCCGCCAGCGCACCGGCGCCGCTTCCATGGCCATCGACGCGCCCACGCCCCACTCTCCACCCATGCCAATCCCGAAGAGCACGCGAAGCAGCAAGAAAACAGTGTAATTGGGTGCAAAGCCGCACAGCAGTTGGACAACGGAGAAATAAACTACATTGGCCATCAGCGGTATCCTCCGCCCGAAGCGGTCCGCCAGCAGGCCGAAGATGAACGCTCCCACCGGCCGCAGTGCCAGTGTCGCGAAGGTTGTGAAGACGATGGCTGCCTTCGATACGGCGAACTGGGCTGCCAGCGTGTCGTACAGAAAAACGATTACGAAGAAATTGAAGGCATCTAAGGTCCAGCCCAGAAAGCCCGCCAAAACGGCATGATGCGCGCCTGTGCGAACCTGCGGAACCGTTTGGCTCATTTCAATCTACGCGCCATTCGTTGGGCTTGGGCATGGAGCGCGAAATCGCTATCGCCGAAACGACCGCTATCGCTCCCATAATTCCCGCGGACGCATAGCGCCCAAAACAAATCTGCCCGATGCACGCCAGCATGCTGTACACCATCACACAGCCAAGGATCCAGCTTAAGAGGTTGCGGCCCAAGTCGCGCGTCCCGTTGCTCTCTCCGGCCAGTTCGGCCACGGGCTTCCATCCGGTAATCTGCGGCCGCACTTTTTTGTAGAAGTGCACGAGCGTTTCGTTTTTCTCCGGCGCGCTTAGCAGCGTCACGGCCAACCACACCAAAGTTGTCACGCCGGTGGTGCAAAGAGTCGTTTTCGCGAACACCACGGGGTCCGATCCTGAAAACGGCTTGTCGCGGCCAATCACCGCCATCCATAACGCGCCCCAATGCAAGGAAAGCGTCATCACAATCGCGGCGGCCATCGCGGAGATTTCGCTCCAAGCGTTCACGCGCCACCAATACCACCGCAGCAGGTAGACGCCTCCCGTTCCTGCGCCAAGCTCGAGCACGATTTTCCAGCCTTCCGAGACCGACTTGAGCTGCCACGCCACCGCTGCAGCCACCAGCACAAGAAACACCGTCGCCAGCCGCGAGACATTCACATAGTGTGGTTCGGTTCCATCCTTCTTCAGGAATCGGCGGTAGAAATCCTGGACCAGATACGAGCTGCCCCAGTTGAGCTGCGTCGCGATCGTGGACATGAAGGCCGCCATGAATCCCGCCAGCAGAATGCCGAGCACGGCGTGCGGCGTATTTCGCGTCGCCACGAGCATGTAGCCGCGCTCCGGCTGCGCGAGCCCGGGATAGAGCACGACGGCCGCAAGCGCCGTCAGAATCCATTGCCACGGCCGTAGCGCGTAGTGCGCCAGGTTGAACCACAGCACCGACAGCAGGCCATGCCGCTCATCGCGCGCACTGAAAATTCTCTGGGCGATGTACCCGCCGCCCCCCGGCTCCGCTCCGGGATACCAGAACGCCCACCACTGCACCGCCAGATGCACCACAAACGTGATCACCGGGAGCGTCCAAAGCGCCTCTCCCGTCAAACCGCGCGAAAAATCCGGCAGCATCGCGGTGATGTCGCTCGCGCCCGCTCCTACAGCGGCGCGCTTCGCCGCCAGCGTCGCGAGCATCTGTTGCATGCCACCAGCCGCGTGCACGCCATACCACGCCACGCCAATCACAATCGCCATCTTCAACACGAATTGGAAAAGGTCCGTCCACAGAACGCCCCACAAACCGCCCAGTGAGACATACAGTCCGGTGAACGGCATCAGGAAAAAAACGCAAATCGCCAGCGCCTTTGCGTCGCTCACTCCCAGCGAAGTACTGATGATGTTGACCATCGCCTTGGTCACCCAACCAAGGATGAGGCAATTCATCAGCAGGCCGAGATACACCGCGCGAAATCCCCTTAGAAACGCCGCAGGTTTGCCTGAATACCGAAGCTCGGCGAACTGGACGTCGGTGATGAGTCCCGAACGGCGCCACATGCGCGCGAACAGAAATACCGTCATCATTCCCGAAGGCAAAAAGCTCCACCACAGCCAGTTCCCTGCGACTCCATTTGCGTAAACCAATCCAGTTACGGCCAGCGGCGTGTCGGCGGCGAATGTGGTCGCGACCATGGACGTTCCGGCTAACCACCAGGAAACGTCCCGGCCCGACACGAAATAATCTTCCGTGCTCTTTCCCGAGCGGCCCCGGAAATACAAGCCCAAAATCAATGTAATTAGCAGGTACCCGGCGATCGCAGCCCAATCCGCAGCGGATAGTGTCAAGGCGCGTCCTTTCCCCTGTAGCGGCGGGTCTTAGACCCGTTTCTCTTCTGCCCGGTAGCGGGCAGTACTATATAGCACTTCCCGGCCAATGACACAGGGACTTTTTGGCTTCCGCGGCGGCGTCAGGGCCTCAATTGTCTCAGAGCGATTTATTGGTTAACTGGTGCCCGCGCCGCGCGTCCCGGCAATACGCCCTCGACGAGTTGGCCATCCTTCACGACCGGCACACCGTTCACCAACACGAACTGAATCCCCTCCGAATATTGCAGCGGCTCCTCGTAAGTGGCCTTGTCGATCACGCGATTTGCATCGAACACGGTAATGTCGGCATCCGCTCCCACACGAATCCGCCCCTTATCTCGAAAAACCGGTGCGCGCTTCTCTAATCGTTGCGCCGGCATCAGCGTCATCTTCCGCAACGCGGTCATCAGGTCTAGCGCCTTTTCCTCACGCACGTAGTGCCCCAGCACCCGCGAAAACGTGCCCTGCCCTCGTGGATGAACTTTCGCGCCCGTGATCGGCATTCCATCGCTAGCAATCATAATCATGGGATTCGCCACTGCCGTGCGCGCGGCCTCTTCCGGAATCGAATGGATCACCACAATCCCGCCTTGCTTGCGGTACTTTTCAAATGTCTCCGCGGTTAGCCGTTCGCCCGTTTCCGCCCACTGCACGTCCTTAAACGTAATTCCCATGTTTTCTTGCCAGCCCGGATCGAAAATTGCCGATTGCAGCGCCGTGCTTCCCGCCGTGTACGGATAGCATTCCGTGGTGACATCCAATCCGCGCTTTCCTGCACCCGCCACCATATCGATCAACTGCGGAGTGTCCTTCAGTCCCATGCTGGTGATATGAACGACGTGGAGCGGCGCGCCCGTGGCCGCCGCAGCCGCAATCACTTCCTCCAGTCCGGTAAGCCCCGTCATCGGCTCTTTCATCCCCGCGTACCGCAAATGCACATGCACCGACGCGCCATATTTCGCGGCGATGCGAAACATCTCCACAATCTCCGCGTGGGACGCGGCCGGCGTATAGTTCACCCCCATTCCTTCTGCCAGCGCGCCCCGCTGGAATCCCTTTTCCATCAATTCGGACATGCTTGCGAGTTCCTCCGCGGTGGCAGCGCGACGGGCTGCGTCTCCTGTGGCCAGGAATGGGCCGGGATCGTGCATCAAGTGCATGCGCACGGGTATATGGCCAATGCTCACTCCAAAGTTGATGAGTGCTTTCCCTTCGCGCGCTGCGTACCACTTGTCGACGTCATCGGTCCCCGCTTCCAATTCCAGCGAAGTCGTCACCCCATCGTGGGCTTGAAACTGGTAATTGCGCGCTTCCTGCCCGTGCTCATGCAAATCGATGAAGCCGGGCGCAACGACAAGTCCTTTCGCATCGAGTATGGTTTTGCCGTTCAGTGTTCCCTCGGAGATAACTCTGATTTTTCCGCCGCTGATTCCCACGTTGCGGACGGCATCCAGCCCGGACTCCGGGTCCATGACTCGTCCATTCGCGATCACAAGGTCGAATGATTCGTCGGACGGAGGCGGCACTTTCTTTGCTGCTGTTCCGATGCAAAGGATCAGGGCAAGTGCCGCTCCTAGGACCAGGATTTCTTTTCTTTCCGCGCGCCAAATGGACATAGCTCTCGACCGCCTTTCCGGGCGCTAAGTTTGGTCGGCTCAAAACCGTCTGTCAAAAGGTTTTTCTGCCGACGAAGCAAAGGGAATCACTCAGGATGGGCAAAAGAAGAACCCCGGATCGCTGGGGGGAGCGACCCGGGGTGGGGGTACTACAGAGGGGGGCCGGAGTAAACTCGTTTATTTAATTCACGTGGTTCACAGCCAACATGCAAATCTGCCGCAACTCTTCGTAGGTGAAGTAGGTCTCCTCTTCTCCACCTGCGGTTTCTGTGTGGCCAAATCCCGATTCGCTCGAGATTCGGCTCAATTCCTGTTCGCTCAATCCCAGCAGCACTGCCGCGCGGCGCCGCGTCACGTATTTCAGCTCTTGTGTTTTCATGTTCGTGGACCTCACGCAGGCAGCATGGTCATGGCGTCTTCTTCCACCGCCAAGATCATGGTTTTGTAGATGTCTACGTCCCAGCCATCGCCGATGCGCATGCGTACGGTGTCGGCGCCGTCTTTCAGAAGCTTCCCGCGCAGCGGCACTTTAATATCGCCAAGCGCCACTTGCAGGACCACCGGATGGCCAATCCACGACTTGAACGCGCTGTCCATTCTTTGACCCCCTCAGAACGTGAGCGTGACGCAGGAGAGAATCGCGCGCCGCGTCACGAGTCGCAATGGTACAGAGAGGGCACGGGACTAGTAAGTTGGTACTGGCTACGCCGCGTTCGCTAAATCGCGTGCAGTTTCCATCGCGGTACGGACGTACCGTTTTTTCAGGACGCTCGGCCCATAGGTCAAATGGGTCTGCTCTCCTATCCTTGGCCCTATGACGGCGCAGGACCACGCCCGACAGAAAGCACGATCCGTGGATGCCCTAAACGTGTCCGCGCAACCGGGTATTGGATTGGCTCTTGGGGGCGGCTTCGCCCGGGGTTTTGCGCATCTGGGCGTCCTGCGGGTTCTTGAGCAGCATCAAATTCCTATCTCGCACATTGCTGGGACCAGCGTCGGCAGCATTCTCGGCGCGGCCTACGCGAGCGGCGCACCGCTGGCCCGTATCATCGACGCCTGCCGCACCATTCGCTTCCGCGACTTTGCCCGCTGGCGCGTTTCCCGTCTGGGTTTGGCTAGCAATCACCGGCTAGGCAATCTGATCGAGCGTGTGTTTCATTCCCGCCAGTTTGAAGACCTGCGCATTCCTCTCGCGGTGGTAGCCACCGACCTAACCACCGGCGAGCCGGTCGTCTTCACCCAGGGCAATCTGGTCGATGCGATTCGCGCGAGCTGCGCGTTTCCCGGCTTGTTCGAGCCCGTAGAAATTGGCACGCGCTGCCTGGCCGACGGGGGCCTCGTAGCCCCCGTGCCCACACGCGCGGCGCGCGATCTGGGCGCAGCGACGGTTGTCGGCATTTCCGTTGGCGTGCAGGACGGGCACCGCGGCGCTCCCACGAACATTTTCCAGGTGGTCAGCCGCGCCGTCAGCGCGGCACAAAAACACCAGCTGGAAGTCTGGGAAAGGCACGCCGATCTGGTTCTCCGACCCGACGTGCAATCTCTCGCCTGGGATGATTTTGACCGCGCCGAGGAAGCCATCGAAGCGGGCGCCGTCGCCGCCCGTCGCGCCCTGGCGCGCATCGAAAAGCTCTTGGGACAAAAGAAAGACGCCGCGCTAGCCCTCGAAGCCCGGCTGGAAGCAGAGGACCGCAGTTATCTCTGGCTGGCGGAGGCTCACGGATGATTCGACTCGGCGCGTTGCTTGCTTTTGTCACCGGCCTCGTCTTTCTCTGGCACGAATGTGGAGGAGACCTCGGCGTTTTCTGTTACCGTATAGGTTTAGGTGCTTTCGCCGGCTTGCGCACGCGCGCCCTGGCGCTCGCTCCCGTTAGAAATTCGCGCCATTTTTACGCTGCGAGGAACAACGCCGAGTGCTCGACGCCATCCGTCACTTCTTCTATCTGCTCTTCAACCCTGAGGGACTCAAGGAGCTAGTCCACACCGGAGGCGCCCCCCTCATCTGTACGGTTGTTTTCATCGAAACGGGATTCTTCGTGGGCTTTTTTCTACCAGGAGATTCTCTGCTGGTCACGGCGGGCATATTTTCTGCCGCAGGCGTAATCCCTTTGAAATGGTTGCTTCTGCCGGTTATGCTTTGCGCCATCGTCGGCGATCAAATCGGCTACTGGATTGGCCGTTCCGCCGGGGCAGCTCTCTATCGCCGCGAAGATTCATTCTTTTTCCGCCGCAGCCATCTGCAACGCGCGCACGATTTCTACGAAAGGTATGGCGGCCGCGCCGTGATTCTCGCGCGCTTTGTTCCCATCATTCGAACGTTCTGTCCCCCCGTGGCCGGTGCTGCCCAGATGCCTTATTCGCGGTACCTCACTTACGACATTTTCGGGGGCATTTTCTGGGTTGGAACCATGATCCTCGGCAGCTACTTTCTCGGCCATTTGATTCCTAACATCGCCCAGCGCATTCATTACGTGATTGCCGTGGTCATTTTTCTCTCCATTCTCCCCGCCGTCATCAGTATCCTTCGCGCCCGGCGTCAGCTCCATATCATCAACGCAAACCGCTCGGCTTCTCTCCCTGGCGCAGAGGGTAAATAAGCCGTGAGTTCCAGTCCCTTTCGAGCCATCATCTTCGACATTGGCCGCGTGTTGATTCGCGTGGACGTCGCCCGCGCCACCAGCGGCTTGGCCGAGGGCACATCCATGTCACCGCAGGAAATCTGGTCTTCTTTAGAGAAGGATCCCCGGTGGATAGATTGGCAGGAAGGGCGCATGTCGCCACGCGATTGGCATCTCCATCTGGCCAAACGGCTGGGAGGCAAGCTCAATTTTGAACAGTTTGTAGAAGTGTGGAATCGAGCTTTAGACCCCGTCCCCATGCAAGACAAGGCTTTCCTCGAAAAACTTGGCAAGCGCCACCGGCTGGCCGTGCTCTCAAATACCGATCCGCTGCACGTCGCGCATATGGAAAAATCCTTTGATTTTTTCGCGTTCTTTGCCGTGCGCGTTTACTCCTGCCGCGTGGGTGCGAGCAAACCCAGTCCGCTCATCTACAAGGAGGCTCTGCAAGCCTGCAAAGTGCGCGCACAGGAAGCCATCTACATCGATGACGTTTCCGCCTATGCGGAAGCCGCCGAACGATTGGGCATGAAAGGGATCGTCTTTAAGTCTCCCGGGCAGCTGCAGTCCGATCTCGCCACGTTGGGCGTGGCTGTTAATTAATTTCCAGCAAGCAAAAAATCCGCTGTTTGCTTTTATTTGCGTAAACTTTCCCAGGACTAGTACCCCGCCCACTTTTCCTCCTCTTCGCAACTCTCTTTTTCTGTTCCAGTTACGGCCTGGCGGCTCAGCCCACCTTTGGTTCCTTGCATGCATCCGCAGTATTACAGGCCGTTTACTACGGCATTGCCCGTTTACGGGCGAGGAGAGAAATCGAATATGTCGGATGAACAGACAGTGGTAACGAAAAACACCGCTTCCTGGCAGCTGCCTGCGATTATCGTTCTCGGGTTGGTTGCTCTGGGTGGATTGGGTTTCGGCTGGAATGCTTCCTCGAAGCTGGATAGCACCCAGCAGGCGGTTGCGGCGCAACTGAAGTCGACGCAACAGTCCGTTGAGCAGGACATGACATCTTTGAAAGACCGGCTGGCGCAAGATGAGAAAGCCAATGCGGATCTCCAGGGCGATTTGAAGGTGGTTACCGGCAAACTGAAGATCACTCAGGGCCAGCTCAAGAAAGCGCGCGAAGAGGCGGCCAAGTTGAACGATGAGACGGTTCAGAAAGTGACCGCGCTGGACACTTCCATGCATTCCGAGCTGGCCACGAAGGCCACTACGGATGACGTGAAGACGGTGGACACGAAAGTGGGGGGCGTGCGCACCGATCTCGACAGCACGCGGGAAGACCTGAAGATGGCCAAGAGCGAAATGGGCACCCTGATCGCCCGCAACCATGATGAAATCGATCAGCTTCGCCGGCTGGGCGAGCGCGATTACACCGAGTTCACCATCACCGGGAAGAACCAGCCACAAAAGGTTGCCAACGTGACTGTGGAGCTGAAGGGCGTAAACGAAAAGAAGAACCAGTTCAGCGTGGCGATGACCGTGGAAGACAAGCGCTTTGACAAGAAGAACCGCGCTCTCAATGAGCCGATCTTCTTCTATACCTCCGGGACGCACATTCCCGAGGAGATCGTCATCAACAAGGTCAGCAAGAACACCATCAGCGGATACGTAAGCATCCCGAAGGCAAATTCCCAGGGGACAACCGCCGCGACAAAGTCGGGCAATTAAGTCTCAACTGGAGTCCCGGCTAACTTTGCGGGGTCCACGGCGGGCAGAGTGATCTGCCCGCCTTTTTTTGGGCTAAAGTCGAGTCCTTACCCGGATTTCGCCGCCACCCCCGAATTTCGCTACTATAAGTCCTGCTTTCTGGGGTCTTGCTTGCGTCAAACCTCCAGCGTCCTCTACATCGCGGTAGATTCTCTGATTCCGCCCCGAGGAAAATATTTCCTCGGGTTTCACGACTTTTCCGCAGCGCTAGACCAAGCTGGCGTGCCAGCAGTATGGCTCACCAGCCGCTCCAGGCTCCAGTTTGACGAACCGCGGCGAAGACTAGGCCATCGCCATCCCTTCATCGCCGAAGACGGTTGCGCCGTTTATCTTCCAGAGGATTATTTTCACCTGCGCCCAGATGCTCCCGGCGGCCGCTCCTCGAAACGCACGACGTTGCGCCTGGGCCGCTTCACATGCATTCCGATTGCAGAGCCCTTGCCAACGGCAGCGGATGCCCTTGAGGCTCTTTCTGAGGAAACCGGAGTCGCTATCGTGACCTTGCGTTCGCTTTCACCCCGAGAACTCTCACAGAACACGGGATTGCCGCAACGAGAAGCTGAACTTGCCCGCCAGCGCGACTTTGACGAGATTTTTTTCTTTGCCGGGGCCTCGGACCGGGAAATCCAGCGCTTCCTGGCGGAGGGCCGGATCCGGAAACTGGATTTGCGGCCACATCAGGTTCTTTGGTCCGCTGCGGCAGGCGCGAGCACACAACGCAGCATTCGCGAACTTTCGAAGTTATACGATCGGGCGCTGCATCACCACGCCACCACGGTGGGAATTGCGACTGCGGACAGGGCTTCAGCGGTTTTGCCTTGCTGTGACCGCTTGATCCTCTTGCAGGATCCCCGCTTGCAATCAGAAGAGACTGAGAAGCCCGAATCCAATCGAGCACGTTCGATCGAGATTCCTTTGCTTGCGCCAGACGTTTGGGAACAGGTACTCGAAGCGGTGTCACCACGAATGTAAAAACCGTGGAAAAGAGTTGCACACTTGCGTGTCGCGATGCACACACGCTTCGCGCGCTCTTAAGCTGCAAGCCTGAAAGCGTCCCTGCAAAGCCTGTGTTTTCCGCGCGATAAGAATTATTGGAAAATCCTCAACTCTTGGTGTATAGATTGCAGACTTAAATTCGTGACAGACCGCGTGTCCCCGCTGGCTGTTTGAAACGAATTGCGAGACGAGTACTAGGAGAACTCTTACTATGGAATGGATTCGCCGCGCTTTTCGCGTCCCGGCTAGCGAGTCGCATGTCGGCTTTGTCCTTGCCATCAGCCTATTCATCATGAGCGCCATGTCGGTTGCTCTGATTTGGCAAGCCCAAATTATTGCTGATCAGCGTGAAGCCATACGTTGGCTGGAACATATGAAGCTGGGCAGCTAACGGCCCCGGTTCACTTTGAGCCAAGCAACTTATCTCCCTCTGAAATGATTACTGGTTTTGTGTGCCTTCGTCCATTTCGCACTGCGAACTGAAACTGGCAACTCGTGAAATCCTCTATTTTGCACATGGTCGTCCGCGACTTTACTATCAAGTTGTGATTCAATATTGCTACAGGGGATTTGTAGAATTAGGGGGATCTCCCATGAAACGCGGTTTAGTTGTAATGCTTCTATTAGCCAGCGGTGCCCTACTGCTTCCCGGACAGCGCGCCGCTGCTGCACAGTCCACTACAGAAACAAAGGCAAATCCGCAGACGCAATCGAGCAGCGCAGCTTCATCGCACGATCGCCATCATCGCCGGCACAGCAACAGCAGGCACCATCGTCATCACCACAGGTCTTCCACGAAACACTGATTCGATTCCTCGAGAAATAAAAGCAAAAGGGGGGAACCTGGCGGTTCCCCCTTTTGCCAATTTGCTGTGTCGGCTCGGAAGCGCGCAAAATGCACGTATGTTTCTCGAGCGACGCGCACCGCAAAAGCGGTGTGATCAGCCGTGTTGCAGCTCTAAGCCCGGTGGAGTCATGTTCCCTCCGGAGCTCCGTGAGCTCACGCTTTGCTTGTACTCCTCGAATTGGAGGAATGCAAGCGAAGAATTGGTGAAGCTGGAAGAGGCGGATTCGGTCGCGCTGGAGAGACGGTGCGCTTTACTTGATGAAGAGCGTCTCGCGCAATTGGTCGCGCCCGACAAATGATTTCACTGTGCGGTAGCGCCCGAAGAGATCTTGGATTTCGCGGTTTTGATAAACGCGCTGCGGCGGGCAAACCACGGAAGAAGAAACGACCTGCAGCGTATTCGAATCAAGGACACGATAACGCTGAAAACCTTCCGGCTTCTTGCTGTGGAACATGGCAAAAACCACGCCGCCGGGCCTGAGCAATTCCGTAAGATTGGCAACGATCTGTTTTACGAGGGTAGGCTCGATATAGTCGAGCAGGTCCCACAAAAGCACCGCGTCAAAGGAAACCCGGGGATATTGCAAATTCTCCACCAAGAAGCGCGACGCACGGCCGCTGGGGGTCATATCAAGCGATTCCCGCGCCGCGCTGTCTTCGCGCAAGCGAGTTTCTTCTTCGGTAAGAAAAGCCTTCCAGGAACGGAGCAGGTCTTCCGAGGAAACGCGGAAACCGCGCTCGATGAAAAAACTCAGCGTGGTTTGCCAGGCCGGCCCCAAATCGAGCAGAGTGCCACGGCCCAAGCCGTCCAAATTCCACAGGAACTCCTTCAACCCATTGGAGACGCGCGTGGCTTCCGGAGATTCGGGGCCGCGCGAAGCGCCAATCGCGGGCACGCCGACGCTGGGAGCGTGCGAGCGAGAATTTGAATAAATGTTGCGCGTAACCTCGCGGCTCATCCCGCTTCCCACGCCAATCCCAAGTTTGTGAAGGAAGCTCATGATTTAGTCTGCCGCCGTTCCGGAATTCAGTTCTGGGGCCGGGGAAGAAACAGCTGCCGGCGCGGGTTTGGCCGATTGCTTGCCAGCTTCGACTTTGCCGCGAAGCAGCGCTCCGTCTTCAATGGCCAGCCTCCCGGTTTGCACTTCTCCGGTAATCTGGCCGGTGCTCCAGACCTGTAGTTTGTCGCGCGCCGTCACTTTTCCTTCGACTTTTCCGCGTACAATAATTTCGCGCGCGTTCAAGTCGGCTTTCACGGTTCCATTCGGGCCGACTGTCAGACAGCAATTTGTCGTGAGATTCAGCTTTCCTTCGACGAGGCCATCCACAAAGAGGTCTTCGTTTCCCGTCACTTCGCCCTTGATGCGAATCCCCTGACTAATGCACGCAGCAGCGCGAGGAGAAACAGGAAGTGCAAACGAAGACGGAGCGGAAGCGCTGGGCACAGCAAGAACTGGAGAAGGAGCAGGCGGAGTTGAAACTTCAGGAGTTGTTGGAGACTTCACGTCGTCCTTTTTCCACATCCGACACCTCGACACGGACAGAATTGTCGCTACCGCACATCGCAGGGCTGGTCGGGAAGCTGCGACTTTAGAAGGGTGAAGATATTACAGGACTTAGCGAGAGTAAACAAGAATGGCGGGTAGCAAATATAGGGTGTTACGTGAAAAGCTATACCATATTTGGTGGAATTAGTGCTCTCAACTCTACCATTCCTTGGGCATCCTGAATTTACTCACTGCCATGCCGGAGTTCCCAGAGAGCCACGATCATTGCCGCGAACTCGCGCATTAACTCTTTGGTGGACTTACGCTTCTCCCACCAAAGCTGGGGATCGAAGTCGCCGTCGCGGGCGCTGGCGACGCGCGTCTCGATGTCCTGTGGAAAAACTTTTCGAAAGATATAGTGCGCCCGACGCGTGTGATAATTCGAAGTCACAACGATGACCTTTCGCCATTTCTTGCTCTTTGCGAGTTTTACAAGCGCCTCGGCTTCCTCTTTGGTGCCGTCTGCGTCATGGGCGAAGCGCAAAATCTTGTCTTTCGGGACGCCGCGCTCGACTAGGTCGTGTTCCATCAATTCCGCGATGCCCGCGTTTGGCCGTAAGCGCCTGCCGCTGGCCACTACGATGGGCGCATTGCCTTCGCGGAACAACTGCACGGCGCGAGTGGCGCGGTCAGCATAAAAATTGTCGTCGCCCAGAACAATGAGCGCGTCGGATTTGACAAGCGGATCCTCGACGATCCAGGATTCGGCGGCAAACCGGAAGATGGAATGACGCACCAGGTAGAGAACCACGCAAAAGACCACGATTCCCAGCAAAACAATCAAGTTGACGAGAATGCCGCCCTGCTGATTGATCCTCGCTCTTCGCAAGGTCATGAATTGGGGTCCAACGCACGGAGATTGGCGGCCGCCTGCTCCGGCAATTCGGAGTTGAAATAGACCTCTTTGATGCTATAGGACTTGCTGCGCTTCTCGACGATGGGAAGGATTTCGATGTGCCAGTGGTAGTCGTCGGGCAGCGTCTTCCAGTAACCGGCCATTTCCCCTTTTTTGTTCTTGGTTCCCGGCGCGGTATGGACTACCAAGTGAAAAGCGGGCGCGACTTTTTCCAACCGGCGCAAAACCCTCCCCAGTAGCGCCCCCAATTGCCGGCGGTTGGCGCCCGGCCGGGGCTGTTCGAATAGATGGTTGTGGCGACGGTGCATCAGCCACATTTCGTAAGGCACGCGGGAAGCATAAGGGCAAATCGCATAATAGTCGCCCTGCACGTCGACGATGCGTTTCCCCTGTTTTTCCTCTTGGCGGACCATGTCGCAGAAAATGCAACGCTCTTTTTCCTTGAACCACTCATGGGCGGATTGCAGTTCGTACTTGATCCGGCGGGGCACGAAGATGGTAGCGGTGACCTGGGAATGGGGATGAGGCCACTCTTCACCAGCGAGCGCGCCTTGGTTCTTGAAAACGCTGACGTACTTGAACCTTACGTCCTTCTTTAAATCCGCGATGCGGGAAGCCCAGACCCAGAGGACGCGTTCGATTTCTTCGTCGTTGAACTGGGAGATGCGCCGATCGTGCTGGGGCGATTCCACGACGACCTCATGAGCGCCCAAAGCACCCATTTTGTCGTACATGCCCTCGGCCAGGCGCGCAGGCTCATCTTCCACGCGATAGAGCGGTTCGGGATGAGGAACAACGCGAATTTGCCAGGACCCTTCCGCGGGCCAGGTGAGAATCGGCGGGATTTTTTCCAGCTTGGCGGGCTCGAGGGGACAATCCTCCGGAGATTCGGCAATAAGTTCTCTTTGTCCTAGGATGACCCAGCTTTGAGTGATGGGATCTTTACGAAGTTCCATGCATTTTCTTTAGCGGGTATAGCGCGCGGGCGTGGGCCCTTGCTCGAGCCGGTGACGGTCCCAGATGGCTCCTTCGCGGGTGAAGTATGCCATTTCGAAATCCTGCGTTAGCTCCAGGGCATCGGTGGGGCAGGCATCCTCACAAAGCCCGCAAAACATGCAGCGGGAAGTGTCATAAGTGAAATTTGTGAGGACTTTCCTGCGCGTGGCGTCATCTCTTAGCCAACCAACGACGATGAGATTCTCGGGGCAAGCCAGCGCGCAAAGATTGCAGCCGATGCAAAGGGTCTCGCCGGTCTCAGGATTGTTGTTCAGGCGCGGCGCACCGCGGTAGCGCTCTGCCACCATGGGGCGCTCCAGGGGATATTGCTCGGTGACAATCTCTTTCGGATTCTGCATCCGGAAAGTGACCGCGAGGCCCTTGAGGAAATCGACCTGAAAGAGGCGTTCCAGCAGTTCCCGCATGGAGTGTAGTTTGTTTCCCCGGCTGGAAATTGTCAAGCAATGGAACGGACTCCCATTACATTTTGAGGGCTGCGGAGGGACCGGATAGTATTGGTAGTATGTCTTTGGGCAGAAGAGCTTCTTTGTTTGTGTTGAGTTATATCTTTTGCTTCATTATCGGATTCCTGTTTCCGGAACAAATTGATCGGCGGGAATTTGCTCGAGCCGTGGACGCTTACTCTCACAACCCGACCGCTGAGAATGCGGCGGCTCTAGAGATGCAGCGAAGAGAGAATGAGGGCGTTCATTTGAGAGACAGCGCCGTTATCGCTCTTGCTTTGGTTCTCGTTGGGTACGGGGCCTGCGGTACGTGGAGTTTCGGGAAACGCCTTACCACGGGTGGTTGACTGACCGTTTTGCAAAAATGGACTTCGATATTGAATTCATGCAGGAAGCACTCAGCGAGGCACGCAGGGCGGCAGCCGCAGGCGAAGTGCCCATTGGCGCGGTCCTGGTGCAGGAAGGAAAGACCATCGCGCGGTCAGGAAACCGCACGATTCGAGATTGCGATCCCACGGCGCATGCGGAACTCATCGTGCTACGCGAAGGAGCGAGAGCCCTGGGAAATTACCGGCTCGCGGGCACGACTCTGTACGTCACCATTGAGCCGTGCAGTATGTGCGCAGGAGCGATGATCCAAGCTCGCCTGCCGCGGCTGGTCTATGGCGCGGACGACCCTAAGGGCGGCGCGGTGCGAACCTGCTTCCAAATTCTCACCGACTCGCGGCTCAATCACCAGGTAGACATCACTTCGGGAGTGCTGGCCGCAGAGTGCGCGGCAGTGATCCAGAATTTTTTCATAGAACGCCGATAGCCGATAATGGAGCTGCTGGTTTGCATCAGAGCTTGCCCTCGCCGAGGACGTGGCGAGACATCTTTATGCTGTCACATGCCGGAAACGCCCGATTGCCGAGCAATCTGCGGCTCTGGTAGGATTAAGAGAACAACCACTGCGGAGAGGTGACTGAGTGGTTGAAAGTACTCGCCTCGAAAGCGAGCGTGCGGGAAACCGTACCGTGGGTTCGAATCCCACCCTCTCCGTCACTTCCTTTATTTTCTTATACTTACAATGCGTGGCGTCTGTCCGGGTAACGTCGCACACAACATCTTCTATTAAGAGAGGCGCTCCGCTACTTTGA
>Ga0187778_10000242_pt1 | contig 40031 bp, 39 predicted proteins | sample 1015_Q2_SP5_20_M_FD_132418 | JGI IMG/M metagenome (GOLD analysis project Ga0187778, IMG submission 132418) | Tropical peat soil microbial communities from peatlands in Department of Meta, Colombia - 1015_Q2_SP5_20_MG | ecosystem: Environmental > Terrestrial > Soil > Wetlands > Peat | place...
GGGACCTACGGCGATCCCGAGAACAAGCGGATCAAGGAAGTATACTTCACCAGGTTCCCCGGCGTGTATTTCACCGGCGACGGCGCGCGCGTCGACGAGGACGGCGATTACTGGCTCATGGGCCGCGTCGATGACGTCATCAACGTTTCCGGCCACCGGCTCGGGACGGCCGAAGTGGAATCGGCCCTCGTCAGCCATGAAGCTGTGGCGGAGGCGGCCGTGGTCGGCTACCCCCACGAGATCAAGGGCGAGGGCATTTATGTGTATGTGACCCTCAAAGAGGGCTTCAAATCGAGCGATGACCTGAAGAAGACCCTCGTGGGACACGTGCGCTCGGTGATCGGCCCGATCGCGTCGCCCGACAAGCTCCAGTTCGCTCCCGGCCTGCCGAAGACCAGAAGCGGCAAGATCATGAGGCGCATCCTGCGGAAGATCGCCCACAACCAGCTGGAAGACTTAGGGGATACGTCGACGCTTGCCGATCCGACCGTTGTGGACTCGCTCGTAAAAGGGAGGGTCTGACCGCCGCAGAATCGTGTACCTTACTGCCTGCGCCCATGCCCTCGGACGCAGGAATTTAAGGTTGACAGGAGACGATGGCGAAAATATAATTGTACAGAGAACGTCACCCGGGGTGAGGCGATCACGATCCCGTCCCGGCTGACAGGAGGGCGCACAGAAAAACATTCATGCCCATTTGTAGTTTCACAGGCTGCAAATGGGCTTTTTCTTTTCCCGCCGGAATCCGGCCGTCTAAAAGCGGAGCGGAACGCCGGAACCAGAAGGAGGCCTCTCATGAAAAGGCTTACTCTTGTCATGGTGCTCTTCTTTTTCGCCGTCTCTGCATCAGCCGAGGAGAAGCGGTACACGGTGCCTCTCGGAGACTCGCCGACCAGCGGTCCGCAGGATGCGCCGGTCACTATCATAGAGTTCCTCGATTTCCAATGACCGCACTGCGTGGCGGCCGGTCCGACCGTCAAGAAGATCATGGACACGTACAAGGGAAAGATACGGCTCGCGATCAAGAATTATCCGTACATATATCGTGACTACTCCTACCTGGCGGCCGAGGCGTCGCTCGCGGCGCGGGACCAGGGCAAATACTGGGAGATGCACGACCTCCTGCTCAAGAGGTCTCCGAAACTCGACCGCATGAGCCTCATCGGGTACGCGAAGGAGCTTGGGCTCGATGTAAAGGAGTTCACCGATTCTATCGACAGCGAAAGGCATGCGCAGGACATCGAACGTGACGTACAACTCGCTACAGGAATGGACATTTACAATACACCCACGTTTTTCATCAACGGCCTCAAGGTCATAGGAGATCGGCCGTTCGCCGATTTTAAGAAGATCATCGACCAGGAGTTGAAAAATGCCAAACAATAGGCCTATCCACCGGCTCGTCTTAATGCTGTGTTTTACACTTTCGATCGCCCTCTGCTCCTCATATGCCTTTGCCGGGGATCTTGAGCCGTTCAAGGCCGTTCCCGTGCCGGAAGGGAACCTCCAGACGCCGGAGAAGATAGAACTGGGGAAAAAGCTGTTCTTCGACCGCCGGCTTTCGGGAGACGGGACCATGAACTGCGCGACCTGCCACGATCCGGAACAGGCGTTCACGGACGGGCTCGAGATATCTCTCAGCTATCCCACGACGAGAAACTGGCGCAACTCGCCCACGCTCATGAACGTGGCGTTCCAGAAGTACCTGTTCCACGACGGCCGGGCGCGGACCCTCGAGGAGCAGGCGCTCTTCCCGATGATGTCGGCATTCGAGATGAACAGGAACCTCGATTTCGTCGAAGAGGTGATCAGATCCGTGCCGGAGTACGTTGACGCGTTCCAGAAGGTCTTCGGCGGCGAGGTCACGCGCGAGCGCATGGCCATGGCGATCGCCGCGTTCGAAAGGACGCTCGTTTCCCGGAACACGCCGCTCGACCGGTTCCTCAAGGGAGACCAGAAGGCGCTCTCGGAGGACGCGAAAAAAGGCCTGGCCCTGTTCAAGGGGAAGGGCAAATGCACCGAATGCCACTACGGCGTGAGCCTGTCCGACGACATGTTCCATGCACTGAATGTACCGGAGGACCCGGAACACCAGAGCGATCCGCGGATAGCCACCACAAGGAGGTTCGTGGCCAAGGTCTATCATTTTGATGAGTATCGCACGCTCGCGGAGGACCCGGGCAGGTACCTGATCACCAAGGACAAGAAGGACTGGAAGGCGTTTCGGACCCCCACGCTGCTTGAGATATCACGGACCGCTCCGTTCATGCATAACGGCATCTTCCCGTCGCTCGATGACGTCATCGATTTCTTCGACAAGGGAGGAGGGCAGGGGAATACAGCGCTCAAGCCTTTGGGGCTGAGCGCCAGGGAGAAGCAGTATTTGAAGACGTTCCTCATCGAGGCGCTGACCGGCGAGCCGTTCGTCATAGAGTACCCGAAAGTGCCGTAGCCGGGAAACGATGTCCCGAGGACGTAGATTTTTCTGTCCCTTATCCTGCCCAAAGAAAAGAGGGGGGAGATCAGGTGAAAGTTGCCATCGAGGATATCATCAGGGAAAAACCGCATCTCACGGACCCGTTCAGATTCTATCAAAAGGCCGTGAAATTCACGGAGTCGGTCAGGGGACTCCGGCTCCCTGCGCGACTGGAGATGCATTCCTATCCGCGTGAATCCGTCGACAGGGTATTCGAGATATTCTCCGCCATCTTTGAGTTCCCGGAGGGGACCCTCGCGCCGCTGAAACAGGCAATGGGGCTAAATGAGATTGACTTGACGCGTCTGCCCCTAGGCGAGATCCCTGCGTTCTCGCTCCCCTATCCCGAGGACGACCTGACAATGCTCCTGTTCCTCATCGGCAAGCCGTACTTTCTCGGCCTGCGGGAAGCGGTCAGCCTGGACAAGCGGGTATGGGAGGAGGGGAGATGCCCGGTGTGCAGCGCGCAGCCGTCGATAGCATGGATCGAGGGGGAGGGCCGGCGTCAGATCTCCTGTTCATTCTGCGGTACCGTGGGATATCATGAACGGATCGGTTGCATGATCTGTCAGAACAGTGAGGGGCCGAAACAGAATGTTTTCGTCTTCCAGGGCGAATCGGCGTTCAGGCTCAATACGTGCGATGCATGCCGGTCGTATGTAAAGACCATTGATGCCGGCATGCTTTCACGCATAGGCCCCGAGGTGGCCGACCTTATGAGCCTTCCTCTTGATATCGTGGTGCAGGAAAAAGGGTTCGAGCGTCGCTCACCGAACCCGATAGGCATGAGGAAAATATCGACTCACGGCTAGAACATGCCTCAACATGCCCACAGGGATCGTCCTACGGCCGCCTCCTCCCGTTCACCCGCTAACTCCGGCTAGAGAAACGTCTCCCGCATTCTTTCTGACCTTAAAAAGTCGCGGCAGGTCAAGGACAAGGTTGCTACTTCATGATCTGGTCGATCCACTGCACCAGATCGATTTTTTCCTTGGGGGCGCCGTCCATGCGCGCGATCTGCGTTCCGTTCTTGAAGACGACAAAGGTGGGCGTGGCCTTCACCATAAAACGCTGAGACAGGCCCGGTTCCGCGTCCACGTCGACCCTGACCACCTTCAAGCGGCCGGCCTTCCAGGACGCAAGGTCGTTCACGACCGGCTCGACCATACGGCAGTAGCCGCACCACTTGGCCCAGAATTCCAGAAGCACGAATTCCGGCCACTCGAAGATCTCGCGCTCGAAGGTCGCCGCCGTTGCATTGACGGGCGCCCTGGGGAACTCGAGGGCTTTCTTGCATTGTCCGCAGGCCGGGTGGCCCTCTAATTTCTCCGGGGGGACCCGGTTGAGCGTCTTGCACGAACTGCAGCGGATGATGATCGACCTGTCCGGCATATGCACTCCTCATTTATTATATCATGCCCTCCCGGACATGACGGCGGCGGCCTGCGGACAGGCCTTCTGACTGGCCTCCGGGCCTTTTTCGGTATAAAATAAAACATGGATCCGGCATTGCAGAAAAACAGCATACACATAGACGGCTCATACGGCGAGGGCGGGGGGCAGATCCTTCGGACCTCACTTGCGCTGTCGTGCGTGCTCGGAAGGCCCGTCGAGATCATCAACATCCGCAGGACGCGCAGGAAGCCGGGACTCCAGCCGCAGCATCTTACCGCGGTCAAAGCTGCAGCGACGATCAGTCGCGCCCGCGTGGAGGGGGCGGCGCTTTCCTCCACCGCGCTTCGCTTCTCGCCGGGCGCAACCCGCGGAGGCGACTATTTTTTCGACGTGTCCGAAACAAAAGGGAGCGCCGGGAGCAGTTCCCTGGTTCTTCAGACGGTCCTGCTTCCGCTCTGTTTTGCCGAAGGTCCCTCCACCGTCACGGTGACCGGAGGCACGCACGTGCCCTTGAGCCCGACGTTCCACTATCTGGAGAGGGTATTTCTGCCGACGCTTTCCCGTATCGGCGTCATCGCTGACATCGGCATCGAACAGTGGGGCTGGTATCCTCGTGGCGGCGGGAAGATCGCTGCAAAGATCGGTGCGAAAAGCGTCCTCAAACCGGTCGAGATCCCGGCGAGGGGAAAGCTGGTCCGCGTCACCGGGGTCTCGGCAGTCGCAAATCTGCCGAACGACATAGCCGTGCGGCAGCGGAACCAGGCGCTCCATGCGCTCAGCGAGAGAGGCATTGATGCGGCCGTCGATGTTGTTTCCGCGCCTTCGCCGGGCAAAGGCACGCTCTTCTTTCTGCTCGCGGAGTTTGAAAACATCGCTGCCGGATTTGACGCCCTCGGGGCGATCGGCAAGCGCGCCGAGGAAGTGGCGGACGAGGCGTGTCATGCGCTGTTTCAATACATGGACGCGGACGGCGCCCTCGATCCGCACCTTGCGGACCAGTTTATCCCTTACGCTGCGTTCTGTGACGGCACCTCAGAATTCACCACGACCCGCATCACGGGGCATTTGCTCACGAACATCTGGGTGGTAAAGCAGTTCATGGTCATGGACACAACGGTTGAAGGCAAGGAAGGCGGGCCGGGCAAAATCACTGTCCGGGGGCACGGGGCGAGGGACCGGGGTAAGGAGTCACCCTGATACGAGAGACAAGGGGCGAAAAAAAGCGACGATCATGGATGGTGGATGAGAGCTCCCCGGGTATGGTATATTGTAAACGTAAAATGGATCTTGTGGCCAAGGAGGATTTTATGAAACCCGTTCTGACGTACATTGTGCTGGCGCTTGTTGCGATCTCGCTTGCCGGGTGCCTCTATACCAACGTCATTGTCCCTTACGGGACAGAGCTCAACAAGACGGAGCTGGGCCATAAAAAGGGAACGGCTTCCACGTACTCCGTGGTGTGGCTCTTTGCCTGGGGCGATGCGGGGGCCGCTGCCGCGGCGAAGAACGGAGGTATCACAACGCTGACGCACATGGACCGTGAATTGCATGCCGTTCTGTTCGGCATTTACACGCGGCAGACCACGATCGTCTACGGCGACTGACAGGAGCCCACTATGCGTGCGATCGATCGAATGTCCGTCGTCATCGCTCTGTCCCTGCTCCTGGCGGGATGCGCTGGCGGCGTGTTGTTCCACAGCGGAATATATTCCCATACGGTGGAGCCGCTCACCTTCAACCGCAATCCGACCGACGTGGAGGGGAGCATGCAGCCGGCAAAAGGCGACATCAGGGAAATACAGTACTATGTCAGCGTTCAATGGGGAACGAACGGGATCGGCGATGTCGCCAGGAAGAACGGGATCACTACCGTCTATTACGCCGATCTTGAAAGGCTGCGAGTACTATTCGGCATATGGCAGCAGGACATCGTGCACGTCTATGGGAGATAGCCCGCCATGACCGTTAGATTCCCGCTGCATCCCGTACTGAAAGTCCAGCGATAAAATGCATACCTTTGTCCGATGCATGTCCCGTGAGCGGGTGGTAAAATAGAGGCAGGGATGAGGAAAGATGCACTCAAGAAACATAACGTTCCCTGAAGGAGGCATATATGCCGATACGTGTATCTGAAGCAATGTGGGAAGGGGATCTGATGAAGGGCAAGGGGAAGATGAGGCTTGGCAGCGGCGCATTCGAGGGCAGTTATTCCTTCGGGTCCCGTTTCGAGCAGGCGCGAGGCACCAACCCGGAAGAGCTGATCGGAGCGGCGCACGCAGGCTGTTTCAGCATGGCGCTCTCGATGATGCTGGGCCAGGCAGGATACAAGGTCGAGCAAATCCACACCACTGCGAAGGTGCATATAGATAAGGTCGCCGAGGGATTCAAGATCACGACCATCGAACTGGAGACCGTGGGTCAGGTGCCGGGAATCGACGAGCGGACATTCAAGGAGAAGGCAGAGGAGGCCAAGAAGGGATGCCCCGTCTCCATGGCGCTGACCGGCGTCGATATCAGGCTTACGGCCAGGCTTAAGAAGCTGGCTGCGGCGTGAGGGCGGATCCGGACGTTCGCCCTCTTTTCATCATCCGCTGTATATTCACGGACTTTGTTACCGCCAGTTTCTTGTGTCGGTGTGACAGCCCGAAGACGTATTCGTGCAGGTAGTTCCGTTATAGTTCAGCCAGCTATTGGTCGATGCCGAGGCAGTCGCCGAGGAGATCACGTGCGAACGCAGGTCGGGAAAATGGAATGGCGCGTTCGAAAGCTTGATCGTGTCATGGCAGGAAATGCAGGTAATGCCCTGTTGTACGGCATGAAAGTAATGTTGCCCGGAAAAATAGCCGTTATACAGCGTGTTGCCATAAATATGGCATAAGAAACACTGTGTCGTGTCGCTGTAATTATAACTGCTCCCATTATACCAGTCCGGCGTCGCGGACGGGTCCGATGTCCAGGTGCTCGACGAGGTGACCTGAGTAAAAATATCCGGGGGAATCGTACGGATGCTCTGGGCCCTCGGGCCGCCGTGGCAGCTCACGTTTGCGCATGTCGCGCCGGTCCCTGTCCCGAATGACCCTATCCCTGTTTCCGCGTTATAGGCAGAATCAAAAATGACCTCGACAATCCCGTCCAAATGCTGATCGCATGTCCGGTTATGGCAGGTCTCGCACGTGACGCCGGAGAGCGCCATGTGCTTGGCATGTTTGCCAGGAAGGTTCGGGTAGACGTTCCCTGCTGGCGCTAAACCGTCAGGCGGTATCCCATGGCAGGTGCCGCAGCTTGGTGAGGTCGGGATCGTCGGATGGCACTTCGTGCAGGAGGGGCCGCTTTCCGGAACGCCCGTGAGGTTGGCGCCGTGGCAGTACATGTTTGCACAGCCGGTCGTACCGTTCGCCAGTGCGAAAGTGCCATGGTTGGAGCAGGCGTCTCCCATCCACCCGGCCGGGTGGATGTTCGTGACTCCTCCCATGTGGCAGCTGGTGCAGGAGACACCGGATATCCCGCCGGCAAAATCGGGTCCATGGCAGCCTGAACAAGAATTGAGGTTTGATTCGGCTGCGTCCATATGGGCCGCAGGAAGCCAGTTGGCCGCGTGGCTGCCCGTGTCCGGATTGAACGGTGATTGCGTGTTCGGGTCGCTGCAGCCGATGAGCAGCGCCGCCAGCACTGGAAGACCAAAGGACAGCAACTTCGCCGTTCTTATTTGTGGCATTCCTTGCACCTCTCGTTGTTCTGGCGGCCGTGGCAGGGGAAACAGGACGCCGGATTGATCCTGCCATCGATCTGGTGCTGCGTGAGGTAATCGCCCCGGTGGGGCAGAGCCCGATCGGGAGAATCCTTGTACTTATCGCTCGGCTTGACCTCTTCGTTGTTCGCGTGGCAGTCGGCGCAGAAGGCTTCCGCGTGGCAGATATCGCAGGCCTGTCTCTGCTGGTCCGCGTAGAACTTGTGACGCGTGATGAAGTCCGGGGTGTGGTTCATCGCCGCGCGCCAGTCTGTGTGACAGTCAGCGCAGATGGGCATGGCCTCCACTTCCACCGGATGTTTTTTCGCGATGCTCGCGGTCTGGACGCAGGCGGCGAACAGCGTCGCCGCGAGCGCCGCCATCAGAATGCCGAGAGTAAGTAGTTTGGACGGGATGCTCTTCATTGATTGTTTCCTCCCTTTGCGCCGGTCCTGACGTCAAAGTTGTAGACGAACTTCAGGAGTCCTGTGACATTCCTATTGTAGAAGGGGTCCTTTTCGTACTCGACATCGGCGGCCAGACGCGCCTTGGCCGACAGGGCATATCCGCCGGCAAGCGATGCGGAGTACGCGTTCTTAACGCCGTTGATCTCCACGTCGTACGAAACGGTCAAAAGGTCGATTGCTATGTCGATCGTGTCGAATTTCTTGGACCCATAGAGCCGGTATTCATCATACTTCAGCGTATCCGTCTGGCCGTCCATCCGGTGGACGGAAAGGCCGGCTGCGACGTTGTGCGCACCGGCATAGGTAATCCTCCCACCGTAGTAGCTTGCATCGCCGGCTATGTCATAACTGTATCTTTTGTAGTCCGCCGAGAGTATCGCCTTCCCGAGACTGAACGATACTTCCTCGCCGATGCTGGAGACCGTTTCCTGGGGGTTGATTATGGCCGGGTCGAGCTTGAAGGCGGTTGTGGTAGCGGCGGTGAAATAATCCTTGTAGCTGACGTATGTGTATATCGTGCGGAAGGTTACGATGCTGAAGGGGCCGAGCGTCAGGCAGTAATTATGCTGCGCCCAGTCAGAGGTGATCGCGTTGTAGAGCGACGTGCCCGCGAGTTCGACCTTGTCAACGGGCCGTAACCAGAGATCAAGCCCTTCTTCTTTCCTGAAGTCGGTGCCGCTGTTCTTCTCCAGGAGATAGGTAAATCCGACCCGGTACAGACCGTAGATCCCCTGGCTGATCCGGCCGCCGTAGAGGGAACCATCTGAGCGGGTAGCGGAACCAGGCGGAACCGGGCCTCCGCCGGTCGCGTTGACGATCGTCCCCTGCGGCGACACGGGGTGGCCGCCGAAAGCGGCGACAGTGAACCCGCCCATGAAGTCCGTCCGCCCGTAAGCCCCGTCAATGATCTCCGATGACGTGCCTTCGTTCACATACAGTCTCCCGAGATTCAGGAACGTATTCCCCGTGTCCCGTTTCAAGCTCAAATACGCGTATTGGAGATCGCTCGATGACTTCACGCCAAAGGTTTCATCTTGAAAATCGTACCGGTACCAGCCGCCGAAATGGATTGAGATGCTCGGTGAGCCGAGGTCCTCGGCTTTGAAGTTCAAGTATTCATAGAACGGCAGTTGTCGCGTCGAATCTGACGTTTCCCGCGAGAACAGATAGCTGTTTGACTGACCGGAGAATTCGACGGCGGAGGCAACGGATGAAAAGAACAGTACGAGCAGCACCGATAGAGACGGGCGAACAATTCTCATGTCCACGCTCCCTGACAAAAAATGCAACCAAATAAAGTGGCTCATGATAGCGTAGGGGGGGAAGTTTTGTCAATCAGAATTCCAGTGACCTGAATCACATGGGTGATTCCGGAGAAATGCATGATAAGGATGCTACAAGGAATCGAGCACGCGCGTCACGCGGTGGAGTTCCTTCCAGCGCCGGTACCGTCGCTCTGCCCCGGGGTTCTCCTCGCCGTTCACCGTTTCACCCAGGGATGTGATCCTCTTGATCTCCTCGATGCCCCAGGTGCCTCGCATGAGTCCCGCGAGCAGGGCGGCGCCGAGCGCCGAAACCTCCTGCTCCCTGCTCACGATGACGTCCTTCCTTAAAATGTCGGCTTGGATCTGGGTCAGGTAGCTCACCGACGACAGTCCTCCCGAGACGGCAAATGCACGCGGCTCGAGGCCTGCGGACCTCATCGTTTCAACGATGTCCTTCATGAAGAACGCTGTCCCTTCTATGGTCCCGCGGACGATATCCGCAGCCGTGCTCGCGGCGGTGAGGCCGTGGACGGAAGTCGAGATCCCGCTCTCCCAGTGAGGAGCGCCCGTGCCGTTCAGGCCGACAAAGACCAGAACGTCGGTCGACGCCTTCCAGCAGAGGTCATCGACCTCGGCGAAGTCGGTGAAGAGACGCAGGTTGTCCCTGAGCCATACGAGGGAGTCGCCGACGGCATTGACGCTCCCTTCGAGCAGGTAGTGACGCGCCCGGTCCGTGGAATAATGTACGGACGACATCAAGCCCGGCGCCGGGATGAGCTCATGCCCCGTGTTCACCATCAAAAAGCCGCCAGTGCCGTAATTGATCCCCCCGTCACCCTTTTCTACCACCCCGAGGCCGATCATGGCCGCCTGCTGGTCGCCGATCGATGCAAGGAGCGGATAGGCTCCTGAAGCTTTTGGAAGCCGGCCGAACTCCATTGCTGTCGGGGCGATCTCTGGAAGGCGGATGCCGTCCAGTCCGAACAACCTGATAAGATCCTGGTCCCATTCGAGCGACCGTATGTTCAAAAGCTGGGTGCGTGCGGCATTGGCATGGTCGATCACGGACCGCTCTCTTCCGGTCAGCCGCTGGACCAGGAAGCTGCTCACCGTGCCGAAGACAGTCGTCTCCTGGCGGGAAGCAGGATTGTTCTCCTTGAGCCAGCGGAGCTTGGATGCGGAATAGTAGGGCGTAAGAGGCAGCCCCGATGTGCTCCATATCGTGGCCTGTTCAGAGGCCATTTGGCGGATGAGGTCATGGCCCCGCGTGTCGCGCCAGCTGATGACCGGCGAAAGAGGCTCTCCTGTCGCCTCGTTCCAGATCAGGCAGGAGGAGCGCTGGCACGACAGGCCGACCCCCAGGATGTCGAAGCCAGAAGCGCGGGCAGACTCGATGGATTCGTTCAACGCCTCCTCTACCGACCGCAGGATCTCGTTCGGGTCATGCTCGATGCGGCCCCCATCCCGTAGCGGAAGAGGAAGGTTTCTTTTCGTCGTATAGAGGACCTGTCCCTCCGTGCTGATGGCCAGGGCCTTTGTCGAACTGCTGCCCTGGTCTATTCCGATGAAGCAATCTTTTGGCATCCCTGCCCCCCTGTGAGGATCTAACGATCGATAGCTTAAGTTTACACGCCCCGTTGGGTGAGGTCAAATCCCCTGAAGGATTCGTCAAGGCAGGCCGGCTTGATAGAGTATTTCTATATATCATTCGCGTTTCCATCGGTATTTGCAATTTGACCATAGGCGGAACCGATGATATCTTTGAACCGGAAAGAGCGGAGGGAAAGGGCCATGGCCGAAGAGAAAAAAGAGGAGAAGTTCAGGCTTACGGCACTAAGTCATGGGGCAGGCTGAGCGTGCAAGCTCGGTCCACAGGTCCTGGACCAGATACTCAAGTCCCTGCCTGCTGTCTCCGATCCCCGGGTACTGGTGGGCACCGAGGACGATGCCGGCGTCTATCAGATCACGGACGACCTCGCCATCGTCCAGACCGTGGATTTCTTCACGCCGATCGTCGACGATCCCTACGATTTCGGGGCCATAGCCGCGGCCAACGCCCTCTCCGACATCTACGCCATGGGCGCCAAGCCGCTTACCGCGCTCAACCTGGTGGCCTTCCCGAAGGACGGGCCCCTGGAAGTCCTCGCCGGAATCATGCGGGGCGGTGCCGACAAGGCGATGGAGGCCGGTGCGAGCATCATCGGCGGCCACTCCATCGATGACCGTGAGCCGAAGTACGGGATGGCCGTGACCGGCATCGTGGACCCCAAGAAGATGGCGCTCAAGGGAGGCGCGAAGGCAGGAGACGCGCTCGTTCTTACCAAGCCGCTCGGCATCGGCATCATCTCAACGGCCATCAAGGCGGGCAGGGCTTCCGGGGAGGTCATCGCAATCGCCACGCGGAACATGAAGGCCCTGAACAGAGATGCATCCGATGCGATGGCACGGGCAGGGATTAAGGGGGCGACGGACATCACGGGATTCGGCCTGCTCGGCCACTTGCACGAGATGCTCCATGTGAGCGGAGTGAGCGCGCGGTTGACGTTCTCCGGCATCCCGTTCATCCCCGGCGTCGGTGAGCTGGTAAAGTTCAGCGTTCCCGGCGGGACACGCGCGAACCTCCGGTACATGAGCGACAAGGTAGGATGGGCGGCCGGCATCACCGAGGACGAGAAGCTTATGCTCGCCGACGCCCAGACGTCGGGCGGGCTCCTGATCGCTGTCCCGCGGGACAGGCTCGAGGGCCTTCTGGCCGAACTCGCCGCGCGGGGCGTTGAGACCCGCTCAGTGATCGGATATGTCACGGAAGGGGACGCGGGGAAGATATCCGTCGCGCGATAGGGGGAACATGAAAATCTGTTCGGGCGATGGAGAAAGGATCAGGTTCCTGTACCGCGATCCGCTTTTTGAACGGGGTCTTGAGGACCTACGTAAAAAGGGCGGTGAAGCCGCTGGCGCCGCAAAAAAAGTTGATGAGTTTGTCTGCGCCCTCACGCAGAGCGAGGGGCGGAATGGCCGGGAAAAGTTCAGATTTACCCGGAACGGCGAATACCGGATCAGAAACTGCAGGAAAGTCGATCTGGGTAGCGGATACCGGCTCGTCTGCATAAAAAAGGGCCCGCACCTTTCGCTGCTGTATGTAGGAACACATGACGACTGTTTTCGGTGGATCGAACGCAACATCGGTCTTAAATATGAGTTTGACGCGATGAAAACCGCTTTGGAGGTCGCGCAGGAGATCGCCCCCGTCAAAGACGACTGTCCAAACGACGCTCTCAACGACCAGCGCATGTTTGAAGAGTATGAGTCGTCGATCATGAGCCGCGTTGATGATGCCGTTCTGCGTAAAGTATTTTCCGGATTGTGCCAACAACGGCCCTTAAGCAAAAAACGCTGAAAAGTAGATTCCTGAAGCTTGACTGTGCCGGAAAGCCGGACAGGAGAAATAAGATCAACGATCTAAGAATGGAATAATGACAATGGGTAACTTCGAAGTAATGGCCTATCCCGGATGTGGAAAGAATCTCGGGATGAAGCCCATAGCCAGCATGCCTTATGATATTTTGTGCTGGACGCAAGCAGGGAGATGAGGAGGTAGTCTTTATGCTGATCGATGCGCGGGGGCAGGGCTGCCCAAAGCCCGTGATGATGGCCGAAGAGGCTCTTTCGAAAATAGGGGAGGGCATCGTCGACGTGCTCGTGGACAATGAGGACTCGGCGTTAAACGTTTCCGGCTGGGCGGCCCAGAACGGCATGTTCGCGGAAGTACAGAAAGAGGGCAGGGACTGGAAGGTCAAGATCGTCAAAGGCTACACCTGCGAGACCGGTCTGGAGTCCGGTGTCACGAGTGCTCTGCCAAAAGCGGAAAGGAAGAGCCTTCTCCTCATCGTCGGGAGCGACGTCATGGGCAGGGAAGAGGATCTGGGCAAGACCCTGATGAAGGCGTTCTTCGAGACCATGAAAGTGTACAAGCAGCTCCCTCATACGATATTTCTGCTCAATACGGGGGTGAACCTGGCCACCGTCAATGCCGACATCGTGGGGCTCCTCCGCGAGATCGAGAAAATGGGCGTGGAGATTTATTCCTGCGGCACCTGCCTCACGAAATACAACCTCGAATCGGAGCTCAAGGTCGGCCATCGGGGCACCATGAACATCGTCGTGGAAGGGATGCAGGACTTCGAGAAGGTTGTGTGGATGTAGGCCAGAGGCCCTGGGGGTCTTCTCTTTAAGGAACGGAGATACCTTTACGTTACGGTCTTCACATTCGATTCTCGCCGAAATATCCTGCTGTTTCCGGCAAGCGCGTACGCTGCGTCATAAGTATTCAACCTGAAGCAAAGGCGCGAGGGCCCCTCGGTTCGCGCCGGTCGTGTCGTCGATTTCGATAAGCCCCGGAGCCACCGCGCTGAAATCCTCCAGTATGCGGATCTGGAAGTCGGGCAGCGCCAGGCTTTGTGCCTGCGCCATCAATGAAGTGACATCGATGAATACGTGGCCGCCGACGTCTGCTGAGGAAATCGGCGTTAGAACCGCAAGAGAGGCGAGCGGCGGAAGGCTTGTACGGTCAAAATCATTCGGTATCAGCGGAGGCGTAAAGGAAACGAGATCGATAAGAATGGGAACGGTATCGCCCGGTGATTGAAGAACGATATTGTCGATAACTATATCGATGGTTGCCGATACAATGACGGCGTTGAGCGGGATGCCGTTCGGGCCTGACAGGGGGAAATGCAGGAACGCGCGGGATTCGTCCCCTGAAGCTGGATCGATGCCGGCAAATACGCTCTGTACAGCAGGAGTCATGCCCTCCGTTACGGTGCCGGGGGGAACCAGGATATCACCATCAATACCCGAGTCGCTCAAAATCTGCGTAAGCGCCGCCGGGGGCGCCGCAGAGCCGCTGCTGCTGTTGCCGCACCCTATCAGTGCCATGCTTAGAAGCACTGCCGTTGACGCAAGGAGTGCCCTTTTCATGACTGCCTCTCCTGTTTTTATTAATGCCCGCCGCCGAACGCTGCACCGTAAAGTAGAGTTCATTATACCGCAAAGTTTATCATAAATCGATTCGCCATTTTTAAGACATTTCGGAAGGAGATCCGCAAGACCGTATGGAAGGCGTTCTTCGCAGTGACAGCCTCACGAAAATACAAGTCGAATCGAAGCTCATAGAGGTTATCGGGGCACCGTGAACATGCTGTTAAAAGGGAAGGAGGATTTCGAGAAGATAACGTAGGTTGAGGCTACAGGCCGCTTACAGCCCTTTTCTTCAGGGCTTTGTTCTTATGGTTCGATGGGTCGTCGGTGACCAAGATCGCGCCGTCTTCTCCGTAGCCCATGTAGATTATGTACTGGTGGCTGTCGGACATCTTACCGGTGCCGTGGTAAAGCTTCATGATCTTCTGGACATATTCCTGCGTTTCCTTGAACGGAGGGACTGTACCCCAACGCTTTACTGCGGTCTCTCCCGAGTTATAAGCTGCAAGGGCGAGAGAGAGGTTCCCTTCATACCGGTCCAGCAGGTATCTTAGGTATTTTACCCCACCATCGATGTTCTCATCCGGATCAAATGTGTTCCTGACGTTCATGTCCAGTGCCGTCTGCGGCATGAGCTGCATGAGTCCCATGGCGCCCTTCTGGGAGAGCGCCAGAGGGTTATAGTCCGATTCCACTTTCACGAGCGCATGCACGAGCGCGGGATCGACGCCATGGCGGTCGCAGGCGGAATTGATGCGATCCAGATAGGCACTCGGGATGTTCGTAGAGGAAATGTTCGTGGACGAGACTGCGCTTACTGCCGCAAGCGGGGACACTGATTGCGAGGCCGGCTTGGCTGATGATGGGGTCTTCCTGGATTCGGACTGCACTCGCTGGTATTTTTTACCCTTGACTACATTTACGTTGGTGAAATGCACCACGCCGTTCTCATCGATATACTTATAGATATCGGCATGGGCCGAATGATACGGCAGGGCCGCCAGCATCGCGGCACAGGTTACGAGGGTTCGTATGTTCACCAGGAGCCCCTTTAAGCGCCAATTCTACAGCGTATTAATACTAAATTAGCAGAAAAAAACTGTTTTGTCAACATAAGATTGTCAATAACCTTTGTCGCCCATCCGTTTCTACTCATCGTCATAAATATCCAGAATCTATAGTTTCTTGGCGCTACGTGGTGATACATTACGTGCGGTGCAATCATTAACGTGGACGCCGCAAGTGCTGGGTTCTCATTCATTTACGATGTCAGTGCAAAGAGAATTCATTTTATCTGTGAAGATATTGCGTTTCTACAACTTTTGTCCGTCGCCTCGAGCCTGATTTTTGCCCCGAAGTCTGATGCGGCTGAAGGCGACCGTTTCAGTGTGAAAAAATACCGAATGTAACTTTTTTGCGGTTCCAGCGTCTAACCTTAAAGAGAACGAATGTCGTACATGAAAGAAGGGGGATAAAATGAAAAAGTGGCTGTCTATTCTGTCGGCAGCCAGCTTACTCCTTTATCCTTTCGCGACCTTTGCAGAAGACTACGGGTCGCAGACATCGCAAGCACAACAAGTCCCTCCTGTAGCCCAGATTTTGGTACGTGAAGGCGATTTCGCGGTCAAGCTGGCGGCCGAACTCGGTTTAGGTAACCCGACGAAAGAAGCGGCGGCAGAGGAGATGCTGGCTCAAGAAGGCATCGAGCCACTGAACGGGTGGATCTCGGATTATCCGATGACCCCTCAAATCATCGGGCAGTTGAATGACTCGCTGGTCAAGGCCGCTGCTGGAAACAGAATTCCGATTACCGCTCAGGAGGCCACGCAGAGACTATACGTTCTGACTGCAGAGCTGAACCTTGCTGCTCCGGCTGGTCCGAGCAGTGCCGCTCCTGCCGCTCAGGCCAACCCCAATTACGTTGACGAGTACTACTATTATCAGGGGCCTCCTGTCGTAACTTATTATCCACCTCCGGTGGATTACGCTTACCTCTACGACTGGGTGCCTTATCCTGTCGTCTGGTTCGGCTTCTCGTTCCCGGGTTTTTTCATCTGCCATAACTTCACCACGACGGTCATCGTGACGAACACGAGACTAGTGACGAGAACGGGCATTGTGACCAACCGGATCATCAACCCGGACACCAGGACCGTCGTTCGGGTCGACCCCGTTGTCAGGACGAGCACGGGAACGATAAGGCCGGAAACCGCGCTCAGGACCGAGAATGACGAGATGTTTAAGACCTTTGCGGACGTGAGGCAGGGTGTAAATATGGCCGGGGTCAGCGCCATGAGGCCGGGAACTTTGACGAACGCCGCACTTAAAACCCAAGGGTTCAGGTACTCCGGTGCCAGAGAGAGCGCCCAGGCCATCGTTACAAGGAGCGATCTGGCAGCAAATTCGCATATTGCCAGCGGATTCAGCAGTCGGAGGCAGATTGCCGCGCCTGCAGCGCCAGCAAGGACGTTCAGGCCTGTCGCGCCTCCCGTGATGCATAGGGGCTTCGCTCCCATGAGACCTTCATCCGGCAACGGATGGCATGGAAGAGGGTAAAACAAAGGCTGCTTCACATGTGATTTCTGAACAGGGCGACTGAAGAGACAAAGTTAGTTGCCCTGTTCGGGCTACCGAATCATATCCAACATATTAGGATTTTCTGGCCAATTAAAAAAAGAGCCTCCAACTTCAAAATGGTTGAGGCTCTTCGCTTTGTTGTCCATCTGGCGCCGACAACACGTTATCCGGTGAAAAATGCAAGGTCAACGAAACCGACGCATTCATCCTGGTACTTGTTAGTTGTCAGCAAGCGGTTTACAATCAGCCTGATTTTGTCCAGTTCAAAGGGCTTGCACAGCAGACAACTCGCGTTTTCTCTGACAGATTGCATCATACTGTCGCTGACAGCGGAGCCGGTAATGATAACAACCCGGGTTGTTGGAGAGACAGTCCTGATCAGCTTCATGATTTCCAGTCCGTTCATGTCAGGGAGATGAATATCGAGTATGCAGAGATCAAAACAGTTTTTGTTAATCGCATGTAACGCAGTTTGACCGTTTGACGCAGTCATTACCTCCGTCTCATTGTCCCGGAAGGTTCTTGAGAGTGCGCTAAGGATGAGGATCGAATCATCGACTATCAGGAGCTTTTTCATACGATCTCTGGTTATCACAGAGGGAACCGGTATTTTAGGGTTCCTGGCGATTTGCCGTAAATTTGAGCATAATCCTTGCGGATGCGATGTGTGCTCTACAGAAAGCATTCGACGGCGCTGTCACGATCCAGCCGCGTTATCCCCTTGAGCCGTTCGATGGCCTTCGTTTCGATCTGACGCACCCTTTCCCGCGTAACGCCGAACTTCCTGCCGATACAGTCGAGGGTCATGGGATCTGCCCCGTCCAGGCCGAAGCGCATCTCAACCACGCTGCGCTCGTCCGCGGGGAGATGCGTAAGCCACATGTCTATACGGTTGCGCCTGCTGATCTCGTCGGAGAGGTGCTCGGGAGACAACGCATGCGCATCCGGGATCATATCGCCGACCGTGTCTTCTGTGCTGTCTCCGATCAGCGCATCGAGCGAAAGGATATCCCGCACCAGCCGGGATACAGATCGGATCTTATCGATGTTCGCGTCCATCCTCAGGGCTATCTCGTCCATCTCCGGCTCACGACCGAGCTCCTGAGTCAGCTTCCGTACGGCGCGCGTGTAACGGTGGACGAGCTCTGCTACGTGGACGGGTAGACGGATGATCTTGGTCTGGTTGACGATCGCCCGCTCGATCGACTGCCTTATCCACCATAAAGCGTAGGTGCTGAATTTATGTCCCATCCGGTACTGGAACTTGTCCACAGCCCTGATCAGTCCGATGTTGCCCTCTTCGATGATGTCCGAAAACGGCAGTCCACGGTTGATGTATCTCCTCCCGATGGCAACGACGAGTCTCAGATTGGCCTCGATCATTTGCGTTCGGGCCTCTTGGTCCCCCTGTTCTATCCGCTGGCCCAGTTGCTGTTCCTCGTCAAATGTGAGAAGCGGTGTTTTCCGGATTTCCTTCAGGTAGTAGGTGATGACCTCGATGGCGTCGCTCGCTGACGCATATGGTTTTCGCCGCCGACCCTCACTCTCCCCTTGCTCACCCTCTTCACGATCACTATCGCGGGCGGCGACGCTAAGATCGTCGATTGGCAGTTCTTCGTTGGTCATAAGCGTTTACCTGACTTTCTGATGGGAATAGCGGTCAAAGCTCCTGTGAATTTCGACTGCCGTAACGGCATTGTCGCCCTGGGGCCGGGTGAACACTGTACGCGATCCGGCAATAAAAAAAGGGCACACTTGGCATCAGGTGCGCCTGCGATTGGTTCCGGTTCAAACTGATGGGCGTCTCGCCTTGCCCGTTCGTACTGCGGGGCGGAGGATACTGAGCCCAAGAAAGATGGTGCACGTTAACTTCGGCCTTCCGGAAATCATCCGCCGGCTGCGGTGAATCTGCCCGGAGCACGAGGAGATCTTTCTCCCGCCGACATGATCTCCCGCACGATTCCCCTCAGTTCAAGCGGCTTCTCGAGGTATTGGGTAATGCCCATGTTCCGGAGCCGCTTCTCCGTTTCCGGGTCGCCGTGGGCCGTCATTATTATGATGGGGACGTCGGGGCGATACTGTTTCATGTATTTCACGATTTCGTATCCATCGGCTTCCGGCATTTTCAGGTCTGTGACCACCACGTCGATGATAAATGTCTTGAGAACTTCAATGGCCATTTTGCCGTTGTCTGCTGTTATCACATTGAAATACTTGGAATAAGAGCTCAGTCCCTCGGAAAGTAATTCGAGAAAGGTCTTTTCATCATCTACAATAAGGATATCCATAATACTTTATATGTATAGCAAGAATGCTGCCAACTCTCAGTAAAAAATTTTTTATAAAAAATCAAATAATTGAGGAAACGATAAAGAGGACTTTCGGGAAAGCGGACATTATGGCTAGTTCATTTTGGATAGGATGGCGTTCATTTTAGACTGTATTCCCTGAGTTTTCGTTTGAGCGTGGAGAGTGAGATGCCGAGGGCTTTGGCGGTCCTCGTGAGATTACCCGAGAGCTGCCCGAGGGCTGAACTGATAAGCTGTTTCTCCGCTTCTTGTAAGGTCATAATTCCTCCTGCTGAAGTGACCGTTGCCGACGCGGGGCAGTCCGCTTTCGGCGTTTTTTCGAGCAGAAGGGACGGCTGAAGCTCTGAGCCTTTCTGGACGAACACCGCACGTTCGAGAATGTTCCGAAGTTCCCGCACGTTGCCCGGCCACGGGTAATCCGTGAGTTTTGCGATCTCGGATGCGGGAAGCTCAACGTCTCTGCACCCGGGAATGCGCTTCAGCAAAAAGGAACTGATTGCGGCGATATCATCTCTGCGCTCACGCAGCGGCGGGATATGGATCCGGACGACGCTGAGACGATAATAGAGGTCTTTCCGGAAGGTCTTGCCGAGCGTGTTTTCGAGATCCGCGCTCGTGGCCGATAGGATGCGCACGTTTACCTGCTTTGCAGTTGTTCCGCCGAGCCGCCGGATCATCTTGTCATCGATGGCGCTCAGGAGCTTGGACTGGAGGTGGACGGGCATATCGCCGATCTCGTCTAGGAAAAGCGTCCCTCCCTCGGCCATTTCAAACACGCCTTTCTTGACGGCCACGGCGCCGGTAAAAGCGCCTTTTTCATGGCCGAAGAGCTCCGATTCGATGAGGCCTTCCGGGAGTGCAGCGCAGTTTATGCTGATGAAGGCGGCATCGGATGCCTTGCTTTCATAGTGGATCGCTTTGGCCACGAGGTTTTTGCCGGTACCCGTTTCACCGGTGATCAGGACGGGCGCATCCACGGCAGCGGCAGACTCCACAAGACGTTTCACCTCGGCGATGGCGCGGCTGTTGCCGACCAATACCGCCTCCTCACGGTCTTTTTCGGCTGCATAGTTCTGGATCTGCTGCACCCGTTCCAGGTCCAGGGTCCGCAGTGCGTTCTCAATGGTCAGTTTCAGCTCGTCGAGGTCGAAAGGCTTGGAAAGGTAGTCGTGTGCCCCGGCGCGCAGGGCCTTCACGGCGCTCTCGAAAGAAGGAAAGGCGGTAATGAAGATGATCTTGGTCTGATCGTTCCGTTCGAGGATGGGCCCGGCCAGCCGATGCCCCTCCATATCAGGGAGTTTCTGGTCAAGGAGGACCACGTCCACGTTCCGTAAAGAGCAGATCTCGAGACCCTGGGCCCCGTTCTGCGCCGTAAGCACTTCCATGGTCTCGCTGGAGAGATATTCCTTGACCGTTTCGCTGAACACCTTCTCATCGTCAATGATGAGGAGTGTTCTCTTGCCCGCGTGCGTCATGCCTGCCCTCCGGGATCAGGATATCGACAGTGGTCCCGACGCCGTGCCGGCTCGTTATCGTTATCCCGCCATTCATCTTTGTCAGCATTTTCTTCACGAGCACAAGGCCGAGGCCCGTGCCGTGTTTTTTCGAAGTGACAAAAGGTCTGAACAGAGTCCTCTGCTCCTTCTCCGTGATGCCGTTACCATTATCATTGACTTGGATCAGGATCTGATCGTTCTGCCTGGAAATCCCGATATCGATGGCTGGATCCCGCCGTCCCTCGAGGGCATCGATGGCATTGGTCACGATATTGAGGAGCGTCTGCTGAAGCGCCCGCGGATCGGCATACGCCCACACGACCTCGGGCTCAAGCTTCACTGCGATCGATATCCCTTTCTTCCCGATATCCTCGCCCACGAGAGAAAGGAATCGGTCCATGAAGGCGGCCATGTCCATGTTCTCAAGTTCCATGGATTCGTACAGGTTGAAGTTTCTCAGGGTCTTCAAGTGGTATTCCACCCGGCCCATCTCGCCCAGGGTCCGGTCGATATATTCCCGGATCGTCTCCGTGGAACTCTGCTCCAGCTTATTCCGGAGGACGCTCAGGATCATCTTAGCGGTGTTGACTGGATTGCCGATCTCGTGCCGTACCCCCGAGATGACAGAACCGATGTTGTCCATGGTGTTCACCGACTCGGCAATGGATTCGAGCTTGAGTCTTTCTGTCACGTCGCGTTTAATATAGACGTAATTCATGATTTGCCCGTTCGAGCCCTTTACCGGAGCACAGGTGCAGTCCTCGAAGTAGAAGGTGCCGTCCTTTTTCTTGTTGATGAGCCTTCCCTGCCAGACGCCGTTATTGGCAAGGGCGTCTCTGAACTCCCGATAGAATCCCTCGTCATGCTTGCCGCTGTCAAGAAAGTGAAGATCCCGCCACGTGATCTCGTTCCTCGCGTAGCCAGTGATACGTTCAAAGGCCGGGTTGACGTATTCAATGAGCCCGCGCGTATCGGTGATTACCACGGCATCGACAGCGGACTCCACCGCCAATGCAAGGCGCGCGCGCTCCTCTTCCGCCCGCATGCGCTCGGTGACGTCAAGCAACGAGAAGATCAGTAATTCAACCTCTCCGTGTTCGTCCAGGATGGGAGCCACGTACAGGTCCCAGTAGGTTGTTCCCCACTCAGGATGGTCGGGGAAGATGAACGGCCTTTCAAAGACTCTGTAAGGCTCCTTGGTGTCGATCACTTTTTGGAATTTCCCCTTGAGCTCTTCGGAAGGATAGTCCACAAAATGATTGTGACCACGGAAGCTAGTCATTTCGCGCGCACATGCCCGGGCATATGCTTCATTTACGCGGATGAAATTGAACTCCCTGTCGAGAAATACCAGACAGGTCTGCGTATGACTGAAGAATGATTCCAGTATCCTGGACTGCTCCATCACTTCGACGGTCCTGTCTCGGACGAGGAGTTCCAGATCGTCACGGACAGCTTTCAAGGATGCTTCGACCGCCTTGCGCTCAGTGATATCCTGAACGGCCCCGATGATCCTGGTGGGCCGGCCCTGTTCATCGAATGCGATTTCGGCATATTCTGCGACCACGATCTCGGTTCCGTCAGGACGATAGACGCGGTGCTCGACGCTATAGGGTTCCTTTCGGACAATGGCGTCGGCTACTGCGTCCATGATCTTTTGACGGTCCTCAGGAGGCACTCTCTCGAAGAAAAAGCCGTTTGTCACCTCTATCTGACCCGGCGTATAGCCGAAAATACGATACGTCTCGTCGGACCAGTGTAGTGGATTAGCGTTCAAGTCCTCCTGGTTCGAGATCTCAATATGCCATGCGCCCAGACGCGCCATTTTCCCGGCGTGAGCCAGGATCGCCTCGTTCCTTCGCAGGGCCTCCTCGATCCGTTTGCGGTGGGTGATGTCCACGGTCACGGCGACGCCGCCTATGGCATTACCGTTCTGATCCTGGATGGGCGCCCCCGAAGCCTCCGCAAACCACCGCCGTCCGCTCGGAAGGAGGATCTCCAGTTCCATCGGAGGGACATCATGGTTCAGGGAGCAGGCCCTCTGCAAAGGCAGGTCCGTATCCTTCAGTTCCTTACCTTCGTGTAAATAACGGATCTTCCGGCCCTCTGCTTGCGGGACGGGTGCAGATGCGGAGATGTTGTCTTCGGTCCCGATCTCGAACTGCGTCATGAGATGCGGGTTTCCCGATATGCGCTGGCAGGCGGTATCGTCGGAGAAGCTGACGCCTACCGGCAGCGCAGTCATCAGCGACTCCAGGCGTTGACTGGTCGTAAACAGCTCGTCCTCCAAGCGCTTGCGCTCCGTGATGTCATAGCCATAGATGCGCGCAACGTCGAACCCTGGGGCGAAGTGGATGGTCAAACCGAATACATAATCAGCAATTTTGACCTCGCGATAGGTCGTGTATGTTTCTTTCTCGTTCCACGCGGTTACGAGTTCGTTCATGTCCTGGGGCACGAACGCTTTCGTATCCCCAGGGCCCAGGCCAAGCCCTGCCAGGATACTCTGCGTGGCGGTATTCGAGAACGTGACCGTACCAGTACGGTCCACTTCGACGATTGGATTCGGATTGAGCAGGGGAAATGATGCCAGATGGGCAAGCCGCTCTACAGCCAGCCTGCGCTCGGTCACATCACTCATTGCCGCGCGTATGCGCGTGGCGTCGCGTTTGCCCTCCTTGGAAGGTATGCTCTGGAGTTGCGCATGAAACTTCGTTCCGTCCTTTCTCCGCAGGCGGAGTTCGCAGGTTTCCAATGTCTTTTTCTTGAGGACCGTCGCAAGGTGGGTGGTAAAGACCTTCTGGTCCCTGGTGCCTTCTAAAAAAAGCGAAAAAGGCTGGTCCACGAGCATGCGCTTAGTGACGCCCATCATGGTTGCTCCCGTAAGGTTCGCCTCCCGTATCAGCCCGTCCTTGTCGAAGGTGAAATAGCCGACGGGAGCAAAATCGTACAGGTCCGCGTACTTTCCCCGGGAAGGTTCTTTCCGGTCGGCCGCTCGAGGCAGGCCGGTCGTATTTTCTTTTTTTCTCTTAGTTTTTTTCTTCATGCCCATGATACCAATACATTCTGCAACACGAGGTATCAATATTACTAAAAGTTACAAATAGATTCTTTAGACGTTTTTAGATAATAACATATTCCGAAATTCATACAATGAATTATTTCAGAAAATTCTTGAATTAAAAATGAATGCAGAATCATTACCATAGCCCGCCGATCTATGGTGGAGTTCTTGCTTAATTTCGAGTTGATGATAGGACCTCAGATTCCGGACAGGATGACGTGAGGTGGGCAAACTTGTGGGAACTCGCCCACATCGAAACCATTTAGTATGATATAATTCTTTAAATCATGCCGATGTATACCAGGCGACAAAAAAGATCTAATGGTGCAGGTTGCGATTGAATAGCATCGGGCCGTGTGCCCCTTGTCGGTGACTGAGCAGCAGCCCGCAGTTTAATGCATAGTTGTCACATGGAACATCAAGATAGCCCAGCACCTCTTAAAGGGTTGATCACGTCAGCCGAGGTGGATTTTATGAGACGTTCGCTACGTTCGATCTTCAAAGTGTTCATTGCATCTATTTTTATTATCATGTCAGGATCCATGCCGTTCGCCGGCCCATCACAGGTTTACGCGGGTAGTGAAGCTTTAGCAGACCAGGTAGTAAGGATCCTGTCTGATGAATCCGCCCGCGAGAAGATAAAAGTGATCGTCCTGGATTTTCACATGTCATTTCAGAACGCGGACCGGAAGCCGTCAGAGGGTGAAATAAAAGAGCTAAGCTCCCAATATACGGAAGAGTTTATTGCAGACATTGTGCAGAGGCTCAGCAACGAGGGCAAGCAGAGCCGGATATCCATCATTGACCGCAGCAAACTGGACGATATCCTCCGAGGCATGAAACCGCAGGAAGCGGCTGCCGCGGAGCGCACCGCAACGGAACTGGGGACACTCGCCGGCGCAGATGTTGTCGTAACCGGAAGCGTTAAGATAACCGGCGATGCACAGGCGGCAACGGTAAAAGCGGTCAGGGTAAAAGACGGGGAGATCCTCGGCATCGCGAAGCAGGACGTCCCCGGGAAGCCGCCGCGTCCTGTGTTTGAGCCGATAACCGTGATCGACGAGGTGGAAAAAATTGAAATTGGAGCCTTGAAGGCGCTGCCCATGAACCTGGAGCATACAGGGACCCTCCACGTGGCCGTCGATGTTGTGCATGGAAACCCTATGGACGTCATCGTAATCGAAGGCGGGCAGCTGGAACATCTCCAGAAGAACGAAAAGTTTGATTCAGTGCCCGCATTTAAACCCATGCGGACGAGGCATTACAAGCAAGAGGCTCCGCTTGAAATCGGCAGCTATTATCTTGTGCTTAAGGACAGCTCGGTGGGGATCTTTGCCAAAATGCGTAGCGAGATCAAGGTGACGGTCCGGCTGGAACCGTGAGGCGGGGACTCGCTTTTACTGCAAATCTTCCCTGGTCGGTTTGTCCGCATGGAACGCGAGGCGATGTCTGTCGTCCTTGAAGAGGGCATGCATGTATTTGTCTTCAAGAACTCCGCAGGTGTACCAATGCGTGATCTCCCCTTCGGGATCTAACTGGATGATATTCCCATACTGGTCCTTCCATTTCCTCTTCCCCCGTATGATATAGGAGACCTTCCCCTGCGCGAGGTATACCGTGTCCTGTGCCGTCTCGCTTTTTGAAAGACCGTCTATCGTCAGATCAGTGACCACGACCTTGATATCAATGTTGTGCGCCCGGTAATCCTTCTCCAGATCGTCGGCAACTTCGCTCTTTATGAACTGCCCTATCTTCCGGGCGGTATCGTTGTTTATCTTTTGCGAAACACAGGCAAAACAGCAGGCCGTAGCGGCAATAAACACCAGAGAAAGAAATATGGAACGATGGTTTTTCATCTCAGGCGGCAGTGTGTTGGGAAGCGGTTCCCCGCACAATCTTTACCTGTACCTTCAGGCATCATCATCTGCTGCCGACATCGGCGTGGCCGCTCGGATCATCCTGAGTGCCGCCGCTCCGAAAGAGACTTCGGAACCCGTATTTGCCGGTTAGGTATCCCGCGTGGTCACGGCGCTGCCCCACACGCCCGAACAGCAGACGGGACAACAGCAGAAGTCCGACGGCCTGAAGATAGGTGATTTCCCTCAGCCCGAAAATGCCGGGCATGAGCCAGTTCCAGAGCAGCTGTACGAATATGCTGAACAGGAATATGAATACGAGGACCATGGCTATTCCCCACACGATGTGTCTAGCCCCCCGCTTCTCGCTTCCTGGCGCGTTGATTTGTTGTTCAGTCATGGCTTCCCTCCTTACCTGGTGCTTGAGTGGCCGGCTTCCACGGGTTAACATGCAGTTGTCTGGCGCGGCAATACACGGGAAACCGTTCGTCAGAGAGACTACAATAAACCGACCATCATGGCAAGGGAATTATGCTTGAAGATTCTTTTGCGCGGCCGCCAATTAATGCAGCGAGCGGCTCAGAAATGTGAGTGCCTCGACTGCGTCTCCCGGGCTAATGCTGCGCCGTGTCTTGTGACTTTGCTGTTTCGATGAGTCCGCGTCTCATACTATGGGATTAAATCTTCAAATGTGTTTCTTGAGATGATTATTTTTGCCGTTATCTTGCTTTTCCTGAAATATTGCATATAATTGAACCATAGGCTGGGCAATGGCGGATCCGGCTATCCATCCAGGTATTTCTCTCTTTAAACTGACAGGAGATCCTTATCTGTGCCATGCGGCGTGGAGGAGGATGACACCAAGAAATAACCTTGAACGACTTCCGTACTACGGCTTAAGAACAATCGCATTTCGTACAGCGTCGTCTAATCGAGACCTTTGGTAAAAATCAGCACAGTAATAAACGTAAAGTTTGAACTTGAAGTTGACAGTCCGCAGCGAATATACTATAAGTCGCGAATACTCTTGATTCCCGATTCCTTTCCCTGAAGGCACAGAGCACAGCTTGTCCACCGTCAAGAACGATGTGTCTTTAAGAGACGGATAGAGGCGAAGCGTGTATAAGGGAGCAGGCGAACAACGGATATCGAAAACACGTGTTGAAATAAGGAAACGGCTGCATGATAAAGAGCTTATCAATGAGGGAGGAGGAACTGTGATGCGAAAAGGAATTGTTTTTCTCATGATCATGGCGGTATCGGTATATTTCTCTTATGGAGCGACTTCATTTGCTTACGAAACGGTTGAAGTGAAAAATGGAGGGAGCATCGAGGGCGTCGTGGAATTCACGGGGGCGACGGTTCCGAAGGACCCCATGCTCAAGTTGAGCTCTGAAACAAAATACTGCGGCACAAGCCTTCCAGCAGAGAAATATGTAATCAAAGACAAGAAGATCGCAAACGTGGCTGTATATATAACGGAAATCAAATCCGGAAAAGCGATCCCGGCCGAGCCTCTCACGATAACGAATATCAAATGTCTGTTCAGTCCTCATGTCGCGATCGGATACAAGGGAGGCAAGCTCACCCAGAAAAATGATGACCCCATATTCCACAATATCCATACCTATTTGAACGGCAAGACGATGTTCAATATCGGCCTTCCTGAAAAAGGGTCATCGGTCACGAAGCCGCTGTTAAGAGACGGCCTTATGGAAGTGACCTGCGACAGTCACCCCTGGATGCACGGTTTCATCGTGATCCTTGACCATCCCTACGGCGCCGTCACCAACGAGAGCGGTGCGTTTATCATCAAGGACGTTCCTGCCGGAACGTACGCTGTCGAGGCATGGCACGAAGCGCTCGGCAAGGTGAAGGTCGCCGACGTCAAAGTCGAAAGCGGAAAAGCAACCAAGATAAAAATAGACTATAAAAAATAAAGCTTCCGTCCGATTTCATAGCAAGTCGTCCCTGATGATACAGTAGAGGACGACACTCAGTAATTGCACCGGAGGCAAATCGTATCGCGTCGCGGGCTTGTTTTTCAGAGTGAGAGGTCGGGGATGTGAAATCATCATTAATGTGGGGAGGAGAATTATGAAGACAAAGGGCTTTATCGTTCTGGCAGCCGCAGTTTTGACAATTGCTCTCTTCAGTTTCCTTATGCCGCATGAGTCGCAGGCCGTACCGTCCTATGCGCGCCAGGTCAAGAAACCCTGCACCGCCTGTCATACCATGTGGGCGAACCTGAACCAGTACGGAAGGCAGTTCAAGGTCAAGGCGTACACGGACGTCAGCCAGGACTGGGAGATGATCAACAAGGACAATATGAACCTGCCCGTGATCGCCCCGTTCTCCACGAGGGTCATTTACGAGGGCCTGGTTCGCGACAGCCAGTCACAGGCATCGAGTTCATCCGATGTCGGCCAGGTCGCGATATTCATGGCAGCCAGGGTATTTGACTACGCCGGCGTGTTCACAAGCGCCGAGGCGGATGGCTTCTCCGTCGATTCTGGCGGCGGCACTTTTACGATCCCGACCGTTAAAATGGCCTTTCAGTATCCGCTGGGCGAGGGGAATACCCTGGGCCTCGTCGCATTCGCCGGGCTTGCCACTGCCGCGGACCCCTTTAACAGCCTCGGGGGAAGGGACCGCGACCTGATCTATGATGACGGGCTGCCCTTCATTCTGAACACCGGCTGGACGTTCAACTTCTGGGGCGCGCATAACCAAGGCGCTGTCCTGCATGGTTACTTCCTGGGCAACCGCCTCTATGCCGCCTACGGCATGATGAGGGGCGGAGAAATAACTGACGGCAGCCTGGCTTCTCCTCCCGCTGGTACTCTGTCCAACAATGATAGTACAGATCCCTTTGACATGTATTCGCGCGTTGCCTGGGACCAGAAGCTTTCGAACGGCGCGGTCACCTTCGGTCTTGTCAACTATTACGGCACGCAGCGGATCACTATGCTTGGTACCGGCGTGCCTCTCTATGACTCGAAAGTAACGAGAACCTATGTCGACCTGTCTCTGGAGCAGAACTACGGCGAGGACCATATGGTCGAACTTCAGGCCCTCTACGGCGGAGGCAATGACAAGAATGTCTTCGGCAACGGCGAAGAAAGAAAGTTCGACGGCTGGTATGCCCAGGCTGATTATTACTATGACAGAACGATTGGGGTCATTGGTGTGTTAAACTATGTCAAATATAAAGATGTTGCCGTTGGTGACCCGACCCCCATCGATAAAAACTATCAGTGGATCGTGGGAGTGAATTACCTGCCCTGGCTGAACACGAAGATAACCCTCCAATATTCGGATACCATGACTACGAACATAAACGGCACGAGCCCCACGGCCGACCGGATCACCAGGATGATCCTGGAAATGCTGTTCTAACCTTTCGAGTGTCTCCCCGGGGATGAAGGCGGTCTCCGGGGACATTTTTCCCCAAGCGATTGTAGGAGGTGGCCATGGAGGGAGCCGGCGTACAAAAAGGCATCCTGAAGGGCATTATAAAATTTACCGCGATTCTCGGGGCGGGGTTCGTTCTTCTCGCCGTCCTGAACAGGGTACTGCCCATGGCGACAGAGGACGGGTACCGGTTCTTCCCCGTCATCGGCAGCAGGGACTGGATATGGATCGTCGCGCAGCTGCATCTGAATTTCGCCGCTTTCGTCCTGGGCGTCCCCATCTTCGCGGTGACCATGGAATTCATCGGATGGAGAAACAAGGACGAGAGGCTCGACCGGATCGCCTACGACTTCACCAAGCTCTTCACGCTCGCCTATACCGTCACGGCGGTGATGGGATCGATGTTCCTCGTGAGCCTGCCGATCCTGTACCCGAAATTCACCGATTACATGATGAAGATCCTCGGCCCCACCTGGTGGCTGTACCTTGTCGTCATGTACGGTGAGGTGCTCGTCTGCTATTATTATTTCTACTCGTGGCAAAAAATGAAGGACCGGAAGGGCTTTCACGTCACCCTTGGGATCCTGCTCAATGTCTTGGGCGCCATGCTGCTTCTCATCACCAGCGCGTGGGTGGGCTTCATGACCACTCCGGCCGGCGTGAACGCGGAGGGAGGGCTGGTCAGCAGGTGGGCCGCTATCCACACCCATATGTGGATCCCCCTGTTCCTTCACCGGTTCGTGGCTAACATCGTCTTCGGGGCCGGCATCGCTGCGGCCTATGCGGCGTTCCGGTTCATTACCGCGAAGACGGACGAGGAAAAGGCATACTATGACTGGATGGGTTATACGTCGGCGATCATTTCGATCGGGGTTTCCCTGCTCCTGCCGGGCGTGGGCTACCTCCTGGGCGTCGAGATCTATTCGTTCAATGAGCAGATGGGCATACAGCTCATGGGCGGCTTCTTTGCCTGGCTGTGGGTCATGCAGGCGATCCTGATCGGCGCGATCCTCTTCTTCATCAACTACTACCTCTGGATATCCCTGCACAAGATGCCGGGGGCGGAGCGGTACTTCAAGTATGTCAAGTTCTTGTTCATCATACTTCTCATCAGCTACGCTGTCTGGCTTACCCCGCACGATGTCGCGCTGAGCCTCGAAGAAGCGAGGCGCACGGGCACCTATCACCCCGCCTTGGGCAAGCTGGGCGTCATGGCTGCGAAGAACACGGCGGTCATTCTCTCCTATCTTGCCACGTTCCTGAGCTTCGCGATATTCCGCATGAGCAACAAGGAGCCTGTCGTCTCGTGGGCGAAGCAGGGACATACGGCGCGGGCCGTAATCATCGTCGTTTCGGCTCTGGGCGTCTTGCTGCTCGGCATCTACAGCTACGTTGTTCCGGCCGCGGTGAGGGTGAAGGTGCTTTCCCCCATTCAGTTCGGCCTGTTCTTTGTAGGGCTTATCGCCCTTTACGTGCTGGACAATTACATGTACAAGGGCGCCAGGATCATCGGAGAGCCCCGGTGGGGCAAGATGCCTGAACGCTCCCAGTACGCGCTCATCGCGATCACGGTGACCTTCACGTGGCTCATGGGGATGCTCGGCTATATGAGGGCCGGCGCCCGGCAGTACTGGCATGTGTACGGGGTCATGATGAACACGAGCCCCGACAACTATCTCCCCACGCACGGGAAGGCGTCGGTCATCATCACGATCGTCACGCTGCTTTTCCTCTTTCTCGTTGCCCTGGTCTTCTGGAGCATCATGAAGCTCGAGAAAGTGGTCGAGGAAAGGAGGAAGGGCTGATGAAGAAGGGCGTCCTGAAGCTTGCGATCATCGTGATCGGCCTTAATCTCATTTTTGTGTACATCGGCATGGAATTTCTGCCCCAGTCTGAATCAAGACCGCCGAAGGTGATCAAGGTCGAGGCTGGCATATCCCAGGACGACCTCATCAGCGTCGGCGAAGAGATCGTCTTCGGCAAAGGCCAATGCATGGTCTGTCACGTCGTAAAACCGGAAGCGGGCATGAGGGCTCCGGCCATGTCCAGCATCGGTGCGGAAATGGAGCGTGAAGCGAAGGAGCGCGGCATCCCCGTCGAGGACCATGTATTCGAGGCGCTCGTCAACCCCTCGAAATATATCGTCAAGGGCTTCGAGGACATGATGTCGCCCGTGCAGACGCCGCCCACGTCGCTTACCGACGGAGAGATCATAGCGGTAGCCGCCTACCTGCAGAGCAAGGGCGGCAAGGTAACGGTTTCCTATCCTGGCTCTGTGCCGGTCCTGAAAGCCCAGATAGCGAAGGCAGGAGGCAAGTAAGATGCAATTCATATTCCCCGTCATTACCATCATCGGCGTTGTGGTAGCGATTGCCTCCGGTCTGAAGAAATCGCCGTTCTTCAGCTTCGTGGGCATCCAGGTGGCCATTTACGGAGGCCTGAAGAGCCTGTCGCTCATCATGCCGCCGCTCCCCGGACAGGTCATCGTCATGTTCATGATCATGTCCTTCTTCTCGTTCCTCATCTACTTCTCGATCGAGGAAGAAACGCTTCAGGCATTTATCAAGCCCCTGAGGGCGCTCTTGGCCGACGATGACAAAAAAGTCCTGCGGTTCGTGATCGTCTATCTCCTCGTTCCGCTTTTGGCCGGATATATAACCTTCCTGGAGGTGAAGCCGACCTTCGAACCGCCGCTGTCGCCGAGGATCACCCACCCCGAGCCTCCGACGGAGATCGACTTCAGGGGGAACACGATCAAGATCCTGGGGCTCGAAAACCCTCTGCGCAAGGACCCGGCGGCTGTTCCAGGTCTCGTGCAGGAGGGCAAAGTGATCTATTTCCAGAACTGTTTCTTCTGCCACGGAGCTGACCTGGACGGACGCGGGAACTTTGCCCAGGCGTTCAACCCTCCGCCACCGCCATTCCGGGGCACAGATACGATCGCGCAGCTGCCTGAATCGTACGTGTTCTGGCGCGTGGCCAAGGGGTGGACAGGGCTGCCGGCGGGCGCTACCCCCTGGGATTCAGCAATGCCGGCGTTCGAGAACCTGCTGACCCAGGACCAGATATGGAAGGTCATTCTCTACATTTACGATGCCACCGGCAACAAACCAAGGACGTGGTGATATGCGGAAAGGGGATTCTACCATGAGGCTCTTCGTAGCCATTGTCTTATTGGTGTCGATACCGCTTATAGCGCTTCCGGAAGAGAGAGGAAAGGTCATTTACGACCAGTGGTGCTCCTCGTGCCACGGCGAGAAGGGGGACGGGAAGGGTCCTGCCGCCGATTTCGTCTGGCCGAAACCGAGGGATTTTACGAAGGGAACCTACAAATTCAAGTCCACCGGATCCGGCGAGCCGCCCGTTGACTCCGATATCGCGCGGACGATACGGCAGGGGAATCCGGGCACGTCCATGCCGCCCTGGACCCGCTTCAGCGACGAAGAGGTGAAGTCCCTCGTCGCCTATCTCAAACAGTTTTCTCCCGATACTTTTTCTATACAGGGCACGCCCATCAAGATCAATCCTCCGGGCGGAAAAGATAAGCTTATCGCGCTCGGCAAGGAGATGTACCAGTCGGGAAAGTGCTGGGAGTGTCACGGCAAGGCTGGACGCGGCGACGGCGAGAAGGGGTGGCAGGAAAAATTCAAAGACGATTGGGGCAACCGGATCTATCCGGCTGACCAGACGGCCCCTTGGGAATACCGGGCCGGCAGCGACCTGAAGGACGTGTTCAAGACGGTCACTGCCGGCTTTGACGGGACACCCATGACCTCCTACGGAGACACGGTCTCAGAGGAGAAAAGATGGGCGCTCGCGTACTTTGTCGTATCGCAGCAGCTGACGAGGAACTTGGGGCTTTCCCTGCGCGTGAAGAAGGTGAACGCCATTCCGGCAACGACCGACGACGCCGCGTGGAAGGGCGTCGAATACCTGGATATCCCCATGGCCGGGCAGGTGATCTTCGATCCCCGCGACTTCATGGCCCTTATCACGAACGCCCGGGTGAGGGGTGTGTATACCGGGTCTGAGCTTGCGGTCATGGTCGAATGGGCCGACAAGCAGCAGAACAAGGGCGGTGGCGGACTGCCCCCCGACGCGGCGCGCATACAGTTCCCCACGAAGATGACGGAAGGCGCCCGGCCATATTTCTTCATGGGGGACAAGAAGCTCGGCGTGAACATGTGGCAGTGGAATGCCGCAGACAACCTCGGAATCGAATATGCTGCGGCCGGTCAGGAGACCGTGACGAAACAGGAAAAACAGGAAGTGAAGGTCGTCGCCGCGTACACGGACGGCCAGTACAGGATACTGTTCAGGAGAGCGCTCAATGCGGCTGATGATAAACACACCCGTATCGAGATCGGCAAATTTATGCCCTTTGCGGTCACCCTCTATGACGGCCGGAACAATGAACAGGACAAGAAGGGGGCGATCTCCGCGTGGTACTATATGATGCTGGAACCGCCGACGCCGGCTACGGTGTATATTCTTCCGCCGGTCGTGTTCTTGATATTCCTAGGCATCGGCTTGCTCCTTCACAGGCAGCTTCGGAAGACAGGGTAGACGAGATGGCAAATGACATGTATAAGAAGATCATTGTCCCGGTAGACAACTCGAGCTATTCGAACTACTGCACCGATATCGCCATTGCGCTGGCGAAGCAATTCGGCTCCGAGCTGACGGGCAGCCACGTGTACAGCGCGAGCCTGCACGACAAGCGGTTCCGCGACATGGAGGTCGGCCTGCCCGGCCATTACCAGGAAGAGGAGAGGCTCCAAAAGTCGAGGAAGATCCATGATACCCTCATCGGCTCAGGCCTCAGAATGATCTCAGACGCCTATCTGGACTCCTTTAAAAAGAGATGTCAGGCATCCGATGTGTCGTTCACGTGCAGTATTACGGAGGGGAAGAACTGGTCAGAGCTGGTCAAGGAGGTCCGGAAGAACGATTACGACCTCGTGGTCCTTGGCATCCTGGGCCTTGGCGCGGTGAACGGCAACCTCATCGGGAGCGTCTGCGAGCGGGTCGTCCGAAAAGTCGCTGCCGATGTCCTCGTGGTAAAGAACGACAAACCCCTTGAAGGCAGGATCGTTGTTGCGATTGACGGGAGTCCGGATTCCTTTGCCGCCTTCAGGAAGGCATTGGACCTCACCAAGCGATTTGGTCTTGCAATCGAAGCCGTGTCCGTCTATGACCCGTACTTCCACAGGCGGGCCTTCCAGGCACTTGTGGGAGTCCTCTCAGATGAAGCCGGGAAGATGTTCCGGTTCAAGGAGCAGGAGAGAATGCATGATGAGATCATCGACGACGGGTTGGGCAAGATTTACCGGGGGCACCTGGATGAGGCGGTCCGGATGGGGCATGACAAGGGGATCGATGTCAAAAGCACCCTGCTCGCGGGTAAAGCCTACCATGAGATAGAGAAATATCTTGAACAGCAGCCGCCTTCACTCCTCGTAGTAAGCCGTTTCGGCGCGCATAAGACCGACGAGCAGGACATCGGGAACACCACGGAAAACCTGCTTCGCCTCGCTCCCTGCAATCTGCTCATTACCGGCGCATCGAGCCGGACAGATCCCGTATGAACGATCTCCACATTGTTTCCTGGAATATCACGAGACGCTGTAATCTTTCTTGCGCTCACTGCTATCTCCCCGCAGTAACGGGAATGGAGCGACCGGGTCCCGCCTCGGACACGGAACTGGCTGAAAGCGAGGCTTTCCGGCTCATCGACCAGGTCGCGGAGGTCAGTCCCGAGGTCATGCTGATCATCTCGGGAGGAGAGCCGCTCCTTCGGGAAGATGTCTTCGCCTTATCTGCCTATGCCGCGGGAAAAGGCATGATGGTCGTCCTGGGTTCGAGCGGGCTCTTGATCGATGACAAGGTTGCCCGCAGGCTTCGGGAGAGCGGGGTCTCGGGGATAAGCATCAGCCTTGATTCAATGGATTCCCGCTTGCATGACAGCATCCGCAGGCATCCGGGAGCGTGGAGGAAGGCTGTGGCCGCGATCGAGCGATGCAGAGACGCTGGACTATCGGTACAGATCAACACCGTCGTTACCCGAGGCAACTGTGGCGAATTACCGGCACTGATCGATTATTCCCGGAGCCTGGGGGCCAGGGTCTTCAGCCCATTCTTTCTTGTCTGCACGGGCAGAGGGGAAAAGCTGACGGACCTCTCTCCTTCTCAGCATGAAGAGATCCTATCGTCTGTCGTTGACCTGCAGGCGAGGTCGGGCGGCATCATGGTGCGGACGCGCTGCGCCCCTACGGTGAGACGGATCCTGTACGACAAGAACCCGGAGTCCCCGTTGCTCAAGCTGGACGCCGGACGCTGTCTCGCCGGGCTATCCTACTGCAGGATCTCTCCGGAAGGCGACGTTACTCCCTGTCCTTACATGCCCCTTTCGGCGGGCAATGTCCGGGCCCGGGCATTCGGGGACATATGGCTGAACTCCGGCCTTCTTCACTCCCTCAGGACGCCTGCTCTCAAGGGAAAATGCAGCGAGTGCGACTACCGCCTGCTCTGCGGCGGATGCCGCGCAAGGGCGTATGCGGCCTGCAAGGATTATCTGGAGGAAGATCCATGGTGTCACTATGTTCCCAGTGGAGGCAAAATGAAAATACCGCCAAGTTTTGAAGGAGAAAAATCGGAGTCAGCCCGAAGCGCCGTGAAACCGATTTGGACGAAAGAGGCCGAAGAGCGGCTCAAAAGGGTCCCCATGTTTGTCCGCGGGATGGTGCGGCGCGCGGTCGAACGCCACGCGGAAGTCCGGGGGATGCGGGAAATAACCCCCGCCTTGATGGAGGAAGTGAAGAAGAAAGGGATGGGAGGGGGATTCGGTGGAAATTGAGAAAACCTTGACAGAGCAGGAACAAAATTTCTTGCGCCGCGCGGCAAAGAGACGGACCCTTTTTCTCCTGTCCAGCATTGCCACTGTCGTCGTCGCTGCCTTGTTCCTTGCATATCACGGCCTGATCGCGAAAGACCTGAACGGGACCAGGTTCGTAATCATCCTCCTGCTCCTGCTCTCCGGCCGTTCCTATCTGCGCCTCTACAAGTGCGCTGGCATCTTTGCCAAATTGAATGCCGGTACGGCGCCTGACCGCACGAGACCCGCCTCCACCTCTTGATCCGTGGAGCAGAGAATGCGGCTTCGGGACAGCTGATCCCCGGCGAGACTCTCAGCAAAGCTCTTTAAAATGCCATTTCGTCTTTAAAATGAGGACCATCAAGAAAAACCATCCAGAACAGAATATATAACTCTTATGAAGATGCCCGACAATATATTATTTAATGCTGATGATAAAAAGAAGTTTAACTATGAACTGGCAATAATTATTGTTGTGATTGTCGCATGTTTAGTGCCATTTCTAGATAAGGCATTTAATATTGATGACCCACTGTATATATGGGCTGCTCGTCATATTCAAACTAATCCATTTGATTTTTATGGTTTTACAGTCAATTGGTTCGGGCGGGAAGAGCCCATGTTTGAGGTCATGAAAAATCCTCCTCTTGCGTCTTATTACATTGCCCTCGTATCTAGCTTATTTGGATGGGCCGAGAGAGCCATGCACTTAGCTTTTCTAATCCCTGCTGTCGCTGCAGTCATGGGAACCTATTACTTAGCAGGAGAATTTTGTTCAACACCGCTACTTTCCACACTGTTGAGTTTATTCACCCCAGTTTTTCTCTTATCAAGTACAACCGTTATGTGCGACATAATGATGTTATCTTTGTGGGTATGGGCAACACTAATCTGGATACGGGGCCTTAAAAGCGATTCGAATATAAGTTTGATTTGCGCTGCCATTCTTATCGCTCTTTGCAGCTTAACAAAATATTATGGAATATGCCTAATACCTTTAATACTCGTGTATTCATTAGTAAAAAAACGTAACATAGGGCTCTGGACACTATATTTATTAATTCCAGTTTTTATACTTGCATTGTATCAATGGATCACATTTAATCTTTATGGCAAAGGCCTTCTTATAGATGCATCGTCATATGCTCTTGCACACCAAAAGATTGAAGTCATGCAATTATTTTTGAAAAGCATAACAGGCCTTTTTTTTACAGGTGGTTGTTTTATTTCTGTTCTTTTTTTCGTACTATTCTTGCGACGGAAGATCTTGGTTATAGGCACCTCAATAACATTGCCATTAATTATCTATTATTTTTATGCGCTCGCACCGGATAAGCTTCTGTTTAATCAAAATAATAGCACGAATTGGCTTTTTATCACTCAATGTTGTCTGTTTTTAATAACGGGAACGGTCGTTCTTCTTCTTGCCTTTTTTGACCTCTGGCGACATAAAAACGCTGACTCATTGTTCCTCTTTCTTTGGATAATAGGCACATTTATCTTTTCAACATTCATCAATTGGACAATTAATGGTCGAAGCATTCTGCCGATGTTCCCGGTTATAGGAATTTTGGTGTTGCGGCACATTGAACAAAAAAGGGCATTTAATGATTTAATGTCAGCTAAGATTTTTTTCTTACCGCTTATTCCAGCACTTCTGATTGCGCTATCGGTTACCTGGGCAGATTATAAATGGGCAGACAATGCTCGTAAGGAAGCTGCTATGATTAACCATGCTTATCAGAATCAGCACGGTAACGTGTGGTTCTCAGGACATTGGGGCTTTCAGTATTACATGGAGACATATGGTGCGAAGGCACTGGATGAAACCAGAAGCATCATTACACGGGGGGATATAGTAGTTAATCCTTCGGATAATACTAATGCGTATTCTATGCCCGAGGATATGTTCAATATTATTCAAGTGTACAAAATTGCTCCCCTTCGTTGGCTATCAACATTGAACACTCATACAGGAGCAGGTTTTTACTCTTCCAAATGGGGACCTCTCCCTTTTGTATTTGGTCCCGTTCCGGAGGCAGAGTATTCCGTTTTTATGGCGAGCACTTAAGGGATATCTTTGATTCATTGGTTTCCTGATCTTGAATGTACTTTCGTATCCGACCCTCGTCCAAGTCTACCGTGCTCGCACAGTACCCTTGTGCTGAAAATCTATTCAGTTCACCGCCGAGTCATGTCGTAAGTGAATTTGATCTTTACGGCGGTGGTCTTTCCGCCCTGTACCGTCACATTCGGGATCGTTATGGTTCCCAGCGCCTCATGCCACGCTTCGACCGTGTAGACTCCGGGTACGATGTCCCCGATCGAGAACACACCTTGTTCATCGGTAAGAGCAGCATAAGGATGGTCCATCACAACGACGAAAGCCTCCATCCAGGGATGGCAATCGCAATTCAGTTCAATCACGCCGGTTCTCGTGAAGGTCTTGGTCAGGGAAGAGCCTCTCTCGGGCAGTGCGGTGTTGAACATCGTCTTTCCTTTTACCCGGGCATAAACATGTATCGTATGCAGGACGGGATCTTCGTTCTTGACGATAAGATTGTTTCCCTTAAACCCTACGCTCACATGGGGTGAAAAAGTGCATTTTGAATCGGTTATCATTACCGGTTCTCCGGGGATCGCTTTCCCGCCCTTGACATCTTTCAGATAGACAACCGCGTTCTTTATCTTTTTCTCCTTGCTGATAATATATTTTTCAGTCCGTAGCTGTTTCCCGCAGTACAGCACGTCTGAACTGATCGTGAATGTCTTGTCCATGGGGACTACATCTCCGGCAAACTCGACCGTTCCTTCTATGTTTCCCCCGTTCTTGAAACCGACGGTTTCATACGCAAAGGAGGGAAATGCATAAGAGAACAACAATGCCAACGCGCTTGCAATAATGTGCGCTTTCTTCATAATTTGCCTCCTTATGATATGCGTTTTCCCTTCTTTATACATAAGAAGTATAGCACACTTATTAGTAAATCCCCGATTTTAGAAATGCTCAAGCTCTAGTTTTGGACGGTAACAGATCATGAGCGACGGGGAAAATGCTCAGGTTCGAGCCATAGACTCCTTAGGAACGGTTTTAAACTCGATGCCTGCCTCGATGCAGCTTCACCGGAGGGCAGTACCTCGCGGTCGGAAAAAAAAGAAAGTAATTTGCATAATCAATACCAGATCTGTCCTTTTTTATCCTTGACTCTCTGGGAGGATGTGCTATAGTTTTCTTAAAAGAGGACATATGCTGTCCCGTATAAAGCGGGAAGCGAGGTCCTGAGAGGATGTTTTTGTATTATGAATCATAAAGAAAGGGGGCAACGACCATGGCGACCGCAAAGGTGATAGACGAAAAGGGGTACCTCCTGGAGGTATACCGGGATCTTCATGATATGATAGGGAGAATCGACACACTCCGCAAGGACCTTTTTGCGATTTACGGAGGGGAAGGCAAGGTGTTCAAAGCTCATGACAGGCAACTGCTAGAATTGGCGGACTATATCGGGTGGAAGCTCATGATCCTGGAGAAGGGCACGGGCTTTGACTGGAAAGAGGCCGGTGAAAGAGACGTTGAAAGCATTGTTTCCGTACGTCCGCCCGAATTTGCGGGTCTGGACTTCTCCGGCGGGTATATGGGCGGATAGGGTTAGGCGGATTTTTTCGTTCCATGGTTTGAAGCCGGCGGGATTTTTTCCCGCCGGTTTTTTGTTTGCCATCTCGTTAAAGCAGGTTTCTTGATAGAGGCCCTGTGAAAAGAGGTTTTTTCAAGACTGTCGTTGCAAGAGACAAAAAACAGCGCCTCATCAAACAGCGTGGCGGCGAAGAGGCAAAGAATAGCAAAAAATTTCATTGTTTGAACCATGGAATTTCATATCCTTGTGCCAAGTCGGAAGGTAGGATGCTTCAAGATTGAACTGGCAGGGCCAATAGCAAGAAGATGCGCTGCGGGTGCAGGAGGACCATCTGCAACCAGGGTATTTTCTTTGGAATGTACTGTCGGTGTATCGAAAAAAAAGGAGGATCGGCAGGTACCGATCCTCCTTAGCACTACCGCTTCAGCATGCGTTAGTCTTTCGCATGGCACTTGTTGCAGAGCTGGCGCTGATAAGCCGAGAACTTCGTGACGTTATA
>Ga0187778_10000246_pt1 | contig 39486 bp, 40 predicted proteins | sample 1015_Q2_SP5_20_M_FD_132418 | JGI IMG/M metagenome (GOLD analysis project Ga0187778, IMG submission 132418) | Tropical peat soil microbial communities from peatlands in Department of Meta, Colombia - 1015_Q2_SP5_20_MG | ecosystem: Environmental > Terrestrial > Soil > Wetlands > Peat | place...
ATCTGAATTGCACAAACTTTAATCCCATTCGCCGTGAAGTCAACCACCGGAAGTACATCACTCGGGCCGCGCCGCGGGCCATTTGGGCCCTGCCGACTGGCCGCCGCTAACCCGCCGGAAAGCACCAGCGCCATCCTGGCCAAACGGGCAATGCATCGGTCCTAATGGCCAGGATCGAGCCCAGTCGCACGGCCGCGGTCCGGCTGAACGCCGCCCAGGATTCAGCCCGTCGATCCCGTATAATCGACCCATTCTCCTGCCTGTCCAGGTCGTGCCCATGGCTGCCAGTCTCGAACAGATCGTTGCCGCTGCCCGGCGTCGTATGGCGGAACGTCGCGCTGTGTCGGCCAAGGGCCTCTGGGAAAAACAAGCTGCCGCTCACCGGCCGCGTGGCTTTCGCCGCAGCTTGCTTGACGCATCTCGAACCGCGCCTGCGATTATCGCGGAGCTCAAGAAGGCCTCCCCCTCGAAGGGGCTGATCCGATACGATTTCCCCGTGGCCGCGCTGGCGCGTGAACTGGAGAAGGCGGGAGCGGCGGCCCTTTCGGTTCTGACCGACCAACAATTCTTCCAGGGCTCGCTGGAGAATCTGCAGGTGGCGTCGGCGAATACGGAGCTGCCCTGCTTGCGCAAGGACTTTATCGTCGACCCCTCGCAGATTCCGGAAGCGCGGGCTCACGGCGCGGACGCCATCTTGCTGATCGTGGCGGCGCTGGCCCAGGACGAACTCCTGCGCCTGGCAGGGCAGGCGCGCGATTACCAGATCGACGTTCTGTGCGAAGCCCACAACCAGGCCGAACTGGAGCGGGCGCTGGATGCGGGATGTGACCTGGTAGGCGTGAACGCGCGCGACCTGCGGACTTTCCAGGTGGATCTGCGCACAGCTTTCCAGCTGGCGGAGAAGCTCCCACCCGGCGTGGTGGCGGTCGCCGAAAGCGGGATTCGCTCGGGCAGCGACATTGCCCAGTTGCGAGCGGCAGGCTACCAGGGATTCCTGATCGGCGAGTCGCTGATGATGGCTGCGAGTCCGGGCCAGGCATTACGCGAGTTTCTGGCGCAAGCTGCGGTGGCGAGCGCCCAGCCCTAAGACCGGAACCGGTCGATGGGCGAGTTCTGCTGCCGAACAACCGACGATTCACCACTAACGACGGTTCGTATGACCTGGGTCAAAATTTGCGGCACGACCAATCTGCAGGACGCCCTGCTCGCGGTGGAGGCGGGCGCGGACGCCCTGGGTTTCGTATTTTACGAGAAGAGCCCCCGGCGGGTGGATGTGAAGACGGCCCGGGAAATTGTTCGCGGGTTACCCGAGCGGGTCGAGAAAGTCGGAGTATTCGTCGATCAGTCGGCGGCGAGAATCCGCGAGATCATGGCGCATGCTCGCCTCACGGCGGCGCAGTTGCACGGCGAAGCCACGGTAGCCAGCATCGTTGCCTCCGGCGGAACCATGAGAAAAGCCATCGCGGCCGACAAACTGATCTTCGTCGTGCCCGGCGAGAAACTGTCAGACGAGGGGTTCCTGCTTTCCGGGGCCATGAAAAAAGAGGCTTTTGCGCTTCTGTTGGATTCAGGCACCGGCTCCGTGCTGGGCGGAACGGGAAAGAAGTTTGACTGGGAGAAGGCGAGCGGGGCCGTACAGGCCCTGAGTTTCATCGTCCCGGTTATCGTGGCTGGCGGCCTCAGCCCGGGCAACGTGCGCGAAGCAGTAAGGCTCTTTCAACCCTTCGGCGTCGATGTGGCATCCGGTGTCGAGACGGCGCCCGGCAAGAAAGATCCGGAGAAGGTGCGGGAATTCGTACTGGCAGTTCGCCAAGCGAGGCAGAGCGCATAGGATGGCAACACCGAGGCTTCAACCGCGAAGCACCAAGTCCGTCGACTCGGCTCCTTCCCAGCGACGCAAACCTGTACTTGCGCCGGGCGTGCTCGACAACAAAAAGGCGGCAGCGGAAGCCGGCCGTTTCGGCGTTTACGGCGGACGCTACGTTCCCGAAACGCTGATGGCGGCGCTCGAGGAACTGGAAGGTGCCTACGAGAAGGCGAAACGGGAGGCCCGATTCCAGAAGCGGCTCGACCTCCTGTTGCGCACCTACGCGGGCCGCCCCACGCCATTGTTCTGGGCTCACCGGCTCTCGGAAAAACTGGGCGGGGCCAAAGTCTACCTGAAGCGCGAAGATCTCCTGCACACCGGGGCCCACAAGATCAACAACTGCCTCGGCCAGGCGCTGCTGGTGGAGCGCATGGGAAAGCACCGGGTGATTGCCGAAACCGGCGCGGGGCAGCACGGCGTGGCCACGGCAACCGTCTGCGCTCTGTTTGGGTTCGAGTGCGTGGTCTACATGGGTACGGAGGACATGCGACGGCAGGAACTGAACGTCTTCCGCATGCGCTTGTTGGGGGCGGAAGTGCGTGGGGTTTCGTCGGGCTCGTGCACGTTAAAAGATGCCATCAACGAGGCCATGCGCGACTGGGTGACCAACGTGCGAACGACGCATTACCTCCTGGGAAGCGTGCTGGGAGCGCATCCCTATCCGACCATGGTGCGGGATTTTCACCGGGTGATCGGGCGGGAGACCCGGAACCAGATCCTGAAGGCGGAGGGCAAGCTGCCGGCGGCGATTATCGCGTGCGTCGGCGGGGGATCAAACTCCATCGGGATCTTTCATGACTTTGTGCAAGACAAGAAAGTGCAATTGATCGGAGTCGAGGCCGGGGGGCGTGGCGAACAGTTGGGCGAACACGCCGCTCGGTTCCGCGGTGGTTCTCCCGGAGTGCTGCAGGGAACCTTCTCCTACGTGCTGCAGGACAAAGCCGGTCAGATTGCCACGACCCATTCCGTTGCAGCGGGTCTCGACTACCCCTCGATAGGGCCGGAGCACGCCTGGTTGAAGGACCTGGGCCGGGCAGAGTACGTGCCCGCGTCGGACGCGGAGGCGCTGGAAGCGACCACCCTGCTGGCGCGGACGGAGGGGATTATTCCCGCCCTGGAGTCGGCGCACGCGGTGGCGGAGGTGATCAAGCGCGCGCCCAAGATGAAGAAGTCGGAAGTGGTGGTGGTGAATATTTCGGGCCGCGGGGATAAGGACATCGGCATTCTCCGGGAATATCTGCAACCGGACTGAGGGCTGGTCGGCAACTGTCGATTTTCAATCGCCGGGGGATGGGGTTCAATCGAATGTCAGCATGCCAGAGATCTTATGCCTTTCTGCTTTGAGCGCCACCCTTCCCTGGTGGCATATGTGACGTGCGGCGATCCGGACTTGGCGACCACTCGGGACGTGGTATTGGCCTCGATTGCGGCCGGAGCGAGTGTGGTCGAACTGGGCGTGCCGTTCAGCGATCCGCTGGCGGACGGGCCGGTCATCCAGCGTGCGAGCGAGCGAGCGCTGAAACAGGGGACCACGCTCGGGCGGGTGCTCCGGCTGGCGGCGGAGGTTCGTGAACGGTCCCAGTCGGCGGGGCTGATCGTTTTCTCCTATGTGAATCCGATCCTGCGCCTGGGGCTGGAGAAATTCTGCAGGGTGGCCCGGGCCGCGGGCCTCGACGGCGTCCTGGTAACCGACCTGCCCGTCGAAGAAGCCGGGGAATACATCCAGGCAATGCGGAGACATGACCTGGCCTCGATTTTCCTGGCCGCGCCCACCAGCACCGACGAGAGGCTGCGGAGGATCGTCGATGTTTCCCGCGGCTTTGTGTACGCCGTCTCGCGAACCGGAGTGACGGGGGCGCGCCAGCAACTGTCGCAGGACGCGAGCCGCCTGGTGCGGCGCCTGCGGCGCTACACCCGGCTGCCCATCGCAGTGGGCTTCGGAATCTCGACACCCGAACAGTTCCAGAGCGTGGGCGCGTACGCCGACGGCGCGGTCGTGGGCAGCGCGATTGTCGAGACCATGGAACGCAACCGCGGCCGTGAGGCGGCGAGTGTGGGAGAATTTGTGAAGAAGCTGGTCGCGCGTAGCTCGACTCCAAGCCCGTAACCGCCAGGCGGTCCGCCTTGGCTGCAGGCTACCGGCGATTAGCGACTGATGGCTATGGATATCGCTGACTGGCGAAAGATAATCGATGAGATCGACCGCAAGTTAGTCGAGAGCCTGAACCGGCGGGCGCGGGCGGCCCAGGAGATCGGACGGTTGAAGCGGACTACCGACCTGCCGGTATACGAACCGGAGCGGGAGCGGATCGTGCTCGAGCACGTGCAAGGGTGCAACGCAGGGCCGTTGCAGCATCGTCACCTGGTGCAGATCTACGAGCGCATCCTGGACGTAATGCGCAACATCCAGAAGGAAGAAATCGTCGACGGCGATTCCCCGGTGCAGCAGGAAACGGAGTTGGAAGCAAATGACTAGAGAGGCGGACACCGGCATCCATTCAGGCGTATCCGACGGGAACTGCCGTGCAGCGGCGTATACCGACAGGCTGAAGCCCGAAGCCTGAGGCCAGAAGTTCGAGAGCTGAGTTTCTATGATTGTTGCCATGCAAGAGGACGCCAGCGAAGACCAGATCCAGCAGGTCATCGATCATCTGGTGAGGATGGGCTTTGAAGTTCACCGTTCCACGGGGGCGCATCAAACCGTGCTGGGCGCCGTGGGCGCGCGCGCTGAATGCGATGTTCGCAACTTCGAGTTGCTTCCTGGCGTGCAGCAGGTGCACCGCATCAGTTCACCCTACAAACTGGCGGGACGATCCTTCCGCCCGGAGGGAACGGTGATCCGCCTGCGCAACGGAGTGGAAATCGGCGGCAAAGACGTCGTGGTGATGGCGGGTCCGTGCTCGGTAGAGTCGCGAGAGCAGATCTTCGAGGTGGCGCAACACGTGGCCGCCGCCGGCGCTCGCATCCTGCGGGGCGGAGCCTTCAAGCCCCGGTCTTCTCCATACTCCTTCCAGGGCCTCGGGGTGGAGGGATTGAAACTGCTGCGGGAGGCGGCCGACCAGAACCACCTGCTGGTGATCAGCGAGGTGATGGAGATCTCGCAGATCCCGCTGATGGAGCCTTACGTCGACATCCTGCAAGTAGGCGCGCGCAACATGCAGAATTTTAACTTGCTGCGCGAACTGGGCAAGACGCGCAAGCCCGTGCTGCTGAAGCGCGGTATCGCGGCCACCTTGGAAGAACTGCTGCTCTCGGCCGAGTACCTCATGGCCGGCGGCAACTACGAGATTGTGCTGTGCGAACGAGGAATCCGCACGTTTGAGACGTACACGCGCAACACCATGGATATCTCGGCGATCCCCATCATCCACAAGCTGTCGCACTTGCCCATGACCGCCGACCCATCGCACGGCACGGGCCGGAGAGACAAGGTGGCGCCGATGGCGCGGGCTTCCCTGGCCGCCGGAGCCGACGCCCTGCTGATCGAGGTCCACGGCCATCCCGATACGGCACTCTCAGACGGAGCCCAGTCACTGTTTCCTGGGCAGTTCCGGGACCTGATGAACCAGTTGCGGGTGATCGCGCCCGCCGTGGGCAGAACCATGGCTTGAGCAATTGTCGACTGTGGTTTTCGAGGGCCAACGGACCAGCCGTTACTGATGGGACGTAAGCAATTGTTTCCGCTGCTAGCAGACAGTCGGTTGTGGTCTGGACGGCGCGTGCTGTACGGGAGGCAGGCCGCGTAATTCAACCACCGATCGAACTTCGACGATCTCTTCCATGCCTGTTCGACAAATCACCATCATCGGAACCGGCCTGATCGGCGGATCATTGGGACTGGCGCTCAAGAAGCACAAGTTTCTTCGTAAGATTGTGGGTTGTGACCGCGCGTCGGTAGTGGAGCGGGCGCAGGAATTGGGAGCGATCGATGAGGGTCACACCAATCCCGCCGACTCGGTCCGGGGCAGCCAGGTAGTGGTTCTAGCCACTCCGGTCAGCGGCATCGTCGACCTGATCGAACGGCTCGGACCGGCGCTGCCCCCTTCGACTCTGCTGACCGACGTGGGTAGCACCAAAGCTGAGGTGGTGGCCCGCGCTGTTAAAGTCTTCGGCGGTCAGGTGGGACAACGATTCCTGGCGGGACATCCCATGGCCGGGAAGGAGCAGTCGGGGGTGGAGTTTGCGGACGCCGACCTGTTTCAAGGCGCGGCCTGGTTCTTTACTCCGCTGCCTGGTCAGAAGGTGTACGAAGGCTTGTCAGGAGAGTTTGTGGAATGGGTGGAGAAGCTGGGTGCGCGAAGCGCGTGCCTGGATGCCGCCGAGCACGACCGGCTCTGCGCCTGGATCAGCCATCTGCCACAAATGATATCCACTGCACTCGCGGCCTCTCTGGTGGATGAGTTCGGAGAGAATGCACCACTTCTTGAGGCCGGCGGACGCGCCCTACGTGAGATGACGCGAATATCGGCGAGCCCGTACTCTATGTGGCGCGATGTTGCCCTGACCAATAGAACCAACATCGCCGCTGCCCTGCACACACTCGAACAACGCCTGGCCCATATCCGCGAGAACCTGGACTCGCGCGAACTGGAGGCTGAATTCGACAGAGCCCACCACTTGCGCAAGCCGATGCCGGCGAAAAAGAAGGTGCCCGCGCCGAAATGAGGAGAAGCCGTGCCGACCTATGTAGCCCTGCTTCGCGGTGTCAATCTTGGCGGTCACAAGAAGATCAACATGGAGCCGCTTCGGACGTCATTTGCCAGGCTCGGCTTCGAAGACGTGCAAACCTACATCCAGAGCGGGAACGTGATCTTCAAGACCGACGCCATGTCGGCCGCGGAGGTGGCGAGGCGGGTGGAAGACAAGATCCTTAGCGACTTCGGATTCTCAGTCCCGGTGATTCTGAGAACCGCAGCAGAGCTCGGCAAAACCCTTCAGAACAATCCCTTCACCCAGCCCAAGGGAATCGAGCCTGCCAAGCTCCACGTGTTTTTCCTGTCCGGCACTCCGGCTAAGGCGGCGGTGCGGGAACTGGAAGGGCTGCGGATCGGGACGGCCCGGTTACGGTGTTGCGGCCGGGAGGTCTATCTCCACACTCCGGACGGCTTCGGCAGAACCAAACTGCCCAACCTCGACAAGGTACTTTCCGTCATTGCCACAGCGCGGAACTGGAACACCGTAAACAAGCTCCACGAACTGGCTTCGGGAAGACAAAGCTTGGGCTCGTAAGAGAGGGGATCGGTATCTCTCGGCACTCCTGGGGGGAATTTCCGTTAGAATTCGATTGCTATGCACAAGGTTGTCACTAACGCCGATGAGGCGATTCGGGACGTCTTTGACGGCGCTACCATCATGGTCGGTGGCTTCGGATTGTGCGGGATGCCGGAGAATCTGATTCGGGCGCTCGCTCGCAAGGGAGCGAGGAACCTGACCACCATCAGCAACAACGCCGGTGTGGACGGCTTCGGCATGGGCCTGCTGCTCGCCCACGGACAGATCCGCCGCCACATCGGGACATATGTCGGAGAGAACAAACTGCTCGAAGAAATGGTCCTCAAGGGGCAAGTGCAACTGGACCTCGTGCCGCAGGGAACCTTCTCCGAGCGCATCCGCGCCGGGGGTGCGGGCATTGCCGGGTTCTACACCCCGACCGGAGTGGGAACGATGGTGGCCGAGGGTAAGGAGACACGAGAATTTGACGGGCGCATGTATGTTCTGGAGCGAGCCCTGACCGCAGACTTTGCGTTCGTGAAAGCCTGGAAAGGAGACCGTTGGGGAAACCTCGTCTACCGCAAGACCGCTCGGAATTTCAATCCCATGATGGCCACGGCCGCCAAGGTGACCATCGCTGAGGTCGAGCAACTGGTGGAAGTGGGTGAACTCGATCCCGACACGGTGCACACTCCCAGCGTGTTCGTGAAACGCATCTTTCAGGGCGAGGTGTTTGAGAAAAGGATCGAGAAGAGAACGGTGCGGAAGGCCGTAGCGAGTGCGTAGCCCAATGAGCCGTGGGCGTGCGAGTTCAGCAGCGTGAGATAGACAACTGAGAACGGGGGACTGGGACCAGGACGATGGCGACCATAGCAAAACCCGGCAAGGACCTGGAAAAACGCGACCGGATCGTGAAGCGTATCGCTCGCGAGTTGCGCGATGGCTACTACGTCAACCTGGGGATCGGCATGCCCACACTGGTGGCGAATTGTGTCCCGCCCGGCATGGACGTCATCCTGCAAAGCGAAAATGGCATGCTGGGCATCGGGCCTTACCCGATGGAAGGACTTGAAGACGCCGACCTCATCAATGCCGGCAAGGAGACCGTGACTGAAATCCCCGGCACCGCATACTTCTCGAGCGCCGATTCCTTTGCCATGATTCGCGGCGGGCACATAGATCTGAGCGTGCTCGGTGCCATGGAAGTGGATGAGGAAGGCAACCTGGCGAATTGGATGATCCCGGGAAAAATGGTCAAGGGCATGGGCGGAGCGATGGACCTGGTGGCGGGGGCGCGGCGCGTCATCGTCGCCATGGAACATACCACCCGTGACGGCCAGCCGAAGATTCTGAGAACATGCACGCTGCCCCTGACCGGTGTGAAGGTTGTGCACACGATCGTTACCGAGATGGCGTACATTCAAGTGACGCCGACCGGCCTCCTGTTGGAGGAAATCGCGCCCGGGTTGACCGTGGATGATGTACAAGCCGTGACCCAGCCGACGCTGATCATTAGCCCGAGGCTGAGGGTGATGGAAGGATGAACGGTTTGACCGCCGTTGGTCGTAAGCTTCTGCCGCCGTCCTCAACCCGAATCGCCGGGGCGCGGAAAAATCCGGTTTAGGGCCAACGCTGCAGCAGAGGCTTGGGGGAAACGGCCTTTGGCTGGCGAGTGCCGCAGGAGGCTCTCCGGCAAGACCTTCTGGCCCTCCCGCAGATTCTTATTCTGTCACCGGCCTGTCGATAGCAAGGCATTCCCTACAAACGGAACGGCGCACTGAGCAGTCGGGCCGGCAGGGTGACAATTGCCCACACCAGCGCCAAGGCGCCGTGCACCGCGATGCCGATCAGCCGGAACGGCAGCAGAATGAGCCAAACGAAGGGATAGGCGATCAGCGCCAGAAGCGCGAGCGGCCAGCAGATCACGAACAGAACACACCACAGCAGGAAAGTGAACACGACCCACCTCCCGGACCCCTCCAGCGTAATGTACGCAAAGCACGCCGAAAAGGTTCCGCGTCACCTGCCTGCGTTTGCGAGGTATTTCTGGAGGAAGGCCAGCGTGCGCTGGCCTGCATCGCGCCAGGTCTCCCCGTCAAATCCGTGGCCCACCCCTGGATAGATCTGCATCTCGTAGGGAATGCCGTGCTTTTCGAGCATGCGCTGGAGATGGTGAGCCTCGTCCACCGGAACCGTCGGGTCGGCCTCGCCGTGCAGGATCAGTGTGGGGCAGAGACGACGCATGAAGAGCTTCATCTCTTTAGGAAAGCCGCCGAAGAAGTCGACCACCGCCTGAACCCGCGGATCAACCGAGGCGACGGATAGGGCGAGATACGCACCCAGCGAGAAACCGAGCAGGCCGATTTTTTCTGGATCGACTTGCCGTTGCCCTTCGACGTAGCCGACCGCGTCCCAAAGCGCCTTCCCCCAGAGCGGGAAGTGGCGGACCATGCTTCCCCTGTCGGTAATGCCGGTGGTGCCGGTGCGTTCGAAGTAATGCGGGATGTAGACGGCAAACCCCCGGGCGGCTAACCAAACCGCGGGTTCGGTCATCGAAGCATGGCCGCCGCCAGAACCATGCAGTCCGATCACGGCGGGGAAGCGCCGGGTGTCCCCCTGCGGGACGAAGCAGTCAATCGAAATGGCCTTACCCCCGGAATCGAAGGTGGAACGGAATGGCGCAACTGCAAGCATGGGTGACGGGAGCGCAGCGACTAGCGACGAACCACTTCAGTCTGCTCCACCAGCCGGCGCAACGATTCTTCATAGGGCGCCCGCGCGATGCCGCGCTCGGTGATGATAGCGGCCACATAATTCGCAGGGGTGACATCGAAGGCCGGATTATCGACGTCCACACCGTCGGGCACAATCTGCCGTCCCGCGATGTGCGTGACTTCCTTCCCATCGCGCTGCTCGATCGGGATCTTGTCGCCGTGCGCAGTTTCCAGGTCGACGGTCGAAATGGGGGCGGCAACATAGAAGGGGATGCCGTGTTCCTTGGCGAGTACCGCCAGGGTGTAAGTACCAATCTTGTTGGCAACGTCGCCGTTGGCGGCGATGCGGTCTGCACCCACCACAACCGCGCCAATCTTTCCTTGCTTCATCATCGCCCCCGCCATGTTGTCGGAGATGACCGTGGTTGGGATACCGTCCTTCATCAGCTCCCAGGCGGTAAGTCGCGAGCCTTGCAGAAACGGCCGCGTCTCGTCCGCGTAGACGTGGATTTTCTTGCCTTGTTCCACAGCTGCGCGAATGACGCCGAGCGCAGTTCCGTAGCCCGCCGTGGCCAGAGCACCAGCGTTGCAGTGGGTTAGAACGCTGCCGCTGGCCGGCATGAGGGTGGCGCCGTGGCGGCCCATGGCCTGGTTGGCGGCGATATCTTCGGCATGCATGCGCTGGGCTTCCTCGATAAGCGCCTGCTTGATCTCGGGCAGGGGGCGCAGGCGCAGCAATTCAAGCTTGTCCCGCATACGGCGGATAGCCCAGAACAGGTTTATCGCAGTGGGACGCGTCTCCCCGATAATGCCTGCAATCTGCTCGAATTCGGCTTTCAGTTGGGCCAGGTTCGGAGCGCTGGAATTCTTCACCCCGAGAGCGATTCCCATGGCCGCCGCCACACCGATAGCAGGCGCGCCTCGGACCACCATGTTGCGGATGACATCCGCCACCTGCTGATGCGTGGTGCAGGTGACATAGGTCTCTTCCGTCGGCAGTCGGGTCTGGTCGAGGAAGCGTACACCCGAGTCGGTCCATTCGAGAGTAGTAATCACCAGTTCTCAGCTCGCAGCCGGTTCCCAGTTTCCAGTTTTAGGAAAGTGTCGAAACTGGAAACCTGAACTCGAAACTAGAACCTGTGCGCCTCACACCGCACCCGTGGCTTATTCGTCACGGCAGGTTGGCCGCAGAGTTCGCACGTTGCTCCCACCGCAAGCACAGAGGGGGAGGTATCCTGGTTCTGCAACAGGTGTTCTCTCCGCACGTCGCTCGCCCGAAAGATAGCTACGAAGGGAGCAGGAAAAGCAGCTTTTTCCACCGCCGGACGGCCCCCGGCTTCTTCGCGTTCCACCAGGCACATGACGCCCACGACTTTGAAACCGAATCCCCGGGCAGCCTCAATGGCCTGAACCGTGGATGCACCAGTAGTGCAGACATCGTCGACGATGACAACCCGAGCCCCCTTCTCCCGGAACCCTTCGATCCGTTGCCCCGTGCCGTGTTGCTTGTCGCCCTTGCGGACCAGGAAACCATGAATCGTTCCGCTGGTCACGGATACGGCAACCACCAGGGGATCGGCTCCCAGGGTGAGGCCTCCGATGGCCTGCGGGCTCCAGCCGCGGGCGCGGATCTCCTCCAGAAAGACCTGCCCGGTGAGTTGGGCGCCGCGCGCGTGCAAGGTGGTGGTGCGGCAGTCCACGTAGTAATCGCTGCTCCCTCCGGCAGACAGCTTGAACTCGCCCAGCTTGAAGGACTTGCCGGCGAGCAGGCGCAATAGTTCCTGGCGTGCGGCCATGAAATCTCCAAGATACCACGGGAGACAGGCCGACGACGCCGGGCCTCTCGCCTCGGCTCCGGCTCCGGCTCTTTCTACTGATTCAGACGCTCCAGGTGACGAAAGCCGTCTGTGGCTGAAAACAACGCGACCGAAATCGTGGCATTGTAGGCGATGTGCATCAGCAGAGTGGAGGCGACCGACTTTCTATACGCGCGCACCGCGGTCAGCGTGAGGCCGACCAGGAAGATTATGAGTACCGGTCCCCAGGAGTACATCAGTTGTGAGCCGTGGATGCCCGCAAAGGCCAGAGCGGTCAGAACCACCGCCGCCGGAACCCGCAGCCGCCGGGCTAGGACAGGGTAGAGAAATCCGCGAAAGAACAGTTCTTCGAGCAGGGGGGCAACGGTAATGCCGAATAGCGAAAGCAGCCAGGCTTGCCGCGGGGTTTGGAAGAACTGGTCGATGGGAAGTTTCTTCGGCATCGGGAGCACGCGGGCAAACAGCTGGAGTCCGAGGGAGAGCGCCACTCCGCACACCAGAAACAAGCCCCAGTTCCGCGGCCAGTTCCAGCGGATGGACCCGGCAACTTGAGCGCGGCTGGTGTCGCCGGCGAGCTCGTACATCACTCCGAGCACGATCAGGTAAGCCACCAACTGCGACAGGACGATGAGGTCCGGGCGCTGGGCCACTTCGACCCAGGGAACACGCGAATACAGGTAACGGTGCGCTGCAAAGCTGACCGCAAACAAGGAAAGGACGATCGTGAGGACGGTGATGATCGCCAGAGCCAGGACGTCCCATCCGGTCCAGCGGGGGTTCTCCACCGGTGGTACAGGGACACCTGGCTCGATGGGGTCGCCGCTTGGCCGCTCAGTTGCTGCCATCGTCGGTTCCGGCAGGGGGTTGTGTGAGGACGACAAGACTGGACTCCCGGAAAAAGCGCTGGTTTCGACTTTACACGAGATCGAAACCGGTTTTTGGAAAACTCGTGACGCTGAACCGTCCGAGGAAAATCGGCAGGAGGTGGAGGCATCGCGCTGAAAACTTTCTCGCGTCCCGGGGTCAGACACTCCTGCTACAGGACGGTTTGACAAGAAGCGCACCGGCTCCGACCCTTCGAGACCGAACCCATGGCTTGCAGGCCCGCCCATACTAAGAATTGCGCTTTCCGGTTCTTACATGTAACCCATTTCAAGGTTAAGGTTTTTCTGGCGCCTTCTCCAGCGGCCCAAAGATTTGCAGAAGCAGCAAGGGGTGAGACGTATCCCGGAACTTTCTCCCTATATGGGAACCTGAAGGTCTCCAGCCCGATCAGGCGCGCTTACAGATTCCGTTGCCGGCAAAATAACGAGCCAGGGCTTGGCCGGTATACGACTTCTTCACGCGGGCCACTTGTTCCGGGGTGCCTTGGGCCACAATGCGTCCCCCATCTTCGCCACCCTCGGGGCCGAGGTCGATGATCCAGTCGGCGTTACGGATTACGTCGAGATTGTGCTCGATGATGATGACCGTGTTGCCCAGGTCTGTCAGACGGTGCAGGACGTCGAGCAGCTTCTTGACGTCGTCGAAGTGCAGGCCCGTGGTGGGCTCGTCCAGCAGGTAGAGAGTTTTGCCGGTCTGCCGCTTGCTGAGCTCGCGGGCCAGTTTGATGCGCTGCGCCTCGCCTCCAGAGAGCGTCACAGCGGACTGGCCCAGATGGATGTAGCCCAGGCCGACATCCACCAGCGTGTGCAGCTTCTGCTTCACCTGCGGGATGTTTTCCAGAATCTGCAGCGCATCCGAGACGGGCGTCTCCAGCAGATCGGCGATGGAACAGCCCTTGTACTTTACGGCCAGGGTTTCATGGTTGTAGCGGCGGCCACCGCAGACTTCGCAGACAACGTAGACGTCGGGGAGGAAGTTCATCTCGATCCGTCGCTGTCCTTCTCCCTGGCAGGCCTCGCACCTGCCGCCGGACACGTTGAACGAAAACCGGCCCGGCTTGTAGCCTCGTTCGCGGGACTCCGGCAGCATGGCGTAAAGATCGCGGATCTGGGCAAAGACCCCGGTGTAGGTTGCGGGATTCGAACGCGGCGTGCGCCCAATCGGCGACTGGTCAATGCGGATTACCTTGTCCACGGCCTCGGCGCCCAAGATGGCCTTGTGCAAGCCTGGTTCCTCGCGTGAACGGTAGAGCTGGCGGGCCAATGCGCGGTAGAGAATATCGTTGATCAGGGTGGACTTGCCCGAGCCGGAGACGCCCGTTACTACGATCATCACCCCGAGGGGAAAGGCGACATCCAGATTCTTGAGGTTGTTTTCCCGCGCTCCCAGCACCGAGATGGCGTGGCCATTGGGGCGTCGCCGCTCTGGACGCATCTCGATTTGCACCGTGCCGGAGATGTACGCGCCGGTGAGCGAATCGGGTTCCTGCATGATTTCGGCGGGTGTGCCGTGGGCCACGAGACGGCCTCCGTGCCGTCCGGCGCCGGGGCCAAGATCGATGACATAGTCGGCGCGGCGAATTGTTTCTTCGTCATGCTCGACCACAAGCACGGTGTTGCCCAGCTCGCGCAGGTTCTCGAGCGCCACCAGCAGCCGGTTGTTGTCGCGATGATGAAGTCCGATGGAAGGTTCATCCAGCACGTAGAGCACTCCGCGCAGCTTGGAACCGATTTGGGTTGCCAGCCGGATGCGCTGCCCCTCGCCGCCCGAAAGCGTCGCTGCCGAACGGTCGAGAGAGATGTAGCCCAGCCCGACTGCGTTCAGAAACTGCAGCCGCTCCACGATTTCGTGCACGATCCGACCCGCGATGATCTCCTCCCGGCCACTGAGTTTGATCTTCTGCGCCGTCTCGACAGCGCGCGAGACGGGCAGCCCGGTGAAATCGGCGATCGACATGCCATTTACCTTGACCGCCAGGCTTTCCCGGCGCAGACGCTTGCCCTGACAGGCCGGACACTCCGTCGCGGACATGTAGTCCAGCAGCCACTCCCGGTAACCGTCCGAGGTGGACTCTTCCAGGCACTGTTTCAGATAGCCAAGAATGCCGGTGAATCCGGTTCTGCCGTTACGGCCGGCTTCTCCGTAGAGCAAGAGATTCTGAATTTTCTCCGGGAATTTCTCAAACGGCGTGCTGAGCTCGAAGCCGTGCGCGGCAGCCACCATCTGCAGCATGTGCTGCAGGTTCTGCGAGCCGGAGCCGGGGCCGAGACCACCGTCGAGCAGGGGCTTCGACCAGTCCACCATGACCTTCGCCGGGTCGAAGTCAAACTTGCTGCCCAAACCGTGACATTCAGGACAGGCACCGTAGGCGCTGTTGAACGAGAAAGAACGGGGTTCGAGTTGGGGCACGTCGATGCCGCAGTCGGGACAAGCTAGGCGCGAGGAGTAGAGCGTCTCCTCGCCGCCCACTACCGCCACCTGCACGAGGCCGCCGGCCAGCTTCATGGCCAGGCCCACCGACATCTCCAGGCGATGCTCGATTCCGGGCTTCACCAGCAGCCGGTCGATCACCACCTCGATGGTGTGATTCTTGCGCTTGTCCAGATCGATTTCGTCATCGAGGTTCACCAGCTCCCCGTCAACCCGGGCGCGCGTGAAGCCGTGCTGCACCAGCTTCTCCATCTCCTTCTTGAACTCGCCCTTGCGCCCGCGAACAATGGGAGCCATCACCATCACCCGGTCCTCGGGGGTAAGCGACATCACGCGCTGAACGATCTGCTCGGCCGACTGACGGGTGATGGAGTGCCCGCAACGCGGACAGTGGGGAACTCCGATGGAGGCGTACAAAAGGCGAAGGTAATCGTAGATTTCGGTAATGGTCCCCACCGTGGAGCGCGGGCTGCGGCTCGTCGTCTTCTGCTCGATGGAAATCGAGGGACTCAGTCCGTCGATTGCGTCCACGTCGGGCCGCTCCATCTGGTCCAGGAACTGCCGGGCATAGGCGGAAAGGGTCTCGACATAGCGGCGCTGGCCCTCGGCGTAGATGGTGTCAAAAGCCAGGGAGGATTTGCCCGATCCGCTCAGGCCGGTGATCACCGTCAGACTGTTGCGGGGAATCTCAACGTCAATGTTCTTAAGGTTATGCTGTCGCGCGCCGCGTACCGAGATCTTGGTGATGGCCATGGAAAACCGACGTAATGTCCTTCCGTAACGTGGACGGGTGCTCAGAATTGGTGGAAAGTGAGAGAGCGCAGTTCGACACAGGTATCTTATCGGTCAACAGCGAGCACCGTCAACGCGGTTACATTGGACGTCTGCAAGCTGAGGGTTGCGACCGCAAGTTACCTCAATTCGAGTGAACAAGTAAGGTGGACCGAGCTTGAACGCGTGGTTGGCAACTCTCGTTCTGTCATTGACCGTATGCGCCTCGGTGGGCTTAGGCGTGCTGGCTGCCAGTTGGGTGGTCAGCGGCGTCCTGTACGCATTAGGAGACCGGTCGCAGCGGTCGACTGCTCCTGTTCTCCGGGCCAGCGAAACCCACGCCCAGGGTGACTGAGTCCGGCGAACCGCATCTCACCACGCTGCCGCCGAGCTACTCTACGTTTTCGGTCAGAACCACTTGTAATCCCTCTCCGCCCAACAGAAGAATTTCCACAACTGCGGCATGGGGGCGATAAGACCAATCCATTTTCTGAATCCACGTCTATTGGTCGGGCGGGGAAGTAGTGGGAGGAAGCGACGGAACCGCGGGCTGCGCACTCTTATTCTGCTGATCTTGCAGTTGCCGGCGCGTTTCAATGCGCTGCTGAAGCTCCTGCAGCAATTGCTCAGGAGTCTTCGGTCCTTGCGGGGTATTGACCACGTTGGAGGACGAAGGCGTGGTTGGCTCAGCGGCCCCCTGGGCGGCGGCAGGCGGTTGCTCTGCAGGCTGAGAGTCTGTGTCGTCAGCCTGATCGGCCATATCGGAATCCGCATCCGCGTCATCGGCAGACGCGGTCGACTGGGTAACTCCAAGGCGGCGAGCAGCCCCCGGATTGAAGCCTGCAGGCCGCGGGCTAAGCCCATTGGCTGCTGCCACTTCCGTTCCTGGGGTGGGTTTGGGGGTCAGCACCACTCGCTCCAGTACGGTCGGATCCGAGGTTGACCCCACCATCACATAGTTGAAGTGCGTACCATTCAACAAGGTCGCGAGCACATCGCGTGCCGGGCCGGGGCCGATGGCCGTCACAACCCTTTCCGTGGCGCCCGGGGGCATCTCGAACTCGGCGCCGGTCTGTTTGCGAACCTCGCGGAGAATGTCAACCAGGGTCGAGTTCTCCGACACGATGGTCAATTGCCCGTCCCGGAACAAAACCTGAGGCGGGATGGCCGGCATGTCCTCCAGAGGCAACGGAGAAAGCGGGGCGGCGACGTAGGGCGGCAGTGGCGGCTCTTCCGGTTTGGCGCTCTTCTTGGAGTGGTACTTATGGCTGGGCGGCTTTTCGGAAGCCGCAGAGGCCTGCGACGCCCCGACACCCTGAGCCGCGGCCAAACCGGGAAAGCCTAAGAGGACCGCGAGCAGCAGTGGAAGTCTCGACTCCAGACGTGACATAAATCCCCTTGTAGGGAATCGGGGACCATTCCCAATGCCGACGGTAACTGTTGGCTCATTGTAGCACCATTTCAGACCGCCACCCTGCCGCGACACGGCGGTCGGAAGGTGCGTCCTGACCGGGGAAAGCCAGCGTACAATGCCCGGGTTGGCAGCAAGGGAGTTTCCTACTCACCCTGGACCGGCAGGAAGCAGGTCGCGATGGTCGTTATGGGGATCATCCTTTCCGGCGCGCGATGTTGGGGGGCGTTGGGAGTGGTGGCCATACTCTGGTTTTCGACGGCGCTGGCGATCGGGCAAACGTGCCTGACTGGGAATGATCTAGACGCTGCTACCCGGACAGCGCTGGAGAATGCCGGCCGGAGATATTCCGAGCTGGCGGCCAAGGGGGACACGGAAACGCTGAAGCAGATGGCCATCCCGAGTGTAGCTGCTGATTTCGCGGGTATTCAGGCGGCGGTAAGAGACAACCGGGAAGCGTTAGCAGGCTCGCAAGTGACCGTACGGCCTCCGTTTCTGCTGGAGGCACAGGGCGAGGAACCGCTGGCGCGAGCGGAGTTTCTGTGCGGGGTATTCGGGAAGAGCGGGCAAACCCAAGATAGCGCCGTCTTCGTCATTTCCAACCTTCCGCCAGGAAACTATGCGGTAGTGATCATGGACGCAACCGGCAAGGTTCCCCACACCTTATCTCTCGTCCTGCAGAAAGCGGGTAACGAGTGGAAACTGGCTGGCTTCTACGCCAAACCGGTGTGGGCGGCCGGTCACGACGGAAAGTGGTTTTGGGAGCGCGCCCGCCAGTTCAAGGCGCGAGGCCAGACAAGAAATGCATGGTTCTATTACAACCAGGCGCGCGATCTGCTCGCCCCCGTGCCATTCATGAGCAGCCTGGCCACAGACGAAATCTATGACGAGGCGGAACCGCTCCGACCGCAGAACTTGCCTTCCAACGGAAACTCGGTGGATCTAGCCGCCGACGGCAGGACATATCGGCTGACCAGCGTGTTCGCGGTGGGAGCCGACAGCGACGTGGACCTGGTGGTCAAGTACCAGACGCCCGATATATCCAACAGCAACAGGGTTTATCAGGACAATGTCTCGCTGATCAAGACGCTGGTGGCAAAGCACCCGGAGTTCCGGGATGGCTTCGCCGCGATCATCGCCCGGGCCGTGGATCCTTCGGGCAAGGATTTCGGAACTCTGCTGAAGATGGAGGACATCAAATAGAGGATCCCGCCCAGGCCGCGGGGCGCGGCGGGTTTCAGCGAGCTGCGTTTCAGCCTGCTTATTCTTGCTGCAACCGACACTCCCTCGGGTCTTTATCTTCGCGCAATCCCAGAAAAACCGGAGCGCGGAGCTTCGGACCGCCTTCCTCAGTCGAATGCGTCCACTCGGAGAACTGGATGTCCGCGACCAGGCGCGGTTTTACCCAGTGCACGGAACGCAGGGTCTCCACCTCGCCATAAAAGAAGCTTTTCTTGGTCTTCAGACTCTGAAGCTGGTTCCAGACCGCCTCGAGCGTTCTCTGATCAAAACCGCTGCCGGCTTGGCCAACATGGATGAGGCGCCCTTCTGAATCGTACAGCCCGAGCACGACGGAACCAAAATACGCACGGCTGCCCTCGGGATCGGTATAGCCACCAATTACGCATTCCAGCCGACGCCTGATTTTGATCTTGAGCCATTCGCGGCTGCGGCGTTCCTCGTAGTAGCTGGCGCGCTTCTTGGCGAGGATGCCTTCGAGTCCCTTGCGGCGGGCAATCTCAAACAAGGCTTTTCCGTCCGGAAAGTGATCTGAGAAGCGAACCATGTCATTCTCGCCTTTCAGCAGGGAAGCAAGAACCGCCTTGCGTTCGGCGAGTTCCACGCGGCGCAGGTCGTAACCGTCGAGATAGAGCAAATCGAAAACGTACAAGAGAATCGGGATCTCGGGCTGCGGCGTCGCACGGCGTAGACGGTCGCCGAAGCCGGTGCGCTGCTGCATTAGGCTGAAGCTGGAGCGTCCCTGCTCGTCCAAGGCAACGATCTCGCCGTCGAGAATCGCGGTGTCGGCGCGGAGCAGCTTGGGCAGCTCGCACAGTTCCGGGTACTGCGGAGTCAGGTCATTTTGATTGCGAGATACGAAGCGGACGGCGCCATTCGACAGGAATGCGATCGCGCGGTACCCGTCCCACTTGATCTCGAACAGCCAATCGGGACTGTCAAAGGGATCATCTACGGCGGCGGCAAGCATGGGATGAATCACGCTTGGCATGGGGGCGCGCACCGCCCCGGATAGGTCCGGAAACCGGTTGGTGACGACCGGGGGAACAGAGCCATCGGCAAAGCTCTCCCCAGAGGCCTCAGCCAGCGTATCGATTTTCGTCTTGCCAGCCGGCTCCGGCCGGGCTAGGCGGATTGCTTTCCCCGTTTGTTTTGTTTTTTTTTTGCAGAGCGGCGTGTAGACGAGGGTCCTTTTTTTCCGGCGCTTTCCGCCTTCTTCTGATCGAGCTTGGCAACTGCGTCGGCGAGCCAGGCAGCTTTGAGCTTGCCCCGCGATGTGGGCCGACTACGCCATTCTCGAGAGCCATCGTCCCCGGCGATCCCGTCCAAAGTGCGGTCGGTCAGAACTGAGGTGTCATAGTGATCTATGTCGTAGTCTTCGACTTCGTGGGCATCGTGCTTCTTGATGAGGAGCCATTCGTTGCCCTTGCTGCCCGGCCGGCGAGTGCGCATGCGCACGAGCGCAAAATCCCCCTTGAGCCGCCTGCCATCGAGGCGGAACTTCAAGTCCCCCTTGCTCAGCATGGCCTTGGCCTCGGCGTCCGTGCCCGGGAGGTACTGGCCGTTTACGGGGACCGGCGAAAGAGGGCGCCACGTACCCAGGTCCCAGACGAGAACCGTTCCCGCGCCGTAGTTGCCTTCGGGAATGATGCCCTCAAAATCAAAATAAGAAACGGGATGATCTTCGACCTGCATGGCGAGGCGTTTGTCGGCAGGATCAAGCGAGGGCCCCCGTGGGACGGCCCAGGATTTCAACACGCCATCCAGTTCCAAGCGGAAATCGTAGTGCAATTGGGTGGCCCGGTGCATCTGCACGACAAAACGGTGTCCCGATTTCTCCTGCACTTCGGGTGGCGGCTCGGGCGTTGCGTCAAAGCGGCGCTTGCGCTTGTATTCGTCCAGCGTCATAGGCGTGCGATGATAAGCCCTGCAATTCTACTCCGGGGGATACACGGGTCGGGCGGTGCCGTACTAACCGCTGATTTCGACCCCACGGCGAGAGGCCTGCGAACGTACCGTCATTTGCCGGATTTTCCGGCCCTGACCTTCGCCCAGCGTGCCCGCTGAGCAGCCGCGATCCTGCGCCGGCCGGCGGCGGAAATCCTGGACCCACGTGGGGATGAAGTTCGGGCCGGTGCCGCACCATTCAAGCTCTTCAGAGCTTGCATCGCAGTTTCGATGCGGTGAAGTTCATTCAGGATGTGCTTGCGTTGCCTTTGCAGGTCGGAAAGAATCTGGGCATAGTTAGGCATCCGTCCCTCTCTAAGCAGATTTCGATTCTAACAAGCCCGCACGCTTATGCCCAGGCAACTTGAGATTTTCCGATCGCAAAGGGTTGTTACGAGCCCAGGGGAACGAGTAATGTCGAGAGGCGAGTTAGGTGAAGGAAGGGCGCGCCCAACTGTGGGCTTCTTTACAACTGCTTGAAGGGTAAGTCGCGGTGCGCGAGATTCCTACTGCAAAGAAGCGGAATGCCGGGAAGGCGATGGCAACGCTCGCTCTGGCCGGAGTGCTGGCGACGACGAGCACACCCCTGCCTGCCGACCAACCGCAGGCGACGACCGCTCCGAGCCCGAGGCCGTTGTTCGCTGAAGCCGATGCGGCGCGGATTTTGAACGAAATGCGCACGGCGCTGGAAGCTAACCGGCGAAACCATCTGCTACGGCTATTCGATGCCCGCCGGATGCCGAACTACGCTGAGTTTCGGGACGAGGTCGTGGCGTTTTTCGACAAGTACGATTCCTTCCAGGTCCAGTATCAGCTGAAACAAGTGCGGATGGACGGAGAATTCGGCGCCGTCTTGGCGGACTTTGTTCTGGAAGCGGCGCCGCCCAACGCAGGGTCCCCGAACGTGCGCCGCAGTGTGCCCGTGCGCCTGATCACCGCCTGGGACGGCAAGCAGTGGAAGATCGTGGATCTCGCGCCGCGAAACTTGTTTCAGTGAGCCAGGGTGGGAACAGCAGGGTAAGTCAAGAGAAATGAAACGTGAATATCCCGAGACGCCGCTCGTGGGTGTGGGAGCGATCATCATCGAAGACGAGCAGGTCGTGCTGGTCAAGCGGGGCCACGCGCCACTGGAAGGGAATTGGTCGATCCCGGGCGGACTCTTGGAGGTGGGGGAGACTCTTCGTGCTGCCGTGACGCGCGAGGCGCAGGAGGAAACCGGACTGGAGGTCGAGGCGGGCGAGTTGCTGGGAGTGTTTGAACGGGTAGTGCTGGGAGAACAGGAACGGGTGCAATATCACTATGTGCTGATCGATTTCCTGTGCCGGAAGCTGGCAGGAGAACTGAGCGCGGCGGATGACGCGACAGAAGCGGGTTGGTTCGCTGCCGCTCAGCTGGCTGACCTGAAGCTGGCAGCGGACACGGAGGCGGTCATCCGCAAGGGATTTGAGAAGGCAGCGCGCTGGCGATGATGGTGATTTGAAGGGATACTCGATCCTGTCCGCGGACAACAAAACGGCCCGCGCACGGTTCAAGCACGCGGGCCGCCGGTGGTACTGTTGGGATTGACCAAGAGGTGGTCACTCTACGTGGCCTCTGTGGCAACTCCGGGTCCCAGCGTGACCTGACGCCGGGCGGATCAAAACCCTAACTCACCGGTAGTGTGCGGGCTGTGCCGCCCAGCGCGCCCGCAGGCACGCATGGGTAGCCCGCTTGGAGCGACCGTCTCTAAGTCGCAGCCACCTCACCTGGTCTTTTGCTACTACTGCCTTCTGAACTTGTCATCAGACCACCTCCTTTCCGGTGTAGCTGCACCATAGTACGGAAGGGTGCGCGACGTCAACCAGCACGAAAGTGTGTAGGCGGGGAAGTCAACACAAGAGAAGTGGCGGGAGAGCGGGCTCGCTTCGCTCATGATCATGTACCCGGCACTAAGGCAAACTCACTCATCGTATTCATACAGCGCTCCAGTGAGCCGGGCGAAAGTATGCCGCTCATCGACCAGGCCTGTTTCGGCAATTCCAGCACCGCCGTCGGGCGCTGTCGGTAGGCCATCGTCTTCTAGGAGCAAACTCAATCTGGCCAAACGGGGACAGCTTGGGAGCGGGCAGAAACACGCGTTCTTACGTAAGTTAGGAAGCACCCTAGTCGCCTCAGGGGACCGCAGGCCCTGCTCGATGACCGCAAGGGCGATGTGGCCCGGGGGTATGCCCTTGTGCCTAAATGTAAACCCGATTCTGCAGGACATGTCCCCTGGCTATCTGGCCGATACCTGCCTTTCTCTCTAGACTGAGGTACCTCCGGAGGAAGCCCGATTTCGCCGTAAGTTGATGATTTTTCATCCTTTCCAGCGGTAAGCGTCGGGTTGAGGAAGGCCAAGGTGTGCGAGCACGCGATAAGCGAATTCACGGGCCATGACATCCAAGGTGGCAGGACGGTTATAGAAGGTTGGGATTAAGGGGAAGACAGTGGCCCCGGCGTCGGCGGCCCGGTACATATTGCGGATATGGATTTTATTCAGCGGGGTTTCGCGGACACAGAGCAGCAGGGGCCGGCGCTCCTTCAGGGTGACGTCAGCCGCCCGCTCGATCAACCGGGCGGCAATGCCGTTGGCTATGCGGGCCAGGGTTCCGACGCTGCAGGGGATCACTACCATGGCGTCGGCGGGGTAGGAACCGCTGGCGACGTTAGCTCCGATGTCTGTATTGGCTTGCTGCTGGATCTTGCGGGAGGACCGGCCGAGGATCCGGCCGACAAGATTGCTGCGACCCTTGAGACTAAGCTCCTCGGCAAGAACGCGAAGAGAGCCGTCTGAGGCGATGAAATTCACGTTCCGTATGCGGGCATCGCGTTCCACGGCAAGCAGAAACTGCCGCAGGAAGAGGGAACCGCTGGCCCCGGTGGTGGCCACGATCAGATTCTGCGGTTCGTGGGGAGGCAAAAAAGTAGCTCCTGAAGGCGGTCGCTGCCACGTCGAAGCTTCGAGAATAGGGAGACCCGTCTGTTCTAGTCAAGAAGGAGGCTGCGAAACCGGTCTATGGCCACGCTAGCCAGCTTGCGGACACGGCGCAGTGCAGCGCAACGACAAGCCCTGACCATGGTGGAGCGGGAAATCCGCGCCAGCGACCACAACGGACGGCGAAAGTATCTGCGGGAATTCTGCCAGGCCTTCCTGTCTTACGAATCAGTTCTCGATGCACACCGGGTGTGGGAATTAGTGCGAGACGCAGATCTAGTTCTCATCGCCGACTACCACGCCCTGCCGTCCTCACAAAGGTTCGCGGGGAGTCTGCTGGAGCAACGGGCCTTGGCCGGCGACCGCCCAGTCGTGCTGGGAGTGGAGACGGTATTTTCACGGGATCAGCACATTCTGGACGAATGGTGGCGGCGCGAGATCGACGGGGAGGAATTGCGGGAGCGCATGCGCTTCCAATCCGACTGGGGCTACCAGTGGGAACCGTTCTACGACCTGCTGAGGACGGCCCGCGAACACGGCGAAGCCATCTACGGTTTGGACTGCATGCCGCGGGAAGACTTGCGCAAAATCGCGGTGCGTGACCGTCATGCCGCCGAGAAACTGGTGGAGATCCGGGAACGCCATCCGCAGGCGGCGGTGCTGGTACTGTTCGGTGAATCGCACCTTGCGCCACAACATCTTCCGCACGCTGTGCGCCAGCGTCTGCCGCTGAGCCGCATGCTGACGGTGTTGCAGAACGTGGACGCCCTCTATTGGCAGGCAGCTGGGGAAGAGCGAGAACGGGTGGAGGCGGTACGCGTGTCAGAAGACGTGATTTGTGTCTTCAACGCCACGCCGCTGGAGAAATACGAGCAGTACCGCTTGTGTCTGGACGCTTGGGCGCGCGAGGATGCCCCTGACCTGGCGCCGACTATCTACAATCTGATCGACAGCCTTGTGCGCTTTCTCGGGTTCCGCCATTATTCATCCCACAACAGCTCTCAGCCCCGGTTCCTGATCGACCTGTTGCCGGAGGTCCACTGTCGGCCGTCGGACGCCACCTTGCGGAAGCTGATGGCCCGCAGTGGAATTTGCGATGCGGATGCCGAGGCCATTCAGCTGCGGATCGAAGAGCGGGGATGTCTCTACCTGCCGGCGGTGAATGCGTTCTGCATCAGAGAATTCCAGGTGGTGTACGCGGCGGAAGAGGCGACCCGGTTCCTGCATCATGCGTGCCGCGGGTTGCCCGAAGACACCCTGGCCCGGCCACTGCTGCCTCGGGCGGGTGCAAACCTCTTCTATATCCGGGCTCTGGAACATGCGCTGGCGTACTTCGGCTCGCGTGTATTGAACCCTGCACGGCCAGCCGTGCGGAGCGACGAGGGAGGCGCATGGTCCCGCGCCGGCTGCGAGAAGCAACTGGAAAACGTGGCGCGTACCCAGAGCAATTTTTCCGCCGCCACCGAGGTCTTGGGATACATGATGGGTAGCCACCTCTATGACGCCTATCTTCACGGCCATGTCAACCGGGGCCAGTTGCGCCGCCTTTTCCTGGCCCACCTGCAAAAACCCGGGGTGGCGCGGGAGATATGGTGGAGGCTGATCGCAGAGACGCCACCAAGCCGGTGCAGCAGGAAAGCCTGGGCGCCGGTTGCGTTCCCGCTCTCCTAATCTGATCCCGCCTTGCAGAGATGTTCTTGTCTGCATCGGTGCTGAGAGCCGGCAATCGGGTGGGCGGGTGCTACCCTTAAGGAACCGCCTGGCCCGACGTCTAGGCGGACAGCGGCTTTTTATGAACTCCGAATCCATGCGCAAGTTGTTGGAAGATGTGCGCAAACACCGGCTGGCGCCTGACGAAGCGGTCGCGCGTTTACGGCATCTGCCGTTTGAGGATCTCGGTTTTGCCAAGGTTGATCACCACCGCGCCCTTCGTGTTGGCATGCCGGAGGTAATCTTCGGGGAGGGCAAAACGCCAGCGCAGATGGCGGGTATCTTTGCCCGCCTGGCCAGGCATGGCGGGAACGTCCTTGCCACACGCACCACTCGCGAACAGTTTGCGGCAGTGCGCAGGCGGGTGCACAAAGCAGAGTTCCGGCCTACGGCTCGGGCCATTGTGTTGGCCAAGGACCGGAAAAAGTACGGCAAAGGCACGATCACAGTAGTATCAGCAGGAACCAGCGACATTCCGGTCGCCGAGGAAGCAGTGGTCACCGCCGAGATAATGGGCAACGAAGTTCGCCATCTGTATGACGTCGGCGTGGCGGGAATTCATCGCCTGCTAGCGAATCGAGGCGTGCTCTTCGAGTCGCGGGTTCTGGTCGTGTGCGCCGGCATGGAAGGTGCACTGCCTAGCGTTGTAGGGGGCATGGTCGGCGTACCGGTAATTGCCGTACCCACTAGTTCCGGTTATGGGGCAGCGTTTAAGGGCCTTACAGCTCTGCTGGGCATGATGAATTCGTGCGCCTCAAATGTCAGCGTGGTGAACATCGACAACGGCTTCGGCGCTGGCTATGTGGCGTCGCTTATCAACCGGCTGTAAGGCAATTATAATAAAGAAGATCCCCAGCAAGGACCCTTAGTAAGGTGCAAAGGTCACAACCTGGACCGAAGCCGGGTCTTCATCCTCCGGATGGCCTCGCGGGCTTGGTTCTGCGTCGCCAGGCGGAAATGCATCAGTTGGGCCAGAGCTGAAGACCGCACGGCGAACGTGTAAAATGCCGCACCATACTGCATGGACACGCCCCGGAAAGATCGACGGACCCATTTACGGGTAGCGGCCTCCGTCCCGGCTGCGCTGAAGTGCGCCAATACTGGGCTCAGCCGGACTGCAGTCACGCGGGACCTAAGCATGAGCGGCGTGTTTCTGTATGTGGATGAGCCAATCACGCAAGGCACGAAGCTGGAGGTCATCCTGATTCTGCCGGAAGAATTGGGGCTGGGCGAAAAGCAGTGGGCCTGCTGTCAGGCCTCGGTCATCCGGGTCGAGGAGGACGGCGCGCGCTTCGGAGTTGCGGCGGCCATCGACCGGCTCGACATTCTGCCCGAGATTCCAGACTAATTCCCGGGACTCAGTCGCTGATGGCATGACCGCAGCCGTGCGGCGTTGGCTTCACGCCACTAACCGCGTGTCCTTCCGATGACTGACCTCAGGTTGATTCACGCTACTCTCCGATTCCGGCGCCGGGAGCATAACGCCGCACCGTCGGACAAGAGGCTTGGTCCTGGCAGACAGAATCATAGCCGCGTTGACACCCCGGCGGTCTAGCCAGTCGGCGGACGGGTGGACTTGTGTAGCAGATAGCGGCCGATTTCACCAAAGGCTGGTTCGCTCAATTCCTTTTGCTCCGTTTGAGAATGGCGGAGCGGCGCGCATTCGTGGGTCGAAACACAAGATGTTGACTCTCGGCGCTGGATTCCTCAACCGCCCGCCGCATGGCTTGATTCTCCACAACTTTGCAGGTCTTGGCGTGCCTGAAATAGACATTACCAGCTATCTTCCTTCCGCACGCGCAGGTTCTGACCTTCAACGCGTGTTTTTGAGCGCGCGTGACGACCTGCCTGCCCGAGGCCGGGGCGGGCACTTCGTATTCTTCTATAAGCCACTTGGCGGTAGCTGCATCCATCAGCGCAAGGTTGATTTCCGATCCATGCTTTTTGCAGAATTCCTCGAAGGAACGGTCGGTGATAAAAGTGTCCATCACCTTCAGTTGACCTGCCGCAATCCAGCTTTGCACTTGCCTTAGGTCCGCGCCCAGAAGATCTGCTGCCCGACTCCAGGGATACGCCTGGCGCGTGTTTGCGGTTGCTGCTTCGACTCGCTCTCGGGCCATCGGTGTGATAGCTGTGGAATGTCTCCGGCAGAACTCCGCCAGGGAAGACGCAGTGATGCGCGGATCGCGCACGCGCAGCCTGCCGCTGCCGATAAATTGTCTGAGCCGGTCAGGGCTAACTCGCAGCAGTTTCCGCAGCGCCCGCAGCGACCAACCGTCGGTTACCTTGGCACTCATGCCCAACGCGCACAATCGGAACCGCACGGCGCGCACGGAACGGCTGAGCCGTTGTGCAATCTTGTCGACCGGTTCATATCCCGCCAAATTCAGCAGCTTGTCGTCCTCGGACTCGGTCCAGGGCCGAGCGGCGGGACGCTGGCCCGCCTCGGCCTTCGCGGGAAGGGATTCCTCCTGCCGTTGGCGTACTTCAAAATCAGCAACCTCGCTTTTCGTCCGCAAATAGCGGATGCGCTGCCAACAGTCCCCGCGTGTGAACTCGGGGAAATCCCGCAACACCCTATTGATGGCGCGACGCTTGGAGGCTGACCCGATTCTGATTCCCTCGGTCAGCAGACGGTCGATCACTGCCAAGCGCTGGGAAGCAATTTTGGTGTAATCGTCTTTTCGTGCCCAGGCATAGGACATGACACAACTCACCCGCTGAACCCGACACAGAGTGGCTTGGTTCGGGCATAGCAATTTCCAGGGCACCCCCGATCGGGAATTGCCCTCACCTAGTAGAGGAACCGCTGAAAGAAAAAGGTAAGAAAGAATTCGTCCAATTCAAGCTTTTCGGGTAGACCGATAAAAATGCGCTCTTGGGTTGACACCTTTTGCGTCGCGATGGCACTCTGTCGGAACTCAGTTCTGCCCGCCACGGGCGGCATTTGTGAGGCATACCCATGCCTAGTAGCGACCCCGGACCGGAATGGATCATCTCCACCTGCTTGCCGACGACTCCGACCGACAAAACCAACCAAGAGGAACTCATACAATCGGCTCGCCGCGTTTGGCCTCATCTTCGCGCGCATGTCAATCGCGAACTGGGCAGTCGGCAAAACGATCCCGAGAATGTCACCTTAGCCGCTGAGATTTGGGAAGGGATGCTGCAGTCGATTGCGCGGAGCTTGCACCGCCTGCGGACATCGTATGCGGAAATCGCAAACCTGGATTCCTATTTGATCGGTGCTTTTCGGCACCGCTTTGCTCGCATACGCCGTCGCCAGCAAAGGCGTGAGCGGCTGATTCAATTAGTCGCCTCAGCGAACGAACTGGATGTCCTTGCCGCGAAGCGCGGACTGCGTGCATGCGTCGATCTCGAACGTGAGATTCTCGCAAAAGAGGTTCTTGCTCGTATGGACGTGTGGCTGAGAAGAGTGTGGACTGCCAGGCAGTATGGTTATTCATGGAAGGAAATCGCCGAGTATCTGGGTACCGGAGAACAAAGCACTAAAATGAAGTTCAGGTACAAGCTTGGCATCCTTCGCGGTCGGCTCAGCAAGTGAAGCGTGTCGCCTCTAGCTTTCGGCTCGTGACTAAGAATTTTGCTTTGCGAGAAAGCAAGCGAGCGATATCTGACAGATCAAGAACAGTCCGGAAAGAAGGAACAACGAATACTCGAGGTTCTGTCGAAGGGGCTATCCACTGAGTTCCCCAATCCGGAGCGCGTGGGCTGCCCAGGCTCCGCGACTCTGCAAGCGATGGCTTCGCACCGGGTGCCCCTGTCCGAAGCCGACAAGTGGCTCGATCACCTCGGGTCCTGCAGTCCATGCTTTCAGGAGTTCACCGCCATCCGGAGCAAGCTCCGGACCCAGCGGCGTTTCCGATGGGGAGGCGGTCTTGCCATCCTGCTGGCAGTGCTTGCTCTGTTCCTCGGTCTCCGTCCGCACCGCCTGCCAAATGAGACGGCGGTGCTCGACCTGAGGCCTTATTCAGTCTCGCGCGGCGAGCCGAGCACATCAGGTTCGACTTCGCTGCAGCTCGAACGCGGAACGAAGCACCTTGTCGTCGATCTGCCCATCGGGAGCAAGGAAGGCGGCTACGACCTTGCCTTGTTGAACGACGCGGGCAGTGAACGACTGCATGTCGCCGGCTTAGCGCAGCTGGAGACCCAGGTTGTGGTCCTAAGAGTTGAAGTCAACCTTGCCACCTTGCCGCCCGGATCCTACTTTCTTGCTCTGCGACAAGCGGGCTTAGAGTGGACGCGTTTCCCGGTCCGCGTGTACTAAGGGAATTTGGCCATGACGCCGCAGGCAATGCGAGAAGAGGTCATTGACCGGCGAAGCAATTACAGAGCCTTCGCAACTTCGATGGCGGTCTCGAGTTGTGTGTCTCTTCCTTCCCTCAAGGCGTCTCGCGAGAGCTCGACCCGGAACGCGGGAACGATTCCGTTGCTTTCCAGCATCCGACCTTGCCACGTAAGATAGGCGGCAACCGGCAAGCCGAGAATGTATCCGTGGCCGACCTTGTATGCGCTACCGCTTAGCAACCGGCCAGGCGTTTTTGTCCCCACAATAGTCGCCAGATTATTCTCCCCTGCGAACGCTGAAACCATCTCTCCCGCGCTCGCCGTGTGTTCGTTTACCAACACCACCACGCGACCATGGAACGGGCGCTTGCCAAGCCCCTCGGTGACCACCAGGATAGATTTTTCACGGAGAGCATATCGGACCGCTAACCATAGGAGAGACGCTTTGTGGGACGGAATTCTTCCAAACCGCGTCAGTTCCTCGCGGCGATAACCGCGCTCACGACGTTGGCGCGTCAGGCTGTAGCCCACCTCCAATTTCCCAGGCGTCAGATAGCTCATCAGGCGCAGCCCCCCGATTCCTCCGCCGCTATTGCCCCGTAGATCCACGATGAGTCGGCTACATCCGTCGAGCCGTGCGATGCCGCGATCGATATCCTTCGCCACATCGATCCCAATGGCGCCCGGAAACATGGCCACCTTCAGCAGTCCGGTTTCGTGGTTCAGTCGCTCCGCCCGCACAGCTTCGGGCGCCGTAACCGGATGCTTCCGGGATTTGGGCATGGGCAGCTGCACCGTCACCTGCTGCTGTTCCCCATGCAACTTTTCAACGAGCAGGTCCGCCGATTCGCCGCCGGAGAACGTCAGATCAGTGGGCGGCCGAATTTCCCCTCCACCATATTCGAGCAGCAAATCTCCAGGTCGAATACCAGCCGCATACGCGGGGCCGCCTTGATGCACATCCTGAAACATCCAGCGTTCGGCACCCTTGACCCCAACTTGCTGAAGGGTTGCATTTATCGCATGGCGTGCTGGGATGCTTCGCAGTCGGGCATGTCGAAATCCGGTGTGGCTGGTTCTCAGCTCTGTCACTAAGCGGTGGACTTCCTTTTCGAAGGCCTCCGGTTCAGAACAAGCCAGGATCTGGTCCCTCCGAGTGCGAGCCAGCACGTTCCAGTCCACTCCATGCAGGCCAGGATTGAAGTGCTTGGTTTCTACCAACCTGCAGACCTTGTCGAAAATCTTGGTACGATCGTGAAGGCTTAGCATCATGGGTGCCTGATTTGGATCGGGGCCAAGGTGTCTCCCACGCTGATAAAGGCAGCCCAATAATATGGACTCACTTGGTTGCCGAATCTGGAGAGCAAGTCCAATTTCGCATCCCGAAGGGCCGTACTCGTCGCTTCCCCTTGGGCCAATCGTTTGTAAAGGTCCTCCATAAGCGCGCTGGTGGAGGCATCATCGACATTCCAAAGGCTTGCAACGACCGATTTCGAGCCCGCTGCCAGAAATGCCTCGACGAGATTGCTAACTCCTTCCTGTCCCTGCAACTTGCCCACGCCGCTATCACACGCGGAAAGTGTGGTCAGCTCCGCATTCAGCCGCAGCCTTAAGATCTCACGCACCTGGAGCAGCCCATCATCGCCGGATTTAGGGTCTGCGCCGAGTACGAGGGCCGATCGCTCCGGATACTGCGTATCCGCGAAACCGTGTACTGCTAAATGCAGGATGCGAAACTGATCCAACGGTTCTTTCTTGAATGCCGTCTCGGTGGCGGCCTGGCCTAGCAAGAGGATGGCATCGGCTCCTACGACTTTACCGATCTGCTGGACTTCCTCTCGGGTCTGTGGCAGATCGTGAAGGGCGATGCCCGATAAATCTGCAATGCCGCGCTCGATCCTTCCTCGAACGGTCGCTGCTGGGGGGAGTTTCCGACCCGCGCTTCCCTGATTGTCGTACATGACATCGCCCACTGCTAGCAGCGGGAGGGGCGCTGGCGTCAGTTCTTTGGCGCCACGAAGCATATCGAGAATCGTGGCTGAGGGAGTGTAGCTGATAACGCGGGACTCCAACAGAAATCGGCCGCTACCGTCGCGGAGGGATTCAAACGGGAGCAAGTTCAACATGCCGTCTGGCGCGATGAGCAGTCGTGTCGCCTTCGCGGCTTCCGGCACGGGCTTAACCAGAAGTTCCCACAGCTGCTTTGCCGGTCCGACCGCGTCTCGTTTCGCGCGGATCTCGGCAATGTATTCCTGAATCAGCGACTCAATTCGCTTACGGCCGTCCGGCAGGGTATGGATGTGTGCCCCCTCACGCGACACTGAGAGGCAATAGGCGTTGGGGTCATCGAGCACGTACTCCAGCAGTGCCTCGTGCGGATCCAGGTCTTCCTTCACTTGGTTCAAGGGCGCGGGTTGGATGGGTAACCGCTCGTCAGGCGCATCCTTTCTTGTCCACGACAATCCGAGCCTACGCTCGAATTCGGCGAGTTCATCGAGTAGTCGTTGCCGCTCAGCCGGGTCGTTGTTCTGCATGAGCCGAAGCTGCAAAGTTGCCACCTCGGCCTCAAGCGCTGCGGTTTGTTCCGATTCCGGAGTCTGGATCGCCTTCCGATCTAGCAGGGCCCATGCGAGGGTCCGTCCCCGAACACGTTCCAGGACTCTGAAAGCATCCGCAACATTCCCGCTCGCCACGAGAAGTTCGAAATGCTGCAAATACGTTTGGCTCATCGCGCCAGCGACCGAGCTGTTCCAGTAAGGCTCCCCCACACTTATTAGCATGCCCTCGATGACATCTTCCGCTTGGGTGTACAGGGCATTGGCTTCGCGCAGGTCACCGCGACGCCCTTTCAGATCGGCGAGAATCGTCAAATTCCGGGGCACGTAATAGAGATCACCTATGCGCTGGCTAGCGGCCAGACCTTCAGTCGCCCGTGCTTCCGCGGACGAGATGTCGCCGGTCTGTCGATACAGCTTCGCCAGCTCGAACATCCCGTCCGCTACCATTCGGAAAAACTGCACTCGTGTTGCTAATTGTCCAGCTTCCTCCAAATACGCAATCCCTCGCTGCGTGTCTCCAGTCTGCGCAGCCAGCCTGCCCAGAAGAATCAATAGCTGTGCCTGGTGCCCCTTCTTGTGCTGCGATCGAGCTCTTGTCAGAGCGTCTTCGAGCACTTTCCTCGCCTCATCCTGCCTACCCAGGGCGACCAGAGCCTGCGCTTTCCCTTCGTATGCCATAAATGGCAGTCCGGAGTCCTTCTCAGTCTCGGCAAGCTTGATAGCTCTTTCAAAGAACCTTAGAGCCTCGGCGTGACGGTTTACTTCTTCGAAGCCATTGCCAATCAGTTCGAGAAATCTGATCTGACCGCCGGTGTCTCCGCTGGTCATGGTTGCCAGCAGCGCACCGCCAAGCAGGCGCGCAGCCCGCCTGGGATTGCCCTCCAGAAAAGCAATCAGACCCAGTTCACCTTCCGCTCGGTTGGCCCACCCGCTCTCCCCCAAGCTCTTCGCGATGTGCAGGACTTCCAGCCAGTCCCATTTGGCCGCACGATAATCGATCTCGATGTCGGTGTATGCCTTCGCGATAAGACACCAGAGCCGCAACTGCGCGTCGTTTCGCACCATTGGCTCCTGCAGCTGGTCGTTGAGAAGACGGGACAGCTCGATGAACGACATGGTCTCGCCCTCTGATCGCAGACGGCCGATCTTTGCACGAACTTGATTTCGGATGTCGCCATCCTCGGCAAATAGACGCTCTGCCCTCGCGTAAAGCGGGGCAGCCTGGGGTCCATTGTTCAGCCAGTAGAAATGATCAGCCGTCGACATCAGCAGTTCTGGATCATCATAGGAGCTAGTCGAACCGTGATTGATTCCGAGGGTCGTGGCACGCGTCTCTTGCAGCCAGATGTATGACTGATAGGTGAAGAACAGCAAGCCCCCTAATACAAAGGCGGCAAGCGCACGCCTCGGCGGAGGAGTCAATACTCGTACAAAGCGCGACACACACATCGGGACATCGCTCTAAGAGTGGTGGGACGAAGAGGCGAGCCGTCCCCGAATTGTACCAACAGATGTCTTAGGTGCCTGTGAATTTCGCCCCTCGATTTGAAACTGGAGCACTACTGGAACAAGCCGGCCGTTGGATCCGTCCGCTCAGCAGCCGAGTCAGCCGCGAAGTCGCAGCGGACGGTGCAGCTCCCCCGAACTCTCGCGGATGAACTACGGCTGTGGGATGGTTCCGATCATGCGCTTGAAGCGTTCATCTTCCCCAATGAACGCAAGCGCAATGGGGCAAAGGGAAACGGCTTCATCCGCATGGACAAACAAGCGCACGTATGAGCATAACCGAGAAGCGAGGGCTGTCGAAGTTGTATCTCCTAGTGCTACGGCGCACGCTTGCGACGCTAGCCCAAACCAAGGTGTAAAAGGCGGACAAGTTTAGGGGCCACAGTATGCTGATCACACGGTGAACTTCCACCTGCAAGTAATCGAGGCGGCGTGAATGCAGACGCTCGATGCGATCTATTGGTTGCTGACGGCGGCTGGCGGGCTCGTAAACATTGGGTACGGTTTGATATGGATTTTGGGACTGTGCACAAGTGATAGAACACTAGTTTGACACCGTAGCGCTGTGGGCCTTGCGAGCGATTAGAGATTTGGGGTCTAATCGTTTGAGTTGCTGATGTGACCCCATAGGCTATAGGCCCGTAGCTCAGTTGGTTAGAGCGCTTCCTTGACACGGAAGAGGTCAGAGGTTCGAGTCCTCCCGGGCCTACCATTTTTCGTCCCGCCAAATTTTCTACCTGTGATTCCCTACCTGTGTTGGTGTCGAGAGCGCGTCATGGATTACAGCCGACCATGAAAGCCCCAATGTCTGAGATTCAGTCAGCAAGAGTCCAAGGCACGCTTTTATCGTCGCACGCGCCGAAATTGCCGTCTATCAACTCCGTCTCGGTTTCTGGCTTTTTCCGTCCACGCAGGGACTCTGCAGTATTCGCTGCGGACTGTCACTCACCGCCGACTGTTTCGCTTTTAGCGCTGTTTGAAACTTCGACGGCGGAACTCCTGCCTTGGCCCGCTCCTCCCACGTCATCAGGTGTCCTCGCTCACCATAGACCAACTGGAACTGTTCCCGTGTCGGTCTTCCAGCCAACCGGAAGAGTCGCATACCTTCGGCGCGGGCTTTCCAGCGGAGTTTTGCTGCGGTGCAGACTTCTTCGTCGCTTTTGCTTTCTGGGTCTTGCCTACCGTCCCAGTCTTTTTGGTCTTCTTCATCGCTTCCCTCCTGTCACGACTGGTGACTTCGAGAAACCATACGTGATCTCTAGAGAGAAGCTACCGAAAACAAATCGCGAAACGATACATCTTGACGCCGCGTGAGTGGGCCGATTGCGGAACCGTGCTAGGTTGACACTGTGGAGACGTGGTCGCCAATCGCCCCAAGTTTTGGACATGTGTCCAGAAGTGATGTTATTCGGAGTCTTGCGTGCACAGGGTCATGTGTTTTTGGTTTTTTCGAAGAGATCTTTTGCAAGCAGGACGGCGGTCATTGCATTCGGCCAACCGGAGTAAAACGCCAGATGAGTGATAGCCTCGATCAACTCTTCCTTCTTGACTCCGTTCTCGACGGCTTTGCCGAGATGAAATCGTAGTTGGTCAGGACGATTCAAAGCAATCAGCGCGGCCACAGTGATAAGGCTGCGATCACGCTTGGATAATTCCTTGCGCTCCCACACATCGTCAAACAGCACTCCATCCGTGAGTTCAACCAGCTTGGGAGAAAAGTCCCCAATCAGTTTCTTGGCTCCATCTGATCGTGTCGGCATTCTCGTTACTCCTGCTCAGCGATAGCTCATGTTCTCGATGTGCTCGGGATACCGCGCCCCTTGCACATCTATGTTTGAAGCGGCGCGTTCCATTTCGCGCAGTTCGTCTGCCGTTAGTTGAACCTCGGCGGCTCCAATGTTTTCTTCCAGACGACCCAGCTTGGTTGTGCCCGGAATTGGAACGATCCACGGTTTCTTCGCCAGCAACCATGCAAGCGCGATTTGCGCGGGCGTCGCTTTCTTCTCCGTCGCAAATCTGTCGAGTAGAGCCACCATCGCTTGATTCGCATCCATGTTCTCCGGACGGAAGCGCGGAAGCGTACTGCGGAAGTCAGCACTGTCGAACTTTGTATCTGAAGCGATCTTTCCAGTGAGAAATCCTTTGCCAAGCGGGCTGTATGGAACAAAGCCGATGCCCAGTTTTTCGAGAGTCGGAAAAATCTCCTGCTCTGGTCGCCTGAACCACAGCGAGTACTCGCTCTGCAGTGCGGTCACGGGTTGAACCGCGTGGGCACGGCGAATCGTTTCTGCGCTTGCCTCCGACAGGCCGAAGTGCTTTACCTTACCTTCATGGATGAGGTCTTTCAGCGCTCCCGCTACATCTTCAATCGGGACGTTCGGATCGACACGATGCTGGTAGTAGAGATCAATGGCATCGAGCTTCAGGCGCTTGAGTGAGCCTTCGACGGCCTCTTTGATGTGCTCGGGCCGACTGTTCAAGGCGCTCCATCGTTCCCGATCACCGCGAGCAGGTGCCCAGCCGAACTTCGTTGCGATCACCACTTGCCCGCGGAAGGGAGCGAGGGCCTCACCCACAAGCTCTTCGTTCGTCAATGGCCCATAGACTTCGGCGCTGTCAAAAAACGTGACACCTCGTTCGACCGCAGCGCGGAGCAGCGAGATCATCGCCTGCCTCTCTTTTGGCGGCCCGTAGGACCAGCTCATGCCCATGCAGCCAAGGCCGAGAGCTGAAACTTCAAGACCGCCTTGTCCGAGCTCGCGTTTTTTCATGGTTCCGATCTCCATATTGGTTTAGTAGCGTTCCCAAACAACTCTCCAGTGTTCGTTTGGGTTCGTCGATCTCACAATTAACCGATTGCCAGAGATTGCGTAGGCGCGTTTCAGGTCTTTGCCGATCAGTGTTCGTACTAGCGCGCCATCGATGTGAAACGTGAAAGTGGAAGAGTCGTCGATGTGGTAGCCTCCGTAGGAAGCCTCGTAGCCACCCTGCGCATAGGCACTGCCAGTCTGCGCGTTTCGGTACATAACCTGCACAGATGCCTTTCCGTCACTCGTGAAGACGAACATGCCGTTGCAGTCCGCTTTGTGAACTTGTCCATCTGCGCTCGCTTCTTCAAGCGAAGCCAGTTTCCATGCGCCAACCAGACGGTTCTGGCTTTCCTCGTTACGGTGCGGAGCCTCGGTTGAAAACTGTGCTGGCAGGGCTGTGCTGAACAGCAAGACGCTCAACAAGAGCAGAGATTTTATTTCAGTTATTCTCACCTGAACATTAGAGACCCGGCACCCGTAAGCCGGGTATCACAATCCTGCCGATTAATTGCCTAATCCTGTCGCCACACGGGATTTTGTGTTTAGAAAATGACAATGAAGCGGTAAGATTCCGTCATGCCGCAATCCGCGACAAGGCGTCCAAGTGCAATCGCGAATGGAATTTCGGGGGTCGCCGAATTGCGCGCCGAAGTGGCTGAGAAAATTGCCGCTCACGCTCCAACCGCAGGCGAACATGCAACCTCGATACCGGGCCTGACGCTCTATCGGCGAACGAGCACGACTCCTTGCTATCCCGCCACCTACGAACCCAGTTTGAACATCTTCGTGCAAGGCCGAAAGCGTATAACTCTCGGAGGAACGACGTATCTTTGTGACGGATCGACGTTCCTGCTGAGTTCCCTCGATCTTCCCGTCGTGAGTCAGATCGTAGAGGCAAGCACGAAAGCGCCGTTGCTCTCCATGCTGCTTAAAATTGATATGGCGGTGGTCAGGGAGCTTCTGAGTCACGGCGAATTTCAAACACGGAACGGTTCATCCGAGGATCGGGGCATCGCAATCGGGACGACGTCGGTCGATCTGCTGAAGCCTTGTTCTCGCCTTCTGGATCTGCTTGATGCTCCCGAGGATATTCCGTTCCTATGCAGTTTGATACAACGCGAGATCGTGTATCGGTTGCTTCGAGGTCCGAAAGGAGCACGTCTCCACGCCATTGCTACGCTCGGCGACCAGAGCCACAGAACTGCGAAGGCGATTGCTTGGCTCAGGGCCAACTACGCGAAGCCTCTGCGTGTAGAGGAACTTGCGGAATTGGCACGGATGGGTATGTCAACCCTGCATCATCATTTCCGCGCGCTGACGGCCATGAGTCCACTTCAATATCAAAAACAGCTTCGTTTGGTAGCAGCGCGAGAACGGATGCTGATTGAGGGGCTGGATGCAGCGAGTGCAGCTTTTGAAGTTGGATATGAAAGCCCCAGTCAGTTCAACCGCGAATACAAACGCTTCTTTGGTCAACCACCGATGCGCGACATCAAGACGCGTCGGTTCTCAGAGTCCACAACAATTCGCCAGAACCTGTGATTCCTACCTGTGATCTCTACCTGTGAAACGTGTAGAAGACGTGCAGAGGATGCTCGATACCGTCTAAGCTATCTTTCCGTACCGTGGTAGGTTGACACTGTGGAGATGTGCTCGCCGGGCCTACATTCCTTCAGAGCGCTTCCTCTCTCCCGGAGACGGACTCTCTCCTTTTTCTGGCGGTAAGGGCTGGGGGCAGTACAGATCGCCCTCGAGACGGCTCTCTCGTCCTGCTCGCAGCCATTCTCGTACCGAGTGCCTTCCCTAAAGACACCCGGTAAACTCTCCGAAAGTTGCCCCCCCGACCCGCAAATTCAGCGTCATGCTATTGAGATTTGATCCCAGCGGCTTTGGCGATACGCGCTGCGCTTTCGCTCTCGCTCACCACAAAGCGAGCGAACTCAGGCTGCGTCATGCTCATGGGATCGCCTCCATGCGTCACAAGCCAATCGCGCATATCTGGCGTTGCTAACGCACGCGCGATGTCCTTCGCTAGTTTGTCCACTACTCCAGCAGGAGTGCCGGCGGGCACCCAGACTCCATACCAAATCGGATAATCGAAGCTGGGGACGCCAGCTTCCGCGATAGTCGGCACGCCCGGTAACAAGGATGAGCGCTTCTTCGTGGTCACGCCTAGCGCACGGAGCCTGCCTGCGCGGATATCGGCCAAAGCGAGCTGGATGGGCGCCATCATATAAGTCGTACGCCCTGCGACCGCGTTGGCAATCACATCAGTGATCGCATCGCCCGGTCGCGGAGGCATGTGTACCGCCTCAATACCAGCCTGTAAATTGAATTTCACAAGCCCCAAGTGCGTGCCAGTGCCCACACCTGTCGAGCCAAACTTCAGCTCACCGGGCTTCGCCTTTGCCGCTACAATGAGCTCGCCAACAGAGGTAATGCCAGACGACTTTCCTGCGACCAGTACGTAAGGTTGGTTAGTGAGCGGAGCGACTGGAATGAAATCCTTCAGTGGATCATAGGGTAGAGTCTTCACGAGCGCAGCGCTGTAAGCCTGAGCGCTGGTGCTCACAAGCAACGTATAACCGTCGGGTGGCGACTTCGCAACGAGGGCAGGAGCTTCGGTACTTCCTTTGCCGGGGTGATTCTCGACAGTCACCGGCTGACCCCACAATTCCGAGAGCTTCGGGCTGATTGCGCGGGCTACCAAGTCAGGCCCGCCGCCAGCCCCGAACGGCTCGATGATGCGCACGGGCCTAGTCGGGTAGTCCTGCGCGACCGTCACGCCGTTCGTGATGAAAAGCACAAACAGCAACAGGAATCTCATGTGCCCCTCGGTGCGCTGACATCAAGTTCCGCCGTGGTCGAGATCTTCCAATCTGATATTGCGTGTCTCTCGTATGAATAGCAGAGCCAGCATAGCAGCGGCTCCGTAAACCGCGTAAGTGAAGGGTAGATAGTGCCAGTGATGAGCAACGTCCTGACCGATCAATGTTGCTAAAAGAGGCGGTGCGATCATTCCAGCCAGAATGCCCGACAAACCATAAGAACTGTGCCCGAGTATCGGAACTTTGTCGGGAAGGTCTCTGAGGTGAGAATCGGCACGAGCCCGTGCAACAATCCCATCCCGAACAGTTCGCACGCGCCGCAGCGATCCATTCTGGCCGTGGATGTATTTCATCGTTCTTCTCCTCATAGCGGATTGGCGGAGCCGGCAGCAGAGCGTTGCGCCGGCTCGTTCATCTCGTCACTACGGCGCGTGTTCCGAGGCCGCAATGGCCAGGTTGTTTACTTGCTTCCGCCGGGTCCTTGTGTCGGAGCCGGGCGGAAAAGAATCTCGCGCACCTCG
>Ga0187778_10000248_pt1 | contig 39449 bp, 43 predicted proteins | sample 1015_Q2_SP5_20_M_FD_132418 | JGI IMG/M metagenome (GOLD analysis project Ga0187778, IMG submission 132418) | Tropical peat soil microbial communities from peatlands in Department of Meta, Colombia - 1015_Q2_SP5_20_MG | ecosystem: Environmental > Terrestrial > Soil > Wetlands > Peat | place...
GTGCCCTCGGTGCCAGTGCCCTCGGTGCCAGTGCCCTCGGTGCCAGTGCCCTGGCGCGCCGCCCACGTGGCCACCCCCAGGCCCCAGAGCCGCACGAAACCCTCCGCGTCCGCGTGTCGGAAGGTGTCGGCGGCGTCGTAGGTGGCGAGGCCGTGGTCGTAGAGCGACACCGGGCTGCGCCGGCCCGCCACCGTGCAGCTGCCCGGCGTGAGCGCCAAGCGCACCTCGCCGGTGACGTGGCGCTGCGTCGTCGCAAAGAAGGCGTCGAGGGCCTCCTTGAGGGGCGAGAACCACAGGCCGTCGTAGACGAGCTCGGCCCAACGGGGCTCCAGGCGCGCCTTCTCGTGGGCGACGTCCCGTTCCAGGGTGAGGTCCTCGAGGTCACTGTGGGCCAGCACCAGCGCCAGTGCGGCGGGACATTCGTATGTCTCGCGGCTCTTGATGCCGACGCGCCGGTTCTCGACCATGTCGATGCGGCCCCAGCCATAGGCGCCGACCGCGCCGGAGAGCTCGCCGATCAGCGCGTCGAGGGGGAGGCGCCGTCCGTCCAGCGTCACCGGGACGCCCGACTCGAAGCCCACGACCAGCTCCCGCGGTGTGGCGGACAGCGGGCGGGTGAGGGTGAAGACGTCCTCGGGCGGCGCCGCCCACGGGTCCTCCAGGGCGCCGCACTCGATGGCACGTCCCCAGAGGTTCTCGTCGATGGAGTACAGCTTCTCCTTGGTGACCTCGATGGGGATGTCGTGGCGTGCCGCGTAGTCGATGCAGTCCTCGCGCGTGAGCCACCATATCCGCGCCGGAGCCAGGATCTCGAGGTTGGGGGCCAGGGCTCGCGTCCCCAACTAGAAGCGCACCTGGTCGTTCCCCTTGCCGGTGCAGCCGTGGGCCACCGCGTCGGCGCCGTGGCGACGCGCCTGCGCCACCAGGTGGCGCACGATGACCGGCCGACTGAGCGCGGAGACCAACGGGTACTTCCCCTCGTAGCGGGCGTTGGCGGCGATGGCGGGCACGACGAAGTCCTCGGCCATCTCGGTGCGCGCGTCGACGACGATCGACTCGATCGCGCCCGCGGCCAGGGCACGGCGGCGGATGACCTCGAAGTCGCCGCCCTGGCCGACGTCCACGGCCACTGCCACGACCTCGGCACCCGCCTCCTCCTGCAGCCAGCGGACCGCTACGGACGTGTCGAGCCCGCCGCTGTAGGCCAGGACCACTCGTTTCGCCATCACTGCACTCCGTTCGTCTCCGTCGGCCCGTGGTCCAGGCCCGCCACCTCGGCGAGCCGGGCGGCGAGGTCCGCGCCCCCGACCGCCTCGGCGGCGACCACGAGCACCGTGTCGTCCCCGGCGACCGTGCCGAGCACACCCACGAACCCGCTGCGGTCCAAGGCGGACCCCACCACGTGGGCGGAGCCCGGCGGGGTCCGCAGGACCACCAGGTTCGCCGAGTGTGCCACTTCCACCACCCATTCCCCGAGCACGCGTCGGAGGTGGTCCTCGGGGGCCACCTGCTGCGAGGGCAGCTCCGCCACCGCGTACACGGTGTCGCCCCCGGGAACCCGGACCTTCAGGGCGCCCAGCTCCTCGAGGTCGCGCGACACCGTCGCCTGGGTGGCCTCGACCCCCGACGCCGCCAGCAGCGCCACCAGGTCGGCTTGGCTGCCCACCGCGTGGGTCTCGAGGATCTTGGCGATCCGGTGCTGGCGCTGGACCTTGCCGAGCCTCACGACGCGCCCCCCGATTCGGCGCCCAGCACCCAGGCCAGAAGACCCCGCACCGCGTCCTCACGGTGGGCCGCCTGAGCCCACACCAGGCTGCGCGGCCCGTCGATCACGTCGCCCGAGATCTCCTCGCCCCGGTGCGCGGGCAGGCAGTGCAGCACCACCGCGTCGGCGCCGGCCCGTGCGAGCAGCGCCTCGTCCACCGTGAACCCGGCGAAGGCCTCCAGGCGCGCCGCGCGCTCGTCCTCCTGGCCCATCGACGTCCAGACGTCGGTGTAGAGGACATCCGCGCCGCTGGCGGCGACGGTCGGATCCGTCGTGACCTCCACCTCGCCGCCGAGATCGGCGACGCGGGCCAGGTCGTCGGGCTCGGGTCCGTAGCCCTCGGGGGCGGCGATGCGTGTGCGCATCCCCACCATGGCCGCGGCCAGCGCCAGGGACCGCCACACGTTGTTGGCGTCGCCGACATAGGCGAGGGTCCGGCCGGCGAGCTCCCCGAAGTGCGTCCGGAGGGTGAGGAGGTCGGCCAGGGCCTGGCAGGGGTGGGCCCGGTCCGAGAGCAGGTTCACCACCGGCACGGGGCCGGCGTGCCCGCCGCGTCCGTCCGCGCAGGCATCGAGAGCCGCCGCCATCCGCACCAGGACCTCGTGGTCCATCACTCGGGCGCAGATCACGGCGTGGTAGCCCGCCAGGGTGCGGGCCACGTCCTCGGCGCTCTCGCGGCTGTCGATGCCCACCTCGGGTCCCTGGATGTAGACGGGGTGGCCGCCCAGGGCCACCACCGCCAGCTCCGTCGAGCTGCGGGTCCGGGCCGACGGCTTCTCGAACACGAGGGCCGCGCCCCTGCCCGCCAGCACCGGTGCGCGGTCCGCCGGTGCTGCGGTCGCCAGGTGCAGGACGGTCTCGAGCTCCGCGCACGACAGGTCGTCGACCTCCAGGAAGTGGCGTGTCATGGCTCCGCCTCGGCCAGCGCGTCCGCCAGGATCGCGAGCGCCTCGTCGATCTCCTCGTCGTGCACCAGCAGCGACGGCGCCAGCCGGATCGAGTCCGGGCGCGGCGCGTTCACCACCAGGCCACCGGCCAGCGCCCTCGTCACGACGGCCGGCGCGGACCCCGGCGCCACCTCGGCGCAGAGCAGGAGCCCGAGTCCCCGGACGGAGCGGACGCCGGCCAGCCCCGCCAGCCCCGCCGCCAAGCGGGCGCCGGCCCGCTCGGCGCGCCCGCACACGTCCTCTTCCTCCATCGTGGCCAGCGTGGCGCGCGCCGCCGCGGCGGCCAGCGGCTGGCCGCCGAACGTGCTGGCGTGGTCGCCGGGGCCGAAGGCGGCGGCGACCTCGGCCCGGGCCCAGCACGCGCCGATGGGCACGCCGTTGCCCAGCGCCTTGGCCATGGTCACCACGTCCGGCTCGATGCCCGCGTGGTGGAACCCGAACCAGCGGCCCGTGCGGCCGAGGCCGGTCTGGACCTCGTCGACCATGAGGAGCACGCCGCGCTCGCTGCACAGCTCCCGCACGCCGCCGAGGTAGTCCGACGACGGGACGATGACCCCGGCCTCCCCCTGGATGGGCTCGATCAGCACCGCGCCGACACGAGACGGGTCGCAGGCGTCGGCCAGCGCGTCCAGGTCGTCGTAGGGGACGTGCTCGAACCCCTCCGGCAGCGGCGCGTACGGCGCGTGCTTGGCGGGCTGGCCGGTGGCGTGCAGCGTCGCCAGCGTCCGCCCGTGGAAGCCGTCCCACGTGCTCACCACGACGTGGCGGCCGAGCCCGGCCCAGCGACGCGCCAGCTTCAGCGCGCACTCGTTGGCCTCCGCACCGGAGTTGGCGAAGAAGACCTGGCCGCCGGCCTGACCCGTGCCTCCTGCCATCAGCCGGTCGATGGTGCGGGCCACCTCCGGCGCCACCACGTTGCCGAAGAGGTTCGACACGTGCAGCAGGGTGCGGGCCTGCTCGTCGAGGGCGTCGGCCACCGCCGGGTGCGCGTGGCCAAGCGACGTCACCGCCAGGCCGGAGAGGAAGTCGAGATAGCGGCGTCCCTCGGTGTCCCAGAGCAGCGATCCTTCGCCACGCACGAAGGTCACCGGCGGATCGGCGTAGGTGTGCATCAGGGCACTGCGGTCGACCCCTGGCACCGTGCTCACGGCTCGCTCCCCGTGACCATGGTGCCGACGCCCTGGTCGGTGAACAGCTCGAGCAGCAGCGAGTGCGGGACGCGGCCGTCGAGGATGTGGGCGCGGGCCACGCCGGCGCGCACGGCGCGCGCGCAGGCTTCGACCTTGGGGACCATGCCCCCCGCCGCAGCGCCGGAGGCGACCATGGCGTCGAGCTCCTCGGCGCTCACCGTCTGCAGCAGGCTGTCCGGATCTTCGGGGTCGGCACGCAGCCCGGCGACGTCGGTGAGGAAGATGAGTTTCTCCGCCCCGAGCGCCCCGGCCAGCGCCCCGGCCACCGTGTCAGCGTTGATGTTGTACGCCTGCCCGGCCTCGTCGGTCCCGATGGTGGCGACGACCGGGATCAGCCCTTGTGCCAGCAGGCGCTCGAGGATGTCGGGTGCTACCACCGACACGTCGCCCACGAAGCCGAGCTCCTCCGAGCGCGCCACCGCCGTGATGAGCTTGGCGTCCTCCCCCGACAGGCCCACCGCCAGCGCGCCGTGCACGTTGATGGCCGAGACGATCTCGCGGTTGACCTTCCCCACGAGGACCATGCGGGCGATGTCCAGGGTCTCCGCGTCGGTGACCCGGCGGCCGTCGCGGAATTCGGGCACCTTGCCCAACCGGGACATGAGCTCGCCGATCTGTGGGCCGCCGCCGTGGACGACCACGGGCAACATCCCCACGCTGCGCATGAGGACGACGTCCTCGGCGAACGAGGCAAGCGCGTCCTCGCGCTCGCCGTCGAACGCGCCGTCGGCTCCACCGCCGCCCTCCACCACCAGCGCGTTGCCTCCGTACTTCACCACGACGACCTTCCCCCAGAAGCGCCGGATGTACGGGAGCGCTTCCACCAGGACCTCGGCACGATCGCCGCGGCTGAACCCGACGCCCCGCTTCACGAGGTGGTCCGGTTCACGAGGTGGTCCGGTTCACGAGGAGGTCCAGTTCACGAGGTGGTCCGGTTCTCGTCGATGTAGCCGTGGCCGAGGTCGCAGGTGAGCACCACCGCCCTGCCCGGCCCCAGGCCGAGGTCGCACGCCAGCTCGACGGCGGCGCCGGCCATGTGGGCCGACACCGCGTCGGCGTCGTGCGCGGCGGCGACGCCGTCGCGGCACACCACCACGCCCCCGTAGGCCACCGAGACCCGGTCGGGGTCGAAGCCGACCCCGGCGCTGCCGAGCTCGCTCACGACCCGCCCCCAGTACGGGTCGGCCCCGTTGAGCGAGCACTTCACGAGGTTCGAGTCGGCCACCTTGCGCGCTGCGACGTGGGCCTCCTGGTCGTCGCGGGCGCCGGTCACCAGGACGTGCGCCACCTTGGTGGCCCCTTCGGCGTCCTCGGCCATCATGGCGGCCAGCGCCCCGCAGGCTTCCTCCAGCGCCCCGGCCAGCGCGTGGGCCGTGGGTGAGACGCCGGCGCGGCCGCTGGCCAGCACCAGGACCGTGTCGTTGGTCGAGGTGCAGCCGTCGACCGTCATGCGGTTGAAGGTCGACGCCACCGCGCCGGCCAGCGCGTCGCGCAGCACCCGCGGGTCGCACTGCGCGTCGGTGGTGAGCACGGCCAACATGGTCGCCATGTTCGGCGCCAACATGGCCGCGCCCTTGGCCATGGCGCCCACCCGGAACCCTCCACCGGACACTGTCACCTGCTTGGCGAAGGTGTCGGTCGTCATGATCGCCGTCGCCGCGTCGGCACCCGCCGCCGTCCCGCCAGCACGTGCCGCCACCAGGCTCGGGATGCCGCGCTCGAGGCAGGCCATGGGCAGCGGGATGCCGATCAGCCCCGTCTGGCACACGAGGACCTCCTCGGTGGCCGCCCCGATGCCCTCGCCGACCAGGGCGCACATCCGGGTGGCGTCGGCCAGGCCCTGCGCGCCCGTCGCCGCGTTGGCGTTGCCGCTCGAGAGCACCACCGCTGCGGCCCGGCCCGCGCTCGACGCCAGGTGCCGGCGGCTCACCTGGACCGGCGCCGCGGTGGCCAGGTTCGACGTGAAGACGCCGGCCGCGGGCACGGGGACGCCGTCGTCGGTGACGACGAGGGCCAAGTCGGGTGCACCCGAGGCCTTGATCCCACACGCGACACCGGCGGCGGCGAACCCCGCCGGCGAGGTCACGCTCACGGGTACACCCCCGTGACCGACAGGCCGCGGTCCTCTGGGAGGCCCAGCGCCAGGTTGACGCACTGCACGGCCTGCCCGGCCGCCCCCTTGCCCAGGTTGTCGATGGCGCACAGCGCCAGCACCCATCCCGTGCGCTCGTCGAACCGCGCGGTCACGTGGGCCGCGTTCGACCCCAGCGTGGCCTTGGTCGACGGCGGGTCCTCGCGCACGACCACGAACGGCGCGGTCGCGTAGGCGTCACGCAGCACGCCGAGCAGGTCGTCGGTGCTCGTCGTGGTGCCGGCCGCAGGGCGGGCGTAGCAGGTGGCCAGGATCCCCCGGTTCATCGGGGCCAGGTGCGGCGTGAACAGCACCCGGGCACCCGTCGCCTGCTCGATCTCGGGGGTGTGGCGGTGCGTGAGCAGGCCGTAGGCGACGAAGTCCTCGTCCACGGCGTTGAACTGCGTGTGCGCCGCGAGCTTCCGGCCCGCGCCCGACACGCCGCTGGCTGCGTCGACGACGACGCCCTCGGGCTCCACGACGCCGTCGCGCACCAGGGGCGCCAGGGCCAGGGCGGCCGCCGTCGGGTAGCAGCCCGGGGCGGCGATGCGCGTGGCCCCGGCAAGCGCACCGCCGAAGAGCTCCGGCAGGCCGTAGGCGAAGTCGGCCAAGAGCTCGGGACAGGGATGGTCGAGGCCGTACCAGTCCCGGTAGGCGGCCGGGTCACGCAACCGGAAGTCGGCGGACAGGTCCACGACCGCGCCCACGCGCCCGAGGAGCGCCGGCACCAAGGTGGCCGACTCGCCGTGGGGCAGGGCCAGGAAGACGACGTCCAGACCGTGCAGCTCGTCGGGCCCGACCTTGGCGAAGGCCAGGGAGGGATAGGCGCCGGCCAGAGACGGATAGAGCGACCCGACCGCCTCCCCCGCCTGGGAGTCGGCGCCGGCCACCACGACGTCGAGGTCCGGGTGCCCCGCGCATAGCCGCAAGAGCTCCGCGCCCGCATACCCCGACGCCCCGACGACCCCGACTCGCATGGCCTGATCATACACATTTATGCATAATCATGCGAGCGGGCGGAGCCGGTCCCCCACCTGCGCAGCACGTGATTTGACGGGTTCTCCCTATTTTTCATAGTGTTTCAAGTATGCTCGATCCCGAGGTGATCATCGTGCTCCGTCTGGTGCCCGAATTCGCCGAGCGCTACCTGACGCTGGTCGAGGAGGTGGACGGAGACCCCGGCGCGGTCCTCGCCTTCACCGACCTGGCCGACTTCACCGCCGCGCTGGCCCGGGAGCTCGACCGGCGCCTCCCCCTGCTCGAGCGGTGCCTGGGGGCGATCGAGGAGGTGGCGGCCACGTCGCCCGACGCGGACGAGCTCGTGGGGTGGGCGTTCCTCGACACCCTCTCCCCGGAGGAGACCAGGGCCCTGGGGCCGTGGCTCGGACCCGCCACGCGCGCGCTGCTCGAGCGGCTCGAGCTCCAACCCGGTGAGGGGAGGCCCACCGGGTAGCTTGCCGTCACCCGATCGTCGGAGGTGCGATGCGGACGCGGCCGGCCAATCGCTACGAGCTGTGGACCTGTGGCTGGAAGGGCCACGTGCTCGTCGGGACCGACGCCGCGCACGTCCGCGCCGAGGACCGGGCCGTCGTCCGGGAAGCCGACGGGGTGCGCTGGTACCGGTGCCTGCGCTGCGACGACTGGATCCCCGAGACGCCGCCACCACGGCCCACCGCCGACCGCCTCCCCGACCGCTCGGCCATCGAGCTGCCGCTGCGGGGGCCGCTGCTCCGTGACCGCTACGTGCTGCGGCTCATCGCGCTCGACCGGGCGCTGCACGTCGTGCTGCTGACCTCCCTGGCCCTGGTCATCTTCTTCTTCGCCGGGGACCACGCCGCCCTGCAAAGGGACTACGACCAGATCGTCGACGCCTTCGGCGGCCCGACGCGCCCGCACTCCTTCCTCGGGCACTTCCAGCACTACTTCACCATCTCGACGGGCCACCTGTACGCGGCCGCCGTCGTGGTCACGGCCTATGCCGCGTTGGAGGCGGTCGAGATGGTGGGTCTGTGGTTCACGAAGCGCTGGGCCGAGTACCTGACCTTCCTGGCCACCGCCGTGCTCATCCCCTTCGAGGTCTACGAGCTGTTCAACAAGGTCAGCGTGCTCAAGGTCGTCACCTTCGTGGTCAACGTCGCCGTCGCCGCCTACCTGTTGTGGGCCAAGCGGCTCTTCGGCCTGCGCGGCGGCCACGCAGCCGAGGAGGCACGGAAGGCCGCCGCCGCGAGTTGGGACGCGTTCGAAGCAGCCGCGCCGGGCGGACGACCCCAGCCCGCCGGGGCCGCCGATCCCGGCCCACTCCCCGCATAGCATGGCGCGGGTGACGCCGGATGCGCCCGCCCCGGACCAGGACCACGACCACGACCACGACCAGGACCGCGAGCACGGGCACGGGCAGACGCACACGTTCGGGCACGACCACGAGCACGGACCGGACTGCGGTCACGTGGCCGTCGACCACGACGGCCACACGGACTACCTCCACGACGGCCACGTGCACCGCCCGCATGGCGACCACTGTGACGAGTGCGCGTCCGACGCCCACGTGACCCACGGCGAGCACGAGCACACCCATGGGCCCGGCTGCGGTCACATGGCCGTCAGCCACGGCGACCATACCGACTTCGTCCACGACGGTCACCGCCACGCCTCGCACGACGGCCACTGGGACGAGCACTGAGCCCTGCCCGGTCGGGTGCCCCCCGTCGCGGCCCTCAGCCGCGCACGGCGCCGTGCGCCCTCGCCCGGCCCAGCGTCGCCGACCACGCCACGACGTAGCACCCCACCGCGGCGGCCAGGATGCCGAAGCTCGGCGGCACCGTCGGCGCGGCGTACGAGACGACGAGGCCGACCCATGTCGAGCCCACGGCGATCGCCGCCGACAGCGCGAAGGCGACGAAGGGCCGGGCCGTCAGCCGCTGCGCAGCGCCCGCCGGTGTGGCCAGCAGGCCGAGGAGCAACAGCGCGCCCACTGCCTGGGTGGCGGCCGCTGCCGTCACCCCGACGAGCACGAGGAAGACGAAGCCCAGGGCGCGCACCGGCACCCCCCGTGCGGAGGCCACGGCGTCGTCGACGCTGGCGAAGAGCAGCGGCCGGGCGATGGCCACGACGCCGACGGCGATGCCGAGACCCACCGTCGCGTCGGCGACGGCGCGCCCCGAGGAGAGGCCGAAGATGGACCCGAAGAGCACGCTGATGCCCGAGGTGGCGTCGACGCCGCTGGAGGACGTGGTGTAGATGGTGAGGAACAACGCGCCCAGTCCCAGGATCCACGCGAACACGCTGCCGATCACCGTGTCGTCGGCCCTGCCCCTGGCGCCGAGGAGGGCCAGGCCGATGGCCACCACCACGCACGCCCCGTAGAGGCCGAAGGCGACGTCGATGCCGGCCGCCAGCGCCCCGAGGGCCCCGGTCACCGCCACGTGGCTCAGCGCGTCGCCGCTGAAGACCTGGCTGCGCAGCACCACGAAGTAGCCCACCAGACCAGAGGCCACGGCGATGCCCGTGCCCCCCAGGAACGCAGAGCGGATGAAGGGGTGGGAGAACATGTGGGCCAGGCCGGTGACGGGGTCGACCACCAACGCTGCCGAGGCCGTCACCGCACCACCGCCGCCTCGAGCATCGGCCGGCGAGCGAGACGGGCGGCGACGAGCGCCCACGCCCATGCCAGGACGTAGATGGCGAAGCCCACGGTCGTCACGAAGAAGCCGACCGGGTACACCGAGAAGTACGCCATGCCCAGCCCCGACCAGACCGTGACGATGCCGAACACCACGGTGAGGCCGACGCCGAGCCCCGGACGGGCCGTCAACCGCTGGGCCGCCGCCGCGGGCATGACGAGAAGGGCGAACACCAGCAACGCACCTGTCACCTGGCTCACCTCCGCCGCCGCGCCGCCCAGCAGGACGAGGAACACCGTCGACACGAGCCGCACCGGCACGCCCCGCGCTCGGGCCACGTCGGGGTCGACGGTGGCGAAGAACAGGGGTCGGGCGATGGCCCCGAGGACCACGAGGGCCGCCGTGGCCACGACCAGCAGTGTCGTCACCTGGGTGTCGGAGATGCCGAGGAAGGTGCCGAAGAGGAGGCCGACGAGGCTGTTGAGGAACCCGCCGTACAGACTGACGAACAGCGCGCCGCACGCCAACGCGAAGGCCTGGACCGTGCCGATGACGGCCGATTCCTGGCTCCGGGCCTGCCCGCTCGTCGAACGGGGCACCGCCGCGATGACCAGCGCGCCGGCGATCGCCGCCCCGAAGTAGCCGAAGGACGCGCTCACGCCCGCCAGGATCGCCCCCGCGGCCCCCGGGAACGAGATCACCGCCAGCGTGTGCCCCGCGAAGGTCTGGCGGCGCAGGACCATGAACCACCCGATCGCACCGGCGAGGACCGCCACGATGGTCCCGGCACGAAAGGCGTTGACCATGAAGTGCTGCGACAGGAGCTCGCGCACGTCCTGTCCCAGGTCCCAGGTGAGCCCGCCGGTGCCCGCGCCGAGGACGGTCACCGCGACCCTGCGTGGCGGTCGGCGTGGCGCGCCGGCGCCTCGGGCTGGCCCACCACCACCAGCCGGCCGTCGGAGGTTCGGAGCACCTCGACGGGGACGCCGTAGAGGGAGCTGAGCGTGGGCGAGGTGATGACCTGATCGGGCGTGCCCGACACCGCCCCGCCCCGGGCGATGTAGACCACGCGGTCGAGGTACGGGAGGATCGGGTTGACGTCGTGGGCCACCAGGAGGACGGTGACGCCCTGGTCCCGGCAGATGCTGGAGATCAGGGCGGCCACTGCCGCCTGGTTGGGCAGGTCGAGGCTGTCGAGCGGCTCGTCGAGCACGAGCAGCCTCGGCCGGCGCACGAGGGCCTGCGCGATGAGGAGGCGCTGCTGCTCCCCGCCGGAGACCTCGCCGATGGGCCGCTGCGCGTAGGCGTCGGCCCCGACCAGCTCGATAACCTCCCGGACCCGCTCCTCTGCCCGGCGGCGGGTGCCGCCGATCCGGCCGAGGCCCGGCACGGGCACCCCCCAGCGGTCCCCGTCCGCCCCGAGGCGCACCACGTCGACGCCGCGCACTCGCAGTCCCGGATCGAAGCTCCGCCGCTGCGGCAGGTAGCCGATGTCGCGCCCGGACTGCCCCGGCGGGCGCCCCAGCACCTCGACGGTGCCGGCGGAGAGCGGCACCAGCCCGAGCGCCGCCTTGACCAGCGTCGACTTCCCCACCCCGTTTGGACCCAGGACCGCCACGAATTCGCCGGGCGCCACCCCGAGGGTCACGCCCGACCAGATGAGGCGCCCGCCCAGTCGGACCGCCGCGGTGTCGAAGCTGACGGCCAGGGGTCTGGAGTCGGGGTCGGGCACCAAGGCCCCTGCATACACGCCGGCGGCTGCCGGCGTGGGCACCCGCCCGACGGTCATCCGGCCGGCGCCGAGCCGGCGGCTTGGGCCAGCGCCGCCTCGATCCCCAAGAGCTGGCGGGTCTGCCAGGCCTGGTAGGTGGCCCCGGCGGGGGCCAGCGTCTCGGTGATCGTGGTGTAGGGAATGTGCTCGGCCTTCACCTCGGCCAGCTGCACCTGCACGTCGGGCGTGACGTTCTGGCTGTTGTAGACGTAGATCTTGATCAGATGGTTCTTGATCTGGTCGTCGATCGTGGCCTTGTCCGCGGCCGACACCTCGGTCCCCTCGCTGATGGCCTTCAAGAAGGCGGGCGGCGTGACGAGGTCGAGACCCAGTGCGGGCGACAACATGGCGAAGATGGACTCCGACGCCCCCACCGGGGTCCCGGCGTACTTGGCCTTGATGGTGGCGATCAGCTGGTCGTACTGCGCCAGCGCCACCGTGGTGAAGGCCGTGGCCTCGGCGCTGAAGTAGGACGCGTCGCCGGGGTCGAGGGCCTGGAAGTCGCTCACCATCCGGGCGATCACGGTCTGCACGTCGGCGGGGTTGTACCAGCGATGCGGGTTGCCCCCCTCGGCCACGCCCACGACCTCCCCGACGTTCAACACCGCGGGGCTGCCCTGGTCGGCGGCCAGCAGCTTCGGCACCCACGGGTCGTACCCGATGCCGTTCTCGATCACGAATTGCGCGCCGGCCAGCACCTTGGCGTCCGACGCGGTGGGCTCGTAGCTGTGGGGGTCCGTGTTCGGGTTGACGATGATGCTCGTGACCTTGGCGTGCACGCCCCCGATCTGACCGGCGATGCTCCCCCAGAAGTTCTCCGCCGCCACCACGTGGACCACGGTGCCGCCGCTCCGGCCGGCCGTGCTGGCGCTTCCCGAGCCCGAGGGCACGCCCGACGAGGCCGCGGAGGTGCAGGCGGCGAGGAGCAGGCAACCGCCCGTCACGAGGAGAAGGCAGACGCGCAGCGGTCGAAGGACACGCGGGCCGAGGCGGGTCGTTCGCATGGCCGGAGAGACTATAACGAGAACGATTCTCAGTGCAACTCTCACATAGGGGCTAGGCTGGCACCATGGCCGACGACCTCCACGCGCTGGTCGCCGCCCGGCTGCGGCGGGTGGGCCAGCGCTTCACGCCAGGCCGCCGCCTGCTCGTCGACGCCCTGGCCACGGCGCAACGCCCGGTGACGGCGGCCGAGCTGGTGGCCGCGGGAGACGGGCTGCCCCAGAGCACGGCCTACCGGAACCTGGCGCTGCTTGAGCAGGCCGGCGTCGTGCACCGCGTCGTCGGCACCGACGAGTTCGCCCGCTTCGAGCTGGCCGAGGAGCTCACCGGCCATCACCATCACCACCTGGTGTGCCTCCGCTGCGGCACCGTGGAGGACTTCGACGCGCCCCGGCCGCTGGAGAAGGGCTTGGCCGAGGCCATCGGCCGGCTCACCGCCGGGACGGGGTTCCGCGCCGAGGCCCATCGCCTGGACCTCCTCGGCACCTGCGCCGACTGCGCCGGCTGAACCCGCCGGGTCGTCGTCCGCCAGTGCGGCGTCAGGCCCGGGGTCCGGGTGCGGACCCCGGTCGTCCGTGGGCGGCGAGGACCGAGTCGACGACCTGGACGACGAAGCGGCGCGTGAGCGGTTGCCGGGCGAAGAGCCGGCGAAAGGCCAGCGGGCCGGCCAGCTGGGCCACCAGGACGTCGACGCCGGCGCCGATGTCGAGCTCGCCGCGGGCCCCGGCGGCGGTCAGCGTGGCGCGCATGGGCTTGGTGGCGTCGGAGGTGACCGAGGCCCGGACCTCGGCGAAGTCGGGATCGACGGCCGCACGCTCCATGACCGTCACCATGGCCCGTTCGCAGGCAGGGTCGAGGAGCCGGAGTCGGAACCGCTCGAGCTCGGCGATGAGGTCCGCCCGCAGGTTGCCGGTCGGCACGGGCACGTCGAGGATCGCCTGCTCGGCGATGGCCTCGATGACGAGGGCGGCGGCGTCGGGCCAGTGCCGGTACAGCGTCGAGCGTCCCACGCCGCTGCGCTCGGACACCGCCACGTGCGTCACGGCTTCCCAACCCTGCTCCTCGAGGATGGCGCGCGCCGCGCCCAGCGCGGCCTGCCGCGTGCGCTCGACCCGGGGGTCGCAGCGGTGTGCGGGCCCGGCAGAGGGGACGTCCGGCGCGCCCATCGCGTCGACCCCCTCGACTTTCGGGACAACGTGTGCCATAGTTACTCCGATACATAGTGTCCCATAATCCCTGGGCCGACACCACCACCCCCTGAGGAGCCCCCGTGACCGCCACGAACACCTCCCCGGGCACCACGCCCGTCCCCGACCAGGACCACGCCGCCCCGGCCCACCGCCACCTCGGACTGGCGCTGGTGGTCATCTGCGTCGCCCAGCTCATGGTGGTGCTCGACGCCTCGATCGTGAACGTGGCCCTGCCCTCCATCCAGCGGGCACTGCACTTCTCCGCCGCCAACCTGATCTGGGTGATCAACGGCTACACGCTGGCCTTCGGCGGGCTGCTGCTGCTCGGGGGCCGCACCGGCGACCTCTTCGGGCGGCGGCGCATGTTCATCGTCGGGCTCGGCATCTTCACGGGCGCCTCGCTCCTCGGCGGACTGGCCACCAGCGAGGCCTGGCTCATCGCCGCGCGTGTGGTCCAGGGGATGGGCGGGGCCATCGCCGCGCCGACCGCGCTCGCCCTCATCGCCACCACGTTCCCCGAGGGCCCGCCGCGCAACCGGGCCATGGGCGTGTACGCGGCCATGTCCGGCGCGGGCGCGGCCATCGGCGTGCTCCTCGGCGGTGTGCTCACCAGCGCGCTCGGCTGGCGGTGGGTGCTCTTCGTCAACGTGCCCATCGGGCTGGCGGTCATGCTGGCCGCCCCACGGGTGCTGGCGGAGACCGACACCCGACGCGGTCGCCTCGACCTCCCCGGAGCGCTCACGGCCACCGCGGGGATGACGCTCCTCGTCTACGGCCTCATCCACGCGGCGACCACCTCGTGGGGCGATCGTTGGACGGTCGCCGCCTTGGTGGCCGGGGGCGTCCTGCTCGTCGTCTTCGTCCTCCTCGAGGCGCGCACCCGCGAGGCGCTCATGCCGCTGCACCTGTTCCGGTCGCGGAGCCGCTCGACGGCCTACGCCATCATGCTGGCCATCGGGACGGCCATGTTCTCGATGTTCTTCTTCCTCACGCTCTTCATGCAGGACGTCCTCGGCTTCGGGCCGCTCAAGGCCGGTGTCGCCTACCTGCCCTTCGCCCTGACCATCGTCGTGACCGCCGGCATCACGTCCCAGGTCGTCGGACGGGTCGGGACCAAGGTGCCGCTCATGCTGGGCACCGCGCTCGGTGCGAGCGGCCTCTTCTGGTTCTCGCAGGCGACCTCGCAGTCGACCTACCTCGGAGGACTGCTCGGGCCGATGCTGGTGACCGCCGCCGGCATGGCCCTGTGCTTCGTGCCGCTGACCCTGAGTGCGGTGGCCGGGGTGCGCCGCCACGAGCAGGGCATCGCGTCGGCGCTGCTCAATTCGGGCCAGCAGGTGGGCGGCTCGCTCGGCCTGGCCGTGCTCGGCACGATCGCCGTGCAGACGACGCGCCAGCAGATCACCACCGCGTTCCAGTCGCTGGGCCCGGCCGCCGCCGGGGCCCGCCGCTACCTGGGCTCGGCCCCGCCGCCCAAGAACGCCGCCATCCCCGCTGCCGTCCACCAGACGATCACCACCGCCTACGTGCACGGGTACACGACCGCCTTCGCGGTGGGGTCGGGGATCGTCGTCTTCGCCTTCCTCCTGGCCGCCCTGGTGCTGCCACGGGCGACACCGCGCCGGGCCGAGGCGGGCGTGGCCGAGCTGGAGCCGGCACTGGCGTAGCGCGGCAGAGCGCCGCACGCACCCGTCACGCCGGACGCGCGGCCCGGTCCTCAGTGACCCGAGGGCGGTGCGGTGCCCGGCACCCCGGGCCGCCCCGGTGCGCCCGGGGTGCCCGGGAGCACGGTCGGCACCACGGCCGCCCTCCCGGGGGACGGCAGCCGGATGGCACCGCGCCCGGTGCGCGTCGTCACGTCCTCTACGGCGGCCGCCGACCGACGGTCCGCGCGCGCCGCGACCCGCTCTTCGTAGCGCAGCCACTGCAGCCCGACGATGGCCAGGGCGCTCAGCGTGAACAGCTCGTTGACGACCCACAGCAGGGCACCGCCGGCGTGGGTGTCGGCCAGCGTGTGGGCCGCCGGGTCGATCGAGGTGTGCGCCAGGGTGAGGCTCAGACCGATGACGACCCCGACGGGGATGCCGGTGGCCAGGAAGCCGAGCTTGGCCGGGTACGAAAGACGCCAACGCGACGGGTCGATGCCGATCACGAGCCACCAGAAGAGACACCCCACCACGAGGAAGTGCAGGTGGGCGAAATCGTGCAGCAGGGGGTGGCGCAGCGACAGGGCGTAGAACGGGGTGACGAAGTAGACGATCATCGTGAGCGCCCCGAAGACGACCACCACCACCGGGTGGGTCGCCGCCTCCACGGCGCCGGCGTGGAGCACGCGCAGGATTCGCTCCTGGGTGCGCCGGCCCGAGGCCTGCAGCGCCAGCGTCACCGGGGCGCTCAGCGCGTAGAGGATGGGCGCCACGTTCATGAGCAGGATGTGCTGCACGGCGTGCATCGTGAACACCGAGTCGTCGTAGGAGGCGAGCCCGGACTGCACCGCCACCACGACGGTGGCGGTGGCCCCCAGGAACGACGCGGTCCGCCACCCCGACCAGTGCCGGCCCCGCGCCGCCAGGCGCCGGACCCCGACCACGTAGAGCACGGCCGTCCCGAGCTCGAGGACGAGGGCGACGAGGGCCAGGGGCTGGTCCAACTGCCAGCCGGTGAGCAGCTGGTGCAGGCTCACGCCGGGCGACAGCACGTCGGCGGGGATCACGGTACGGCGCGCCCCTCTATCCAGCCGATGGCGTCGAGGGCGTCGCCCACCGTCCAGGCCCCCGGCCCCGGGCTGCTCTGGTTCTGCCGCCCTTGCCCGTCGAGCATCGCCTGCAGGCTCGGCGCGAGCGCCCCCTGCAGGTGCGGCAGTCCGCCGGTGGCGAACCGCTCGTGGCCGCGCCCGTCGAGCATCAGGAACCCGTCGCCGTGGTCGACGTCGTAGGTATAGGGCTGCCCGGTCTCCCAGTCGATCCCCGGGGGCGAGTCCTCGGGCACCACGGTGTGGTCGACCCCGAAGAAGCGCCACAGCGCGTCGAGGGTGGCGGGCGACCCGGTGAGCAGGGGGAAGCGCACGCCCGTCCGCTGCGAGTAGGCCGCGAGGCGGGCGGGCGAGTCGCGCCCGGGATCCACGGTCACCTCGGCCACGACCACCCGGTCGCCCAGGCCGGCCGCGGCCAGCGCCTGCCGGACCTGCAGCAAGGCGCCCGTGGTGATCGGGCAGACCTCCTGGCACGAGGTCAGGAAGGGGGCGACCAGGACGATGCGGCCGCGGTAGGACGCCAGTGACGTGGTCGCCCCCTGCTGGTCCACCAGCGGGAGGGCGAGCACCGAGGCGGGGACGGCCCGGTCGAACGCGTTGCCCACCGACGCCGGGGGCGGGCCCGGCGCCGTGGACCGGCCGGCCCACAGACCCAGGGCGCCGGCGCCCGCCACCAGGGCGACCACGAGGACGACGATCGCCACGGGCCGTCTGGTCGGGCGCCGTGGCGTCTCGGGAGCGGTGTCGCGTCGGAGGTCGGTGACGCTGACCATTCGCGGCGACGCTACCCCCCGGTCTGCTTCCCGGGCACATCGGGGCGGGGCGCCTCCACGCACTCGACCCCCTCGGAGCCGACGCTGGCCGCGTGCTCGACCCCGGCGGCCAGCTCCAGCCGGTCCCCGGGCCCCATGGGCCAGTCGCGCGTGGACGCCGAGCCACCGGACGCGCCGGGCGCCGAGGTGGGCGACGTGTGGAACACGATGCCGCCGCGCACGCACACCAGCACCTTGGTGTAGGGATGGTGGTGGCGCGCGTAGCGGTAGTGGGCGCCGTTGCCCCAGCGGGTGGGCGTCATCCCCTCCGCCCGCAGGGCGCGCTCGACGTCCTCGGCGCTCCCGGGCAGCGCCCCGCGCTCGAGCCGGACCCCGTCCTCGCCGCTCACGCCCGCAAGGTGGCGCCCTGGGCGCGCGCCACCGCGGCGATGCAGCGGGCGCGGACCTCGGCGACGTCCGCGTCGGTGAGCGTCCGGTCCACCGAGCACAGGCGGAGCCGGTAGGCCAGGCTGCGGGCGTCGTCGGGCACCCCCTCGCCCCGGTAGGCGTCGAAGAGGACGAGGTGCTCGAGCAGGTCCCCCGCCGCCTCCCGCAACGTCGCCTCCAGCACGGCGGCGGCGACCGAGTCGCGCACCACGAAGGCCAGGTCGACGTCGCTGGAGGGGAAGCGGCTGATGGGGCCGACGACGGGGCTGCGCCGGGGGGCGTCGACGAGGAGCGCGCCCAGGTCCACCTCGAGCCATCCCACGCGCCGGCGCGTGGCGTCGATGCCCCAGGCCTCGAGCACCGCGGGGTCGATCTCCCCCACCGCACCCACCACCGCGTCCCCGCCGGTGGCGGCACCGCCGCCGCCGGGAGCCGACGAACGGGGTCCCCCACCGAGCACCAGCCAGGCACTGCGCGTCGGGTGCAGCCCGCCGGGCGCGCCGGCGCCGGCCATGGCACCGGGAGCGACCATGCCCACGTCGACGCCGAGCTCGCCTGCGAGCACCTTCCACGCGCCGGCAGCGGCCGCGGCGTCGTCGTCCTCCTCGGCGAGGACGACGGCCAACAGCTCGCGCTCGTCGACGACCGTCTCGCCCGTACGGGCCAGCGCCCTCGCCACCCGTTCGGGTGGCGGCGGGGGGAAGACGTGCCCCATCTCGAAGAGCCGGAGCTCCCCCTGGCGCCGGTCGTTGTTGAAGGCGAGGGCGCCGAGCATGCCCGGGAGCAGGCTCCGGCGCAAGACCGACTCGTCGGGGCTGAGCGGGTTGGTGACGGTGATCCCGCCCTCCTCCAACCCGGCGCGGGCGTGGTCGCCGGGGGCGAGCAGCGACGGCGTCCACGCTTCGTGCGCGCCCCACCCCGCCACCACCGAGCGGACGGCACGGCGGTCGCGCTGATAGGGGTCGAGCCTCCCCACCTGCTCGGACAGCGGGCGCTGCCGGGGCAGCCGGGAATAGCCGTGGTGGCGGGCGACCTCCTCGACGACGTCGATCTCGCGTGCCGCGTCGGGACGGAACGTAGGCACCGTCACCTCGAGCACGCCGGGGCCGCTGCGCTCGCAGACGAAGCCGATGGGCTCGAGGTAGCCGGCGACGTCGCCGTCGTCGAGCTCGGCGCCGAGGATGGCGTTGACCCGGGCCACCCGCACCGGCACGCGCACCGCGCCCGGCACGGCCCCGCGGCGGTCGACCACTCCGTCGACGAGACGCGCTCGCTCGCCGGCGCTCGCCCCGAGGAGGGTGCACAGCCGCAGCGACGCCGCGTCGATGCCCTCGGGGTCGCAGCCGCGCTCGAAGCGCGCCGAGGCCTCGGTCCGCAGGGCCAGGCGCTTGGAGGTGCGGGCGATGGCCATGGGGTCGAAGTACGCCGCCTCGAGCAGGACGTTCGTCGTCGACTCGGTGATCTCGGTGGACTCGCCGCCCATGATCCCGCCGATGCCGATGGGCGCGTCCTCGGCGTCGCAGATGAGGCAGTCCCTGCGGTCGTCGACCGGCGCCACCGACCGGGTGCCCATGGTCCTGACCACGCCGTCGAGGGTGGTCACCTGCTCGTCCGGGCGTGCCGCCCGGATGCGCAGGCCCCCGCCGGCCACCCGGTCGAGGTCGTAGGGGTGGGTGGGCTGGCCCAGCTCGAGCATCACGTAGTTGGACGCGTCCACCACGTTGTTGATGGCGCGCACTCCCGCCAGCGCCAGGCGGCGCACCACCCACGCCGGTGACGGGCCCACCGTCACCCCGGTGAGGACACGGGCCGTGAAGCGGGGGCAGAGGTCGTCGTCGACCACCTCGATCGACGTGGGCACGGGGCCAGGAGCCGGGGCCGGCGCGGCACCGGCGAGCGCGGGGACGGCGAAGGGCAGCTTGTAGCGGGCCGCCAGGTCGCGCGCCACGCCCGCCACCGACCATGCGTCCGGCCGGTTGGTCTCCACCGCGATGTCGAAGACCACGTCCGCGGTGATCCCCAACGCGGCCATGAGCGGCACGCCGGGAGCGGGCGCGTCGGCGTCGGCACCCCCGTCCGCGGCGCCGAGCACCAGGATGCCCTGGTGGTCCTCGGAGAGCCCCAGCTCCCGTCCCGAGCACAGCATCCCGTTGGAGACCACGCCCTTCATCTTGCGGCGCGCGATCTCGAAGCCGCCCGGCAGGACCGCGCCGACCGGCGCCAGGGGCACCAGGTCGCCCACCTCGAAGTTCCACGCCCCGCAGACGACCTCCACCGGTTCGCCGCCCGCCTCGACCACGACCCGCCGGATCTTGTCGGCGGCGGGGATCGGCGCGATCTCGAGCACGCGCGAGACGACCACGTCCTCCAGACCCTCGCCGACGCGCTCGAGCCCCTCGACCACCAGGCCGAGGTCGTCGAGGGTGGCGGCGATGGCCGCCGGCTCGTCGTCGAAGGGGGCGAAGTCGGTCAACCACGAAAGGGGCACGCGCATGGTGGTCCTCAGACCTGCCGGAGGAAGCGGACGTCGTTCTCGAGCAGGACGCGCATGTCGGCGATCTGGTGGCGCATCTGCGCGCAACGGTCGATCCCGAACCCGAAGGCGAACCCCGACCACGCCTCGGGGTCCAGGCCGACCACCTCGAGCACGGCGGGGTCGACCATCCCGCACCCGCCGAGCTCGATCCACCCGGTGTGCGAGCACGTGCGGCAGCCCGCCCCCCGGCAGATCGTGCAGGTGATCTCGAACTCGGCGGAGGGCTCGGTGAAAGGGAAGTACGCCGGGCGCAGCCGCGAGTGGATGTCGGGGCCGAAGTACGCCGTCGTAAAGGTCTCGATCGTCCCCGCCAGGTGGGCGAAGGAGATGTCACGGTCGACGACCAGACCCTCGACCTGATGGAAGATGGGGACGTGGCGGGCGTCGGGCGTGTCGCGCCGGTAACAGCGCCCGGGCATCACCGAGTAGATAGGCGGCGCCTGCGACTGCATGACCCGGATCTGCACCGGCGAGGTGTGGGTGCGCAGGACCACGGCGCCGGCCTCGTCCAGGTCCAGGTAGAAGGTGTCGAACATCCCGCGCGCAGGGTGCGCGGGCGGGATGTTGAGCGCCTCGAAGTTGTACCAGTCCGTCTCGACCTCGGGGCCTTCGGCGACCGTGAAGCCCATCCCGACGAACACGTCCTCGAGCTCGTCGCGCGTCCGGGTCACGAGGTGCAGGCGGCCGCGGCCCGGGCGGGCGGGCGCCTCGGTCAGATCCAGGCGATCGGCGCGCAGACGGGCGTCGCGGGCCGCCACGGCCAGCGCCGCGCGCCGGTCGGCCACCAGCGCCTCGATCGTCTCACGGGCCTCGTGGAGCCGCTGGCCCTCGGTGCGCCGCTCCTCGGGGTCGAGCGCCCCGAGCGACCGGTGCGCGCCGGCCAGGGCGGAGCGCTTGCCGAGCAGCTCGGTCTCGACCGACTGCAGCTCGTCGAGCGTGGAGGCGTGCGTCATCCGGCGCGTCGCCTCGTCGACGATCTCGGAGACGGATGCTCCCGACGGGCCCGCGGGCGCGCTCACCGCAGCCCCTTCATGGCGTGCATGTTAGAGCGGCGCCGCTGGACCTCGAAGCAGAGCACGGCGGCGGCCATGGCCACGTTGAGCGACTCCGCGCCTCCGGCCATGGGGATCGTCACCGCGCCGTCCAGATGGGCTGCGGCCGCCACCGGCAGCCCCGTCGCCTCGTTGCCGAGGACGAGCGCCAACGGCGGCTCGAGGGGGGCCTCGGTGTAGGGGATGCCGCCCCGCACCGCGGCGGCCAGCCGTCGCAGGCCGGCTCGTCCCAGCGCGTCGAGCACGACGGCCGGCTCCCCGCCGACGACGACGGGCACGTGGAGCACCGAGCCGGCGGACGCCCGCACGGTCTTCGGGTTGAAGGGGTCGACCGTGCCGTCGCAGCACACCACGGCGTCGGCACCGGCGGCGTCGGCCAGGCGGATGATGGCGCCGGCGTTCCCCGGGTCGCGTACGTCGACGCAGACGACGACGAACCCCGACTGCTCGACCGAGCCCAGAGCGGTCTCCGGCATGCGCACGACGGCGAGCACCGGTTGGGGCGTCACGGTGTCGGCGACCCGCTCCATGACCCCCGGTGCGAGCTCGTGGACCCGCACGCCCGCGGCCTGGGCCCGCTCCAGGGTCTCCCACAGCGCCGCGTCGTGTTCGCGCCCTGCGGCCACGTAGACCCCTTCGACCTCCGCACCGCAACCGAGCGCGGCACCCACCAACCGGCTCCCCTCGGCCACGAACACTCCCTCGTCGCGACGCACCGTGCGCCGCGAGAGGAGCCGGCGAAGCCGCTGGACCCGCTGGTGGCGGTATGCGAGGGGCGCGCTCAGGAGGCGTCGGCCTCCGCGGTCGCCGGGGCCTGCTCGCCCGGCGCCGCCAGGGCGGCGCTGGCCACGCCCACCAGGGTGGCGAACGCGTCGGGGTCGGCGACGGCGAGGTCAGCGAGGACCTTGCGGTCCACGTGCACCTCGGCGCGGTGCAGGCCGGCGATCAGCCGGCTGTAGTTGGTCCCGTTGGCACGGGCGGCGGCGTTGATGCGCTGGATCCACAGCCGACGAAAGTCGCCCTTGCGCGCCCTGCGGTCGCGGTACGCGTACTGCAGCGAGTGCATGACGGCCTCGTTCGCGGCGCGAAACGACCGGCTCCGGTTGCCGTAGTAGCCCTCCGCCTGCTCGAGGACGGCCCGACGGTGCTTCTTGCCGTTGACGGCACGCTTCACCCTGGCCATGACGAGCTCCTTTCCTGAAGATCCGTGGTACGACGCGGACCGCGCGTCGGGTCCACGTCGGGGTGCGGGCCCTGCCCGCGTCCGTTGGTCAGCGTCCGAGCATGCGGCGCACCTCGCGGGCGTCCGCCTTGGCGACGTCCACCTCGCGCGCCAGGCGCCGTGTGCGCTTGCTCGCCTTCTTCTCCAGGATGTGCGACCGCATCGCCTGACGGCGCCGGAGCCGGCCCGTGCCCGTCACCTTGAAGCGCTTGGCCGCTCCCCTGTCCGTCTTCATCTTCGGCATGTCAACTCCCTTGTGCACCCGGGTCGGCGTCGCCCGGGGCCCTGTCGCCCGCAGCCGTGCTCGCTGCGGCCGAACCCGCCTCGTCCGCGGGCGGCGCCACCGGCGCCGCTTCCGTGGTGCCATGATCCGCCTCGCTCGCCCCGGGACCGGTGTCGCCCGTCTCCGGCTTGGCCGCCCGTGCCGCCGCCGACTGGCGGGCCCGCTTGTCGGGGGCCAGCACCATGACCATGTTGCGCCCGTCGAGCCTGGGCTCGGCCTCGACCCGCGCCGAGCTGTCCACCTCCGTGGCCACCCGGTCGAGGATCTTCTTCCCGAGCTCGGGGTGGAACACCTCACGGCCACGGAACATGATCGTGACCTTCACCTTGTGCCCCTCGTTCAGGAATCTGAGAACCTGGCGCGTCTTGGTCTCGAAGTCGCCCGGGCCGATCTTGGGCCGGTACTTCATCTCCTTGATGGCGACGTTGATGGTCTTGCGACGGGATTCCTTCGCTCGCTGCGCGGCGTCGAATTTGAACTTCCCGAAGTCCATGATCTTGCACACCGGCGGGTTCGCCTGTGGGGCCACCTCGACGAGGTCGAGGTCGAGCTGGCGGGCAAGGGCGAGGGCTTCGGGAAGGGGCTTGATGCCGAGCTGCTCCCCGTCCGGATCCACCAGTCGCACGTCGCGCGCGCGGATTCTGTCGTTGATCCTGGGCTCGCTGGTCGTGGGCGTGGTGGCGATCGGCGTCCTCCTGTCGCTGGTCGGCCCCGAGTCTCCCCGGAGCCGATGACGGGAGCGCGGTCGCTGCCCTCGGTGCCGTCCGTGGTCGGACCACCGTGACCCGACACGCCGGTGGCTCCGGCGGCCGGGTGGGGGCCTGCGCCTCGGCGCGACCCCGCTTTCCCTGCTGGCTCGAGGTTCTACGCTACCAGGCGTGAGCAGCCTCTGGACACCCGAAGGCGAGCACCGCGTGCCCCGCGAGCCCGCCCCCGGCCAGGCGCCGGGGTCCCCGGCGGGCCCGGCCGGCACCGGCCCGGCCGGCGAGGAGATGGACGAAGCGGCCGCGCTCGCCGCCCATCTCGACGACCTGCGCCAGCAGCTGGCCGCCACTCCCGCCGAGGTCGTGGTGGCCAACCACGCCTTCGGGCTCTTCGAGCTGGCGGCCATCCACCTGAGCCGCCAACCGCCCGGGCTCGACGAGGCGCGCCTCGCGGTCGATGCCATGGGCGTGCTCGTCGAGGGCCTCCACGGACGCCTGGGGGAGGCGGAGGAGCCCCTGGTCGCCGCGCTGGCCCAGATCCGGCTGGCCTACGTCCAGATCACCGGTGCCGCCCGCGCCGGTGAGGACGCGACCGGGATCCAGCAGCCCCGGGCCGAGCCGCCCGGGGCCGAGTAACCCCGGGGCCGAGACCCTCGCCCGAGACCCTCGCCCGAGACCCTCGCCCGATGGGCGAGCCGATCATCCGGCGGCGTTGCGGACCGTGTCGGCCTCGACGCGACCGAGATGGCCCGGCGACGTCACGAAGACGACCCGCGTGCCCACCAGGATGCGCCGTGAGCCGTCAGCGATGGCCGTGCAGTGGAACGGGTAGCGCCGCCCGTCGTCTCCGCTGATCGTCCCCAGGCCCCGCGCCTCGTCGAACTCGTCCACCCACCCCGCGAGCGGGGCACGCGGGGTGCGTGTCGTACCGGCCACCGTCGCGCTCGATCCGTGGGCTAGTGGACGATCTTCGACAGCGGGAGCTCGATGATGTCCGTGGCCCCGCGGTCTTTGAGCGCGGGGATGAGGACGTTCACGTCGCGCTTCTCCACGACCGTCTCGACGGCGAATCCCCCGCCCCCGGAGAGCTCGGACACCGTGGGCGCCTTGAGCGCGGGGAGCACCGAGATCACGCCGCCGAGCTGGCTGTCCGACACGTTCAACTTGAGCAGGACCTTCCCCCGCGCCTCGAGCGCGCCCTGCAACAGCGTGAGGAGCTGGCCCATGGCGTGGCGCCTGGCGTCGTCGGCGGCCGCCGCGGGGTTGGCGATCAGCTCGGTGTGCGACACGAGCAGGGTGTCGACGATGCGCAGGCCCGCCGCGGCCAGCGCCCGACCGGTCTCGGTGATCTCGACGACGGCGTCCGCGATGTCGGGGACCTTCGCCTCCGTGGCCCCGTAGGAGAGACGGATGTCCGCGTGCACACCGTGCTTCTCGAGGACGCGGCGGGTCAGCTCGGGGTACTCGGTCGAGACGCGTGCCCCGGCCGGCAGGTCGCCCACGGCGAGCACGGGTGACTCCTCGGCCACCGCCAGCACGACCCGGATGGGGTTGGCGGAGGCCTTGGAGTAGTTGAGCGTGCCAAGCGAGGTCACCTCCGCACCCGTCTCCTCGATCCAGTCCCGCCCCGTGATCCCGAGGTCGAAGAGGCCCTCGGCCACGTAACGGGGGATCTCCTGGGGGCGCAGGATCCGGACCTCGTCGACCCGGGGGTCGTCGATGCTCCCCCGGTAGTCCACGTCGGAGGCACGGGACACGGCCAGGTCGGCCGCGGCGAACAGGTCGAGCGTGGCGCGCTCGAGGGACCCCTTCGGCAGCACCAGGCGAAGCACACGCCCTCCTATCGACGGTCCACCGGGACGGACCCGAGCAGATCGGCCATCTCGAGCGCGGTCAGGGCCGCCTCGTACCCCTTGTTCGTCTCCCCCGGCGCGCAGCGCTCGAGCGCCTGGGCGATCGTGTCCGTGGTGAGCACGCCGAAGACCACCGGCACGCCGGTGTCCAGCGCGACCCGCTGGAGGCCTGCCGCGCACTGCCCCGCCACGTAGTCGAAGTGCGGCGTGTCGCCTCGGATCACCGCGCCCAGGGCGATGACCGCCTGTGCGCCGGCGCCCACCAGCCGCTGTGCGGCCAGTGGCAGCTCGAAGGCACCCGGCACCCACGCCACGGTCACACCCTTGGCGTCCACGTCGCACTTGCCGAGCGCGTCGAGCACCCCCTGGAGGAGCCGCTCGGTGATGCCGCCGTTGAACTTGGCGCAGGCCACCGCCAGGCGCACCAGGCCTGCGGGGCGGCCGACGAGGGACGTGCCCACCTCGGCGGCGACGCGCTCGACGGCACCCTCGGACAGCGCGGTCTCGTCAGAGGACGTCATCGAGTCCCTCGAAGATGTGGCCCATGCGCTCGCGCTTCGTCCGGAGGTACTCGATGTTCTCCGGATTGGCGTGCGCGTCCAGCGGCACGCGCTCGACGATGTCGAGCCCGAAGCCCTCCAGGCCGCCGTACTTGACCGGGTTGTTGGTGATGAGCCGCATGGTGGTCACACCCAGGTCGACCAGGATCTGTGCCCCGATCCCGTACTCCCGGTTGTCCACCGGCAGGCCGAGCTCGATGTTGGCGTCGACGGTGTCGTGCCCTTGCTCCTGGAGGTTGTAGGCGCGCAGCTTGTGGGCCAGACCGATCCCCCGCCCCTCGTGCCCGCGCAGGTAGACCACGACACCGGTCCCCTCCTCGGCGATGATCCGCAGGGCCTCGTGGAGCTGCGGGCCGCAGTCGCAGCGCAGCGAGCCGAAGACGTCGCCGGTGAGGCACTCCGAGTGCACGCGGACGAGGACGTCCCCCTTGCCCGCGACCTCGCCGCTCACGACGGCCAGGTGGTGCTCGCCGTCGATGACCGACTCGTAGGCGTAGCCGGTGAAGTCGCCGACGTCGGTGGGGATGCGGGCGGGACCCGCGATGCGGCGCACCAGCTTGTCCTTGCGCCGCCGGTACCGGATCAGGTCCGCGATGGTGATCAACGGCAGCCCGTGGCGCTCGGCGAACGCCTCGAGCTCGGGGAGCCGGGCCATGCGGGTCTTGTCCTCCGAGACGATCTCGCACAGCACGCCGGCAGGGTGCAGGCCCGCCGCCTTCACGAGGTCGATGGTGGCCTCGGTGTGCCCTGCGCGCTTGAGCACGCCGCCGGGGCGGTAGCGCAGGGGGAAGATGTGGCCGGGCCGGTTGAGGTCGCCCGGGCGCGTGTGGGGGTCGATGAGGGCCTGGATGGTCGCGGCGCGGTCCTCGGCCGAGATGCCCGTCGTCGTGCCGTGGCGGGCGTCCACGCTGACCGTGAACGCGGTGCGCTGCGACTCGGTGTTGGCCGTCACCATGAGGGGCAGGTCCAGCTGGTCGGCGCGCTCGGGTGTGAGGGGCACGCAGATGACCCCCGAGGTGTGGGCCAGGAAGAATGCGATCGACTCCTGGGTGGCGGCCTGGGCCGCCATCACCAGGTCGCCTTCGTTCTCGCGGTCCTCGTCGTCGACGACGACGACGATCTCGCCCCGCCCGATGGCGGCGATGGCTTCCTCCACGGCGGCGAAGGGCATCAGGCCGCCCGTCCCACGGGGCCCGCGCCGTCCGCGCCCGGGGGGGCGAGCTCGACGCGCAGGTCTTCGCCCAGCCGCTCGACCGAGACCACCTGCCCGCGCCACAGCTGGTCCATGGTGGGCGCACCGGGACCGGCGAACATGGGCACCGCGTCGTCCCCCCCGAAGAGCGCGGGCGCCAGGTACACGACGTAGCGGTCCACCAGTCGGGCCGAGTGGAACGCGTGCGCGACCGTGGCCCCGCCCTCGACGAGCAGCTGGAGCACCCCCCGCCCTCCGAGGTCGTCGAGCACGTCGCCGAGGTCCCCCGACAGCTCCACCGCGGGGTGCAGCCGCGCGTCCCTCGGGGCCCGGCCCAGCACCACGCGCAGGGGCTGGCGCGCGGGGGGCGGGTCGGTGCGGACGGTGAGCTCGGGGTCGTCGGCACGCACCGTGCCCGCGCCCACCAGCACCGCGTCCGAGCGCGAGCGCAGGTGGTGGACGTCCTCGCGGGCGGCCGCGCCCGTCAGCCAGCGCGAGGTGCGGTCGGGGGCGGCGATGCGCCCGTCGAGGGAGGCAGCCAGCTTGAGCACGACCCAGGGCCGGCCGGTGCGGCGGTGCTTGAGGTACGGGGCCAGCAGCTCGGCGACCTCGTCGCCGGCCACCCCCACGTCGACCTGCACCCCGTGCGAGCGCAGCAGCTCCACCCCGCGCCCAGAGACGTCGGGGTCGGGGTCGAGCATGCCCACGACCACACGGGCCAGACCCGCCTCCAGCACGGCGTCGGTGCACGGCGGGGTGCGACCGTGGTGCACGCAGGGCTCCAGCGTCGTGTACAGGGTGGCGCCGCGGGCGGCGGCACCCGCCGCCCGAAGGGCCACGACCTCGGCGTGGGGCCCGCCCGGCGGCTCCGTGGCGCCCTCGAACCGCTCCGTCCCCGCGGCCACCACCGCGCCGACCCAGGGGTTGGGCGCGGTGCGGGTCCGGACCGACGCGGCCAGGGCCAGCGCCCGTCGCATGGCGGCGAGGTCGTCGCCCCGCTCGCTCGGCGCCGGCACGGGGTACGAGCCCGAAGTCATGGGAGGATCAGTCTACTTGCCGCCCCGACAGGGCCTTTTCCCCCGACTCCCGGATCCGCCGGGTCGCCTCCCAGGGGTGGTCGTCGCCGAAGATCGCCGATCCCGCCACGAGCACCCGGGCGCCGGCCTCGACCACGAGCGGCGTCGTCTCCTCGTCGATCCCGCCGTCGACCTCCAGCTCGACGTCCAGGCCCAGCAGGTCGATCTCGGCGCGCGTCCGGGCGATCTTGGGCAGCACCTCGGCCATGAACGCCTGGCCGCCGAAGCCAGGGAACACGGTCATGCACAGGACCAGGTCGACCTCGGGCAGGTAGGGGGCGTAGGCCTCGAAGGGGGTGTCGGGGTTGGCGGCCAGCCCCACCCGCAGTCCCAGGGACCGGGCCTGTTCGATCAGCGCGTCGGTGTCGCCGACCTCGACGTGGACGGTGCAGCCGTCCGCCCCCGCTTTGCGGAAGGCCTCCAGGTGCTGCGCCGGGTTGGTGATCATGAGGTGGCAGTCGAAGTAGAGGCCGCTGTGCCGGCGCAGCGACTGCACCACCGGCGGCCCGATCGTCAGGTTGGGGACGAAATGGCCGTCCATGACGTCGACGTGGAGCCAGTCGGCCTCCGACGCCACCTCGCCCACCGCCTCCGACAAGCGGCCGAAATCGGCCGAGAGCAGCGAAGGGGCGATGCGCAGCATGCGGGGCGAGCCTACCGGTCCCCTCCGCCGGCACCGGTGGAGGCGCCGAGGCGCTCGCCGGGCTCGGGTCGCACCCCCCGGCGCCAGTCCGCCGCCGCCATGGGTCGCCTTCCCTCGGGCTGGACCTCCTCGAGGACGAGCCGTCCCGAGCCGGTGACCACGGCCTCGTCCTCCAAGGTGCCCGGCACGACCTGCGCGCCCTCCGCCTCGGCGTGGGCCCGCAGGATCCGCAGCCGCTGGCCGCGGAAGGTCGTCCAGGCCCGGTCCAGGCGCACGACGCGCTCGAGCGACGCCGCGTCGCGCGACCAGTCGAGCCGGAAGTCCTCCGGCTCGAGCTTGGCCGCGTAGGTGGGCTCGCCCTTCTGGGCCTCGCCCGGTCCCAGCGCGCCGGCACCGCCGGCGAGCGTCTCGACGAGCAGCTGCGCCCCGAGCGCGGCCAGACGCGCTGTCAGCGTGGCGGCCGACTCGCGCCGTTGGTCGTCGACGGCGACACGACGGCACGCCAGCACCGGGCCGGTGTCGAGGCCGGCCTCGAGCCGCATGATGCACACCCCGGTCTCCACGTCGCCGGCCAGGATGGCCCGCTCGACGGGTGCCGCCCCGCGCCAACGCGGCAACAACGAGAAGTGCACGTTGAGCATGGGCAGCTCGTCCAGGACGCGTTGGGGGACGATCCGCCCGTAGGCGACGACGATCCCCAGCTCGGCGCGGGCGCCGAGCGCATCGTCGAGGCGGTCGGTGCTGTCCAGGCCGAGCTCGAGCGCGGCCTGCTTGACCGGGCTCGGGACGGTCGCCGCGCCACGGCCCCGGCGGCGGTCGGGCTGGCTCACCACCAGCGCCACCTCGTGGCCGGCCTCCACCAGCGCCCGCAGCGACGGGACCGCCGCGTCGGGCGAGCCGAGGAAGACGAGCCGGCTCACCCGGTCAGAGCTTGTGCCGGTCGTCGTGCTGGGCGCCCCGGGCGCCGGCGACGAGGCGCGCCAGCCCGTCGGGATCGGCCGAGGGGAGGTCCAGGGCCCGGGTGCGCAGGATGCGCAGCGCCTCCTTGCGCTGGTCCTCGTCGAGGCGCTCCACGAGCAGCACGCCGTCGAGGTGGTCCACCTCGTGCTGGAAGACCCGGGCGTCGAATTCGTCGGCGTCGATCGACACCTCGTTGCCTTCGAGATCCCAACCGGTGAGGTGGACCTCCTTGGGCCGCACGATGGGCCACGACAGGCCGGGGACCGACAGGCACCCCTCTTCGTAGGTCCACTCCCCCCTGGACTGCGCGATGACGGGGTTCACGATCGTACGGGGCCCGGCGCCGTCACCGGTGTCGTAGACGAACAGCCGCTTCTGTATGCCCACCTGCGGTGCGGCCAGCCCGACGCCGGGGGCCGCGTACATGGTCTCGATCATGTCGTCCACGATCGCCCGGAGCCGCCCGTCGATCTCGGTGACCTCGCGGGTCGGCTGGCGCAGCACGGGGTCGCCGTAGACCCGGATGACGTGGGTGGACATGCGCCCATCGTACCGGGCGACCTCGGAGCTCCCCCGCCGGCGCTGTCGCGCGCGGGTGCCGCGCCGCCCCGAGCGCGCCCGGTACGGATGCGGTCGACCCTCAGGCCCGCAGCGGGTCGACCGCGACGCGGAGCCGGCCCGGTGGCCGTGGCGTCGCCGACAACAGGTCGCACAGCGCCGCCACCGACGGGGCCCGCAGCGTCCAGCTGCCGTCGCCCACCGCGGCCACGCGCACCTCCGCCGGCGCGCCCGCGTCCAGGGCCTGGGCGTAGACGTCGGCGGCCGCGCCACTGAGGACCGCCAGCGCGCCGTACGGCGGGAGCCCCAGCGACCGCCGGATGGGCGCTTCGGACTCGGCCAGCCGAGCCGGGTCGGCGCCGAGGGCGCCGACGAGGACCTCGTGGTCGGGCTGTCGCGTCTGCACCAGGATCCGCCCCGGCGCCCTGCCGGCCGGCCCCGGGCCCGGCGCGCTGGCGGCCACCAGCCGCGCCGCTCGCGCCAACAGGGCCATCGCCTCCTCGTGGGCCCGGATGCGCGGCGCAGACAGCTCCGCGTCGAAATCCAAGAACGCCACTGCATCTGCGCGCTGCACCCGGTGCAAGGCCGCCTCGGTCCCCACGACCAGGCGCGCCGTCCCCGCCGCGTCGTCGCGTCCCGCCGGCGCGCCCGCCACCTCGACGACGGGGACCCGGGTCAACGCCTCGAGCTCCTCGCGCACGCGTGACACGCCGAGCCGAAGGGCCTTGCGCCGCGTCCCCCCGCAGTGGCCGCACACCACCGGCCGTTCCAGCCCGCAGCGCCGGCAGTGCAGCCGGTCCGGCGCGTCCTGCTCGTGGAGCACCTCCAGCGCGCCTCGGCAGCGCTCACAGCGGGCAAGCTCCCCGCACGCGGCGCAGGCGGAGAGCCGCACGCGGCCGGTGCGGTTCAGCACGCAGACGATGCGCCGACCTTCGTCGGCCGCGCCCCAGCGGAGCAGCGACACCAGCGCCTCGGAGAACAGCCCGGCGCGCGGGTCCTCGCTGCGGCGGTCCACGATCTCCAGCGCGGGCCACCCCAGCCGCTCGCTGCGCCGTGACGTGGTGACGAGGGGGCCGGCGTCGAGCAGGTCGAGGGTGGGGCACGGCGACACCAGGGCGCAGGGCGCGCCGTCGCGCCGGGCGCGCTCGGCCACGACTTGCCAGGCGTTCCAGGTGGGTGCGCGCTCTTCCTGATAGACGCCGTCGTGCGCGTCGAGGACGACGGCGGCGCTGAGCACGGGAAGCGGCGCGAACGCACCGGCCCGCGTCCCCACCGCGACCACCGCCCCGGCGCGCGCCGCCGCCCAGTCACGTGGCAACAGCGCCACCGGCAGACCTGCCCGCGCCAGGCGCGCCGCCACCACGGCGGCGCCGCGCTGGGAGGCGGCGAGCACGAGCACCCCGGCGCCGGGCGGTCCCGTCCCCACCCGGCGCCCGGCGGCAAGGGCGAGCTCCGTGGCGTCGAGGCCGGGCGCGACGCGCACGACCGTCGTGCCGCCGCCGAGCGCGTCGTCGGTGACCTCGCCCACGCCGGAGGGCCCGCCGGCGGCGCCGTTGGCGCCGGCCGCCGCGCGCGCCACGCCCGGCCGCCCGCGCTCGGGGAGGCTGCGCACCAGCGTCGGCGCCGAGGCCGTGCCCAAGAACGCGGGGAGCGGGCCCGCCCAGCGCCACGCCGCCCACGTCGCCAGCTCCAGCACCGCCGGGGGCGGGCCCCAGCCGCGCACGGCGGTGATCTCGTGCAGCGTGACGTCGCCCGGCGGCGTGACCCCGAGCGCGGTCACCCAGCCCCGCACACGGCGTCCCTGGAGCACGACGCGCACCTCGGTGCCCACCGCCACCCGCGACGCCAGCGCTTCGGGGACGAGGTAGTCGAAGGCCTTGCGGATGGCGACGACGTCACACACGACGCGCGCCACGACGGGCGCGTCCCTGCCCGGAGCCGCGGCCAAAGGCGCTAGATCCCCAGGGCGCGCTTGAGGTCGTCGACCTTCGGGGTCGCCTCCCACGTGAGCTCCTTGTCGGAGCGCCCGAAGTGCCCGTAGGCGGCCGTGCGGCGGTAGATCGGCCGCAGCAGGTCGAGGTCGCGCACGATGGCCGCGGGGCGCAGGTCGAACACCTCGCGCACGGCGGCCTCGATGGCCGACGGGTCGACGGCGGCCGTGCCGAAGGTCTCCACGAGCAGCGACACCGGCTTGGCCACGCCGATGGCGTAGGCCACCTGGACCTCGCACCGGCGCGCCGCGCCCGCCGCCACCACGTGCTTGGCCACCCAGCGGGCCGCGTAGGCGGCGGAGCGGTCGACCTTGGAGGGGTCCTTGCCCGAGAAGGCGCCGCCGCCGTGCCGGGCCATCCCCCCGTAGGTGTCGACGATGATCTTGCGGCCGGTCAGGCCCGTGTCCGCGTGCGGGCCGCCCAGCTCGAAGCGCCCGGTCGGGTTGGCCAGCACGCGCATCGACGACGAGTCGAGGTCCGGCGGGAGCAGCGGGTGGATCACGTGCTCGCGCAGGTCGGGCAGGAGGAGCGTCTCGATGTCGACCCCCGGCGCGTGCTGCGTGGAGATCAGGATCGTGTCCAGGGCCACCGGCCGGCCGTCCTCGTAGACCACGCTCACCTGCGTCTTGCCGTCCGGGCGCAGGTAGGGCAGGACGCCGACGCGTCGCACCTGCGCCAGGCGCTGGGCGAGCCGGTGCGCCATCCAGATGGGCAGCGGCATGAGGTCCGGCGTCTCGTCGCAGGCGTAGCCGAACATCATCCCCTGGTCACCCGCGCCCTGGGCGTTGAGCTGGTCCTCGCCGCCGGAGCCGGTACGCACCTCGTGGGCCGCGGTCACGCCCTGGGCGATGTCGGGCGACTGCTCGTCGAGGGCGACCATGACACCGCAGGTGCGCCCGTTGAAGCCGTGCGCGTCGCTGTCGTAGCCGATGTCGCACACAACGTCGCGCACCAGCGAGGGGATGTCGACGTAGCAGGTGGTCGAGATCTCGCCGGCCACCACGACGAGCCCGGTGGTGAGCAGCGTCTCGCACGCCACCCGGGCGGTGGGGTCCTCGGCGATGACGGCGTCGAGGACGCTGTCGGAGATCTGGTCGGCCATCTTGTCGGGATGACCCTCGGTGACGGACTCCGACGTGAAGGTGTAGCGGCTGGTCACGAACGACTCCTCTGTTGGGACCCCTCGGGGGCGGACGACGGGTCGGCCTGCAGACGGGCCGCCACCGTATCGAGAACGGCGTCGGCCACGACACCTTTCGGCGCCAGGGGGACATCGCGCCTGGCACCGCCCGCTTCCAGGATGGTCACCGCGTTGGTGTCGTGGTCGAAGCCCACGCCGGGGGCGGCCACGTCGTTGGCCACGATGACGTCGACGCCCTTGGCGGCCAGCTTCGCCGCGGCGTGCTCGACCACGTCGTGGGTCTCCGCCGCGAAGCCCACCAGCACCTGGCCCGGGCGTCGTCGGCGCACGACCTCGGCCAGGATGTCGGCCGTGGGCTCGAGGACGATCTCGGGCAGGCCGTCGGCCTTCGAGAGCTTGCGGTCGGCGACGGCCTTGGGGCGGAAGTCGGCGACGGCGGCGGCCATGACGATCACGTCGGCCTCGGCCGCCCGGGCCACGACGGCCTCCTCCATCTGGGCGGCGCTGTCGACGCGCACCACGGCGGCGCCGGGTGGGCCGGGCACCGAGGTCGTCGTCACGAGCACCACGCTCGCCCCCCGGCGGGCGGCGGCATCGGCGATGGCGTGGCCCTGCTTGCCCGACGACCGGTTGGTGATGAAGCGCACGGGGTCGATCGCCTCGCGGGTCCCGCCCGCGGTGACGAGCACGGTCCGGCCATGGAGGTCCCCGCCCGGGCCGCCACCGACGAGGGCCAGCGCCCGGGCCACGATCTCGCCGGGCTCGGCCAGGCGCCCCGCCCCTGTGTCGCCCCCGGCCAGGCGGCCCTCGGCGGGGGCCACCACGTGCACCCCCCGGCGCTCGAGGGTGGCCAGGTTCTCCTGGACGGCGGGGTGCTCCCACATCTCGGTGTGCATGGCCGGGCAGACGAGCACCGGCGCTCGGGTGGCGAGCACCGTGGCGGTGAGCAAGCCGTCGGCGATCCCCGCCGCGTAGGTGCCCAGGAAGCGGGCGGTGGCGGGCACCACCACCACCAGGTCGGCGCGCTGGCCCAGGTGCGTGTGGGGAATGGGGTCCGCCTCGTGCCAGAGGCTGCGGCGCACCGGCTCGGACGCCAGCGCCGAGAACGTGACCTCGCCCACGAAGCGAGTTGCGTCCTCGGTGAGGACGGGCACCACGTGCACGCCCGCGTCGACCAGCCGGCGGCACACCTCCACGGCCTTGTAGGCGGCGATCCCCCCGGTCACGCCGAGGACGACGACGGGCGTGCCCGCCGGGACGGGGCCCCCCGCACCGTCGGGGCCCACGGCGACGTCGGCCCGCTCGCCGCTCGCTGCGACACGCCGCGGCGCTCGGTCTCCTCCTGGCATGGCGGTCCTCGGCACCCCCTCGGGGTCGCCCGCCGACTACTCGGCGGGCTCCTCCCCGCCGGACTCGGCGACGCCCGCGTCGGCGGCGAGGTCCGCCACCTCGACGTCGACCTCGGCGAGGGTCACGACCTCGGGCGCGCCCTCCCCCTCGGGCGCGGCCACGACCTCGGGCGCGGCCACGACCTCGGGCGCGCCCTCACCCTCGGGCCCCTCGGCCCCCGGCTCCCGGCGCACGGAGACCGCCTTGCCCTCGGCGATCTCCTCGAAGGCGATGGTGAGCGACTTGCCCGAGACCGACGTGACCTGCGGCGGGACCACGTAGCCGAGGCCCTCGCCGAGCTGGTTGTAGTACGAGTTGATCTGCCGGCCGCGCTTGGCGGCCAGCGCCACCAGGGTGAACTTCGAGTCCACCTTGTCGAGCAGCTCCTCGATGGGCGGGTCCATGAGGGTGGTGCGGGGCTGGGCCATCAGGCTCCTTCAGGTGGGCCGCCGCCCCGGACGGCGGGTCGCGGCGATCGGTGGGCATCGATTATACCGGCCACCTGGGAGACGGCCGATTCGAGGTCGTCGTTGACCACCACGTAGGGCGTGAGGGTCCGCCCGATCCGCATCTCCTCCTCGCCCTTGGCGATCCGGGCCGCCACCGTGTCCTCGGGGTCCCCTCGCCCGCGCAGGCGCTCGGCCTGCGCCTCGGGCGAAGGGGGGACCAGCAGGACGACGACCGCCTCGGGGTGCCGGGCACGAACCTGCACGGCGCCCTGCAGGTCGATCTCGAGGAGGACGTCGGTGCCGGGGGGCGGGTCGGGCACTGGCGTGCCGTAGAGGTTCCCGAGGAACTCCGCCCATTCGAGGAACCCACCGCGCGCGATGTTCTCCTCGAAGGTCCGGCGGTCGACGAACGTGTAGTCGTCGTCGGTCTCGCCCGGCCGCCGTGCGCGTGTGGTCCACGACCGGCTGAGCCACAGCGTGGGGTCGCGCTCGACGAGCCGGGCGACGACCGTGCCCTTCCCGGCCCCGCCGGGGCCGGAGACGACGAGGATCAGGGCTTCGCGGTGTGCGCGAGCAACGCCTCGCGCTGGTTCACCCCGAGGCCCTGCAGACGCCGGCTCTCGCTGATCCCGACGCTCTCCATGAGCCGGCGGGCCTTGACCTTGCCGAGGCCCGGGAGTGACTCGAGGACCGAGAGCACCTTCATCTTGCCCACGGTCTCGTCCTTGTCCGCTTGGTCGAGGAGCTGGGACAGGGTGATCGACCCCATCTTGAGCTTCTCCTTCACTTCGGCCCGCTCGCGGCGGACCTTGGCGGCCTTGTCCAGCGCCGCCTGACGCTGCTCGGGAGTCAGGGCAGGAGGTTGCGGCATGCGGGTCACCTTATCCCCTCCGTGGCCCAAGATCACCCAGGACGTGCGGAAATGGCCGAATTGACCTCCGTGCACAATGCACCCGCAACGGCCTCCGGATCGGGCGCCGCGGTGACGGCCCGCCCGACGACCAGAATGTCGCCCCCGGAGGCGATGGCCGCGCCCGGTGTCGCGGCGCGAGCCTGGTCGTCGGGCGCCGTCCCCGCCGGCCGGATGCCGGGGACCACGGTCACGAGCCCCGGCGCCGCGGCGCGCGTCGTGCCGAGATCGGCGGCCGCGCACACGAGCCCCCCACACCCGGCCGCCTTGGCCAGCGCGGCCCGTGCCATGAGCGTCGCCGGCGGCGCAGACGTCTCACTGGTGAGCACGGTGACCCCGAGGACGCACGGCGGGGGCATCCCGGCCGCGTCGGCGCCGGCGGCCGCCCCGGCCACCGCGGCACGCACCATCGCCTCGCCACCCTGGGTGTGCACCGTCGTGAACGCCACGCCCGACCCGCCGATCACACGCGCGGCGCGCTCGACGGTCGTCGGGATGTCGTGGAGCTTCAGGTCGACGAAGACGCGATACCCCTCGGCGCGCAACGCGGAGACCGCCTCGGGGCCCGCGGCCGCGAAGAGCTCCAGGCCGACCTTGGCGATTCCGAACCACGGCCGCAACCGCCGGGCGGTCCGCAGCGCGGCCACCAGGTCGTCGGCGTCGAGCGCCAGCGCCAGCCGCTCCCGTGCCGGGCCGCCCGCCGTCACCCGGCCTCCGGCCGGCGCCCGGGGCCGCCCATGTCCGCACCCTGCACGTGCGGCACCCCCGTGTCCCGGTGCACGGCCCCGACCAGCTCGCGCACCGTCGACACCCCGTGACGCCGGCACCAGCGCGCCAACTCGGCGAGCACCTTTGCCGGCGCCCGCGGGTCGCGGAAGGTGGCGGTCCCCACCTCCACGGCGTTGGCCCCGGCCACCAGCATCTCGGCAGCGTGCACGCCCCGGCAGATGCCGCCGACCCCCACGATGCCCACGTGGGGGAAGGCGGCCCGGCAGTCGTGCACGGCACGCACCGCCACCGGGCGGATGGCCGGGCCGGACACACCCGCGCCCCCCGGTCCCGAGCCGAGCCGGTAGGCGCGTCGCCCCGGGTCGATCGCCATGCCGAGCACCGTGTTCACCAGCACGAGGGCCTCGGCGCCCGCGCCCAGCGCCGCAGAGGCGATCTCGGCGATGTCGGCGACGTTGGGGCTGAGCTTCGCCCAGCGCGGCACACCGCACGAGGCGGCCGCGGCCACGGCGTCGGCTGTGGCGCTCGGCGAGTGCGCGAACATGCGGCTGCGGTCCTCGACGTTGGGGCAGCTCACGTTGACCTCCACCGCCACGATGTCGGGCGCGCCGGCCAGCATGGCGGCGGCGCGCTCGTAGTCCTCCACGCGCCGACCCCAGATGCTGGCCACCACCCGGGCGCCACGGTCGACGAGCGCCGGCAGGTCGCGGGCGCGCCAGGCGGCGACACCAGGGCCCTGGAGCCCGACGGCGTTGAGCATGCCCGCCGGCGTCTCGGTGACCCTCGGCGCCGGGTTGCCCGGCCAGGGCCCCGCCGCGAGGGACTTGACCACCACCGCCCCCAGCGAGGCCAGGTCGACGTAGGCGGCCAGCTCCGCACCGTGGCCGGCGGTGCCCGACGCGGTCAGCACCGGGTTGGGGAGGTGGATCGAACCCACCACGGTACGCAGGTCTACCCGGCGGGGGCTCATCGCGTGGACGCCGGACCCGTGAGCTCCTGCAGGCTCGTGACCGACATGGGGTGCCGCTTCCAGTCGCGCATCCCCGTCGCCGCCGCGCGCGCCGCGGCGACGGTGGTGAGGCAGGGCACGCCGTGGGCCAGCGCGGCGGCGCGGATGTGAGTCCCATCGGCGCGCGGGCCGCGGCCGCGGGGCGTGTTGACCACCAGTTGCACGTGGCCGGAGGCGATGAGCTCCACCGCGTCGGCCGCACCGGTCTCGCCCACCTTCGCCACCACGGTGGCCACCCGGACCCCGTTGGACTCCAGGAAGGCGGCCGTCCCCGACGTGGCGGCCAGCATGAAGCCCATCTCCTCGAACACCCGCGCCGCCTCCAGCCCGGTCGCCTTGTCCCGGTCGGCCAGCGACAGGAACACGGTGCCCTCGTCGGGCAGCCGGGTCCCCGCGGCGATCTGGCTCTTGGCGAAGGCCAGCCCGAACGTCGCCCCGGTGCCCATGACCTCGCCCGTGGAGCGCATCTCGGGCCCGAGCAGGGTGTCCACCCCGGGGAAGCGGGCGAAGGGCAGCACCGCCTCCTTGACGCTCACGTGCCCGCCCGCCGAGGGCGCGCGCACGAGGCCCTCGTCGCGCAGCTCGCAGAGCGTCGCCCCGGCCATGACGCGGGCCGCGGCCATCGCCACGGGCACGCCGGTCGCCTTGGCCACGAAGGGGACGGTCCGGCTGGCGCGGGGGTTTGCCTCGATGACGTAGACGGACCCGTCCTTGACCGCGTACTGGACGTTGAGCAGTCCCACCACCTCCAGCGCCGCGGCGATGGCGCGCGTGTGCGCTTCCAGCGCCTCGAGCACCGGCACCGGCAGCGTCTGGGGCGGCAGCGCGCAGGCCGAGTCCCCCGAGTGCACCCCGGCCTCCTCCACGTGCTCCATCACGCCGGCGACGAGCACCTCGCCCTCCTGGTCGCGCAGGGCGTCGACGTCCACCTCCACGGCGTCCTCGAGGAAGCGGTCGACGAGCACGGGGCGCTCGGCGGACACGCCGCCCTCCCGATCGAGCGAGCCGGCGAGCTCCGCCACGACCTGCTGCAGGCGCTCGTCGTCGTAGACGATCTCCATCGCCCGCCCGCCGAGCACGTAGCTCGGGCGCACCAGCACGGGGTATCCCACCTTGCGGGCGACGGTGAGCGCCTCGTCGACGGTGGTGGCGATGCCCCCGGGGGGCTGGGGGATGCCGAGGCGCTCGCACAGCGTGTTCCACTGCTCCCGGTCCTCGGCCAGGTCGATCGACGCCGGGCTGGTGCCGAGCACCAGTGCGGGCGGCAGCGTGTGGGCCAGCTTGAGCGGCGTCTGGCCCCCGAGGCTCACGATGACCCCGGCGACGGGCGCCCCCTCGGGGCCCGCGCCGGCCGCGGTCTCCGCGTCGAGGACGTTGGCCACGTCCTCCGCCGTGAGCGGCTCGAAGTAGAGGCGGTCGGAGGTGTCGTAGTCGGTGGAGACCGTCTCGGGGTTGCAGTTGACCATGACCGTCTCGAACCCCGCGGCGCGCAGCGCCATCGACGCGTGGCCGCAGCAGTAGTCGAACTCGACCCCCTGGCCGATCCGGTTGGGCCCCGAGCCGAGGATGACGATGCACGGGCGCGTGCTCGGGCGGACCTCGTCCTCGTCCTCGTAGGTCGAGTA